>ODAI013019023.1_pt1 | contig 156921 bp, 135 predicted proteins | sample 1539321 | NCBI WGS metagenome assembly ODAI01 (sample SAMN02144231, study PRJEB22623) | gut metagenome | biome: sheep rumen | host: Ovis aries | place: New Zealand | reverse complement strand
GGGGTGGAGGTATGGATTGCACGGAATTTGAGAAACTAATTCCTGAGTTCCTGGCACAGGAAATAGATTTTCGTACACTGAGAAAATTTAATGAGCACATGGATACCTGCAAGGAATGTCATGAGGAACTGGCGATCCAGTTTCTGGTGGCGGAAGGCATGCAGCACCTGGAGGAGGGGGATGCCTTTGACTTGCAGAGAGAGTTGGAGATCCGCCGCATCGAGGCGGAGAGCCGCGTGAAATATCACTCCCTGTTACTGTATTTGGGGGCAGCATTGGAGCTGATTATCATTTCCACGATTGTCGGAGTGATCGTGTGGATGCTGCTTTGAGTCATTATGGGAAAAGAAATTTGGAATCAGCGGAATATCAGCGGAATGGAAGTTTAGCATGAAGAAACTTGTTTTAATAGACGGACACAGTATTCTGAACAGAGCATTTTATGGGCTGCCTGATCTGAGCAATGCGGAAGGGCTTCATACCAATGCGATTTACGGCTTTTTGAATATCATGTTTAAGATCCTGGAGGAGGAGAAGCCGGAATATCTGGCGGTGGCGTTTGATGTGCATGCGCCGACTTTCCGCCATCAGATGTATGACGCCTACAAGGGAACGCGTAAGCCCATGCCGGAGGAACTGAGAGAGCAGGTTCCGGTGATGAAGGAAGTGCTGAAGGCCATGCATGTGGTGATCGTGGAACAGGCTGGGCTGGAGGCGGATGATATTCTGGGGACATTGGCGAAGAAAGCGGAGCGGGACGGCATGGCGGTTTCGCTGGTCTCCGGGGATAGGGACCTGCTGCAGATCGCTTCGGACAGGATTAAGATCCGAATTCCTAAGACGAAGCGCACCGGGACAGAGATTGAGGATTATTATGCGGCGGATGTGCAGGCCGCCTATCAGATGACGCCGGAGCAGTTCATTGATCTGAAGGCACTGATGGGGGATACGGCGGACAATATCCCGGGAGTACCCAAGGTGGGCGAGAAGACCGCCACAGGGCTGATTGTGGAGTACGGTTCGCTGGATAATCTTTACGCCCATGTGGATGAGGTTTCAAAAAATGCCATTCGGACCTCTCTGATCGAAAATAAGGAATTGGCTTACCTGAGCAAGACCCTGGCGACCATCAAAGTGGACTGTGATCTGGCGTTTGATTATGAGGCGGCAAAAGCGGAAGGGTATTATACGCCGGAGGCATATGCGTTATTTAAAAAATTGGAGTTTAAGAACTTCCTGGGGCGTTTTGACAGGACGGTTTCCGCGGGAGAGAGTGTGAAGCTTGCGGCGCAGAAGATAGAAGATATCAAGGCTTTTGAGAAGCTTGTGAAGGAAGTGGCGAAACAGGCGAAAGAGATCGGTCTCTGGCTGATGCTGGAGCAGGATCAGCTGTTGGGAATTGCGATCAGCAGATCCGCGCAGGAGAATTATGTCTATCTGCTGGCAAGGCAGGAGGAGACCGTTGGACAGCTGTCTTTATTTGATACCCCCAAAGAAGCGGTGGATGAGACAGAGCAGGTGAGGCTTTTGCTGAAAGAGCTGTCTGCCCATGTGCGGTTGGCGACTTTTGATGTGAAAAAAGAATATGCTTTTTTGGCGCAGGACAGTACGGTGCGCTATTTTGATGTCCTGATCGGGGCGTATCTTTTGAACCCATTGAAAAATGATTACGATATTGAGACCATTGCCTCCGAGCACCTGGGGATGACAGTGCAGGGGACGGTGGAAGTGTTCGGGAAACGGAGTCTTTCCCAGGTAGTGGAGCAGGAGCCGCAGAAAGCGATGGATTTCTATGCACAGGGCGCTTATGTGGCGTTGGCGGCTTCCCGGGTGATCGCGGAGAAATTAGAGAAGACGCAGATGGCTGACCTGATGCGGGAAATCGAGATGCCGCTTTCTCTGGTGCTTTACGATATGGAAAAAGAGGGCGTTGAGGTCCGCAGAGAGGAGCTGAAGGCCTACGGAGATGCACTGATCTCCCGGATTGACGCGCTGGAAAATGCAATCTGTGATGCAGCGGGAGAGAAATTTAATATCAATTCCCCCAAGCAATTGGGAGAAGTCCTGTTTGAAAAATTACAGCTGCCGGGCGGGAAAAAGACTAAGACCGGTTATTCTACGGCGGCAGATGTGCTGGATAAGCTGGCGGAGGAATATCCGATCGTGAAGGATATTCTGGAGTATCGGGCGCTCACCAAACTGAAGTCCACCTATGCGGACGGGCTGGCGGTTTACATTGGAGCGGACAAGCGTATTCACACGAATTTTAATCAGACGATCACGGCGACGGGGCGCATCAGTTCCACGGAGCCGAATCTGCAGAATATTCCGACCAGGACGGAGCTGGGCAGGCAGCTCAGAAAAGTGTTTGTGCCGAAAGAGGGATATGTGTTCCTGGATGCGGATTATTCCCAGATCGAGCTGCGCGTGCTGGCGCATATGTCCGGCGATGAGCAGCTGATCGAGGCATATCGCATGGATGAGGATATTCATCGTATCACGGCGTCCAAGGTATTTCATGTGCCTTTGGATGAGGTGACAAGTTTGCAGCGGCGCAATGCCAAGGCGGTGAATTTCGGGATCGTGTATGGGATCAGTTCCTTCGGCCTAAGCCAGGATCTGAGCATCAGCCGGAAAGAGGCGTCAGAGTATATTGAGCAGTATTTTGCAACCTATCCGGGGATCAAGGGCTTCTTAGACGGGTTGGTGGCGGATGCCAAAGAGACCGGTTATGCCGTGACGATGTTTCACAGAAGACGCCCGGTGCCGGAACTGGCTTCCTCAAATTTCATGCAGCGGTCCTTTGGGGAGCGTGTGGCGATGAATTCGCCGATCCAGGGAACGGCGGCGGATATCATCAAAATTGCCATGATCCGTGTCTGGGAGGCGCTCAGACAGGCAGGTTTAAAGTCCAGACTGATCCTGCAGGTGCATGATGAACTGCTGATCGAGACTGCGGAGGATGAGGTGGAGCAGGTACAGAAGATCCTGGTGGACAATATGAAAGCGGCAGCGGATCTGAAAGTTACGTTGGAAGTGGATGTACACAGCGGTGCAAGCTGGTATGAGGCAAAGTAAGAGATATGCTTTTTATCGGGATTACAGGCGGCATCGGCGCAGGCAAGTCGGAGCTGCTTACATATATCAGAAAACATTATTACTGTGAGATCTATCTGGCCGATGAGGTGGCTCATCTGGTGAAGAAAAAGGGGACCGACTGCTATGCGCAGCTGGTGGAACTCCTGGGGGAGGAGATTCTCGGTACAGACGGTGAAATCGATAAGGCGGCGATGGCGGGGGCAATCTTCGCCAATCCGGATATTTTACAGAAGGTAAATGCCATCATTCACCCGGCGGTGCAGACGTATCTGATGGAGAAGCTGCAAGCTGCGAGAGAGAATCCGGAGGTGGAACTCTTTTTTGTGGAGGCGGCGCTTTTGATTGAGGCCGGATATAAAGGGCTTGTGGATGAATTGTGGTATGTGTATGCCAGAGAGGATATCCGCAGGGGGCGTCTGGCTGCGAGCCGCGGTTACAGCGAAGAGAAGATTGCTGATATCATGCGCAGTCAGCTTTCGGAGGAGGAATTCCGAAAAAATTGTGATTTTATGATCGACAACAGTGGCGAACTGGCGGACAGCTTTCGCCAAATAGATAGAAAACTGGAGGCTTTTTCATGGCGGGATTAGGTGAAAAAAGAGAAGAGCAGGGACAGCTGGTATTTGGTCTGGATATCGGCACGCGGAGTATTGTGGGAACGGTCGGATATCTGAACGGCAACAAATTCCATGTGCTGGCGCAGCGTGCAAAGGAGCATGAGACCAGGGCTATGCTGGACGGGCAGATCCATGACATCGGAAAAGTCGGTGAGACGATCGGCGTGGTGAGAAGACAGCTGGAGGAAGACCTGAACCGGAACCTCACAGATGTCTGTATTGCTGCGGCGGGACGTGTGCTGCGGACGGTGACGACCCGGGCTGAGGTACAGTTTGAGAGTGAGAAAGAAATCACGGATGAAGACATCTATGCGCTGGAGACGTTGGGCGTAGAACAGGCTTACGAGGAGTTTCAGAAAGTCAATGATACAGACATTAAGTTTTACTGCGTAGGTTACACGCCCATGCGGTATTATATGAACAATTATCAGATCGGAAATCTGGAGGGGCATAAGGCAAAGACCATTGCCACGGAGATGATCGCCACTTTTTTGCCGGATGATGTGGTGGACGGTCTGTATAAGGCGGTGGAACATGCGGGACTGCAGGTATCCAATCTGACCCTGGAGCCTATCGCGGCGATCCAGGTGGCAATTCCGGAGAAATATCGGATGCTGAATATGGCGTTAGTGGATGTGGGCGCCGGCACCAGCGATATTTCCATCACCAAGGAGGGGACGATCACCGCGTACGGCATGATCCCTGTGGCCGGAGATTCCTTGACGGATATCATCGTGCAGAGCTGTCTGGTGGATTTTGAGACGGCGGAGCAGATCAAGCGTCTTGCAGGAGAGCAGGAGGTAATAGAATATACGGATATCATGGGACTGCCTCAGACGATTCCTTCCGGAGCAGTGATGGAGATGCTTTCGGATGCAGTGAAGAATATGACCCATCAGGTAGCGGACTGTATCAAGGAGCTGAACGGAGACAAGGCGGTCAGCGCGGTGTTCGTGGTAGGCGGAGGCGGTACGATCGCCGGGTATACGGAAGCGCTGGCTGAGGAATTGGGTATTGCCAAGGAACGTGTGGCCATCCGCGGCAAGGAAGTGATGCAGAACATTGTGTTTGAACTGGAGAATGCCAGGATGGATTCCCTGATGGTGACGCCCATCGGAATCTGCCTGAGTTACTATGAGCAGAGCAATAATTTTATTTTCATTGAGTTCAACAGAGAGCGCATGAAACTTTATGACAACGGCAGACTTTCCATTGCGGATGCGGCCATGCAGGCGCAGTTTACCAATGAAGACCTGTTCCCGAAACGGGGAAAAGCTCTGACTTATACGGTCAACGGAAAGACCCGCATCACCAGAGGAAGACAGGGCGAGGCTGCAGTGATCCTGTTGAACGGCGACCCTGCCGACCTGCACAGTCAAATTCACAGCGGCGACGTAGTTTCTGTGAAGGCCTCCACAGAGGGGGAGCCGGGAAAGCAGGAGCTTGGCAGATTGCCAGAATTATCGGAGCAGCTGAATGTGGTGGTAAATGGCACGAAGATCAGCCTCCCGAAAACGGCAGAGGTGAACGGCGTTCGGGAAAATGAGTATTATCAGATTCAGGAAAATGATGACATCAAGGTACAGAATTGTTATACGGTAAAGGAAGTTGCCCTGTTTCTGGATGTACCGTTGGGCGGCGATATCAAGGTCAATGATACGGCTGCGAAAGCGGACACCAAGGTTTATGAGAATTTTACCGTGAGCTGGAATATGAACGCAGAGATCAGCTATGCGGATCTGGAGGAGCCCGACGAGGAGGACAACGCCAAAAGGGAAGCGCGAAAGAAAGAGCGGGAGGAAGCGCTGAGAAAAGCCGAGGTGGAAAGGCTTGAGAAGGTGAAGGCAGACCTGCTGGCGCAATACGGCAATACCCGGCAAGATGGGTTGGGCGATGAGGATGGACAGGATTCGGCTGAGGAGACGGGAACCGGCACCGGACATGAGATGAGTGTCCTGGTGAACGGCAATCCTGTGACGCTGACAGGAAAAGAGACATACATTTTTGTGGATGTGTTTGACGTGATCGATTTTGATCTGAAAGACTCCCGTGGCAGGGCTATTGTGACGAAGATCAATGGTCATGATGCCGACCACATGGAAATATTAAAAGAAGGCGATTCCATAGAGATCTACTGGGAAGAAAGCAGGGCGAGACTATGAGACTATGCAGTATTGCCAGTGGAAGCAGCGGAAATTGCATTTATGTGGGTAGCGAAGCAACCCATCTTTTGGTCGATGTGGGCATCAGCGGGAAGCGTACGGAAGACGGATTGAATTATCTGGGTCTGACCGGACGGGATGTGGACGGAATCCTGATCACCCATGAGCATGCGGATCATATCAACGGACTGGGCGTGATGGCACGGAAATATGGTATGCCGATCTACGCGACCAAAGGTACGATCCAGGCGATCAAACGGATTTCTTCCATAGGGGAGATCGATGATGCACTGTTTCGTGAGGTGAAAGCCGACGAAAAGCTGACGATCAAGGATCTGACGATCCATCCTATGAAGGTGGATCATGATGCGGCGCAGCCGGTGGCTTACCGGATCGCATACGGCAGACAGAAGGTGGCGGTGTGTACGGATCTGGGACATTTCACCGATTATACCGTGGATTGTCTGCAAGGGATGGACGCCCTGCTTCTGGAAGCCAATCATGATGTGAATATGCTTCAAGTGGGGCCGTACCCTTATCCGTTAAAACAGCGCATTTTGGGTGATAAGGGTCATTTGTCCAATGAGAATTCCGGCAGACTGTTAAGCCGGGTTCTGCACGATAAAGTGCAGGCAATCCTGTTGGGGCATCTGAGCAAGGAGAATAATATGCCGGAGCTGGCCTACGAGGCAGTGCGCATGGAAATCACGCTGGGGGACAACCCCTACAATGCAAACGATTTCTTCCTGCAGGTAGCGAAACGCAGCGAGCCCACGCCGGTGGTGAACCTTACATAGCATAGATAGAAAATAATTTATCTTTTAGTATCAAAGAATTGGGGGAGAATCAGTGGATCAAGATATGTATAAAGCAAATGTGATTAGCACAATTAAGCAGTTGATAGATTGTATATCAAATGGAGAATATGATAGGATCCCGGCTAATATTGATATTCATAAGTCTTGGTACTCTGGTGATATGACAAGAGATGAAGCCATTGCGGAGTTTAAGGAATGGCTAGATGGGCAATTAGATCTTTGGCATGAAGAATATGGTGAAGAATTCGTAATAGATGCCTTCGATATGAATTCTTTGGACTGCAATGATTTAGACTTTATAGAATATTCCCCAACCAGTCATGGTAATCGCCTTGATTTTTGGTTTGAAATAGATGTTAGGAAAACTGACAACGAAGCTCCCCTGATTGTTTTCAACGTAAACATATAGACTCGTGAACGCAATTAACTGCCATTTTAAATTTAAGCATTCAATGCGTTCACTCGTTATACGGTATATGTAACGGCAATTATTTACTTTACGGAGTATAAATTGCTGTACAAATGTCCAGGACAAATTGGATTTACAAGAGCCAACTCGATCCAAAGAGTTTGGTCAATTTGGATTTATAAATAAACTGCACAATTTCATGAGATTTTGTGAGGGTATATTTTAAGAATAGCAGAAATAACAAGGAGACAGGATATGAAAAAGACAATCATCACCGTAGTAGGAAAGGATACCGTAGGCATCATTGCAAAAGTCTGCACTTATCTGGCAGAAAACCAGATCAATATTCTGGATATTTCCCAGACCATCGTGCAGGATTATTTCAACATGATGATGATCGTGGATACGAACAATTCCAAGAAGGTATTCGGCGATATGGCGGATGAACTGGCGGCGCTGGGCGAGGAGATCGGTGTGGTGATCAAGTGCCAGAAGGAAGAGATCTTTGACAAGATGCACAGGATTTAATTGCACAGATTTTAATGCGGAGAAACCGGAGGAATTAAGTTTTATGATCAACCAGATAGAAGTACTGGAAACCAATGAGATGATCGAGAAAGAAAACCTGGATGTGCGTACGATCACGCTGGGGATCAGTCTGTTGGACTGTATTGACTCTGATCTTCAGACATTGGGTAAAAAGATTCATGACAAAATATATGAAGCAGCGAAGGATTTGGTAAAAACAGGTGAAGAGATATCCAGAGAATTTGGAATTCCTATTGTGAACAAACGGATCTCGGTGACGCCCATCGCGTTGATCGGCGGCGCTGCCTGCAAAACCAAGGAAGATTTCGCATATCTTGCGAAAGTGTTGGATGATGTGGCACACGAGGTGGGCGTGAATTTTATCGGCGGGTATTCTGCGCTGGTGAGCAAAGGAATGACGCCTGCGGACGAATTGCTGATTCAATCCATACCGTTGGCGCTCTCCGCCACCGAGCGGGTGTGCAGTTCCGTGAATCTGGGTTCCACCAGGACCGGTATCAATATGGATGCGGTACGTCTGATGGGCGATGTGGTAAAGGAGACTGCGGAGCTGACGAAAGAGCAGGATTCATTAGGCTGTGCGAAGCTGGTGGTGTTCTGCAATGCGCCGGATGACAATCCCTTTATGGCAGGGGCGTTCCACGGAGTGACGGAAGCGGATAAGATCATCAATGTAGGGGTCAGCGGCCCCGGTGTGGTGAAGACGGCATTGGAGAAGGTGCGCGGTGAGAATTTTGAGGTGCTCTGTGAGACCATCAAGAAGACCGCGTTTAAGGTGACCCGTGTGGGACAGCTGGTGGCGCAGGAGGCGTCTTCCATGCTGGGCGTGCCCTTTGGCATTGTGGATCTGTCTTTGGCACCCACGCCGGCCATCGGTGACAGCGTGGCGGATATCTTGTGTGAGATTGGACTGGAATATGCGGGAGCGCCTGGTACCACGGCGGCGCTGGCGCTTTTGAATGATCAGGTGAAGAAGGGCGGCGTGATGGCATCCTCCTATGTGGGAGGCTTAAGCGGCGCGTTTATCCCTGTCAGCGAAGATCAGGGCATGATCGATGCGGTACAGGCAGGCGCGTTGACCTTGGAGAAGCTAGAAGCCATGACCTGTGTATGCTCCGTGGGACTGGATATGATCGCGATACCGGGAGATACAAAGGCGACCACCATTTCCGGCATCATTGCGGATGAGATGGCCATCGGTATGGTGAATCAGAAGACGACAGCGGTGAGGATCATCCCTGTCATTGGAAAAGGTGTGGGAGAAAAAGTGGAATTTGGCGGACTTCTGGGCTATGCCCCGATCATGCCGGTGAATCAGTTCGACTGTTCTGCCTTTGTCAATCGCGGCGGAAGAATTCCCGCCCCCATCCACAGTTTCAAGAACTGACCTGAACCATGCACACAGAAATAAAAAACGGGGCGTTGAATGCTTGCATTCAAAAGCCTCGCTTTTTATTTCTGTGTATATGGCGAAGCCATACTGATGAGCAAAAGGAAAGCTGCGCAGCAGCGATTTTGCGAATCAGCATGGTTCAGGAAACCAATCAAGGCGCAAAAGGAAAGCTGCGCAGCAGCTCTACACGATCACCAACGGGCTTCTGTACTCATTTACCATGGGAACGCCTGTCTTTATGGCAGTGGCGCTTCCATAATATGAGCTGATCAGAAGCTCTTTCTTTAACATTTCATAGGAAAACTCATTTAAAGATTTCTGGGCATCGGCCAGCTTGGTCAAAAGCGGTATGGAACTTGTGTTTTTGAGCGCCGTCAATAAATTTTCGCTCTCTTTTCTAAAACCAAGCACGCGGGCGTATTTGATGCAGTCTGACTGGAGATAGATCGCCATATCGTCCTCGCGGATGTCTAACAGGATATGCATCAGGCAGCGGCTGACACGGGTATATGTGATATCTTTGGTTTTGAGCAGGTCACAGAAACTGCTGAAATTCACAAAATCACACAGGTGGTTTCTGATCCGGTCGGAGAGTTCCGTGGACACATCCAGATACTGGGTATATCCGGCATCTGCCTCCGACAGCAGTTTATAGTGAAGCACTTCCGAAAAGTCATTGAGCCGGATCGGTTCACCCTTTGCCAGTACATCACATAAAATCTTAAAGGCAGAATCCGGAATCTGTGTCGCGAGTGCGGACAGATCGGCGTGATCGTAGATCGCCTGTCTGATGGCAAGAGCGGAACTCTGATGCGTCCCCAGCATGCGGTCATTGTAATCGGTACCCTGACGCACTGTGAGGACAGGATGCATCTGGCTGTCACGCTTTTTCAGTGCTTTCAGATATTCGATCGCCAGAATGTTATTGGCGGAATTCAGCACGTCGCGGCAGTCGGAGAGTTCCGGTGCATAACGGATCAGTGCCATCGCCCTGGCAACCGGGAAAGAATTCCCCTGGCGCACATATTCTTTCAGATACTCGGAGTATTTTAACGGTTCATCCACAAAAATATCAGCCATCCGCTGCAAAATATTCAGTCGTTCACATTCCGCGCCAAAGCACAGATGGGTTACAATGCCCAGCTTGTCCAGGAGCGCTGTGGCTCCGGTGGCAAAATATTCCGCGCTGGCCACCGAATAGAATACAGGAATCTCCAGGACCAAATCCGCGCCGTTTCGCAGCGCCATCTCCGCACGCCTGAACTTATCCACCAGGGCTGGAGTGCCGCGCTGCATGAAATTTCCGCTCATGACGACTATAGTATAGTCGGCCCCGGTACGGGACTGGGCATTTTCCAGCTGATAGCGGTGACCGATGTGAAAAGGATTATATTCTGCAATGATTCCGTTGACTGTCATGGTATGTTCCTTTCAAATTCTGTGAATTGCATCAATTTATATCTTGTTAAATATTAACAAATTTAGTATAATACAAATATCGGAATTTGTTAAGATGCATTACAAATTTTTGCGTCGTGGAAAGGAGAATGGAAATGTCATACATTGACAAGATCAAAGAGAGGGCGAAGCTCGATAAGAAGACGATCGTATTACCGGAGACCACGGACAAGCGTACCTTGTTTGCCGCTGCGAAGCTCATGGAGGAAGGAATTGCAAACATCATCCTGGTAGGTGATGAGGACAAGATCAGAGATGGTGCCGAGTGGCTGGAACTCGATCTGTCTGGGGTTAAGATCGTAAATCCCAAGACAACGGAGAAACTGGATGATTATGTAAATTTATTATATGAAACCAGAAAAGCAAAGGGCATGACCCCTGAGCAGGCAAGAGAGATCCTGTTAAAGGACAACCTGACCTTTGGTATTGTTATGGTAAAAGCGGACGATGCAGACGGTATGGTAGCCGGCGCATGTCACTCCACGGCGGATACGTTGAGACCTGCACTTCAGATCCTGAAGACAGCTCCCGGAACCAAGCTGGTTTCCGCATTCTTCGTAATGGATACACAGTTTAAGAATCAGGGTGAGAACGGTACCTTTATTTTTGCAGACTGCGGTCTGAATCAGGATCCCACATCTGAGGAACTCGCTGCAATCGCAGATTCTTCCGCAAAGAGCTTCAAGGCTCTGGTTGGTCCGAATCCCGTGATCGCAATGCTCAGCCACTCCACCAAGGGCAGCGCAAAGCATGCTTTGGTTGATAAGGTCGCAGAGGCTACCCGCATTGCGAAGGAGCAGTATCCGGATCTGGTTCTGGACGGCGAACTGCAGGTTGACGCGGCATTGGTTCCTTCCGTAGCGAAGTCCAAAGCACCCGGAAGTGCAGTGGGCGGTCATGCGAACATCATGATCTTCCCGAATCTGGATGCAGGCAATATCGGTTATAAGCTGGTTCAGAGGCTGGGCGGCGCAGAAGCTTACGGCCCGATCCTTCAGGGTATCGCCAAGCCTGTCAACGATCTGTCCAGAGGTTGTTCTTGGCAGGATATCGTGGGTGTTGTGGCGCTGACTGCAGTGCAGGCACAGCTGAAGTAATATCTGCGAGAAAAAATTAATTTGGAAAGGACATAGCATATTATGAATATTTTGGTTATCAACTGCGGAAGTTCTTCTCTGAAATATCAGGTGATCAACTCCGACACAGAGCAGTGTATTGCAAAAGGACTTTGCGAGAGAATCGGTATCGACGGAAGCCAGATCACCTATTCTCCCGAGGGCGGCGAGAAGGAAGTTACCGTGACTCCCATGCCGGATCACAAGGAGGCAATCCGTCTGGTGCTGGAGGCACTGACCAACGCAAAGACCGGCGTGTTGAAGAGCCTGGACGAGATCGGGGCGGTAGGACACCGCGTGGTACATGGCGGCGAGAAGTTTGCCGATTCCACCGTGATCAATGATGAAGTGATGAAGGCAATTGAGGAGTGCAACGATCTGGCGCCTCTTCACAATCCCGCAAATATCATCGGTATCAATGCATGCAAGGCGCTGATGCCGAATACACCTATGGTGGCGGTATTTGATACTGCATTCCATCAGACCATGCCGGAAGAGGCATATATGTATGGTCTGCCTTACGAGTACTATCAGAAGTACAAGATCAGAAGATACGGTTTCCATGGAACCAGCCATTCCTTCGTATCCAAGAAGGCGGCTGAGGATCTTGGCAAGAAATACGAGGATCTGAAGATCATCGTTTGTCATCTGGGCAACGGCGCCAGTGTATCTGCAGTGAAGAACGGCAAGTGTGTAGATACTTCCATGGGTCTGACCCCGTTGGAAGGTCTGATTATGGGAACCCGTTCCGGTGATATCGATCCCGCTATCATGGAGTTCATCGCTCACAAGGAGAACAAGTCCATTGACGAGATCATGACCATTCTGAACAAGAAGTCCGGTGTACAGGGCTTGTCGGACAACCTTTCCAGCGACTTCCGTGATCTGGAGGCCGGACATAATGAGGGCAATGCGAACGCAACCCGTACCTTGAAGACGTATTGTTACAGAGTTGCAAAATACATCGGTGCCTATGTGGCTGCCATGAACGGCGTAGACGTGATCTGCTTCACCGCAGGTATCGGTGAGAATGCAGCGCTGGTTCGCAGCTGGGTATGTGAATATCTGGGTTATCTCGGTGTTGCCATTGATGAGGAGGCAAACCACAAGAGAGGCGAGGACATTGTGATCTCCACTCCGGACAGCAAGACTACGGTTATGGTGATCCCTACCAACGAAGAGCTCGCAATCGCAAGAGAGACCGTCCGTTTGGTAAAATAAGATGTAAGGGAACAGGATGTCAATCAAATAAATAAGGAATCCCCGGCAACAGCTGAATGGTCTGTCACCGGGGATTTTTGCAGGGTACGGAGGGGGCAAATGGAGACGAAAGAGTCGAAAGAGATAACTGAATCAAAAGAGACAAAACAGAAAACGCTGTTGATTGTGGCTGCGGTGGGATTATTTGTCGGGATGATCGCATTGGGAGTGAATCTCGGCAGAAGAAGCGGGGATGTGGAAGACAGAGCACAAGACCGGATTGGTTCCGAAGCTTTTTCGGGCGTAGGACAGGATAGCGGTGCAAGTGATGCAGCGGATCAAGGCGGTGTGAAAGCAGATATTACACAGAATAGTGTCCAGAACAACAGCGCGCAGGGCGCAGATCCGTCTGCCGTAAATGGCGCAGCAACCGCAAATAGCGCAGTGGTCACAGACGGTTATGTGCTTCACTATGAAATGACGGGCAGTTGGGATAAGAGCGGTGTGACCATGTGCGGGCTGAATCTCGGTATTGCCAATCATGCAAGCACTCCGGTCAATGGATGGACTGTTGAACTGACGATACCGGGTCTCTCCGAGTTCTCCGGTTGGAACGGTAATTTTTCAGCCAATGCAGATACACTTACCATCTCTAATGTGGAATACAACGGTGAGATTGTCGATGGCGCGACGGTTTATACAGGATGCAATCTGGGAGTCAAGGGAGATTTTCAGATCAGCAGCGCCACACTGAACGGCGTACCCATGACTGTGGAGGCCGGCAAAGTGGACCAGAACGCCCAGAACAATCAGAATCAGACGAGGAATCAAAACCAGAATCAAAACCAGAACCAGAATCAGAACGGACAGGGGAGTGTGGATGTGGCGAAGCTTCTGGAACACAGTCCTGCTGCGGTACAGGGAGATGACTGGCTGCATACGGACGGCCGCAAGATCTATGATAAAGACGGACGTGAAGTGTGGCTGACGGGAGCCAGCTGGTTTGGCTATAATACGGGAACCAATCTGTTCGACGGCCTTTGGAACAGTGAGCTGGTTTCCACGGTGGATGCGATCGCCGACCACGGGTTGAACCTGATCCGTGTGCCGATCTCCGCCCAGTTGATCAACCAGTGGGCGGCAGGCGACTACCCCAGGGCAAACTATAATAACGCATATAATACTGCCTTAAACAGTATGAACAGTCTGGAGATATTTGATTATTTCCTTGTGCTGGCTGAGCAGAATGGCCTGAAGGTTATGATGGACATTCACAGCGCCGAGACGGATGCCGCAGGACATAATGTGAATCTGTGGTATACGGACAAGGTTTCTGTGGAGGAATACTATGCAGCTTTGACATGGCTGGCAGCCAGATATAAGGACAACGACACGATCATTGCCATTGATCTGAAAAACGAGCCGCACGGGAAGCCGGGCGAGGGGAGTAAAGCGGCGATCTGGAATGATTCCAAGTCTGCGAACAACTGGAAATATGTGGCAGAGACGGCAGCGTCCAAGGTGCTGGCACAGAATCCGAATGTGTTGATCGTTGTGGAGGGAACAGAGATTTATCCCAAAGATATCAAAACCAATGGAGATTATAAATCGCAGGACAGTGATGACTATTATTTCAATTGGTGGGGCGGCAATCTGCGCGGAGTGGCAGATTATCCTATTGATCTTGGAAAGTATCAGGATAAGCTGGTCTATTCGCCTCATGACTATGGGCCTACGGTCTTTCAACAGCCATGGTTTGAGGGAAATTATACTTATGATAGTCTGATGAAGGATTGCTGGCATGATAACTGGTTTTACATTTATGAGGATGATACGGCACCGCTACTGATCGGTGAATGGGGCGGATTTATGCGTGAGCCGAATCTGTCATGGATGACGGATATGAGGCAATTGATCAAAAAGTACCGGTTGAACCATACGTTCTGGTGCATCAATGCAAATTCCGGCGATACCGGAGGCTTGTTGTTGGATGACTTTAAAACATGGGATGGGGAGAAGTATAATTTTGTGAAGGAAGTCCTATGGCAGGAAAACGGAAAGTTTGTCGGATTGGATCACGCGATTCCTTTGGGAAGTAACGGTATTTCTATTTCTGAGCTAAAGAAATAATGCAACAGGTTGGTTTGCTTCCCATAACACCGGAAGTGGAGCCGATACAGTTTTGATATTGTTTTTTGGGTTTATTTGAGGTAAAATAAACTTGTTGGTGAAAAGGGCTTTATGAGGTCTGGAGGTCAACCTTCAGACCTTTTTTGTGAATTGGAAAGCAATGAAAAATAGGTATAAAATTTATCGGAAGGAGGATCGTCCTGTAATATGAAGAGAAAAGCCGTTGCAAAAATATTGTGCTCCGCGTTGGCGCTCTGTATGTTGACAGGCTGTGCAAATCGGACGCCGGACAGTAAAAAAGGGTCACAGGCGGAGAGCCATTCGGGTGTCACAGACAATGCAACATGGACAAAGCCGGAAAAGATCACCATGATGGTGGACGGAACGCTTGTAACGCCGGATAAGGGACAGGAGGAGTTTAAAGCGCTTTGGGAGGAGAAGACGGGGATCACTTTGGAGATCATACAGCCGGAGCACGATGTCTATTATGATGAAGTCAAGGAGGCATTTGCATCCGGAAATCTTCCCGATGTGGTATTGCTCAGCTCCACTTATTACACAGAGTATGCGGCGGAGGACATGTTGGCGGATATTTCCGATTACTACCAGGGTTCGGAACTGGAGCGGAAAATACAGGATGCAGGCAATGCGGAACTGATCGAGGGCATCCGCATTCACGGTAAATTATATGGGATCACACCGGCCAGAGGAAACGGCTGTATCACTTATGTGAAGAAGGCGTGGCTGGACAATTGCGGATTGTCGGTTCCTGGTAATTATGAGGAATATCTGGCCATGTTAAAGGCATTTACAGAGCGGGATCCGGACGGCAACGGCAGAAACGGAGATACTTACGGTGTGTCGGCGGCGGGGCTGATCAACAGTGAAGCACCGTATACCAATTATCTGCCGGAATTTTATCAGGACGCATATCCTGCTTTTTATCAAAAAGAGGACGGAACCTGGGCGGACGGATTTACGGAGGATGCCATGAAGGATGCGCTGCGTCGCCTTCAGACCGCCTACAAGGCGGGATATATCGATCCGAAGATTGCGGAGAATTCTACAGGAAACTGCAGAGATAAATTTTATGCAAATGAATACGGTGCGTTTACTTACTGGGCGGGGACCTGGGGAAATACCCTTTCCAATAAACTGAAAGAATCCGGCGTCGATGATGAACTGGTGGCTATCGCGCCCATTGCGGAGACCGGAGCCTATCTGGAGAGAGTGGCGCCGGTGTGGTGCATTACCTCCGCGTGCAAGAATCCTGCGGGTGTGTACGAGTATTTCCTGGAGACTATGCTGGACGGTGGGGACATTGAAACGCTATGGACCTATTCGCCCACTTCGGAGACCTATGCGAAGAACCATATTGACCGTATGCTCGCCATTGTGCCTATCAAGAATGATCCGGGGGCGGGAAACGCAGGCACAAAGGCGGCTGTGGCGGCAGATGCCTTTAACAGCCACAGTAAACTGGCGGATCTGCCGTACAGTACCGAGGCCTACGCGCTATACAACAGTGATCTGATGGCATTAAAAACGGAACTGATCAACAAGGTGGTAGTGAATGGTCAGGATATCGAAGAAGCCTACGGTCAGTTCGCTGCACAGAACGGAAACTGGATGTCGCAGGCAATCGTAGATTCATTAAATGCGGAATAGGGGGACGAAATATGAGATTCAGTATACGCAGTAAAATTCTTTTGGGCAGCGTGCCGGTAAATATCCTGATCTGTCTGGTGATGGGAATTTTTATCTATAATCATGTGAGCAACAGCTTCGTGGAGAGTGCGGCGGCGGACACCCTGGCGCTGACGCAGGTATCCGCCAGAGAGATCAACGGGAATCTGTTATCTCTGTTGGAGACCGGTTCGGATGAAAGCTATGCAAATACGGTGACATTGGAGGCGCTGGAGAATATTCAGGCCAGCGGCAACATTCATTCCATTTATACCGTGGGAGAGAGGGACGGTCAGATGGTCTATCTTTCCGTGCCGGATGGCGAGACTGCCGTGGGGGAACCGGTTGAGGATTTCTATGTGGCGGAAATGAAGAATGCCATGAACAGTTCCGGTTATGTGACAAACAAGATCGAGAAGGCGGACGGTGCAAGCTATATCACGGCATATGCGCCGGTTTCGGATCGGAACGGTGCCGTGGTAGGTGTTCTTGGGATCGATTACCATGCGGAAAATATCGTGGAAACCTTACATAAGATTGTTATGGCGATTGTGACCATCGGTGTGCTGCTGGTGATCGTATCCGTTGTGATCTCCGTGATCATGGCGAGCCGTATCTCGGCAGGCCTGAAGACAGTCAATAACAAGGTGTCCGACCTGGTGAGCAACAACGGTGATCTGACCCAGAAGATCCAGGTAAACAGCAATGATGAGGTCGGCGATATCGCAGAAAACATCAATAATCTGCTGGAGTATATTCGTACGGTGGTGAGCAGCATTTCCGGCAACTCCAACCGCCTTTCCGGTTCTGTGGAGACAGCCCTCAACATGACGGTGCGCACCAACGATCAGCTGGTCGGCGTGTCTGCGACCATGGAGGAGATGAGCGCGGCCATGCAGGAAACTTCGGCGAGCTTGCAGCAGGTGCAGTTCTCCACGCAGCAGATTCAGTCGGATGTGGATGGACTGAATGTCAGCGTGCAGCGCGGTACCAGCTATGCGCAGGAGATGCAGGGCAGAGCACAGCAGATGTGTAAGAGCGCTGCAGAGGAGACCAAGATTGCGGAGACCGCAGCTGAAAATATGACAAAGAGCCTGGATGAAAAAATTGAGAAATCCAAGGATGTGGAAAATATAAGCAAATTGACGCAGACGATTCTGGAGATTGCGGATGAGACCAATCTGCTGTCCTTAAATGCCAGTATCGAGGCGGCGAGAGCGGGAGAGCAGGGCAGAGGCTTTGCAGTGGTTGCCAGCGAGATCAGTTCTCTGGCGACGCATTCTGCTGAGACTGCGAAACAGATCCAGATCATCAGCGAGGAAGTGATCGCAAACGTAAAGGGACTGGCAGAGGAGTCCACCAGGATGGTAGATTTTGTAAAAGTAAAGACGATCGGCGGCTACAGACAGTTGATGGATACGGGACTGCAGTATCAAAAAGATGCGGAACAGGTATCCGATATGCTCCGCAATGTGGAGGAGGCTTCCGAGAATATCGAGAGATCCATGGAGAGCGTGAACACCGCTATGGATGACGTGTCCAGAGCGGTGGAGGAAAGCGCCAGAGGCGTTTCAGACGTGGCTTCCTCTGTGGCGGAGATGTCCAGCAATATGAATCAGAACCGGGATGTGGTCAATGAGAATGCGTCCATTGCACAGCATCTGGACAGCGAAGTGAATAAGTTCAAATTCTAAAAAATGCTTGACATTTGCACTTTAGCGAAGTAATATAATAAAAAATAAACACGGATCAAACCAAGGAAGTGGAGATAAAAACAGCAGATGCGCGCACAGAGAGACCGGATGCTGAGAAAGGTTGGAGAGGCAGGCTGTTAAATGGACCACGGAGGGCGCAATGAACAAAACGAAAGTTTTCAGTATCCTGCGACGTAGGACCTGCGTAAAGGGTCAGGGATATAAATCAGTCATGTGATCGTATCCTGTAAGCGCACGATTTTCATCGTGAATCAAGGTGGCACCGCGGGTGTATCCGGAACGGATCAAGACTCGTCCTTGACAGAAGAGATTTCTGTCAAGGACGTTTTTTTGTGAACAATGAGGACAACAGTTATACAGAAGCGAGGAGGGATAGCATGAAAGTGGTACCTGGTCTGGAGGAATGCAGGAAATATAACGGGCAGGAGACATACGGTGTGATACCGGTGAGCTGTGAGCTTTTTGCGGATATGACCACACCCATCGAGGTGCTGCAGGTATTAAAAAAAGTCAGCAATCATGTCTATCTGCTGGAGAGTGCTGAGGCGGATAAACGCTGGGGCAGATATTCTTTTCTGGGATATGATCCCCTGCTGGAGATCAACTGTTATAACGGAATCACAACGATCAAGTCTCCCATGAGCAGCCGTACGACCACGGAAGATGTATGGGAACTGATCCGGAATGTATTGTCGGAAAATAAGAGTCCCGTCATAGAAGATCTGCCTCCGTTTACCGGCGGTTTGGTGGGATATTTTTCCTACGATTATATCAAGTATAGTGAACCGACACTGCGGTTGGATGCAAAGGATGAGGAGGGTTTTTCCGATGTCAATCTTATGCTGTTCCACAAGGTGGTGGTGTTTGACAATTACAGACAGAAGCTGATCCTGATCGTGAATGTGCGGACGGATGAGCTGGAAGTCAATTACAATAAGGCGGTTGTGGAACTGCAGAACTTAAAGCAGCTGCTTATGAAGGGGGAGAAAGCTCCCCATGTTTCGCTGAAGCTGACTTCCGGATTTGAGCCGCTGTTTGACGAGCAGGCTTATTGCGATATGGTGCGCAAGGGAAAACATTATATCAAAGAGGGAGATATCTTTCAGGTGGTGCTGTCCAATCGATTGGAAGCCAGGATGGAAGGAAGTCTGCTGGATGCGTACCGGGTGCTGCGCACCACCAATCCCTCGCCCTATATGTTCTATTTCTCCGGTTCGGACGGTGAGATTGCCGGAGCCAGCCCGGAAACGCTGGTAAAGCTGGAGGAGGGGAAATTATATACCTATCCCCTGGCAGGTACCAGAAGGCGCGGTGAGACCCCGGAGGAAGACGCAGAGTTGGAACGGGAGCTGTTAGCTGATGAAAAAGAGCGCGCGGAGCATAATATGCTGGTGGATCTGGGGCGCAACGATATCGGGAAGATCAGCCGGATCGGAACGGTCAAGGTGGAGAAATACATGCAGATCGAGCGGTATTCCCATGTGATGCATATCGGTTCCACGGTGAGCGGAATCATCAGAGCGGATAAGGACGCGGTGGACGGAGTGGATGCCATCCTTCCTGCGGGAACCCTTTCCGGTGCACCGAAGCTTCGGGCCTGTGAGATCATCAATGAGCTGGAGGATAATAAACGGGGAATTTACGGAGGGGCGATCGGGTATTTGTCCTTCACCGGGAATCTGGATACCTGTATCGGTATCCGGCTGGCATTTTCCAAAAACGGCAAGGTTTTCATCCGTTCCGGCGCCGGTATCGTAGCGGACAGTGTGCCGGAGAATGAGTATAGAGAATGTATCCAAAAGGCGGCTGCAGTCAGGGAAGCGATTGAACGGGCACAGAAAGGACTGGAATAATATGATACTTTTGATAGACAATTATGATAGTTTTTCCTATAATGTGTATCAGCTCATCGGATCGGTAAACGAAGATATCCGGGTGATCCGGAATGATGAGCTGACGGTTGCGGAAATAGAGGCGTTATCCCCCAGCCACATTATTCTATCTCCCGGACCGGGCAGACCGGAACAGGCAGGCGTCTGTGAAGAGGTGATCCGGACGCTGGCGGGCAAAATCCCTATTTTGGGAATCTGTCTGGGGCATCAGGCAATCTGCGAGGTATACGGTGCCACGATCACCTATGCGAGAGAACTGATGCACGGGAAGCAGTCTGTCGTACAGCTTGATACAAACAGTGCGTTGTTCCGGGGAATGAACGAAAACATGACTGTGGCGAGATACCATTCGCTGGCGGCAGATCCGGAAAGTATGCCGGATGTGCTGAAGGTGACGGCAGTCACACCGGACGGAGAGGTGATGGCGGTGGAACACAGCAGGCTGCCGGTGTACGGCGTGCAGTTTCACCCGGAGTCGGTGCTGACACCGGAGGGCAGGAAGATCATCGAGAATTTCCTGACGGAAAGGAGCTGACATGGCAGATACGATATTGGCGGAGATCGCAGCCAAAACAGCAGAGCGGATCGCGGAACAACGGCGCAGCCTCCCTCTGGCGGAACTGCAGGCGCAGGCGGAAGCGCTGCCCAGGCACCGGCTTACAGATAAGCCTTATCCCTTCGAGCAGGCGTTGTCGCAGGAGGGCATCCGTTTTATCTGTGAGGTGAAGAAAGCGTCGCCTTCCAAGGGTGTGATCGCGGAGAATTTTCCTTATGAGGAGATTGCTGTGGAATATGAACAGGCGGGAGCGGATGCCATCTCGATCCTGACGGAGCCGTTTTATTTTAAAGGCAGCGACAGGTATCTGGAAGCAATCCGAAAGCGGGTGCAGATCCCGCTTCTGCGGAAGGATTTTACCGTGGATGAATATATGATCTACCAGGCAAAGAAAATGGGAGCGGATGCGGTATTGTTGATCTGTGCCATCCTGTCTCCCGGACAGCTTCAGGAGTACGCACAGATTGCGGATAAATTGGGGCTTTCCGCGTTGGTGGAAGCGCATGACGAGCAGGAAGTGGAGATGGCGCTGGCGGCGAAAGCGCGCATCATCGGCGTGAACAACCGGAATCTTAAGGATTTCTCGGTGGATATCAACAATTCGGTGCGGCTGCGGCAGATGGTACCTCCTGATATTCTGTTTGTTTCGGAGAGCGGTATGAAGACCAGAGAGGATATCAGACGGCTGGAGGAAAACGGAACCGATGCGGTGCTGATCGGAGAGACTTTTATGAGAAGTCCGGATAAGGCAGGAATGCTAAAACTGCTTTCAGGCAGATGAGTATATGACAGAGTAAAACAGAGAGGAAGAGAGCAAGATGAGTAAAGGACGTTACGGTATTCACGGCGGACAATATATTTCAGAGACTTTGATGAATGAACTGATCCGTCTGGAAGAGGCATATGAGCACTATAAGAAAGACCCGGAATTTAACGCGGAGCTGCAGAAACTGCTGAATGAGTATGCGGGCAGACCGTCGCTTCTGTATTATGCGGAGAAGATGACAAAGGATCTAGGAGGCGCCAAAATCTATCTGAAGCGTGAAGACCTGAATCATACCGGTTCCCACAAGATCAACAATGTTTTGGGGCAGGCACTGCTTGCAAAACGAATGGGCAAGACCCGGCTGATCGCAGAGACCGGTGCGGGACAGCACGGCGTGGCAACCGCCACGGCGGCGGCGCTTCTGGGTATGGAGTGTGAGATCTTCATGGGCAAGGAGGATACCATTCGCCAGGCATTGAATGTGTACCGTATGGAGCTGTTGGGCGCAAAGGTCAATGCGGTGACCACCGGAACGCAGACGCTGAAAGATGCAGTGAATGACGCCATGAGAGAGTGGAGTAATCGGGTGGAGGATACCCATTATTGCCTTGGCTCTGTCATGGGGCCTCATCCGTTCCCGATGATCGTGCGGGATTTCCAGAGTGTGATCAGTAAAGAAGCCAGAGAGCAGATCTTAGAGGCAGAGGGAAAACTTCCGGCGGCTGTGGTGGCCTGCGTGGGCGGCGGCAGCAACGCCATGGGCGCATTTTACAACTTCATTGAGGACAAGGATGTGGAACTGATCGGCTGTGAGGCAGGCGGCAAGGGTGTGGACACACCGGAGACAGCGGCGACGATTTCCACCGGCACGCTGGGGATCTTTCACGGCATGAAGTCCTATTTTTGCCAGGATGAGTACGGACAGATCGCACCGGTGTATTCGATTTCCGCCGGATTGGATTATCCCGGCATCGGACCGGAACATGCGTATCTCCACGATATCGGCAGAGCACAGTACGTGCCCATTACAGATGAGGAAGCAGTGCAGGCCTTTGAATATCTCTCCAAGACGGAGGGCATCATTCCCGCCATCGAGAGTGCCCATGCAGTGGCACAGGTGATCAAGATTGCAAAGAATTACAGCCCGGATCAGAGCATTATTGTCTGCATTTCCGGACGCGGAGATAAAGATGTGGCAGCGATTGCCAGATACAGGGGGGTGGATCTTCATGACTAACGAGAAAATTGCAAAAGCATTTGATACACCGAATAAAAAGGCATTTATTGCGTTTATTACTGCGGGTGATCCCGATGCGGACAGCAGCGTGAAAAATATTCTGGAGATTGCCAGAGCCGGTGCAGATCTGATCGAGATCGGAATTCCGTTCTCAGATCCCACGGCAGAAGGCGTTGTGATCCAGGAGGCAAACATAAGGGCGTTGAAGGGCGGCATTACTACGGACGGCGTGTTTGAGATCGTGCGCAGGGTGCGGGAGCAGAGCGATGTGCCGCTTTGCTTTATGACTTATGCGAATCCGGTGTTCCATTATGGCTATGACCGTTTCTTTGCAAAGTGTGAGGAGCTTTCCGTGGCGGGTATTATCATTCCCGATATGCCTTATGAGGAAAAAGGCGAGATGGAGCCCATTGCCAATGTCCATGGCGTCAGCGTGATCTCCATGATCGCTCCTACTTCCGAGAGCCGGATCAAGAAAATTGCGGCGGAAGCAAACGGGTTTATCTATGTGGTGAGTTCCATGGGTGTCACTGGTGTGAGAAATGAGATCAGTACCGATCTGGACACGATCCTGGGACACATCCGTGAGGTGACGGATACGCCGACGGCCATTGGTTTCGGCATCAGTACCCCGGAGCAGGCGGCAAAGATGGCGGGCGTGTCGGACGGTGCCATCGTGGGCAGCGCCATCGTGCGGATCGTGGCAAAGTACGGCACGGAGGCGGCGCCCTATCTCTATGAGTATGTTAAGAGCATGAAAGAAGCGGTTGCAGGCGTGTGAACTCCTGTAGTATACTGATAAATACAGGAGGGAAAGCTATGGATATGAACGCAGCCATGCAGGTGCTTGCCGCATGGAATACATTTAAAAACAATCATCCCAAGTTTCCGGCTTTCTGTAAAGCCGTTGGCCAAAGGGGATTAAGAGAGAGCAGCGTGATTGAGGTGATCGTGACCACGCCGGAAGGGGAGCGAATTGAGACCAGCCTGAAGCTGCAGCCCGGAGATATGGACTTTTTGCAGGTTTTGGGAAAAATGGTATAAAAATTTAAAACAGTTGTTGACAAACTCTACCACAATATGTATAATGAATCAGTGTGCGAAAACACAACAGTTCGGCACACGACATACACGGGAGTTGCTATGTTAGTGAATTTATCGGATGTATTAACGACGGAAGGGAAGACTGAGACAGTGGAGATTGCTCTGGAGATGACAGAGTTTTCCAATGGATCGGATACCTATCGGGTCAAAGAGAAGTCCCCGGTGCATTTGACTTTTGCCAATATCGGCGAGGGGAAGGCGCACATTGAGGGCAGCGGCAGTCTGTTTTTTGCGGCGGTGTGCGACAGATGCCTCACGGAAGTGGATCTGCCGATCACGCTTTCATTTGATCGGGTGGTGTTTTCACCGGAAGCGGTTGCGGAAGATGAGGACGCGGAAGCGGATGACCAGTTGTTTATGGACGGTTATCAGTTGGATGTAGAGGCTTTTGTGCATGATGAGATCATTGTAAACTGGCCTGTGAAGATTCTGTGCAAGGAGGATTGCAAGGGTGTATGCCCGGTCTGCGGACAGAATCTGAACGAGAGGGAATGTGGATGCGACACCTTCGTACCCGACCCCCGCATGGCGGCAATCAAAGATATTTTTAATGCGAATAAGGAGGTGTAACGATGTCTATTTGTCCCAAGAATAAATCTTCTAAGGGTAGAAGAGATCAGAGAAGAGCAAACTGGAAGATGAGTGCTCCTACTTTGGTAAAGTGCAGCAAGTGCGGATCCCTGATGGTTCCTCACAGAGTATGCAAGAACTGTGGCTCTTATAACAAGAAGCAGGTCGTTAATGTTGATTGATCGACCGCAAATGCTGATCAAAAAGTGAGATAAGGTGGGAATCCGAATATTCGGATTCTCATTTTTTATTTGTTGACAGCGGATGCATGATTGTGATATAGTCAATTCGTTCGTTTTATCCATACAATATAAATGAGAAAAGGGAGAGAAATTATGATTTATGATGAGGAATTTTTAGCAGCTTTGGGTGCGCTGGTCTGCGTCGCATTGGCAATCGTGCTGATTTGGGCAATTATAGTGGTTATTGCCAGATGGAAGATTTTCACCAAGGCAGGAGAGCAGGGGTGGAAAGCACTCATTCCGTTTTACAATATGTACACACAGATTACAATCTGTGCGCCGGTCCTGATCTTCTGGATTTATCTCGGCGGTTACATTGCCAGTGCTGTTTTCAGCAGATTTGACAATTCGTTTTGTGCCATTCTTGCAGGGGTGGGTTCCCTTGTTGTCTTTGTAATGAATGTGTTTGCAAGCCTGAAGTTATCCAAGGCGTTCGGACACGGTGTGGGATTTGCAATCGGATTGATACTGCTCAATCCTGTATTTATGTTGATCCTGGGCTTTGGCAGTTCGGAGTATGATCCGTTGGTTGACAAGGAATCTTGGTATTGATCGTATGCTGACAGCAAAGCTGTCACATGGCTTTCCAAAGCCGTGTGGCAGCTTTTATATTTTATGCTTGATTTTTGCAGGGGGGTTTAGTATAGTAAATAGAGTGAAAAAGGTTTACCGGAGAGGAATTGTAAATGGCAGATAAAATTGCAAAAGACGCAATGGTAAATGTGGCTGTGGATGCTATGGGGGGAGACAATGCCCCCGGAGAAGTGGTCAAGGGTGCGGTAGATGCCATCCTGGCTGATAAGCGCATTAAGGTATTTTTGGTCGGCAGAGAACCTTTGATCGCGGAAGAACTGAAGAAATACAGTTATAATCCGGAACAGATTGAGGTTGTCCATGCGGAGGAGGTCATTGAGATGTCCGAGCCTCCGGTGAATGCCATACGGAAAAAGAAGGATTCTTCCATCGTCAAGGGAATGTATATGGTGAAGGACGGAACCTGTGATGCGTTCGTGTCTGCCGGGAGTACCGGTGCGGTGCTGGTGGGCGGACAGGTGATCGTGGGCCGGATCAAGGGGATCGAGAGACCGCCGTTGGCGCCGCTGATTCCTACCGCGAACGGTGTGGCTCTTCTGATCGACTGTGGGGCAAATGTGGATGCGAGAGCGTCTCATCTGGTGCAGTTTGCCAAGATGGGCAGTGTGTATATGGAACATGCGCTGGGCATCAGGAATCCCCGGGTCGGTATCGTCAATATCGGCGCAGAGGAGGAGAAGGGAAATGCATTGGTGAAGGAGACCTATCCGCTGTTAAAGAATTGTCCGGAGATCAATTTTATCGGAAGCGTTGAGGCGAGAGATATTCCGGCAGGGGCGGCGGACGTGGTTGTCTGCGAGGCGTTTGTGGGAAACGTGATTCTGAAGATGTATGAAGGCGTCGGAGGCGTGCTGATCCAAAAAGTGAAGGAAGGAATGATGACATCTCTGCGCAGCAAGGTCGGAGCCCTTCTGGTGAAACCGGCGCTGAAGAAGACACTCAAGAGTTTTGACACAGAGCAATACGGCGGAGCACCGCTTTTGGGGTTGAACGGCCTGGTGGTCAAGACCCACGGAAGCAGCAAGGCCATAGAGATCAAAAACTCGATCCTGCAGTGTCTCACATTTAAAGAGCAGGCTGTCAATGACAGGATCCGGGAAAAGGTTTTGTTAAGTGATCAGTAAAAATATACTTTATAAAGGAATAAATAAGAAAGAAGGATTGGAACATGGAATTTGAAAAGTTAAAACAAGTGATTGCTGAAGTATTAAATGTGGATCCGGAGGAGATCACACCGCAGACAACTTTTTTGGATGATCTTGGAGCAGACTCTTTGGACGTATTTCAGATCATTATGGGAATCGAGGAGGAGTTTGATATTGAGATTCCCGCGGAGAAAGCAGAGAAGATTACCACAGTTGAGGAAGCAGTTGAATTGATCAAAGGTGCTTTGAACTAAAGAGGTTGATTTTGAACAGTATTCCCAAGTCATGGTATTTGGGAATACTTTTTTTGGTGATGAGGTGAAATATGCGGGACGGGTATGATCTGGATATGCTGGAGAGGCGTATCGGATATTCTTTTCAGAATAAGAAGCTCTTAAAACAGGCACTCACGCACAGTTCTTTTATCAATGAGCAGAAGATCAATAAGACGGAGGATTATGAGCGGTTGGAATTCCTCGGAGATGCGGTGCTGGAGCTGGTGAGCAGTGATTTTTTGTTTCATGAGCACAGATCATTGCCGGAAGGGGAACTGACCAAGATGCGGGCATCCATGGTCTGTGAACCGGCGTTGGCATTTTGCGCCAGAGATCTTGAACTGGGAGAGTTTATGCTGTTGGGCAAGGGTGAGGAGCTCACCGGGGGCAGGAACAGAGAAAGTATTACCTCAGACGCTATGGAGGCCGTGATCGGAGCCATTTATCTGGACGGGGGAATGGAACCTGCGAAGGCATTTATCGATCGGTTCGTTCTGTCGGATCTGGAAAACAAGATTTTATTTTACGACAGTAAGAGTCATCTGCAGGAATTCGTGCAGGGAACATTGAAAAAAGAGATCCGTTATGAACTGTTGGAGGAGAGCGGGCCGGAGCACAATAAGACATTTGTGGTTGAAGTGATCATGGATGAGAAAAGCCTTGGAAAAGGTTTAGGAAGGACAAAAAAAGCGGCGGAACAGCAGGCTGCCTACGAGGCATTGCTTTTTTTGAAGGAACAGGGTTATGTATTTAAAAAGTATTGAGATACATGGTTTTAAATCATTTGCCAACAAAATTGTATTTCAGTTTCACAACGGCATTACCGGTATTGTCGGGCCCAACGGAAGCGGTAAGAGTAACGTGGCGGATGCGGTGCGCTGGGTGTTGGGAGAACAGCGTATCAAGCAGCTGCGCGGTGCCAGCATGCAGGATGTCATTTTCTCGGGAACAGAGACCAGAAAGCCTTTGAGCTATGCTTATGTTGCGATCACACTGGACAATTCCGACCATCAGCTCGCTATTGATTATGATGAAGTGACGGTGGCCAGAAGAATTTATCGTTCGGGAGAAAGCGAATATCTGATCAATGGGACCGTCTGTCGTCTGAAGGACGTGAACGAACTTTTTTATGATACCGGTATCGGAAAAGAAGGGTATTCCATCATCGGACAGGGACAGATCGACAAGATTCTGAGCGGAAAGCCGGAGGAGCGCAGGGAGCTTTTCGATGAGGCTGCCGGCATTGTGAAATTTAAGCGGCGCAAGGCGACGGCTCAGCAGAAGCTGGAGAGCGAGCAGCAGAATCTGGTCCGTGTTTCGGATATCCTGAAGGAACTGGAACATCAGGTGGGACCGCTGGAGCGGCAGTCCGAGAAGGCAAAGATCTATTTAAAGAAGAAAGAGGAATTAAAGACACTGGATGTCAATGTATTTTTGCTGGAGAATACCCAGTTAAAGGAACAGTTGACAGCCGTACAGGATAAATATGAACTCGCCAATGAAGAATTAAATGACACGACACAGAAATACGAGACCAGCAAGGCAGAGTATGAGCGGATCCAGAATGAGATAGAGGTGTTGGATGCGGCGATAGAGGCCAAGAGAGCCAGTCTGACGGATACGGGTGTGCTGCGCAGCAAATTGGAGGGCGAGATCAATGTCTTAAAGGAGCAGATCAATTCCGCCAAAGGCAGCGAGGAGCATCTGAACAATCGGAAAAAGGCATTGGAGGAAGAAATCGCGGTTCATAAGCAGGAAAAGGACAAGATCCTGCTTGAGAAACAGGAGATTGATGCGAAAGTACAGGATATCACTGATGAGATGGGGGATGTGAAGTCTGCCCTGGAGCAGGTGCAGAAGGAAATCTCCGATCTGAACGATAAGATCGAGGACGGAAAGAACACGATCATTGACGAGTTGAATCAGCGCGCTACGATCAAGTCCAAGATGGGGCGTTTTGACACCATGATGGAGCAGATTAATATCCGCAAGGCGGAACTGAACTCCAGACTGCTGCGCGCAAAATCCGATGAGGCGGCCAGAGAAGAACAGATCAAACAGCTGGAAAGCGATTTTGCCCGCATCACCGAGGAATTAAAGCAGAAAAATATCGAAGAGGGAACCTTTAACCAGAAACTCGGAGAAATGCGGGAAAAGCTGACCAATCTGGATGCAAAGCTTAGGGAAAGCCAGGCGGCTTACCATATGGAGCAGTCCAAGCTGGAGGCGTTGACAAATCTGACGGAGCGCTATGAAGGGTACGGCGGCAGCGTCAAGAAGGTCATGGAGCAGAAGGAAAAGGAAAAAGGGATCATCGGTGTCGTTGCCGATATCATCAAGGTTGAGAAGAAGTATGAGACGGCCATTGAGACTGCTCTGGGCGGTAACATTCAGAATATTGTAACGGATGACGAGGAAACTGCCAAGAAGATGATCGGTTATCTGAAACAGAACCGGCTGGGCAGAGCCACCTTTTTGCCGTTGACCAGTATCACGCATCCTCAGGAGTTCAAGAATCCGGAGGCGTTAAAGGAAAAGGGCGTCATCGGTATGGCGGACGCGCTGGTGCATATTGAGGAGCGGTATCGCGATGTGGCGCGGTCTATGTTGGGACGCATTGTCGTGGTTGACAATGTGGATCATGCGGTGAATATTGCCAGAAAGTTTGACTACGGGATCCGGATGGTGACGCTGGAAGGGGAACTGCTGGTGCCCGGCGGTGCCATCAGTGGCGGTGCATTTAAGAATAACAGCAATCTCCTGGGAAGACGCCGTGAGATCGAGGAGCTGGAAAAGCATGTGAAGAAGCTTGCGGATGCCATCGATATCGCAAACCGGGATATTGCCGATACCAAATCGAACAGAAACAAGTTGCGTATGGATCTTGAGACGGTAAAGACGGAGATTCAAAAGAAGTCCATCGAACAGAACACCACCAGGCTGAGTTTGACCCAGGCCCGTGAGCGTATGGAGGAGGAGTCCGAAGGTACCGAGAGTCTGCGGGCGGAGGAAAAAGAGATTGAGTCTCAGATCCTGGAACTCAAAAACGACAAGGAATCCATCCAGAAGGAATTGGCGGAGAGCCAGAATGTGGAGAAGACGACACAGGAGGAAATCCTGAAATTACAGGCTCAGGTGGAGGAGAAACGCACCAAAGAGGCGGAGACCGCAGAGCAGGTGGCTCAGTGGGATCTGAAGGTGGAAAAATTACTCCAGACACAGAATTTCCAACAGTCCAATGTGGACCGTATCAACGGAGAACTGGACAGATATCAGTCGGAGCTGGACGAGATCCTGACAGCATTAGAAGATAACAAAAAGGCGGTTGAGGAGAGAAAAAATAATATCCAGGAGATTGAAAAGACCATCGCTGCATCCCATAACGCACAGACGGAAGCGGAAGAACAGCTGAAGGCGGATGTGGAAAAACGGGAAAAATTCTCTGCGGAACAAAAAGATTTCTTCCGGAACAGGGAGGAATTATCCGAACGCATGAGCGCACTGGATAAGGAGGTCTTCCGACTTGGCGCCCAGCGGGAGAAGCTGGAGGAGAATATCACCGGGCGGATCAATTATATGTGGAATGAATATGAGATCACGCTGACGGATGCGGCAGCGCTGCGGAACGAGGAACTCACCAATATTACGGTGATGAAGCGGGATGCAGCAGAGTTGAAAGACCAGATCAGGCGACTGGGAGACGTAAATGTAAATGCCATTGAGGACTATAAAAATCTCATGGAGCGCTTTACCTTCCTGAAGACGCAGCATGACGATCTGGTGGAGGCGGCCAAGACGCTGGAGGGGATCATTCAGGAGCTGGATACCTCCATGCGGAAACAGTTTACCGAGAAGTTTGCCGAGATCACCAAGGAGTTTGACAAGGTATTCAAAGAACTCTTTGGCGGCGGTAAGGGTACGCTGGAGCTGATGGAGGATGAGGATCTGCTGGAGGCAGGCATCCGCATTATTGCACAGCCCCCCGGCAAGAAACTGCAGAATATGATGCAGTTGTCCGGCGGTGAAAAGGCTTTGACGGCGATTGCGCTGCTGTTTGCGATCCAGAATCTGAAGCCGTCACCTTTCTGTCTGCTGGATGAGATCGAGGCGGCGTTGGATGATTCCAACGTGGGGCGCTATGCGAAGTATTTGCACAAGCTGACCAAATATACCCAGTTTATTGTGATCACGCACAGACGAGGAACAATGGAGCAGGTAGACAGACTTTACGGTATCACTATGCAGGAGAAGGGAGTATCCACACTGGTGAGTGTGAATCTGATCGACAAAGAGCTGGAGGATTAAGGTTGTAAGAAAAGCAGTAAGGAATAGAGGTGCGGAATGGGCGAAGAATGGAATCAGGAGACGGACGCGGAAGACAGGGAGCATAAAAGTTTTTTTGCCAGACTGAAAGAAGGACTGACAAAGACAAGAAATAACATTGTGCGGGGAATTGACAATGTCTTCAGCGGATTTTCCACCATCGATGAGGAGTTCTATGAGGAACTGGAAGAGATACTCGTCATGGGGGATATCGGTGTAAACGCGACGACACAGATCATTGACCGGCTGAAGACGCAGGTCAGAGAAAATCATATCAAACAACCTGCGGATTGCAAGGAATTTCTCATGCAGAGCATCAAAGAGCAGATGCAGGTTGGTGAGAATGCATATGATTTTGAACGGGAACAATCCATTGTCATGATCATCGGCGTCAACGGCGTGGGTAAGACAACTTCCGTCGGGAAGCTGGCCGGCAAATATAAAGCAGAGGGCCGTAAAGTGCTGATCGCGGCCGCGGATACGTTCCGTGCGGCGGCGGGAGATCAGCTGGCGGAATGGGCAAAGCGCGCGGACGTGCCAATGGTCGGCGGCAAGGAAGGAGCGGATCCGGCCAGTGTTGTGTATGATGCGGTCAATGCGGCAAAGGCGCGGGGCGTGGATATGCTGTTGATCGATACGGCGGGACGCCTGCACAACAAAAAGAACCTGATGGAAGAACTCCGCAAGATGGACCGTATCATCGACAGGGAGTTTCCCAATGCACATCGGGAGAACTTTATAGTTCTGGATGGCACCACAGGGCAGAATGCTCTGGTCCAGGCCAGGGAATTCGGAGATGTGGCGGAACTGACAGGCATCATCCTGACGAAGATGGACGGCACCGCAAAGGGCGGCATTGCCGTGGCAATACAGTCCGAATTGCAGGTCCCGGTGAAATATATCGGTGTGGGTGAAAAAATAGAAGATCTGCAGAGATTTGATCCCGGTGATTTTGTGGATGCGCTGTTTGACGTGGAACCGGAAGCGCAGGCGGAAACAGTGGCTGAATCTGTAGTTGAGAGGGAGACCGAGTCCGAACCGGATCCTGTTGAGGCATCATTTGATGAGGCAGTGTCCGAAGATTCCTCCGGAAGCGGATGGACAATGCCTGCATGGGCATTGGAGTCCATTGCCCAGGAGGAAGCGGCAAGGCAGGCAGACCCGGAGCGGGAGCAGGAAGATAGCGCAGGGGAAGAGAAAAAGGAAAAAGTAAGTTTCTGGAAGAAACTGTGGTCATAGAGACGGATGGGAGGAAAAAATGGAAGAAGAAATGTTGACATTAGAGAAATTTGAGGAAGCCAGTGAGGTTGTAAAGCGGGTTACGCTGGAGACGAAGCTGGTATTCAGTGATCACTTCAGCAAGCAGACGGGGAATAAGGTTTATTTGAAACCCGAGAATATGCAGTTTACGGGAGCTTATAAGCTGCGCGGTGCTTATTATAAGATGAGTACGCTGACCGATGAGGAACGTGGGAAGGGACTGATCACAGCCTCTGCCGGAAATCACGCCCAGGGTGTGGCTTATGCAGCGCAATGCTACGGCGCGAAGGCGACGATCGTGATGCCGACGACCACACCTTTGATCAAGGTCAATCGCACCAGGAGCTACGGTGCGGAAGTGGTTCTGCACGGGGATGTGTACGATGAGGCGTGCGCGAAGGCCTATGAACTGGCGGAGGAGTACGGATATACTTTCATCCATCCCTTTGATGATCTGACTGTAGCCACCGGACAGGGAACCATCGCCATGGAGATCTTTAAAGAACTTCCGCTGGTGGATTATATTCTGGTGCCCATCGGCGGAGGTGGACTTGCCACAGGCGTGTCGACATTGGCGAAACTGTTGAATCCTAAGATCAAAGTGATCGGTGTGGAGCCTGCCGGTGCGGCATGTATGCAGGCTTCCCTGAAAAACGGCAAAGTGACCACGCTTCCTACTGTGAATACAATCGCAGACGGTACTGCGGTGAAGACGCCCGGCACCAAGCTGTTCCCGTATCTGCAGAGCAATCTGGACGAGATCATCACGGTGGAAGACGAAGAACTGGTGGTGGCTTTCCTGGATATGGTAGAGAATCATAAGATGATCGTGGAGAACTCCGGATTATTGACGGTAGCTGCACTGAAACATCTGAATGTAAAGGATAAACGGATCGTATCTATCCTGAGCGGCGGCAATATGGATGTGATCACGATGTCCTCCGTGGTACAGCAGGGGCTGATCTTCCGCGACAGAATCTTTACGGTGTCCGTGCTGTTGCCTGACAAGCCGGGTGAGCTCAGCAGAGTATCCGGCATTATTGCGGATGTGAGCGGTAATGTGATCAAACTGGAGCACAATCAGTTTGTGTCTATCAACAGAAATGCGGCCGTGGAGCTCAGAATTACTCTGGAGGCCTTTGGCACGGATCACAAACAGCAGATCATCGCAGCGCTTGAGAAAGAAGGCTACAAGCCCAAGCTTGTGCGCACAAACATTTAAAGGATAAGAGTATAAAAATGTGGTAAAGCGTTCAAACTTTACAGTAGCAGGTGAAGCGAAAGGAAAGGGAGAAACGTGGAGCATTCCAAAAGTATCTTTCGAATATTTTGTATGACAGTTGCCCCTGCAATTTATGCTGCAGGGGTAAGTTTTTTTCTGGACCCTAATGCGCTGGCTCCGGGAGGGGTGACCGGAATTTCCGTGATCTTAAATCGACTTACGGGGATGCAGACGGGAACGTGGATATTGATTTTAAATTTGCCCATCCTTACGGTGGGAGCGTGGAAATTCGGGCTGCGGTTTATTATATCTACTGTTTACTGTACCTTTTTGACTTCTGTGTATACCAACTTTTTTCATTCTATGGGGGCATTGACCGGGGACAGTTTTTTGGCGGCTCTTGCGGGAGGGACTCTGACCGCGGTGGGAATGGGGCTGGTGTTTAAGGCCGGGGCCACCACCGGCGGGATGGATATCATCGTAAAATTACTGCGCACAAAGCTGCCATACCTGAGAACAGGCAGACTCTTTTTACTCATGGACATTGCGGTCGTGGGTGCTTCGGTGCTTGTTTTTCGAAATCTGGAGAAGGCGCTGTATGCGGGCATGTCGATCTTTGTCACTTCGCTGGTGCTGGATGCCGTTCTTTACGGGCGGGACGGAGCCAAGCTGATCTATATCATCAGTGACCGGCATGAAGCGATCACCGCACGGCTGTTGGGGGAACTGAATATCGGTGTCACTTATATGAGCGGAGCCGGTGCGTACAGCGGTCGAAAAAAGCATGTAATCCTGTGCGTGGTGCATAAAAACTTGTTTCCCAGGGTGGAGGAGATCGTGCGGCAGGAGGATGATATGGCATTTATGATCATCACAAGTGCTACGGAGATCTATGGGGAGGGCTATAAAAGTCTGTACGGTGAAAAATATTAAAATGGTTGTTTTTACTTGCCATAAAAATTTATGTATGGTATCATGAAAATAGGTTTTTATTATAAACTTTCATGTAACAGGAGGAAAAAACATGGGCGTAATGGCAGATGACAGAGTTTTTTACAAGATGGATGAGAGGCTTCGCGTGGTTTACGGTGACATCGGTAAGAAATATTATGCAGAGATCAAGAAGGCCGGCACTGTAAAGCAGTTGGATGAGGAATATCAGGGATATTTTGCTGAGATCGCCAAGATCGAGGGTGAGAAAGACAGGATGGAGGCAAAGCAGCTGGCAGCGCAGGGCAAGAGAAGATGTCCCGACTGCAGAAGCTTACTGCCGATTGAGAGCCGTTTCTGCAATATGTGTGGCGTGAAACTGACAGATCCCAATGAGGAGACCAAGGATGATGCGAATGGTGAGCCTGTAGAAGAGGCTTCGAAGGCAGAACCGAAGAAATGTATTTATTGCGGAACCGAAATGGAGAGCGACGCTGTATTTTGCCCGAACTGTGGACAGAAGAATGATTAGTCTATGAGTGCTACATATTTTTTCGAGGTCGGGTAACCGGCCTCGAAGTGCGTAAAGCATTAAACTATCGGATGGTCGGTAAAGAATGTAAAACGGACAAAAGGGGTGAATTATGAAAAAAAAGATATTGGCTGCAATGTTCATTTCGGTTGCCATACTGACCGGATGCAGGAATGAGGCAAGCTCTGATGTGATCATGACGATCGAACCGGAAAGTAGTGTACCGGTGGGAACAGAGATTCCAGCCACGCCTGAAGTCCCCGAAGAGAGTACACAACCGGTGGCGGATAATATGTGGAAGGGCGTGAAGATCATCAAGGATCGGAAAATTGTGGACGGGAAGATGCAGAGTTATCTGACGGGTGAATGGAAAGATGCATCTGTGGTGCAGAGAAGAAACTTTGCTGTGATGGTTCCGAACAATAAACCTGCGCTGCCGCAATACGGTATTTCCAAGGCGAGTATCTTTTATGAAGCTCCTATGGAGAGTGGGAGTTGTACCCGGCTGATGCCCATAGTGGAAGATTATGATGATCTGGATCACATCGGACCGGTAAGGAGCAGCAGAGAATATTTTTTGTATGAATCTCAGTCCTATGACTCCATTTATTGTAACTGGGGACTTGCGGTTCCCTATGTTGCACCTACCATAAACAGAGAGGATATCCATAATGTCAGCCAGGCTGTGACTGGTATTGATTCACCTTCGACGGAGGCTTTTGACCGTATCAGCAGACCCGGTTATTCACTTGAATTTACCGGATATATGTTTATCAGCGGTTATAAGAAAGCAATCGAAAGACATAAATATGATACCAATTACCGGGATACTTTTGAACAAGCCTTTATTTTTGCTGATGATGGTAATAAAGCGGAATATTCGGATTACCCGGATGCAACATTACTCAAACCTGGCGGAGATGCATCCAATTCAGGTGGATATAATCACGCCAACCCTTATTTTAAGTATAATCCGGAAGACGGGCTGTATTATCGTTATCAGTTAGGCAAGCCGCATACGGACGACATGAGTGGAGAACAGTTGGCGGTCAGCAATGTAATTTTCAAGGTTTGTCATGGAGAAATTTTGGATGACCATGGCTATCTGGGATTTGAGGTACATGCGATCGGCGGTGAGGCGTATATTTTTACGAACGGTAAGGTGATCAAGGGCAACTGGAATCATGTGGGAGATTTTGGGGCCAATCATTTTTATGATGACGAAGGTGACGAAGTTGTACTGAATCAGGGAAAGACATGGATCTGTTTGATCTGGGATAAGTATAAGGATTGCGTGTCGTATGAATAGATTTGTTGCAGTTCAGCCGCGCCGAACCGCAACAGTTCAGCCGCGCCATTCGCAAAACAACACTCTGCTGCGCAGAGCGCCGTTGCTTTGCAACGAGTTTTGCTCATTGAGTGGCGCTCAGCCCATGAATCTAAAATCACAAAAAAGCCTGCAAGCAGTCTTTTTGTGCGATTTCAGATTCATGGCTGAACTGTAAAGAAAAAATACTTGACACCCTGTTGCCTGTGTAGTATGATAGCAAAGGCAACAGGGTGAGTTTATGTGTTGCATCGGGTGGAAATATGGAAAAGATATATCAGCAAGCGCTTTTGTATGATTTTTATGGAGAATTGCTGACAGAGCATCAGAGGAATATCTATGAAGATGCGGTTTGCAATGATATGTCCCTGGGGGAGATTGCCGAGGAAAACGGGATCAGCAGGCAGGGAGTACATGATCTGATCCGTCGCTGTGACAAGATCCTGCTGGATTATGAAGCAAAACTTCATCTGGTGGAACGCTTTGCAAAAGCAAAGCTGCAGCTGGGAGAGATTGTGGAATTGGCACAGGCTGAGGGGACTTTAGATCAGGCGGAACGGACCGCACGTATCAGAGAGCTTGCGACGCAGTTGTTGGATGAACTGTAGGAGAGGTATATGGCATTTGAGAGTTTAACAGATAAACTGCAGAATATATTTAAGAGTTTGCGCGGCAAAGGGCGACTGACAGAGGAGGATGTAAAGCTTGCGCTGAAGGAAGTCAAAATGGCACTTCTGGAGGCGGATGTAAACTTCAAGGTAGTCAAGAGTTTTGTCAAGACGGTGGAAGAACGTGCCATTGGACAGGATGTGATGAACGGTCTGAATCCTGGTCAGATGGTGATCAAGATCGTAAATGAAGAACTGATCAGCCTGATGGGCAGCGAGACCACAGAAATTGCCATGCAGCCCGGCAAATCCATCACCGTTATCATGATGGCCGGTCTGCAGGGTGCAGGTAAGACCACCGCAACTGCCAAGATTGCGGCAAAATTAAAGCAAAAAGGCAAGAAATCCTTATTGGTGGCCTGTGATATCTACAGACCTGCCGCAGTGGAGCAGCTTCACGTAAACGGTAAAAAGGTGGATGTGGAAGTGTTCGATATGGGCACGGATCACAAGCCGGTGGAGATCGCAAGAGAAGCGATCGCTTACGCAGAGAAAAACGGTCACAATGTTGTGATCCTTGATACCGCTGGACGTCTGCATATTGATGAGAGCATGATGGAAGAACTGGCGGAGATCAAACGGGAACTCACGGTTCATCAAACCTTGTTGGTTGTGGATGCCATGACTGGTCAGGATGCTGTGAATGTGGCAAAAGAGTTCGATGAAAAGGTGGGCATCGACGGCGTGGTATTGTCCAAAATGGACGGTGATACCAGAGGCGGTGCGGCACTTTCTATAAAGGCAGTGACAGGAAAGCCGATCCTGTTTGTCAGCATGGGTGAGAAGCTTACGGATCTGGAGCAGTTTTATCCGGATCGTATGGCGAACCGTATCCTGGGAATGGGCGATGTGCTCACGCTGATCGAGAAGGCACAGGAGAGCATCGATATTGATGAGGAAAAAGGCCGTGAGATGGCTGGCCGCATGAAGAAGGGGAAATTCGACTTTGAAGATTACCTGGAAAGCATGAAGCAGATGCGTAATATGGGCGGTCTGTCCAGCATTTTGAGCATGCTGCCCGGCATGGGGATCAAAGCTGGAGAGCTGGAGGCGATGATCGATGAGAAACAGCTGAAGCATATGGAGGCCATTGTGCTTTCTATGACGGTGGAGGAACGCAGGGATCCCAAGCTTTTAAATCCCAGAAGAAAGCACCGCATTGCAAAGGGCGCCGGGGTGGATATTGCAGAGGTCAATCGTTTTGTCAAACAGTTTGAGCAGAGCCAGAAGCTGATGAAGCAGATGAGCGGCGGTAAGGGCAAACGACATGGCGGTATGTTCGGCGGCTTCGGCGGCATGATGGGGGGCGGCAGATTCCCGTTTTAGGAAGAAGCAGTTCCATCCGAAGAAGAAAGTAAGATTTGAGTTCGACGCCAGGAAGCGTTGCAATTCTTATCATAAAGCCTGAAAAGGTGTAACTATTATATCAATATTTTAAACATGGAGGAAAAAGAAATGGCAGTAAAAATCAGATTAAGAAGAATGGGACAGAAGAAGGCTCCTTATTATAGAATCATCGTAGCTGATTCCCGTTCTCCCAGAGACGGAAGATTCATCGATGAGATCGGTACCTATGATCCCAGCACAGATCCCAGCACGTTCAAGATTGATGAGGAGAAGGCAAAGAAGTGGCTGACCGACGGCGCACAGCCCACAGAGGTTGTTGGCAAACTGTTCAAGGCTGCAGGCATCGAGAAATAAGACAATCATAGTTTGATCTTTGGAGGTAGATGATGAAAGAACTGGTAGAAGTAGTTGCAAAGGCTCTTGTCGATCATCCTGAAGAGGTCGTTGTGACCGAGAAGAAGGAAGGGAGAAATATCGTCATTGAACTACATGTAGCTGCCTCTGATATGGGTAAAGTTATCGGTAAGCAGGGCAGGATTGCAAAAGCGATCCGTACGGTAGTAAAGGCGGCATCATCCAAAGATAATGCAAGAGTGGACGTGGAGATCGTCTAATAGCAAAAAATCCGGCGGGGCATGCCAAAGGCGTGTTCCGCTGTTGTTGTTTCAGACAGGAGAGTTTATGGAAGATAGATTTCAGGTTGGGGTGATCACTTCGCCTCACGGCGTCAGGGGAGAGGTGAAAGTTTTCCCCACAACAGATGATGTAAAACGGTTTAAGCGGCTCAAGGAAGTGATCCTGGACACCGGAAAAGAAAATGTGATATTGGAAATAGAAGGCGTAAAGTTTTTTAAACAGTTTGTGATTTTGAAATTTAAGGGCTTGGATACGCCGGAGGAAGTGGCAAAATATCGTCAGAAGAGTCTGTATGTCACCAGGGAAAATGCGGTACGCCTGGGGAAAGACGAATATTTCATTGCGGACCTGATGGGGTTGAAGGTATATGATGAAGCGGATGCCGAGATTGGTGTCCTGCGGGAGGTCCTGGAGACCGGCGCAAATGATGTTTATGTCATTGATCTGAACGATGGAAGAGAGCTGCTTTTGCCTGCCATCAAAGAGTGTGTTCTGCATGTGGATGTGGAAGCGGGTAAGATGCAGATTCATATATTGGATGGACTATTGGATGAAATTTAAGGTATTGACGCTCTTTCCGGAAATGATAATGGACGGTTTGAAGACAAGTATCACCGGGAGAGCATTGGAGAATAATTTGATAGAGCTGGAGGCTGTGAATATCAGAGAGTATTCTCTGGACAAACATGGCAAGGTGGATGATTATACCTATGGAGGCGGCGCCGGTATGTTGATGCAGGCGCAGCCTGTTTATGATGCCTGGCAGGCGCAGGTTTCGGGGAGAAAGACGCGGACAATCTATGTGACTCCCCAGGGACGGCTGTTTTCACAGGCCTATGCGGCAGAGCTGGCGCAGGAGGAAGAATTGATCTTTTTGTGCGGGCACTATGAGGGGATTGATCAGCGTGTGCTGGATGAAGTTGTAACGGATTATGTTTCCATCGGGGATTATGTCCTGACCGGCGGCGAACTTCCTGCAATGGTGATGATAGATGCTATTTCCAGGCTGATTCCCGGGGTGCTTCACAATGAAGAGTCGGCGGAAACCGAAAGTTTCCATCGGAATCTGTTGGAGTATCCGCAGTATTCGAGACCGGAAGTGTGGCACGGACAAAAGGTGCCGGATGTACTCTTGTCCGGAGATCACAGGAAGATTGCGGCGTGGAGAATGGAGCAGTCGGAAAAACTCACCAGAGAACGCAGACCGGATCTGTACGCAAAATACGAAAGGCAGGAAGCGGTGATTCAAGTGCTTTTGGGTGAAAAACGGCTGCATATCCATATGATCGAGAACCTGCGGAGAGGACGAGGTGAGGTGATCTGTTGGAAAGACCGGGCAGTGTGTGTATATGATCCGGATTGCAGGCTGGGAATGTTCACTGTGGCGTCCGGCAGGGATGCTGCTTCTCAGTTGATCGAAGCGATTCCGCAGAACATCCTGGATGATATGAGGTTTGCGGTGACAACGGACATTGCCATAAACAGGGAGTTGGCAGACAGATTGTCCGGAGATACGATACGGATCACATCCGAAGGCAGGATGGCGTGTTACACCCAGAGAACTTTTCTGCCGGTGAAATACAAGGATATCCGTTTGCTACAAGAAGCGGATCAGGAGTATCCTGCATCGCATTGGGAATGGCAGGATGCGGATCAGCCGGCGGAACGGATACGGGCGAAGGCATTCTATGGTGCCTATGCGGAGGATAGGTTGATCGGGTTTTGCGGCTGGCTTTCGGACGGAAGGATCGGGTATCTGTATGTGGAGGAAGAATATCGGAGACAAGGGATCGGAACGTCTTTGGAAGCATTTTGTATCAACAGACAATTGGAGATGGGATTTGTTCCCTATGGATTTATCCCCAAGGAGAACGAGGTGGCATTGAAGATGCAGATCAATATGGGATTATATCTGTCGGAAGGCTGTATTTGGTGGCTGGAGAGAAGCTAGTGGAGGAATATTTATGCAGAACCTTAACCGTATTGCATGCGGTTTTATCAGAGTGATCGGTGTTTTTTTTATAGGATATATTTTTCTGCAGGGACTCTATACGATCTGCTGTATTCAAAGAGTGGAAGAGTTGACCTACTATATGAAGAACGATGTGTTTCGGCAGGTGGCGGGAATTGCATTGTTTGGGATAATAGTCTTTTTCCTGCAAAAGAAAAAAGACAGATATGAGAATTTTTTGAAGAAAAACGAAACGGTTTTTTTAGGAATTCTGCTGGCGGTTGTTTTGCTGTCGTTTACCGCTTGGATTATGGTTACCAGATTTTGGTATTTTGGAGATATGGAAAAGATATATCAATATGCCGGAATGATCCTTGCGGGAGATTTTTCCGGTTGGATGCCCGGCGGGTATCCATATGAGTGGACACAGCAGAACACACTGATCCTTTTCGTAGTGGGACTTTTGAAGATATTTGACGCAGACGCCAGCTTTTTAGCATTTTATTTTATTAACCTTTTCTTTTACGGTGTGGCATTGGTGGCGATTACGATGATCCTGCATCGTTTCGCGACTGACAGAATGACATATATAGCAGAAGCTGTTATGGTTATGCTTTATTTTCCCTTTGGTTTTTTGATCCTGATGCTGTATGGAGACATGATCGGTTTTTCCTTTGGCTGTGTGTCCATGGCTTTTTTGGTTTACTATTTGGATAGCAGGAAGATCTGGCAGATCCTGGCTTCCTGCATTTGCATAATCGTTGCAGTTAATTTCCGACAAAACGAAACCATTATTTTCTTAGGCATACTGATTATACTGCTTATGGATTGGCTGAAAAATTCCCAATCAGTAGGACGATTGGGAATATTCATTATATACATAGGGATCGCTTTTATAGGATTTTCCGTTCCCGGAAAAATCATAGAGGGAATGGGAAATGTGAAAATGGAAGGCGGAAACAGCCGGTGGGCGCATGTCGCCATGGGGCTCCAGGAGAGCGATAAGGCTCCGGGGTGGTATAATAACTATGTGGATGAAGTGTTTGAAGGAAACAATTATAATAAGTTGGAAACAGCCAAAGCAGCCAAAGCAGACATAGGAGCGCGCTTGAAATTTTTCAAAGAGGATCCCGTGTATGCATGGCGATTTTTTCATAAAAAACTTGCTTCGGAATGGAACAACCCGACTTTTGAATGCTTTCATATACAGAACTGGCGAAATACAAGTCTGGAACTTTCGCCGGTGGTTAAATCCATTATCAATGACGGCGGTAAGCTGAATATTTTACTGATCGATCTTTTGGATCTGGCGCAGTCAATCGTGCTGTTTGGTGTAATGATGTATTTGATCTGTGTCAAAACAACGGATCTGAGACAATTACTATTTATGATCCTGTTTATAGGAGGTTTTCTGTTTTTTGCTTTTTGGGAGGCAAAATGCAGATATGTATTGCCGTTTTATTTCCTGCTGATACCATATGCATATTCAGGATATGCAGAGATGATCCGGCAAAAAAGAATCAAGACGGCAACGGTCATAATGGTATTGATCGCATGGATCGGGATTTCTCAAAACAGCTGGATATGTGATGCATTTAAGTTAAATGCGGACACAGATGCATATTATGAGTATATTCATCAATATAACCATAATTTTGAGAATTTTCGATTTTAGAAAATCTTTTAGAAAATCTTTTAAATTTTACTTGCGCATTTTCATAGTACATGATATAATTTTACATGTTGCGAAAACGAGATGGTCCTCTGTTACTGAAATGTAGAGAATACATGGTATTAAGAACATCCATTTTATGAAGGAGGCTCAATATGAGTGATATTATCAAAGAGATCGAAGCAGAGCAGTTGAAGGAAAAGGTTGATGATTTCCGTGTTGGTGATACCGTAAAGGTTTATGGTAAGATCAAAGAGGGAAACCGTGAGAGAATCCAGGTATTCGAGGGCGTTGTCCTGAAGAGACAGGGTGGCAGCAACCGTGAGACATTCACCGTGAGAAAGAATTCTAACGGTATCGGCGTGGAGAAGACCTGGCCGCTTCATTCCCCCAATGTGGAGAAGATCGAAGTTGTAAGACGCGGTAAAGTAAGACGTGCAAAATTGAACTATCTGAGAGATCGTATCGGTAAGAAGGCTAAGGTAAAAGAACTTGTAAAGTAATCTTACACAGGTAAATCTGAAAGTCGTGGAGACAGGGTAATTGCAGGGAATGCGATTACCCTTTTCTATTTACCGCAAATGTGATATAATAGACGCACAGCGTCTATTATCAAAGGGATATAATAACTTGTAGTTTTATTTGATCGGGTGAGTCAGAATGGCAAGACATAAGGGACTGAGTTTTTATAAGCGGAGAAAGAAAATAAATGTAGGTATTGTCCGGGAGGTTTTCAGCTGGATCTTTGGAATCGCTGTTTCAATCTTTCTTGCGGTGGTGTTGGTTTATTTTTTCGGGATGACCATCTATGTTGTGGGATCATCCATGGAGCAGGAACTTTCTAACGGTCAGGAAGTATTGATCGATCGTTTCTGTTATGTGTTATCTTCACCGAAGAACGGTGATGTGGTTGCTTTTTTGCCAAACGGAAATGAGAAGGCTCATTATTATGTGAAGCGCATTGTAGCGGAACCCGGAGATGAGGTGCTGATCCAGAACGGCGTATTGTATGTAAATGCACAAAAGAGCGAATGGGTGGACGAGAAAATTCTGGATGCGGGAATTGCGGAGAATCAGCTGGTCATGGGAAAAGGCGAGTATTTCTGTATCGGAGATAATGTAAACAACAGTGAGGACAGCCGCTCCGCCAATATTGGTACGGTAAAAAACACCGATGTAATCGGCAGAGTTTGGTTTCGCAAGGCAGATAAGGGCTCCAGACCCGGGTTCGTGAAATGACCTTATTATCAATTTAAAATCAATGTAAATAAGGAAACGGAGTACATATGAATTATCAGTGGTATCCCGGTCATATGACCAAAGCGGTCCGTATGATGCAGGAGAATATAAAACTCATTGATCTGATGATAGAGCTTGTGGATGCCAGAATTCCCTTGAGCAGCCGCAATCCGGACATCAGCGAACTGGGGAAGGGCAAGGCAAGGATTGTTTTACTGAACAAATCGGATCTGGCAGATCCCATACAGAATCAACAGTGGATGCAGTATTTTGAAGAGCAGGGTGCGTATGCGCTGGAGATCAATTCAAAATCCGGTGCGGGTATCAAGTCGGTCAATGGCCTGGTGCAGGAAGCATGCAGGGAGAAGATTGAGCGTGACAGAAAGCGGGGGATCGTGAATCGGCCGGTGCGTGCCATGGTGGTGGGAATTCCGAATGTGGGGAAATCCACGTTTATAAATTCTTTTGCCGGAAAGGCATGCACCAAGACAGGCAACAAGCCGGGAGTGACAAAGGGAAAACAATGGATCCGGCTGAATAAGAATCTGGAATTATTAGATACGCCCGGTATTTTGTGGCCGAAGTTTGAGGATCAGTTGGTGGGGATGCGGCTTGCGTTTATCGGCTCCATGAATGATGAGATCGTGATACAGGAGGAACTGGCCTATGATCTGATCAGAGAAATCTGTCTGTATTATCCCGAGGCTTTGCGGGAGCGGTATGAACTGACTGGACAGTCAGAAAATACACAGCCTCTGACTGTGTCACAGACCGCACAGATCCTGCGGGAGATCGCTGTGAACCGGAAGTGCTTTACCAAGGGGGAAGCGCCGGATATCAGCCGCGCGGCGATACTTTTGATCGATGATTTTCGAAGCGGCCGGCTCGGACGCATGACACTGGAGAGGAGATAATATATCATGAAAAAGAAGATACTCAAGGAACTGATGAGTACGGCAATTTATCTGCTTGTGGTGCTGGGGCTTACCTGGCTGTTGATCACATATGTGATCCAGAGAACGGAAGTGGACGGGTCTTCCATGGAACCCACACTTTCCAGCGGAGATAATTTGTTCGTGGATAAGATCTCCTATCGGTTTCATGATCCGGAACGTTTTGATATTATTGTATTCCCTTTCCGGTATAAGGAAAATACTTTCTATATCAAACGCATCATCGGGATGCCCGGGGAAACGGTTCAGATTGATACGGACGGCAGTATTTATATTAACGGGGAAAAACTTTCCGAGTCCTATGGCAAGGAGATCATTCGTCCAGATACGATCGGCAGGGCGATCAATCCGATCGTATTAGGGGAGAACGAGTACTTTGTCATGGGAGATAATCGGAACAATAGCAGTGACAGCCGGACGGAAGCAGTAGGTAATATCTCCCGCAGCGATATCATAGGGCGGGCGTGGATACGGATCTGGCCGTTTAACGATATGGGGATTTTAAAACATCAATAAGCTCGGGGGGACGGATAAAGATATGGCAGTGTCTATCAGTGAGATCAAAGCAAAGCTTCAGGCAGTTTCCGTAGAAGAACTGCCTGCTTTTATTGAAATTTATGGGGCGGACGAGCGCACAGGCGTTCAAAAGATCGTAGAGACAGCAAAGAAGCGCATGGAGGCGTTGGAGAAGGAAAAGGCGCGTATTGAGCTGTTGAAGCGTTATGAGCGGCAATATGCGGATTACCAGTTTATCTGCGGAATCGATGAAGTGGGCAGAGGGCCGTTAGCGGGACCTGTGGTGGCCGGGGCTGTTATCCTGCCGAAAGATTGTGATATTTTGTATATTAATGATTCCAAGCAACTGTCCGAAAAAAAGAGAGAGGAACTGTATGAGATCATACAGGAGAAAGCCGTAGCCTGTGCTGTGGGAATTGTTTCGCCGGCGAGGATCGATGAGATCAATATTCTGCAGGCGACCTATGAAGCGATGCGGGAGGCAATCGGCAAACTTTCGCCGGCGCCGGACCTGTTGCTGAATGATGCGGTGACGATTCCTAAGGTGTCAATCCGACAGGTACCGATCATCAAAGGGGATGCAAAAAGTATTTCCATAGGCGCCGCCAGTATTTATGCCAAGGTCACAAGGGACAGGATGATGGTGGAGTACGACAGAGATTATCCGGAGTATGGATTTGCGAAGAATAAGGGATATGGCAGTGCGGAGCACATTGCAGCTCTGAAAAAATACGGACCGTCACCGATCCATCGCCGATCTTTTATCGGAAATTTTGTGGGAGAGGAATAATGATTTTATCGGATTTTTTCCCGGGAGCACAATTTAAGAATACCAACACACAGCGGACCAATACGACCAGGACAAATTCTGCTCTGACGGGGAAACAAGCGGATGGGAGTGTATCAAATTCGCATTTACAGGCGTTAAAACCCGGCCAGACTTTGCAGGGGGAAGTTATTGCGAGAGACGGTAATCAGGTGCAGATCCGTCTGGAGGATGACACGGTTGTAGAGGGAAAGCTGGATCAGGATATGAATCTGCAGGCGGGAAAGGCCATGACCTTTGAAGTCCGAGGAAACGGGCAGAATCTGACGCTCAGCCCGCTGTTTGAAAACACGGCAACCCAGGCAAATGCGCTGAAGGCGCTGGAAATGGCATCCATTCCGGCTAATCAGACTACGGTTTCCATGACGGGGCTGATGATGGAGGCAGGATTACCCGTTGATCGCAACTCTTTGCAGCAGATGTTTCGGGAAGTGAATAACTTTCCGGGGGCCGGCATTTCGAATATTGTGGATCTGCACAAACTGGGATTGAGTGTCAATGAGCAGAATCTGCAGCAGATCGATTCTTATAAAAATCTGACCCATCAATTGGTGGAAGGTATGCATACTGTATTGGATGCACTTCCGGAGACGATCGATCATATGGTTGCGGAGGGCAATGTGGAAGGTGCCGCCAGATTGTTTCAGGATCTGTTGAGCATGGTGGAAGAAGGGGCGCAGCAAGCAATTGAACAGGAACTTCAGGGGACAGACGGGCAGATCGGACAAGAAGGTCAGACCGCCCAAAACGGGCAGACCGTACAGGGCGAACAGATGGAGCAGGCCGGTCGGGAACCGATCCCCGGGGAAGCAGTTGTTGCGGACGGTCGCACCATGGCGGCGGATACGCTTGCGGGAGCGGAAAACGGTAAGATTGTTTTTGCGGAGCCGGAAACGGGAGTGGAAATTACACCGGAGGCTGTGCAGGAAATAAAGGAATCGTCACCTAACGGGCTGATGCAGCTTGTGCAGAGCGATGCAGGAGGAAATCCGGCTTACGCCGCGTTGGTGCAGCAGTTTTCCGATACGCTGCAGAACGGAACGTTGGAGGAACAGGCAAAAGCACTGCAGCAGCTTGTTCATCAGGGGCAGCAGGATAAAAACCATGTGTTGTTGGAACATGTACTGTCCAATAAAGATGCGCAGAAGCTTCTTTCAGACGGATTGTCCAGGCTTTGGACCATAGAGCCGAAGGACGTGGCAGAGCCCGGGAAAGTGGATGAACTTTATTCCCGGCTGAACCGGCAATTGAATCATCTGCAACAGACGCTGGAGGAAAGCGGACAGCAGCAGTCCACTGCGTTTAAGGCGGTGAGCAATATGTCCCAGAATATTGATTTTTTACAGCAGCTGAATCAGGCCTATACCTATGTACAGCTCCCGCTCAGGCTGCAGCAGGGGGATGCGCATGGAGACCTGTATGTTTATACCAATAAGCGGAACCTTGCGGCGAAGGACGGGCAGATCAGTGCATTATTGCATCTGGATATGGAACATCTCGGACCGGTGGATGTCTATGTGTCGATGCAGTCGGAACGGGTCAGTACCCGCTTTTATGTGCGGGATGATGAGATGCTGGATTTTTTGGAACAGCATATGGATCTATTGAATGAGCGTCTGCAAAAACGCGGTTATAACTGTAGTTTTTCTATGCAGACCAGGGATGAAAAAGCAAAGCCGGAGAGCGGACTGCACGGATTATTGGCAGGAGACGATAACCAGCAGACAAGATCCATCGCACAATATGCCTTTGATGTGCGTGCGTAGGAGAGTGTGCGATGCGGAAGCAGGTGGATTATGGCGGAAGATCAAAGCAATCAGAAAAGAAATAAAGTGAAGCAGGCCATCGCACTGGAATATAATCCGGCTGAGGATGCGCCGAAGGTCATCGCCAGCGGAAAGGGCGCTTTGGCGGAAAAGATTATAGAGAAGGCAAAAGAGAGTGATGTGCCGATCCACAGAGATGACAAGCTGGCAGATACCCTTTCCCGGTTGGAGATCGGCGACATGATACCGCCGGAATTGTATGAGGTTGTGGCGGAAATCCTGTTGTTTGTGGATTCTATGGATAAGCTAAAGAGCAAGATCAAACAATAGAACAATAAGGAGAACTGATTGAATACAAGGGAGATAGGAACCGCGCAGGAACAGAAGGCTGTTGCATATCTGAGAGAACACGGTATGCAGATCCTGCAGCAGAATTTTCGATGCAGGCAGGGGGAAATCGATATTATCGGGCGGCATGACGGTTATCTTGTTTTTGTGGAAGTCAAATACCGGAAAACCACAAATTGCGGAACTGCAGCGGAGGCTGTCACTTATGCGAAACAATGCAGAATCTGCAGGGTGGCAGATTTTTATCGATACAGTTGCCGTTACAGAGCGGATACGGCTGTGCGATACGATGTTCTTGCAATACAGGGGGATGAGCTGACATGGATCCAGAATGCTTTTCCCCACAGATATAAATAATTATCATAAGGGGTCAGAAAATGTATCCGGTTGTGCGAGTGCAGGTGGGAAAAAGGGAAACAGAGAGTATCATACAGGAACGGCGCGGGGAATTGGAATATTTGACATTTCCGTCTCTGGCGGAGATTCCTTTTATCCGACATCTCTTTACCACAAGAACCGGCGGGGTCAGTACCGGAGATTGTGCGACCATGAACCTGAGCTTTTCGCGGGGGGATGATCCGGAGGCTGTCCTGGAAAATTATCGCAGGATCTGTCAGATCCTTGGGACGGAGCCGGGGCAGGTGGTCGCGTCCATGCAGACCCATACCACCAATATCCGGCATGTGACCAGCGATGACAAAGGAAAAGGCGTGACCAGGTCTTTGGATTATCAGGATGTGGATGGACTGATCACGAATGAGCCCGGGATCGTGCTGGCATGCTTTTACGCAGACTGTGTGCCACTGTATTTTGTGGATCCGGTAAATCATGCGATCGGACTGGCACATTCCGGATGGCGTGGAACCGTGGGACGCATGGGTGCTCATATGGTACAGGCGATGCAGGAGGCTTTCGGAAGCCGACCGGAAGCTCTGATCACTGCAATTGGACCGTCTATCTGCAGAAGCTGTTATGAGGTAAGTGAAGATGTAGCGGATGCATTTATGCGCGAGTTCCCGGACAGGGAAGTGGTATTTCCCGGCAGGGAACCGGGCAAATATCAGCTGGATCTGTGGCTGGCAAACAAAAATGTATTGCAGCAGGCAGGGGTGACCGAAAATCACATCCATGTGACGGATATCTGTACCTGCCATAATCCGGAATATTTGTTTTCCCATCGGGCGAGCCATGGGAGAAGAGGAAATTTGGCGGCGTTTTTGATGATAAAGGAGGAATGATCCATGATTCATATTTTGGTATGTGATGATGACAGGGAGATTGTGGATGCGATAGAAATTTATCTGAGTCAGGATGGATACCAGATCTTTAAGGCATATGACGGAGAGCAGGCTGTTGAGATCATAGAAAAAGAGGAGATCCATCTGCTTATTATGGATATTATGATGCCAAAGCTGGACGGGATTCGTGCAACTTTAAAAATAAGGGAAAACAGCAGTATTCCGATTATTTTGCTTTCGGCAAAATCCGAGGATACGGACAAGATCCTGGGATTAAATATCGGTGCGGACGATTACATCACCAAGCCATTTAATCCGTTGGAACTGGTAGCGCGGGTCAAATCCAATCTGCGCAGATATACTTCCCTGGGCAGCATGGATAGCGGAAATAAGGCGGTTTATCAGGTGGGTGGGCTTGTTGTGAATGATGAAAACAAGCAGGTATTTGTGGATGATGAATTGGTGAAAATGACGCCAATCGAGTATAATATTTTGCTGCTTCTCATTAAAAATCAGGGCAAAGTTTTTTCCATCAATGAGATTTATGAGAGTATCTGGAATGAGGATGCAATCGGAGCGGATAATACGGTTGCCGTACACATTCGGCACATCAGGGAAAAGATTGAGATTAATCCGAAAGAACCGCGATATCTGAAGGTTGTATGGGGCGTCGGGTATAAAATAGAGAAATAGTAGGAGAGGGTATGAATAAACATACATTGAGGCGCATGCTGCTGGGTATTTTGCAGCATCTGCTGGCGATGGGCATTTTCATAGGGTTGGCAATGATCCTGTTCAATTCCTATCTGACGGTTCAGACTATGGACGGACAAAAGACCTATGCGTTGTCACCGTTGGAATCGGAACCGGAATTTGAAGACAGTCAATTGTTTCAGGACATTTTTCGTACGTCTGTGGCAGACCTTACCAGACTGATGGTGATCAAGGAACAATTAGAGACGAATGGTGTATTTGAGTCGTCCAAATTGATCGATGTAACGGAATATGCAGACAGAAAAGGCACAGGAAATAATTGCCCGGTCACTGTGCTGTATGAATTGGAAGATATGATCAAGTGGGGCAAATATGGCATAGAATACACGGCGCGGGCGATGAGTATGTCGGATTTTGTCAATTATTTCGGTCCGGCGCTTTCCCCGTACAATTTTGAACTGACCGAGGACGGCGGGTTGAAGTTTGCCGGTTTTTATGATGAACAGTTTACGCCGGTGATCAAACGGTATCACAGCAAAAACACGGCTTCCGGCGGGGAGGAAAAACGGACCAGCGATCAGATGTCCCAGGAGGAACTGGCGGCAATTACGGATGCCATGAAGCTTTACACGGAAGAACAGCTGGAGGATATGGCTTTCTCTTATATTTTATCATCCATACCCGATGGATGGCTGGAGGTGGCCAGAGAGGACGATGGCAGTCTGACGGTGTATTTTTCTATGCTGAATGGACGTTATGAAACCACGGACAAAGAGAAGCGTGTGGCAGCATATGCCGGAAACTGGATTGAATACGTACAATTGCAGGCGAATATCGTAGAAGCGATCAATGGTTTATCAACAAGCTATACCATGTATCAGAATTGTAACAGTCTATACCAGTCGAATAGCAATCTGAAGTATGTGGTCCGGATCGTGACGGATGAGGGCATTGTCAAAACCTATACCAATCAGCCGGAGATGGAAGAGTTGCCGGACACGATGATCACGGATTATTATTCAGAGTACAGACGATACATGATCTATTATCCGGACAGTCTGGAGTTCAGCGGCAATGTGAGTCTGACGGAAGAAGATATTCACGGTTACTTGAATGAGTATGATTACGCATACCCGGAGAAAACCCATATTTGGATCGGGGTTGATACCTCATATGAGATACCGGGAGATGCGTTTTACAGCGCACACATGTTATTCGAACGAATCGTGCCCAGGATTGTTCAGATCGTCGCTCTGCTGGGGGTATTGGCAGGAATCTGGCTGCTGATCACGACTTATCTGACTGTGACGGCCGGGGTGGCCGTTGATAAAGAGGGAAATCAGATCCATTATATCAATCATTTTGACCGCATCTGGACAGAACTTTTCGTGCTGGGTGGTATCGGAATCTGGTTTGCAGCAAGATATGGCGCGGGTTACTTACAGGAAATTGCCAATACGGTATATGAGAAGCATACCTGGAATAGTCTTGGAGTCACGGAGGCGCATACCTATGAATACGGCATTTTCGCTGCATATGGGGGCGCTGTTAGTATGACGGTATGTCTGTTCTGGTACAGTCTTGTTCGGAGGGCAAAATATGGAAACATATGGAAGGACAGTTTTCTCCACTGGCTGCTGGAAACATTTAAGCGGGGGGTCCGGTATATCCTGACGCACCACAATGTGGCGATCAGCACATTGATACCATATAACCTGTTTTTATTGGTGAATCTTTTGGGATTTTTTTGGTGCATCAGACTGTGGTATTTGCAGCGGTGGTGGTCCTATGGGCTGATCGGGCTGTTGATCATTCTGGATGGTTTGGTGGGGCTGTATCTGTTTATTCAGCATGGAGAATGGCTGGATATTGCAGATGCGATCACACGGATTCGAGACGGTGAAGTGGACTACAAACTGGATACTGACCATATGCACGGAAGCAATCGGAAGATGGCGGATGAGGTGAATAATATCGGTGACGGTATCAGCAAGGCTGTATATACCAGTATGAAAGACGAACAGATGAAGACGGACCTGATTACAAACGTATCCCATGATATCAAGACCCCTTTGACATCCATCATCAGTTATGTGGATCTGTTAAAACGGTTGGACATTCAGGATGAGCCGGCGAAGGACTATATTGATGTACTGGATACAAAGTCACAGCGATTAAAGCAGTTGACGGATGACCTTGTGGAAGCTTCCAAATTATCCTCCGGAAATATTGAGTTTCATATGGAACGGCTGAATCTGACGGAGCTGATCAATCAGTCCATTGGGGAACTGTCAGAGCGCATGTCGGATAAAGGACTGCAGATCATCTTTGAGGAACGGAATATGCCGGCATATGTTTATGCAGACAGCCGCAGAATGTGGCGCGTCATGGAGAATCTGTTCAACAATGTTTATAAATATGCGATGGAGCATACCCGCGTGTATATTGATCTGGACATGGAAGAACGGGAAAAAGGCAGGATGGTCGTTGCATCTATCAAAAATATTTCCGAGCGTCAGATGAACATCAAGGCGAATGACCTTACGGAACGTTTTATCCGGGGAGATTCCTCCCGTACGACAGAGGGCAGCGGATTGGGACTGTATATCACCAAGAATCTGGTTGAGGCACAGAATGGTGAGTTTGATATCCAGTTGGACGGAGATCTGTTTAAGGCAGTGATGGCTTTTCCGGAATATAAAAGCACCGGGCTGTGATAACACAGACACCGGTGCTTTTTCGTTATGCAAAATCCATATCGACCTGCTTGCGGTCATTGTATGCCTGCAGGATGCTCTGCATTTTCTCTGTTGTAGCGAGTACGTTGGAGAGCGAAACATCATGGTTCATAAAGTCAATGAGGGACGCAATAAATTTGCTCATGTCTGCCTCGATAAAGTAAGGTCTGCTGCGCAGTTCCGGCGGCAGATAGGTGAGATCCGTGGTCACTACCTTGTCAAAGTCGCCCCGCTCATAAGCGGCATCAAAAGCGGCCAGGCCGTCGGTGAAAAGACCGAAAGTGCAGCAGATGAATACCCGCCGGGCATTCATTTTCTTCAGCTGCTTGGAGGTATCCAACATGCTTCCGCCGGAAGAGATCATATCGTCAATGATAATGATGTCCTTGCCGTCAATATTATCTCCGAGAAATTCATGGGCCACAATAGGATTCTTACCGTTTACAATGGTGGAATAGTCACGGCGCTTGTAGAACATGCCGGTATCTACTCCGAGAACGCTGGCGAAATAAATTGCGCGGTCTAAGGCGCCTTCATCGGGGCTGATCACCAGCAGATGATCTTTGTCTATGATCAGGTCGTCCTCTGCGTTCAAAAGTGCTTTAATGAACTGGTAGGGTGGTGTGAAATTATCAAAGCCATTTAACGGAGTAGAATTCGCAACTCTGGGATCATGGGCATCAAAGGTAATGAAATTGCTGACTCCCATATTGCGTAATTCTTCCAGTGCGTAAGCACAATCTAAGGACTCACGCCCGTTCCTCTTATGCTGTCTGCCCTCATACAGGAAAGGCATGATGACATTGATGCGGTGTGCTTTGCCATTGCAAGCGGCAATCACACGCTTTAAGTCCTGATAATGATCATCGGGGGACATATGATTGGTGTAACCGTTCATCTGATACGTAATGCTGTGATTGCATACATCCACCAGAATAAAAATATCTTTGCCGCGGATCGTTTCTCCGATCTCCGCCTTGGCCTCACCGCTTCCGAAACGGGGAACCTTGATATCCAACAGATAATTATTTTCAATATATCCGTGAAATGCAGGGTCATTCTTCACTTTATCATTATTGATGTTTTTCCGGAAGCTGACCATATAATCATTGATCCGATGTCCCATACGCTCTGCGGAAGGCAAAGCGACGATCTTCAACGGGGCAACGGGCATAGCATTTTCCAGTTCACGTAAATTAGGCATGATTATCCTCCGTAAAGAAATTTTACAATATTATTTATAACATTCCGGTAGTGACACGTCAAGAAATTTCTAGTATAATAGATGCAAAAGAAAAACAAGCGCCGCCGAAAGCGGCATTTGTTTTTCGTGCATCTATTAACGAGAAAAGCCGTGTGCGGAGCACACGAGAAAGCGGCACAGCCGCGGCAAAAAGAACTATGAAGAAGCAGCACATCGTAAAAACAATTAAACAGGGCAGCATCGCCGAAGAACTGGAGATTGAAGCCGGCGACAAGATCCTTGCTATAGACGATACCGAAATAGAAGATATTTTTGATTATCAGTTTTTGATCCAGGACAGCTATATTGAAGTTTTGGTTGAGAAGCCGGACGGGGAACAGTGGCTGCTGGAGATTGATAAGGATCCGGATGAGGATCTGGGGATCGAATTCGAACAGGGATTGATGGATGAATACAGGCATTGTCATAATAAATGCATTTTCTGCTTTATCGACCAGATGCCCAAAGGCATGCGGGAAACGCTTTATTTTAAAGACGATGACTCCAGACTATCCTTTTTGCAGGGAAATTATGTGACGCTGACCAATATGTCTGAGCATGACATCGACAGAATATGCAGGTACCATCTTTCGCCGATCAATATCTCGTTTCAGGCGATGAATCCGGAGCTGCGCTGTAAGATGCTGAATAACCGGTTTGCGGGTGAAGCTTTGAAAAAAGTGGACAAGCTGTATGAGGCGGGAATCATTATGAACGGCCAGATTGTACTCTGCAAGGGCGTCAATGACGGAAAAGAGCTGGAGTTCAGTATCAAAGAGCTGATGAAGTACATTCCCAACCTGGAGAGCGTATCGGTGGTTCCGGTAGGATTGTCCAAATATCGTGACGGACTGTATCCGCTGGAGCCTTTTGAAAAAGAAGATGCGAAGGGTGTCATAGACCTGATCGAGAAATATCAGAAGATATGCTATCAAAAGTATGGCATACACTTTGTACATGCCAGCGATGAGTGGTACATTCTGGCGGACAGAGAGCTCCCGGAGGAAGCGCGTTATGACGGTTATCTGCAGCTGGAAAACGGCGTGGGTATGCTGCGGCTTCTCATGAATGAGTTTGCGGATGCCGTCGAGAGAAAACGCGGGGATGCTCGAGTGAACGCGGCAGTAAAGTCGGCTGCGAACGGCGAAGACACGGAGAAGATCCGGTTATCCATGGCGACGGGACGATTGGCATATCCCTATATTCAGCGCATGTGCGACACAGTGATGCAGGAGTATCCTCAGATAGATATCCGGCTATATCCGATCCGAAATGATTTCTTCGGAGAGCGGATCACGGTATCCGGGCTTTTGACCGGTCAGGATCTTGCCGCGCAGCTGAAAAATGAGGAGTTAGGCAGAATGCTTCTTCTGCCGCAAAATGTCCTCAGAAGCGGAGAAACCGTGTTTCTGGATGATCTGACGGTGGCAGATCTGGAAGAAACTTTACAAGTTCCGATTTATATTGTAAAATCTAGTGGATATGATTTCCTCGACGGCATATTGGAAGCTGCTCTTGGCGAATGCTAAAGAGGCACGGCAGATTGTCGGAACGGGAATAGTCAGGGTAAGTTTGAGAACAGGAGATTTGAAATGGCGAAGAAGAAATCCAAGCCGATCGTGGCGGTGGTGGGACGGCCCAATGTGGGGAAATCCACGCTGTTCAATGCGTTGGCAGGAGAAAATATATCGATTGTAAAAGATACCCCCGGTATTACCAGGGATCGTATCTATGCGGATGTGAGTTGGTTGGATCGGAATTTCACGTTGATTGATACAGGCGGTATTGAGCCGGATTCCAAGGATGTCATCCTTTCCCAGATGCGTATGCAGGCGGAGATCGCTATGGAGACAGCGGATGTGATCCTGTTTCTGGTGGATGTGAAGCAGGGGCTGCAGGACGCGGATTCCAAAGTGGCTGATATGCTCAGACGATCTCAGAAACCGGTCGTGCTGGTGGTCAATAAGGTGGACAGTTTTGACAAGTATATGGCGGATGTCTACGAGTTCTACAATCTGGGTATCGGTGATCCTCATCCGATCTCGGCGGCAAACCGCATGGGACTGGGAGATATGCTGGATGAAGTTATGAAATACTTCCCAGAGGATGCCGGTGAGGAAGAGGAAGACGAGAGACCCCGTGTGGCAATCGTGGGAAAACCCAATGTGGGAAAATCCTCGCTGATCAACAAACTGTTGGGTGAGGACAGGCTGATCGTGTCCGATATTGCCGGAACCACGAGAGATGCGGTGGACACCGAGATCAGGTACAATCACAAAGAGTATGTTTTTATTGATACGGCCGGTCTGCGGCGCAAGAACAAGATCAAAGAAGAATTGGAGCGCTACATGATCATTCGTACGGTCAGCGCAGTGGAGCGCGCGCAGATCGTGGTGCTGGTGATCGACGCGGTGGAAGGCGTGACGGAGCAGGATGCGAAGATCGCAGGCATTGCCCATGACAGGGGAAAAGCGGTGATCATTGCTGTCAATAAATGGGATGCGCTGGAAAAGGATGATAAGACCATCTATCGCTTTACGGAAAAGGTGAGAAATACGTTGTCCTTTATGCCGTATGCAGAGATCCTGTTTATTTCGGCAAAGACAGGCCAACGGTTGGACAAGTTATTTGAGACGATCGATATGGTCAGTGAGAATCATGCCATGCGTGTGGCTACCGGTGTGCTCAACGAGATTATGTCGGAGGCCGTGGCGATGCAGCAGCCGCCTTCGGATAAAGGCAAGAGACTGCGGCTGTATTATATCACGCAGGTTGCGGTGAAGCCCCCGACGTTCGTGATTTTTGTGAACGACAAGGAGCTGATGCATTTCTCCTATACAAGATATATTGAGAATCAGATCAGGGATACGTTTGGGTTCCGGGGAACACCGTTGAAGTTTATTATCAGAGAGCGTAATGAGGAAAAATAATAAGAGATAGATGAGGGATAAGAGGCATAGATATGGTACAGAGATTGATCTGTTTGGCGATTGGTTATTTGTTCGGTCTGTTTCAGACATCTTATTTTTACGGAAAGGCGCACGGCATTGATATCCGTGAATACGGAAGCGGTAACGCGGGTACCACCAACGCATTGCGGGTGCTGGGGAAAAAAGCCGGTGCGATCGTACTGATCGGTGATCTGTTCAAATGTATTATAGCGGTGGTCCTGACCAAATTGGTCTTTGGCCCGGTTTATCCGGAGATCAAGTATCTGCTTTGTCTGTATACGGGAGCAGGTGCGGTCCTGGGACACAATTTTCCGTTTTATATGGGATTTAAGGGGGGAAAAGGTGTGGCTGCCACAGGAGGGTTGATCTTGTCCTTTCACCCGTATTTTATTCCTACGGGACTGCTTTTGTTTTTTGGAAATTTCTTTATCACCCATCTGGTATCGCTGGGATCCCTTCTGGTGTATGTGGGCTTTATGATACAGATCGTGATCTGCGGGCAGTTGGGAGTGTTTTCGGGTGCGACCCAGGCGACGTTAAATGAGATGTATGTGATCGTATTTTTGCTTTCGGCTATGGGATTCTGGCAGCACAGAGCAAATATCAAGCGTCTGCTCCGGGGAGAGGAGCGAAAAACTTATATTACGAAAAAGAATAAACTGGATGTGGAGCACAATACCGTAGACGGTGCTATAGAAAAATAAATTGACCGTATGAAATGCGGGGAAAATAAAAAGTGTGACTGTATTGAATCACAGGATAGACAGGGGGTATAAACATGGCAAAGATCACCATTTTGGGAGGCGGTACCTGGGGTATCGCGATTTCGGTATTACTGCACAATAACGGGCATGAGGTGACAGTGTGGTCGCCGGTTCAGTCCGAGTATGAAATGCTTTCTCAGAATCACGAGCATAAAATGCTGCCCGGCGTAAAGCTGCCGGATGATATGCAGTTTACCATGGATGACAAAGAGGCGGTTGCCGGCAGAGACCTGCTGGTGATGGCAGTGGCCAGCTCCTTTACCAGAGCCACTGCAGCCAGACTGAGCAAGCTGATCGCAAAGGATCAGAAGATCGTCAATGTGGCGAAGGGAATCGAAGAGAACACGCTGATGACCCTCTCCGAGATCATTGAGCAGGAGATTCCTCAGGCGGATGTGGCGGTACTTTCCGGGCCGTCCCATGCGGAGGAAGTAGGGCGCGGCATGCCGACCACCATTGTTGTGGGAGCGAAGAGTAAGGCAACGGCAGAGTACATACAGGATCTGTTTATGAGCGAAGTATTCCGTGTCTATATCAGTCCGGATATTCTGGGCATGGAGCTGGGCGGTGCGTTGAAAAATGTGGTGGCACTTGCGGCCGGTATGGCGGACGGTCTCGGTTACGGAGACAATACCAAGGCGGCTTTGATCACAAGAGGGATCACGGAAATCGCAAGGCTTGGCACTGCTATGGGAGGAAAGGCCGAGACCTTCAACGGATTGTCCGGTATCGGGGATCTGATTGTGACCTGTGCTTCGATGCATTCCAGAAATCGTCGAGCCGGTATCCTCATGGGACAGGGCAAGACCATGCAGGAAGCTATGGATGAGGTCAAGATGGTGGTGGAGGGTGTCTATTCCGCCAAAGCGGCTATGGGTTTGGCAAAAAAATACAACGTGCAGCTGCCGATCATTGAGCAGGTCAATGCAATCCTGTTTGAGAACAAGAGCGCAGCGGCTGCTGTGAAGGAATTGATGCTCCGGGATAAGAAGACGGAGATATCGGATGATGCGTGGGAAAAACAATAAAAAAGGCTCCCGCCAAACAATTAGGGCGGGAGTTATTGATTTTATTGTGTGTTTTGTGCTAGAATAAGATTGTACTGAGTGGTTTGCCACTGGCCCGCGCCGGCTTCCAACCCTGACACCAGGAACTGACCATGATAACCCTGTAATGTGTAGGCAGCACTTACATTCCTGTGGACTGGAAATCAGAGACGTGTTACAGGTGCTTGGTAGGAGAATTGAATAATAGCCCCTAGAAAGTGGTAGCCGTGTTTTCTCGGGCAGATAGCCTACATCTGCCCGGGCGCGGTTTTTTTTATTGGGATGAATTTTTTATTTGATCGCTTCCACGATCTCTGCAGTGGTCTTGGGCTTGTTCATGGAGTAAATATGAATGCCGTCCACGCCCACCTGCTTTAAGTCTAAGATCTGGCGGATGCAGTAGTCTATACCGGCTTTGCGCATATCCTCCGGATCGTCGCTGTACTTGGCAATGATGTCTGCCAGTGCTTTCGGAACACTGGAACCGGACAGTGAGATGGTAGTGCCGATCTGCTTTGCAGTGGTGATAGGCATAATGCCTGCATGGATCGGCAGGGTAATGCCTTTCTGGAGCGTCTTGTCCCGGAATGTGTAAAAATCATCGTTGTCAAAGAACATCTGGGTGATGAAGAAATCCGCACCGCAATCCTGTTTTAATTTCAGATAGCGCAGATCGGCCTCCAGGCTGAAAGACTCCGGATGCTTTTCCGGATAGCAGGCTGCCGCAATCTCCAGATCGGTATTTTCTTTCAGAAAACGGATCATGTCATTGGCGTGGGCAAAGTCTCTGCTTTCAAACTGTTCATCCGTCATGTCTTTGGGTCTGTCGCCGCGCAGTGCCAGTACCTTTGATACATTTGCTTTTTTCAATTCCTCATAGACATTCATAAGCTCTTCTTTTTTATTGCCTACACAGGTCATATGTGCCAGTGCCGGAATATGCAGCGTATTCTGAATGTAAGAAGCGATGTCTATGGTCTTTTTGGAACGGCTTCCGCCGGCGCCATAGGTGACACTGATGAAAGCAGGCTCTAAGGCGCTCAATTTATTCAATACTTCGTAGGCCGCTTCGAATTCGTCCTCCTTTTTGGGCGGAAAGACCTCAAAGGATAATGTCTGATGGTAATGTGTAGTATGAGACATGATGTTGTACCTCGTTTCTATAAGTTTTAACGTCCTCTTTTGAAAAAATAAAAAGCAGATAAGCCGGTCATTATCAAGGCGATGAGGAGCCACATGCCTCCCATAGAGCCTTCGGGATCCCTAAACTGCATAATCGCGTTTATATATCCAAATACAGCGGCGATCAGATAGATCACAGCACATAATTTTACCTTATTCATTCAGAATGACCTCCTAAAAATAAAGGTTCAGATTTAAAAATATCAGACTAATGATAGCATGAACCGAACCGAAACGCAAGCTTGCGTTTGCCGGTGAAATAGTGTAACATAAGACTAACTGGTACGAGAGAATGTGATTGAAATAATGCAATATAAATAAAATAATGTAATAAAAATGGTCTATTTTACATTTGTGTTGCTGGTATGACAAATCGAAGTAAGTCGAGAGGAGAAGTTGACATGAGCGGAGCAGAAAGCGGGTTCATAATATGGGTAGTAGTTGGTTTAGCTATTATTTGTATTGGAATAAGAGCCTTGTTTTCCCAAAAGACAGTGGGATTTTGGGCTAACATAAATCCGATTTCGGTAAACGATACAAAAGGATATAATCGTGCAACAGGTAAGCTGTTTATTAGTTATGGTATGATTTTTGTTATTTTAGGAACACCATTATTAAGTGGGCAAAATAGTCCATATTTACTACTGTCAGTGCTGGGTGTAATGATTGAAACAATAGTGACGATGGCTATTTATAGTTTAGTTGTCGAAAAGAAGTATGGTGAGAAATAAATAATTTCCGGTTTGTATAACAGAAACACTTAAAAAAATAATGTAATAGAAAATAATGCAACAGAAATGAGGGCAAATAAAATGGAAAATCAAGAAACACAAAAAGCGTCAAATCAGGAAACTTTGTCCCTTGGAACAACGTCCCATGGAACAACGTTCCAGGGAACAAAAGAATATGTGGCGAGCGAGGAGCTGATGGCCAGTGTGAACATTGCCATGGCATTGAAGAAACCCCTTTTGATCAAAGGGGAACCCGGCACCGGAAAGACCATGTTAGCGGAGGCTGTGGCCAAGGCATTGGGAAAGAAGCTGATTATCTGGAATATCAAATCCACCACCAAGGCGCAGGAAGGCTTGTATGTGTATGATACCATTCAGCGTCTCTATGACGGACAGTTCGGCGAGGAGGGCGTGGACGATATCGCCCGCTATATCAAGCTGGGAAAGCTGGGAGAGGCCTTTGACAGCGAGGAGCAGGTGGTGCTCTTGATCGACGAGATTGACAAGGCGGATCTGGAATTCCCTAATGACTTGTTGTGGGAATTGGATCAGATGGAATTCTATATCAATGAGACCAAGCGCACGGTGAAGGCGAAGCATCGCCCCATTGTGATCATCACCTCCAATGCGGAAAAGGAGCTGCCGGACGCGTTTCTGCGCCGCTGCATTTTCCACTATATCGATTTCCCGGACAAGGAGCTGATGGAGGAGATTGTGCGGGTGCATTTTCCGGATGTAGAAGAGCATCTGCTGGCGCAAGCTATGGAGGTGTTCTATAATATCCGTGACATGCGGGATATCCGCAAGAAACCCAGCACATCGGAGTTGATCGACTGGGTGAATGCGTTGCAGATCGGCGGCATCTCCGCGGATACGATCCGGTCCGCGCTGCCTTTTATCGGCGTGGTGGTGAAAAAGGACGAGGATATGGAGCTGGTGAAGCATTCGAATACACTGTAGGAGCGGGATATGTTTATCAAATTTTTTGAGACGCTCCGGGAAAAGGGGCTACATGTGACTTTGGGAGAGTTCCTGACGCTGCAGGAGGCGTTAGACAAGGGGCTGTGCGGAAGTTCCTTGACACAGTTTTACTATGTGGCGCGGATGATCCTTGTGAAGAGCGAGACGGATTATGATAAATTTGATATGGCGTTTGAGGAGTGCTTCAAGGCGGCGCAGCACGAGACGGAGGTCGGCGCGCAGATGCTCCGGTGGCTGGATAAGTCCGATATGATGGAACTGGCCCATGAGGAGGCGAGAGCCCATCTGAACCAGATGGAGGATATCCAGGTGGACAAGGAGGATGTGGAGGAGACCTTTAAGCAGCGCCTGCGTGATCAGAATGAGGAGCACAACGGCGGCAGCTTCTGGATCGGTACCATGGGTAAGACCTCCTTCGGCAACATGGGCGGTAATGTGGGCGGTGTCCGCGTGGGCGGTCAGACCGGATATCAGTCGGCTTTTTCCGTGGTGGGAGCCAGGAAGTATCGGGATTTCCGTGACGATAAGGTGCTGGACAACAGGCAGTTCCAACTGGCATTCCGCAAGCTCAGACAGTTTTCTTCCAGGTTGGATATTCCGGAGACGGAGCTGGACATTGACGGCACGGTGGACAAGACCTGCAATAACGGCGGTTGTCTGCAGATCGTGATGAAGAAGCCCCGCAAGAATGCGGTGAAGCTGTTGCTCCTGATGGATTCCGGCGGAACCATGATCCCCTTCAGCAGCCTGCTGAATGATCTGTTCCAGGCAGTACACAAGTCCAATCACTATAAGGATGTGAAGACCTATTATTTTCACAACTGTATTTACTCCAAGCTCTATAAGACGCCGGAATGTGAGAACGGAGACTGGATTGACACGGAGTGGATGTTCCGAAACGTGGACAGCGATTACAAGGTGATCATTGTGGGGGATGCGGCCATGGCGCCGGAGGAACTGTATTCCACCACGGGAAATTACCGTGGACCCAACGGCGGATTGTCCGGCTATGATTGGCTGAAGCTGGTGAAACGGCATTACAAGAAGGTGGTGTGGCTGAATCCAAAGATGGCACCGGGCAGAGCGCCCTGGAGAGAGGCGGAGACAGCGGTGAAAGAGCTGTTCCCCATGTATAAGCTGACGGTGGATGGGCTGAATCAGGCGATGGTGAAGCTGATGGTGAACAAAAATTAATCTAAGGATGTCGGACAATGAGATAAAAGGTCAAAGTTTGGAAAGGCTTTGGCCTTTTTGCTTATTAAAAATTTCTTGACAAACAAATAATTTAGAATTATTATATTAAATAAGCAAAGATAATTTTCTTAAGTGAATTGCTATTCTATGAACTATGTAGTTCTTGGAACGTTTTTCGTTTCGGTCTAATCAATCCTTGCTGAAATCCCTAAAGAAAAAATTTAATAACAAAGCAGCAGGGAGGGATAAACCTTTCTGCGAAGTTTTGCAGAAAGGAAGGTCAAATGGGGCAGAATGATTTAGCTCAAAAGAATTTGTTATTATATCCGGATGTATTTGCCGATACGATTAATGCCTTGTTTCACGAGGGACATAAGATTGTGAAAGAGGAAGAATTGCGTCATGCGCCAACAGAAAGTTTTTATCATGCAATTGATGGAAAACTGAAAAATCAGCTTCATGATGCGGCGATGTATGTTGTCAAAGAAAACCAGGTCAAGATATGCTATATGTTGGAAAATCAGATGCGTGTAGAACGGAAGATGGTACTTCGCAAAGCAGGCTATGAAGGCGCGGTATACAGAAGACAATTTGAAGAAAAAGAGGTTTATCCTGTGGTATGCGCGGTATTATATTGGGGGAAAGGGCATTGGAAATCTCCATATAGTATAAAGGAATTGCTCCAAAAGAAACTTACAGATAATTCCGTAAAGGCAGCAGAGAATTATATAGATGATATCCGGCTGCAGGTTTTTGAGATGACACACTTGCCACAGGAGATCCGAAAAAGATTTCAAAGCGATATGCGCGTGGTGGTAGACTATCTGGCTGGAGGAAAGAATTATAAACCTGGTCATCGTATACTCAAACATCCTGAGGCGTTTCTACAGATGATTTATGCACTGACAGGAGACTTGCGCTACGAAGAATTAATAGATGAAATAAAGGGGAAGGAGACGATAGGAATGTGTGAATTGTTGGATAAATATGAGAATCGCGGAATCAAAAAAGGTGAAGAGAATACTTTAATCCAAAATATAATTTCACTGATGACTACAATGGGGTGGACGGCAGATCAGGCAATGGCGGCTTTGCGTGTTCCAAAGAAGAGACAGGAGCATTATGCAGGTAAGGTGGAACGTAAGATTGCTCAGGGATAATATCTAAAACCATACGGAATAAGACTATGGTTTCATGCAGACGAAGAGGATGTTTATCAAAAATTAATTGAAATAGATTGATTATATATTATGTTATTGCGATCATAAAATGCATATGAATATGTTGTAAATATCTGAAATGCTATATTGACAATTAAAGTATTTACTCGTATAATACAACCATGCTTGAGAACTAATTATTGAACAAAATTTATAATGACAACGCAATGAAGGGAAATAGTACCATTGATCACCTTTTCACAGAGAGCAGCCGGTGGGTGAGAGGCGCGAAAAGCTTGATGGGAATACATCCCGGAGCGGCAAACCGAAATATAAATATTAGAGTAGGCTTTGACGGTGGGCACCGATATATGCCGAGGGTATTGGAAGATACCTGCCAAGCCGCATGGGCGTGAGCCGTGCGGGAATGAAGGTGGTAACACGGGAATGAACTCGTCCTTTTCGAATAAAGAGAAGGACGAGTTTTTTAGTGCGATCAATGCAGAAAAAGGAGAGAGAACGATGACAGTATTTGACGAACTGAAAGCCAGAGGTCTTCTGGCACAATTGACGGACGAAGAGGAGATCAAGGAACTGATCAACAACGGAAAGGCAACATTTTATATTGGGTTTGATCCGACGGCAGACAGTCTGCATGTAGGACATTTCATGGCGCTTTGCCTGATGAAGAGACTGCAGATGGCGGGCAATCGTCCTATCGCGCTGGTGGGCGGCGGCACCGGTATGATCGGCGACCCTTCCGGACGTACCGACATGCGCAGCATGATGACCACGGAGACCATTGATCACAACTGCGAGTGCTTTAAGAAGCAGATGAGCCGTTTCATCGAGTTCGGAGAAGGCAAGGCCATGATGGTGAACAACGCGGACTGGCTGCGTGATCTGAATTACATTGATTTTATCAGAGACATCGGCGTACATTTCTCCGTAAACCGTATGCTGACTGCGGAATGCTACAAGCAGCGTATGGAGAAGGGATTGAGTTTCCTGGAGTTTAATTACATGATCATGCAGAGCTACGATTTTCTGTGCCTGTATGAGAAATACGGCTGCAACATGCAGTTCGGCGGCGACGATCAGTGGAGCAACATGCTGGGCGGCACGGAACTGATCCGCAGAAAGCTGGGTAAGGATGCTTACGCTATGACCATCACTTTACTGCTGAATTCCGAGGGCAAAAAGATGGGCAAGACTCAGAAGGGAGCGGTATGGCTTGATCCGAACAAGACATCTCCCTTTGAGTTCTACCAGTACTGGAGAAATATCGGTGACGCGGATGTGCTCAAATGTCTGCGCATGCTGACCTTCCTGCCTTTGGAGCAGATCGATGAGATGGACAAGTGGGAAGGCAGCCAGCTGAATCAGGCAAAAGAGATTCTGGCATTTGAACTGACGCAGATGGTACACGGTACAGAGGAGGCGAACAAGGCGCAGGAGAGTGCCAGGGCATTGTTTGCCGGCGGTGCGGCTGCCGAGATGCCGACTTATGAATTGCAGGAAGCGGATTTCCTGAACGGAAAGATTGATATTCTGGGTGTACTGGCGTCCTCCGGTCTGTGTGCATCCCGTTCCGAAGCGCGTCGTGCGGTGGAGCAGGGCGGCGTCACGGTAGATGGTAAGAAAGTGGCGGATGTGAAGACTGCTTATGAGCCGGAACAGTTTGCCGGGGAAGGCATGGTAGTGAAGCGCGGCAAAAAGAATTTTAAGCGCATTGTGATGAAATAAAATAGCATTTTTGGAAACCTCCTGCATATACATGTAACAGTATTAACAGGAGGTTTTTCTATGGATCATCATACAGCAAATCATACATACGATCTGTATTCCGATATACAGAAAAGGACCGGCGGCGAGATCTATATCGGTGTGCTGGGTCCGGTGCGCACCGGAAAATCCACTTTTATCAAGCGGTTTATGGACGAACTGGTACTGCCGAACATGGAGGATGAAAATGCGCTGGCACGGGCGGTGGATGAACTGCCTCAGAGCGCAGGAGGAAAAACGATCACGACAACAGAGCCGAAATTTATTCCCAACGAAGCGGCGTTGATCCGACTGAATGACGATGTGGAGCTGAAAGTACGTCTGATCGATTGTGTGGGATACATGGTGGACGGCGCCAGCGGTCACCTGGAGGAAGATAAGGAACGTATGGTGAAGACCCCCTGGTTTGAGGAGGAAATTCCCTTTACTCAGGCGGCAGAGATTGGGACGGATAAGGTGATGAACGATCATTCCACCATCGGCATGGTGATCACCACGGACGGCAGCTTCACGGAACTGCCCAGAACCGCTTATCTGGACGCGGAGGAACGTACCGTGCGGGCGCTGCAGGATATCGGCAAGCCTTTTGTGGTCATTTTGAACAGTCAGAAACCTTATTCCGAGGATACAAAGCGGTTGGCGGCAGAACTGGAGGAAAAGTACAATGTAACGGTGCTGCCGGTGAACTGCGAGCAGCTCAAAAAGGAGGACATCAATCGGATTCTGGAACATGTTTTGTATGAATTCCCGATTGCGGCGATTGAATTTTATATGCCGAAATGGGTAGAGATGCTGCCTGCGGACAATCAGATGAAGCGGGAAATGACAGATTGTGTAAGGGCAATGATGAAAGATTATGATACGATCCGGGATATCATGGAAAATCCTGTCACCATGGACAGCGATTATGTAAAACGTTGTAAAATGGACGAAGTTTCGCTAGATAACGGTACTGTGAAAGTACAGATGGATGTGGAGGAAGATTATTATTATGATATGCTTTCCGATATGACCGGGGAAGAGATACGGGATGAATATCAGTTGATCGGCAAACTTCAGGAATTTTCGGAAATGCGGAGAGAATATGCCAAGGTGTTGGATGCCGTGAATGCAGTGCGCGGAAAGGGTTACGGTGTGGTGACGCCGGAGCGGGGGGAGATTCAGTTGGAGAAACCGGAATTGATCCGCCATGGCAACAAATATGGGGTTAAAATCAAAGCAATCAGCCCGTCCATACATATGATCCGGGCCAATATTGAAACAGAGATCGCCCCCATCGTAGGCAATGAACAGCAGGCACAGGATCTGGTGACATATATCAACCAGGCAGACACCGGAGACGGTATCTGGGAGACCAATATCTTCGGAAAGACCGTGGAACAGCTGGTAAACGACGGAATCAATACCAAGGTTTCCGCAATCGGTGATGAGAGTCAGATCAAACTTCAGGATACCATGCAGAAGATTGTCAACGATTCCAACGGCGGTATGGTCTGCATTATCATTTAAGTGCTGAGACGGATGGGAATGTCCCACGGATCACTGTCCAGCCACGCAGGAAATGCATAGGCGTATATGGTGACACACAGCATGACGACAATCAGGAAGAGAAGGACGAGACAGCAGCCTGTGAGTATATGATCATAGCAATCTTTGCTCACAGGTTGTTTTATCACTTTTTCCAAGATGAGACAGACAAATTGCAGTCCTTTTTCCAACCCTCTTACGGAATAATAGCAAAGAGGGATCAGCATGGGCATCAGATAGCGGCCCTGAGGCTGCAGGTCGGAATAATAGGAATAAATGATACTTAAGAGCAATGGGATCAGCATACATAAAATCATATTCATGTGAAAAAAAACAGTCAGATTTTTGCGATGCCGGAAATGGATACCGCCCGTAAGTAAATGAGGGGAAAGCTTCCAATGGGCAGTCAGGACGGAAAGCGGCAGGATGCAAAAAAGACTGAGACTAAAATACAGTTTGTAAAGCCGATAAACCCAGAGTGCTGTGTAGATGGACATAGGACCATACATACAGATCAGACTGTTGACGGACAAGACCGTAAAATCAGACTTTGTGAGCATGGTTCCGATCGTATACCCTAGGGTTTGATAGGTTTCCCGGGAGCCTGGCTTTAAATAGTCGTAGGCATAAAGTTCCGCACACAGATCTCTGGCATGAAGACCGAGAAAATCCCCGTCATAAAGGTGATAACTGCGGAGAAACCACCAGGCGATGCCCAGAAGTACCAGAATACAGATAAAACTGCCTTTCTGCAGCAATGGAAGAAATTGTATCTGTATTTTGTGGTGCTTTACCGAAAAGTAATGTGCAAAAAAGAGCAGTATACTGCTTAAGACAAACCCGTATGCATTATAATAGGACAAAGCGCAGAAAATAATTCCTATAGATAGGATCATACAGGAGCGGTAGGTGAAATGATCCTCCAGTGCACAGGTTAATCCGTAAAGGATCATGGCAATCGACATCATGCTGCAGGAATCTGTATTCACATAGGTGTGGAGAAAAATGCTCTGCGGAAGAAACATCACAAAAAAGCAAAACAGATACTGCAGGTATCGGTTTCGAAACCATTTTTCTGACAGAAGCAACATAAAAACAGCCATCACAAGACCGAAGGAAAAATTGACCAGTCTTGCAGTATACAACAGAACAGAGGCATTTGCGGTAAAATGTCTGACCAGACGCATGGCAAATCCCATGAGCATGTAGGGCAGGATCGGTTGAAATGCGTAGGAAAAGCCATACCCGGGAATGCGGATGGACTCTTCGTAGCCGTTGGGCAGCGAACCGTGCTCCGCAATATAGAGCGGAATGCGGTAACGATTCAGTTCGTCCGGCGGATTGTTAAAGGGCTGTTCCACGATCATGGACAGGCAGATGATACAGTACAGCGCAAAATATAAAAAGATCAAAAAATATTCGATACGATTTCTTTTTCCCTGTTTCATGAATATAACTCCCCGGTATTTCCTGAGTGGATCACCCCAAATGGGTGGCCTATAATTGCAGTATACCATATGTTGTGGCATAAAACAAATGAATTGCTTTTTGTTCCCAAATTAGGTATAATAAATCTAGAATTTTTTGACAATTGCGGGAGGGTATTTATGACGGATAATCCGGTGTATGACAAGCTGCTGAGTTGCCTGAATGCGATTCGGGAGAAAACAGATTTTGTGCCGAAAGTCGGAATTGTACTTGGATCCGGATTGGGGGATTATGCGCAGCAGATCGATGTATGTGCGGAGATCGCTTATACGGAGATCAAAGGGTTTCCGGTATCTACGGTGCCCGGACATGCGGGAAAGTTTATATTCGGATATGTGGATCGGATCCCGGTCGTATGCATGAAAGGCAGAGTGCATTACTATGAGGGCTATGCCATATCGGATGTGGTATTGCCGATACGACTGATGAAGCTTTTAGGGGCGGAGATCCTGTTTTTGACCAATGCGGCGGGCGGGGTGAATCCGTCTTTTCACGCCGGAGATCTGATGCTGATCAGGGATCATATTTCCGTGTTTGCGCCGAATCCGTTGATCGGTGCCAATCTGGATGCTTTGGGTGTGCGTTTCCCGGATATGAGTGCAGTCTATCGCCCGGAGCTTCAGGAGATCATTCGGTTGACTGCCAAGGAAAACGGAATCTATCTCCAGGAAGGTGTTTATGCGCAGTTGACCGGTCCGTCCTATGAGAGCCCGGCGGAAATCCGGATGCTGCGGAGCTTTGGATGTGATGCTGTGGGGATGAGCACGGTGGTGGAGGCGATCGCCGCCAATCATTGTGGTCTGAAGGTATGTGGCATTTCCTGTATCAGCAATCTGGCGGCGGGAATGTCTGCGACGCCGCTCAACCACAAAGAGGTACAGGAAGCGGCGGACGAAGCGGTTCCCCGATTTCAAAAGCTTGTGACAGAAAGTGTAAAAAAATTGGCGCATCTGTCTGAAGAAGGAGATGTGCGGAGGGGAAAGCAGTGACGGGAGAAGAAAGAGAGCGATTGATTGATCTTGCGCTCGCAGCAAGAGAGAACGCGTATGCACCTTATTCCGGTTATGCGGTGGGAGCGGCGTTACTTACGGCGGACGGCAGGGTCTTTCAGGGGTGTAATATTGAGAATGCTTCCTACGGTGCCACGAATTGTGCGGAGCGCACCGCATTTTATAAAGCTGTCAGTGAGGGCGTGCGGGATTTTGTTGCATTGGCGGTCATAGGGGGAAAGATCGGGTGTGCTCCCACGGACTATGCATATCCCTGTGGGATCTGCAGGCAGGTGATGCAGGAATTCTGTACAAAAGAGTTTCAGATATTTGCGGCGATCAGCGGAAGGGATTACAAAGCGTTTTCATTAGGAGAACTGTTGCCGTATGGATTTGGCGGGGAACAGATTCAATGAGGCCGAAAGTATAAACAGGTAGGTTATCGGAGGCAGGACGGCTTTCGACACCATAGATTATGAGTATTTACGCAGGAGAGAAAGAAATGTTAGAGAAGACCTTTAAACTCAAAGAGAACGGCACGGATGTAAAAACTGAGATCATTGCCGGACTCACCACTTTCATGACAATGGCGTACATCATTGCCTTAAATCCGAATCTGTTGACCGGATTCGGCGCAGAGGGAGCTTCCTTGTGGAACGGTGTGTTTATGGCAACCTGTATCGCCTCTGCAATCGGTATGTTTGTAATGGCGTTTGCGGCGAATAAACCGTTTGCCATGGCTCCCGGCATGGGCTTGAACAGTTTCTTCGCGGTTGTCACGACAAATATTGTTGCGATCACGGGGATGACGTATTTGGCATCGTATCAGGCGGCGCTGTGTATCATCCTGATCGAAGGTCTGGTATTTATTGTTCTGTCCCTTCTGAATATCCGGAAAAAGATCGTGGATGCCATTCCGCTTGGCGTCAGATTGGGTATCGCCCCTGCAATCGGTTTGATGCTGATGAACATTGGACTCGGTTCCAACAAAGGTATCTACTCTGAAAACGGCGGACCGTTTTATGTGATGAGAGATTTCTTCGGTGCATTGACGCCGAGTCTTGCACAGACCCAGATGGGCAGTGGTTATGCGGAGATGGTTCTGACGGTTGTGACGATGTTTATCGGTCTGTTTGTGATCATTGTATTGGCACATAAAGGAGTGAAGGCTTCCGTGATCATCGGCATGCTGGCAGCCAGCATTGTTTACTGGATTGGCGAAGCAGCTTTTCTGGGCAATAACCCGTTTGCGAGTCTCCAGGGAGCTTCTTTTGTCCCTCCTTTTGCAGATATGGTGGAGACAACATTATTCAAATTTAATTTTGCAGGCTTTGCCCAGGTGGGTTGGTTTACCATGATCACACTGATCGTGACTTTCTGTATCATTGATATGTTTGATACGATCGGCACTCTGGTGGGTACCGCCAGCAGAGCAGGTATGCTGGATAAAAACGGCAAGATGCCGCAGATGAAGCAGGCGCTGCTCGCAGATGCGATCGGAACCGTTGCAGGTTCTGCAACAGGTACCTCCACGGTAACTACTTTTATTGAATCTGCATCCGGCGTAGAGGCAGGCGGACGTACCGGTCTGACGGCATTGACAACGGGCATTCTGTTCCTTGCCTGCATGTTCCTGGCACCCATTGCCGCAGTGATCCCTGCGGCGGCAACGTCCTCTGCCCTGATCTATGTAGGCGTGCTGATGATTGCCGGTCTGAAGAACATTCATTTTGACGATATGTATCAGGCGGTTCCGGTTGCGTTAATGCTGATTGCAATGCCGATCTCCGGATCCATCGGACATGCCATCGGTCTGGGATTGATCGCGTACACCGTAATGAAGTTGTTTACCGGTAAGGCGAAAGAGGTTTCCGTACTGACCTATGCGCTGTCTGTGATCTTCCTGATCAAATTCTTCCTGGTAGCTTGATCGGCCTGGGGTAACGGAGAGGAAACATGGCATATCTTTTGGTGACAGCAGTGATATTTGTGCTCCTGTTTGCGGTGATCGTCCGTGAAATGGTGCAGCAGTCCAAGCGGAGAAAAGAGTTTCGGCAGTCCCTGTATGATGATTTTGGGACGATGCCGAAGCGGAAGTATACGGTGGAAAATGTGCAGCATCTTCAGGGGTATTATACCAGACACCCTGCAGAGGGACAGTTGGATGATATCACGTGGAATGACTTGAATATGGATGAGGTATTCCGGCGGCTGAATTATACGCATTCAGCCACCGGAGAGGAATATCTGTATTATCTGCTCCGCAGTCCGGCGGAAAAAAGAGAACCGCTGGAGCATATGGAGCAGGTGATGCAATGGTTCAGGGAACATCCGGATGACCGTGTGGATCTTCAGATGTATCTGAGCGAACTGGGATATACAGGGAAGCATTCGCTGTATGACTATATTGAGAATCTGGATGCGCTGGGAGAGCGCAGTAATAAGAAGCATCATCTGATGAACGCGCTCTACCTTCCTCTGATTGCACTGATTCCGTTTCGGCTGTCTCTGGCAATCGCAGGGATTTCGGTGCTCGGAATCTATCAGATCGTCAGCTACTTTAAGGATAAGCGCGAAATGGAGCCCTATATCATCAGCTTTGCCTATATCATGCGGCTGATCATGACCGGAGAGAAGATCAGTGTCATGCAGATCCCGGCCTGCGAAAAAGAGTTTGCCGGGATGTGGGAGTGCATCCAGAAGATGAAAGGAATCCGGAGAGGATCTTTCTGGGTGTTTACAGCCAGCGACAGCCGGACCTCCGGGAATCCGCTGGAAGTGATCCTGGATTATCTGCGCATGATGTTCCATGTGGACCTGATCATCTTTAACAGGATGGTCAAGCAGCTGCGTCTGCATGTGGCAGATGCGGACAGGCTGATCTCCTTGGCCGGATTTTTGGAAGCGGCGGTTTCCGTCTGCTGGTTCAGGGCGTCCCTGCAGGAAGGCTTTTGTCTGCCGGAATACGAGAATGCGGCACAGACGGGTATTTCCATTAAAGAGGGGTATCATGTGCTGTTGGAGCATCCGGTGAAAAACAGCATTGATGCCGCGAAAGGTGTTTTGCTGACCGGCTCCAATGCTTCCGGCAAGTCTACATTTTTAAAAATGGTGGCGATCAATGCCATCTTGGCTCAGACGATCCATACCTGTGCGGCTGCAAGCTACAGGGCGCCGTTTTTCAGACTCTATTCTTCCATGAGTCTGCGGGATGATCTGGCGGGCGGAGAGAGTTATTATATCGTGGAAATCAAGTCTTTGAAGCGTATTTTGGATGCGGTCAAAGAAGGACAGCAGGTTCTGTGTTTTGTGGATGAGGTGCTGCGGGGAACCAACACGGTAGAAAGGATTGCCGCATCCACACAGATTTTAAAGAGTCTGTCCGGAGCGCATGTGATCTGCTTTGCAGCAACGCATGATATCGAATTGACGGAATTATTGAGGCAGGAGTACGATAATTATCATTTTGAGGAAGAAATTAAGGACGGTGACATCTCTTTTGAATATCGTCTGTTAGAGGGCAAAGCGACGACGAGGAATGCAATCCGTTTGCTGGAATTGATCGGATACTCCTCGGAGATCACGGAAACGGCTTTTGCCAATGCGGAATATTTTATGGAAAACGGCACGTGGCAGGCATAAAATATGCAAAATGTGGCTCAAGGGACGAACAGAGCGCAGGAAAGGGAGAAAAGAATGGCATTTGTGAATGGATTTTTGTCCTACTTATTGTTACTGATCGTTTTTGTTGTTGTAGGAGGAACAGCAATTTTTCTGGGGATCACCCTTAGAAAAGGGACTGATGCAAAAGCGGAAAAGGCCAAAGCGCAGGAGCTGGCAGAGCAGGTGCAGAAATGAGCCGCTTTGATGCGATTCTGTGGGATGTGGACGGAACATTACTTGATTTTCTGTATGCACAGAGACAGGCGATTAGCAAATGCATGACAGAAATTTCTGTGGAACCGACAGAGGAGCGGATCGCGAAATACAGTGAGATCAATGATGGATATTGGAAACGACTGGAACTGGGAGAGGTGACAAAGGAGCAGCTGCTTGTGGGGCGCTTCACCAGTTTCTTTGCGTTTTACGGTATTACCGGCGTGGATGTGAATGCTTTTCGTGCATCTTATCAGAATACGCTGGCAAACGTATTTGCATATCAGGAGAATTCGCTGGAAATCTGCAGGGAGATTAAGGAGCAGGGGCAGGTCAGACAATATGTGATCACCAACGGGATTACATCGGTCCAGAGGAATAAGTTGGAACTCTCCGGGTTTGCGGAACTGATGGAGGATATTTTTATCTCCGAGCAGATCGGGGTGCCAAAGCCGCAAAAGGGCTTTTTTGATTATTGTCTGGCAAAGCTTGCACAGTCCGGGCTGACCGATCCGGGCAGACTGTTGATCGTGGGAGACTCGCTGACCAGCGATATCAAAGGCGGCGTTTTGAGCGGAATTTCCACCTGCTGGTACAGACCGGAGGGCGCGCTGGAAAAGGCTCCTTCGCTGCGGGAGATTTATGACCGATATCGCCCCACGTACGAGATCAGCCGTCTGGAACAGTTGAAAGAGATTTTAGATTGATTCGGGCAAAAAGCGGAGCAGACGAAGCATATGGCAAAATCAGAGGGACAAAAGGTTAAAATTTTATATATTCTGAAAATACTGGAAGAATTCACGGATGAAGATCATCCCATGACTACGGCTGACCTGATAAAACATCTGGAAGCGCAGGGGATTTCCTGTGAACGGAAGACGATATACAGTGATATTGCGCAGCTGAATGATTTCGGATATGATATCGTTCAGGTGTCCAACCGCAAGGGCGGCGGCTATTATTTTGCCAGCCGGGAATTTGAGGTCGCGGAATTAAAACTTCTGGTGGATGTGGTGCAGTCTTCCCGTTTTATCACGGTCAAGAAGTCCCGTGAACTGATCAAGAAGCTGGAGAAAAAGGCCGGAAAATACGATGCCGGGAAACTGCAGCGCCAGGTTTATGTGGCGGGGCGGATCAAGACGGAAAATGAGAGTATCTATTACAGTGTGGACAGCATTCACAGAGCAATCCAGGAAAACCGGCAGATCAGTTTTACCTATCTGGAATGGAATCTGAAGAAACAGCTGATTCCCAAAGGAGAACAGAGAAAGGTCAGCCCATGGGCGTTGATCTATCGGGATGAAAATTATTATCTGGCGGCTTATGAGAGTGTGAGCGGTCTGCTGAAACATTATCGCGTGGATAAGATGGGCTCCGTTACGATCCTGGAGGAAAAGCGGGAAGGGATGGAGCTGTTTGAACAAACAGATCTGGCAGCGTATACGAACCGTACCTTCGGGATGTTTGGCGGAGAGACGGAAACCGTCACCTTGGGGATGCCGGATCGGCTGGTGGGTGTGGTGCTGGACCGGTTTGGAAAAGAAGCGGATCTGCGCTCTATGGGGGACGGCACATTTCGGGTTCGGGCCAAAGTGGCGGTCAGCGGTCAGTTCTTTGGGTGGCTGGCCGGACTCGGTGCAGAGGCGAAAATTATTTCACCGGACAGTGTAAAGAAACAGTATATGGACTGGCTGACGGAGATTGTGTCAAGTATAAAATAACAAAAAGATGTCTAAAATTTAGACATCTTTTTTGTTAGATTTTTTGCAGGCGGATGCGTTGACAAGGAGAAGATAGTTTCCTATACTTGTACATAGTGGCACAATATGTTGAATTTTGGAATTAAATAACACCATATATTGTATTTTGCCAGCCACGAACAAGGGAAAGAAGGGGACAGATATGAGCAGTAATTTTGACCAGACCACCAGCCAGGACATTGATTTTGGGGCGGAGTACAAGCCGGCGAAAAACGTGTATGTGATCAAAAAGGACGGCAGCAAGGAAGCCTTTAATGTCCAGAAGGTGATCAATGCTGTGGGCAAGAGCGCCTACAGGGCTTTGACCAAATTTACCAAAGACGAAGAGCGCAAAATCTGCCAGTACGTGGTAGATAAGGTGAATGAACTGGAGGCAGATGAGATCCCCATTCCGATCATGCATAATATTGTGGAGAGCGCCCTGGAGCAGGTGAAGCCCATCGTGGCAAAGAGCTACAGAGACTACCGCAATTATAAGCAGGATTTTGTCCGCATGCTGGATGATGTATACAAAAAAAGCCAGTCTATCATGTACATCGGGGACAAGGAAAACGCAAACACGGATTCGGCTTTGGTTTCCACCAAGCGGAGTCTGATCTTTAACCAGTTGAACAAAGAACTGTATCAGAAGTTCTTTTTGACCACGGAAGAGATCCAGGCCTGCAGGGACGGCTATATTTATGTCCATGATATGTCTGCCAGAAGGGATACCATGAACTGCTGTCTGTTTGACGTGCAGAATGTGCTGACCGGCGGGTTTGAGATGGGCAACATCTGGTATAACGAGCCGAAATCTCTGGATGTGGCGTTTGATGTTATCGGTGATATTGTGCTCAGCGCGGCCAGCCAGCAGTACGGCGGTTTCACGGTGCCCAGTGTGGATCTGATCCTGGAGCCCTATGCAGAAAAGTCTTATAAGAGAAATCTGGAGAAATATAAGAGACTTGGGATTTCTGACGAGAAGGCGGAAGAAGAAAGCTACAATGATGTGGTGAAGGAATATGAACAGGGCTTCCAGGGGTGGGAGTATAAGTTCAATACGGTCGCATCCAGCAGAGGAGATTATCCGTTCATCACGGTGACGGCGGGAACCGGAACCGGAAGATTTGCAAAGCTGGCAACCATTACCATGCTGCGTGTCCGGAAAGAAGGACAGGGGAAAAAGGATCACAAGAAACCGGTTCTTTTCCCGAAAATTGTATTTTTGTATGATGAGAAGCTGCATGGACCCGGCGGGGAGCTGGAGGATGTGTTCAATGCGGGAGTGGAATGTTCCGCAAAGACCATGTATCCGGATTGGCTGAGCCTGACCGGTAAGGGTTATGTGGCAAGCATGTATAAGCAGTACGGCAGGATTGTGTCTCCGATGGGGTGCAGAGCCTTTTTGTCCCCCTGGTATGAGAGAGGCGGCATGCATCCTGCGGATGATCAGGACAAGCCGATCTTTGTGGGGCGGTTTAATATCGGTGCGGTATCTCTGCATCTGCCCATGATTCTGGCAAAGTCCCGTAAAGAGAGCAGGGATTTCTATGAGGTGCTGGATTATTATCTGAATCTGATTCGCCAGCTGCACATCCGGACTTATGCTTACCTGGGTGAGATGCGTGCCTCCACGAATCCGCTGGCCTATTGCGAGGGCGGTTTTCTGGGCGGCCACTTAAAATTGACTGACAAGATCAAGCCGCTATTAAAGTCTGCCACCGCAAGCTTCGGCATTACGGCGCTGAATGAGTTACAGGAGCTGTACAATGGAAAATCTCTTGTGGAAGACGGAGAGTTTGCATTGGAAGTGATGGAGCACATCAATAAGCGCATCAGTGAGTTTAAGGAGGCGGACGGCAATTTGTACGCTATTTACGGCACGCCCGCGGAGAACCTCTGCGGTCTGCAGGTCAAGCAGTTTAGAAAGAAGTACGGTATTGTGGAGGGGGTTTCCGACAGAGAATATGTATCCAACAGCTTCCATTGCCATGTGACGGAGGATATTACCCCGATCCAGAAACAGGATCTGGAGGACAGGTTCTGGGATCTGAGTAATGGCGGTAAGATACAGTATGTGAAATATCCCATCGATTACAATATTGAGGCGGTGAAGACACTGATTCACAGAGCGATGGATATGGGATTTTACGAGGGCGTGAATCTCTCGCTTGCCTATTGTGATGATTGCGGTCATCAGGAACTGGAGATGGATGTCTGCCCGAAGTGCGGCAGCCGCAATCTGACCAAGATTGACAGAATGAACGGTTATCTGTCCTACTCCCGTGTGCATGGAGACACCAGGCTCAATGACGCCAAGATGGCGGAGATCGCTGAGCGGAAGAGTATGTAAGAGTGTGCGTGAATGAGAGCGGGGGAGTAAACAGACATGAGATATCACAATATCACGAAAGATGATATGTTGAACGGCGACGGCCTGCGCGTGGTGCTGTGGGTAGCCGGCTGCAATCATTGCTGTAAAGGCTGCCAGAATCCGATCACCTGGGATCCGGACGGCGGGCTGTTATTTGACGACAAGGCAAAGCAGGAAATTTTTGAACAGTTGGATAAAAGCTATATTTCGGGAATCACGTTTTCCGGCGGAGATCCGCTGCATCCGGCAAACCGGTTGGACGTGAAGAATCTTATCATTGAGATCAAAGAGAAATACCCGAATAAGACCATCTGGCTCTATACGGGAGACACCTGGGAAAATATCATACATTATTCCATCTGGCCTTATGTGGATGTAGTGGTGGACGGAGAATTTGAGCTGGATAAGCGGGATGTGAAGCTTCTCTGGAAAGGAAGCCGGAATCAGCGTGTGATCGATGTGCAGGCAACCTTGCAGAAGATGAAAGAGCAGGGAGAGGATGCGGCACCGGTGCTGCATTGCCCGGATTATTCCAATGAGAAGGATGAGCGGGAGGCCAGACAGACCATGCAGGATATGCCGATGACGTCGTGTCTGCTGTAGCAGAAAAAAGATAAGTGAGGACAGACTATGCAGAGGATTGCGCAGTTTTTTAAGGTGAGCCAGCAGAATTTTGTAAATGCGATGAAGGAGGATTTCCCGCAGTATACGGAGGAGGATATCAAAGATATGTATGAGTCTTTGAGCCTTCCGAAGCGGGCCACCAGCGGGAGTGCGGGGTATGACTTCTTTGCACCGTTTGCGTTTTCTCTGCCGCCGGGAGCGACCATCAAAATCCCCACGGGAATCCGGGCGAAGATGGATGAAAACTGGGTGTTGAAGATTTACCCCAGAAGCGGGCTGGGTTTCAAGTTCCGACTGCAGATGAATAATACGGTGGGCATTATTGACAGCGATTATTTTAACTCCGACAATGAGGGGCACATTTTCCTGAAACTGACCAACGATTCCAATGAGGGAAAGACTGTGGAGGTCGCGGCGGGAACGGGACTGGTACAGGGAATCTTTCTGGAGTATGGGATCACGGTGGATGACGATGCGGACGGTGTGCGGAACGGCGGGTTCGGAAGTACGACGAAGTAGATTTTAATAAGAGAGAATAAGATGGATAAAAATTTCTTCCCGGGCGACACTAAAGGATAATGAAAAAGTGTTGCCCGGGAGGTTTTGTTTTATGAGGAAAATCGGAGAACAACAGAATTTGTATGCAGATCTGCAGGCGAACAGGGATCGTATGGAGCATGTACTGGGATTAGCGCATAATTTTGACATCATACACCGCACCATGGCAATCGGTGACAGGAAGGCCTGTATGTATCTGGTCAATGGTTTGGGTAAGGATGATCTGCTGCAAAAGCTTTTACAGTTTTTTATCGGTCTGTCGCCGGAAAAGGTGCCCCAAGATGCGGATGGTTTTATTGAACATTGCATACCGCATGTGGAGGCGAACCCGGAGGCTGATGTTCAAAAGGTGTTGACGGCGCTTTTGTCCGGGATGTTTGTGCTTTTGGTGGACGGATATGAAAAAGCAGTTATTATAGATGCCAGAAATTATCCTGCCCGCAGTGTGGAGGAACCGGAGAAAGATAAAGCACTGCGCGGTTCCAAGGATGGCTTCGTGGAGACTGTGGCGTTCAACACGGCGCTGATCCGCAGACGGATCCGGAGCGAAAAGCTGCGGATGGAGATCCGGAAGGTGGGGGAATGCTCCCAGACGGATGTGGTGCTCTGCTATATGACTGACAGAGTAGATGAGAAATTGCTGCAGGACATTCGACAGAAGGTCGCGGGGATTCAGACAGAATCCCTTACCATGAATCAGGAGAGTCTGGCGGAGTGTATTTATAAGCGGAAGTGGTTCAACCCATTTCCAAAATTTAAATATACAGAGCGACCGGATACTGCTGCGGCGCAGATTCTGGAGGGCAATATAGTCATTCTGGTGGACAATTCTCCGTCGGCCATGATCCTGCCGATCACGATATTTGATATTTTGGACGAGGCGGACGACTACTATTTTCCGCCAATCACCGGAACGTATCTGCGGCTGGCCCGGTTTGTGATCGCGGTTATGACCTATATCGTGACCCCGACCTATTTATTGCTCATGCAGCGGATGGAACTGGTGCCGGGGGGATTTGAGTTTATCGAATTGAAAGAGGCGCCCAATATTCCTTTGATCTGGCAGTTTCTGATCCTGGAACTGGCCATTGACGGACTGAAGCTGGCGGCAGTAAACACGCCCAGCATGCTCAGCACACCGTTGAGTGTCATGGCAGCGTTGGTGCTGGGGGAATTCTCCGTAAAAAGTGGCTGGTTTTCCAGCGAGGTGATGCTGTATATGGCGTTTGTGGCAATTGCCAACTATACCCAGGCCAATTATGAACTGGGATACGCGCTGAAATTCATGCGGGTGATTGCATTGATCGCTACGGCGGTGTTCGGGGTGTACGGGTATGTGGGGGCAATCGGTTTTGCCGTGTTTGCACTGCTCTGTAACCGGACCGTGGCGGGCAGAAGTTATCTGTATCCGCTGATTCCTTTCGATTGGAAGAAACTGAAAAGCCGGCTGTTCCGGAGACGTCATTTTCCTGTGTCGTAGTTTTTGGATGCAACTCCCGGGCAGGTAATTATTTCGGCACAGATTTTCCACTTTTTCATACTATGTTAGTAACCAAAACAATCATAAGTATGAGAGGAAAATCATATGCAGGACTATAAATTTGACGAATATCCCGACAAATTTCCTGTTGCCATGACATATGTGCCCTGGCAGCATTTTAACGGCATCTATGATGACTTGGAAAAGGCATACAGCGCCGGTACCATCTTCCCTGAATTGAACAAACCTTTCACGGGAAGGAGATGCAAATCATGAATCACGAACAGCAGATGTTGAAGGATATCGGCATTGTCAGCTTTACCGTGGTAGAGTTGGCGTTGTATCTGGACACTCATCCACATGACCGCAGCGCCATGGAGTATTTTAATCACTACAACCGCATCAAGACGCAGATGGAAAAAGAGTTTTCCAGAACCCATTTCCCGCTGACACTCAGTATGGTGGAGTGCGGTAAGGACTGGAGTTGGGGCGAGGCACATCTGCCCTGGGAAGGAGCGTGTGACTGATGTGGAATTATGAAAAAAGATTACAGTTTCCCGTAAACATCAAAAAGCCCGACGCGAAGCTGGCACAGGCAATCATCTCCCAGTACGGCGGCCCTGACGGTGAGATGGGGGCCAGTATGCGTTATCTGTCCCAGCGCTACGCCACGCCTTATAAAGAGGTGGCAGGACTGATGACGGACATCGGCACAGAGGAGCTGGCGCATTTAGAGATGGTTGCAGCCATCATTTATCAGCTTACGAAGGATCTCTCCATGGATGAGATTGAAAAGAGCGGCTTTGATAAGTACTATATCGATCATACGCTGGGAATCTGGCCTCAGGCGGCAGGCGGTGTTCCTTTTAATGCCTGTGAATTCCAGTCAAAGGGTGATATCATCACGGACCTGGTGGAAGATATGGCCGCGGAGCAGAAGGCCCGCACCACCTATGACAATATTTTGCGTCTGGTGCAGGATAACCCGGATGTGTGCGCGCCCATCAAGTTCCTGCGGGCAAGAGAGGTTGTGCACTTCCAGCGCTTTGGCGAGGCACTGCGCATCACCCAGGATAAATTGGATGCCAAGAACTTCTATGCGTTCAATCCCGGGTTTGATACCAACGGGAAGGTGCCGAAGAAATAAGGGATTAAAACAAAAAGAGAGGGCATGAAAGTTTGCCCTCTCTTATATATTGTACTAAAGACCGGATTTGGCGGACGAAAAATGGAACTTTTGAACAGGATCGATCAGTTGGTGTGGGGACCGTGGCTCTTGTTCTTGCTGTTAGGGACAGGGGTGCTGTTGATGGTGCGGATGGATTTTCTGCCTTTGCGGCGCTTGGGATTTGCGCTGAAGTGTATTGTAGGTGCGGAGAAAAAAGAAAAGAAGGCGCTAAACGGCGTCTCGCCCTTTGCTTCCCTGATGACTGAACTGGCAGCGACCATTGGGATCGGCAATATTGTGGGGGTGGCGACCGCCATGGTATTGGGCGGACCGGGGGCTTTGTTCTGGATGGTGGCAGCCAGCGTGCTGGGATTGGCCACCAAACTGGTGGAGAGTTCCCTGTCGGTGAAATATCGCTGTAAAAATGACAAAGGGGAATGGGTGGGCGGTCCCATGTATACGCTTAAAACTGCTTTTCCGGGGAAAGTCGGCATAATACTTGCGGGCAGTTATGCATTCCTTGCGGTGATGGCGTCCTTTGGCATGGGAAATATGACGCAGTCTAATTCGATCGCACAGGCGTGTCTGGTGACGTTTCAGATACCGACAGCCCGCACAGGGCTGGTTGTAACCCTATTCACCATATTTGCGGTGCTGGGTGGTATTCGCGGAATCACAAAGGTCACACAGATTTTGGTGCCGTTTATGGGAATTTTTTATCTTCTGGGGACTTTGGCGGTGATCCTGATGCATCCGGTGGGGCTGCTGCAGGGGATCGGGGCGATCGTGACCATGGCTTTTGCGCCGGAGGCAGTGAAGGGCGGCCTGTTCGGTCAGTTGACGGTCATGGCATCTCTGTCTATGGCAAAATCCATGCGGTTCGGAATCTCCAGAGGGGTATTCTCCAACGAAGCGGGTGTGGGCGCGGCAGGGATCACGGCGGCTGCCACGGACACGGAGGATTACATACGGCAGGGATATATCAGTATGACAGGGGTATTTTTTGACACCATGATCATCTGCCTGTTTACAGGGCTTGCCTTTGCTGCATCCGGGCTGTTGGGAAGCGTGACGGCAGACGGAGAGCTGTTGAACGGAACAGAGCTCGCGGTTGCAGTATTTGAAGGGACTTTCGGTGCGTGGGGGGCAAAATTTGTCTGTGTCAGCATTGTCTTGTTTGCCTTTGCCACTATCGTGGCGTGGGCCTATCAGGGGGAGAAGGCATTTGAATATCTGACAGGCGGCAGATATAGTGTCTGGTATCGCTTTGTGTATGTGCTGGTCGTGTTCCTGGGGGCGGTGTGTTCGCTGGAGCTGGTCTGGGATTTTTCGGACATCTGCAACGGACTCATGGCGGTGCCAAATCTTTTGGGGGTATTGGCGCTGGGGCTTGGCAGAAACGGAATGTGTGAGGAAATCCTGCGGTATGATAGCAGACGTAAGGGGAACCGGCATGCGTTTCAAAGTGATCTGCAGAGCAAATAATCGGTTGCAAAACAAAGAGGCAGAGCATATAATAAACCCATGTGGTTAAAATCAAAGACAAAAGCATAAAAGAAAAGAGTGAATCCATGGCTGAAATGACAGAGGTGATCCGTAAGTTTTTACGTTATGTGAAAATAGATACGCAGTCCGATGAAGAATCCCAAAGTACACCCAGCACCATGAAACAGCATGATCTGGCGAAGCTGCTTGTGCGGGAATTGGATGAGATGGGAGCAAAGGAGATCGTTTATGACAGAGAGCATTGTTATGTCTATGCCTCTGTGCCTGCGACGGCGGGATGTGAGTCTGCGCCTGTGCTTGGTTTTATCTCCCATATGGACACTTCTCCCGCGGTGACGGATAAGGAGGTAAAGCCCCGCATTGTGGAGGCGTATGACGGAGGGGATATTGTGCTGCATGAGGCGCAGGGCATTGTCATGCGTGTGGCGGATTTCCCGGAGCTTGCAGGACTTACGGGGAAGGATTTGATCGTCACGGACGGAACGACGCTTTTGGGGGCGGATGACAAGGCGGGGATCGCGGAGATCATGACTATGGCGGAGTATCTGCTGCGGCATCCGGAGATTCCCCATGGCAAGATCCGGATCGGTTTTACCCCGGACGAAGAGATTGGCTGCGGTGCGGATCATTTCGATGTAAAGCTGTTTGGCGCGGACTACGCCTATACAGTGGACGGCGGCGCCTTGGGGGAGCTGGAATATGAAAATTTTAATGCGGCAGGGGCAAAGCTGCATGTTTACGGACGCAGTGTGCACCCCGGGGATGCCAAGAACAAGATGCGGAATGCAATTTTGATCGCGCAGGAGTTTCAGAGCCTTTTGCCGGTGGAGCAGAATCCCATGTATACGGATGGGTATGAAGGCTTTTTCCATCTGGATGCCATAAGCGGAATTGTGGAGGAAGTGCTGGCGGATTATATTATCCGCGATCATGATAAACTTTTGTTTGAACGGAAAAAGGAATTGTTTTTGCAGTGTGCCGCCTTTTTGAACCAAAAGTACGGGGCTGGCACGATCGTTGTTGAACTGAAGGATTCGTATTATAATATGCGGGAGGTATTAGAGCCCCATATGCATTTGATCGACAACGCAAGGGATGCGATGGAGGAACTGGGGATCACGCCCATTGTGACGCCAATCCGGGGCGGTACAGACGGTGCAAGGCTGTCCTTTATGGGGCTACCCTGTCCGAATCTATGTACCGGCGGTGCCAATTACCATGGACGGTATGAATATGTTTGTGTCCAGTCTATGGAGGCTGTGGTAAAGCTTCTGGTGAAGCTGGCGGAGAAATACGGTAAAAATACGCTGAAAAAGCGGTAAAATGAAAATGATATAAAAACAGATGAAAGGTTTGGGTCATATGGCAGAGGATACAAATCAGACAAATTCGCAGATGGGGATTCCTACGGAAGAGCCTGCGCGTCAGCAGTATTTTATGGACAAGTGTAAGAAGCATGTGGCACAGTTTCAGAAGGAGCGCGGACATGCCCCCAGAGCCTGCGTGGTCACGTTCGGGTGTCAGATGAATGCCAGGGATTCCGAGAAACTGATCGGCATTTTGCGGTATGTGGGATATGAGATCACGGAGGATGAAAATGCAGATTTTGTGATTTACAATACCTGTACGGTGCGGGACAATGCGAATCAGCGGGTCTATGGCAGACTGGGAGAACTGAAAGGCTATAAGCGCCGCAATCCCGGAATGAAGATCGCACTCTGCGGCTGCATGATGCAGGAGCCTACGGTGATTGAAAAGATTCGAAAAAGCTATGGGTTTGTGGACCTGCTGTTTGGAACGCACAATATTTTTAAGTTTGCGGAGCTTTTGAATGCTACCTTTGAGCAGGAAGGAATGTTGATAGACGTCTGGAAGGATACGGACCAGATCGTGGAGGATCTGCCGGTGGAGCGGAAATATGCGTTTAAGTCCGGGATCAACATCATGTTCGGCTGCAATAACTTCTGTACCTATTGTATTGTGCCCTATGTGCGGGGCAGAGAGCGCAGCAGAGAACCCAAAGATATTATCCGTGAGATTGAAAAGCTGGTGGAAGACGGCGTGGTGGAGATCATGCTGTTAGGGCAAAATGTGAATTCCTACGGCAAAAATCTGGAGCAACCCATGAGTTTTGCGGAACTTTTACGAGAGGTGGAGAAGATTGAAGGTTTGAAGCGGATCCGGTTTATGACCTCTCACCCGAAGGATTTGTCGGACGAGCTGATCCAGGTGATGAAGGAATCCAAGAAGATCTGCCGGCATCTGCATCTTCCACTGCAGGCAGGATCTACGAGGATCTTAAAGGATATGAACCGCAGATATACAAAGGAGCAATATCTGGCGCTGGCAGAGAAGATCAGGAGAGAGATACCGGATATGGCATTGACCACTGACATCATGGTGGGATTTCCGGGTGAGACTGCGGAGGACGTGGAGGAGACCGTTGATGTGATCCGCAAAGTACAGTATGACAATGCCTTCACGTTTATTTATTCCCAGAGAACGGGAACGCCGGCGGCAGCTATGGAGCAGGTGCCGGAGGAGGAAGTAAAACGCAATTTTGACAAGGTGTTAAAGACTGTGCAGGAGACTGCCAGAGAGCGGGTGGCACGCTATCAGGGACAGGTCATGGATGCGTTAGTGGAGGAAGTGAATGAGAATGATCCTGCACTGGTGACAGGCAGGCTTTCCAATAATACATTGGTGCATTTTCCGGGTGATGCTTCCCTGATCGGGCAGATCGTGGATGTGTCGTTGGATGAATGCCATGGCTTTTATTATATGGGACACAGAGTGTGAGAATAAAGGGAGGTAACAAAAATTGGAATCAGTATTTTACGGCGTTGTATTTATAGTCTCGCTTCTGTGTGCTGCAATCTACATTTATATGTGGCACAAGCACTTTGATGTCAATTTTACCATGATTTTCACGCTTGTGCCGATTGCCTGTCTGGGCTATTTTCTGTCGTCAACCACAGGAACGCTGGATGGAGCGATCACATCGCAGCAGATTATGTACATAGGTGGCAGCTTTCTGCAATTGTTCATTATGTTCAGTATCTTTAATCTGTGCCAGATCTGTATCCCAAACTGGCTGCGGACATTGATGTTTGGTGTCTGTGCCATGGTTTACGCAGCAGTCCTTACCATAGGACATAAGGATTATTTTTACAAAAGCGTTTCGTTTCAAATTGTGGATGGAAAGCCGATTCTTGTCAGAGAATATGGATTTATGCACACGATTTTTTACTGTTTAGTGTGTCTGTTTTTCCTGACGGGGATTATCACGATCGTATATTCATGGATCAAAAAGAAAGAGATACCGAGATATATACTGATTTTGCTTGTGATCCCTGACATCGTGTGTGTGTTGGATTATTTTATTGTCCTTAAGGCTTTGGGCAGCAATATTGATCTTGTCTCGTCAGGTTATGTGATCGCGGAATTTATTTACCTTCTCATCGCACACAGGGTAAATCTGTATGATGTGAGCAATACGGTGATTGATTCTTATATACAGGAACAGAAGGTTGGATATGCATCCTTTGACTTTAAGCTTCGGTACCTGGGGAGCAACGATATTGCAAAGAAGCTTATGCCGGAACTTGCGGATATTGCAGTTGACGAGAGGTTTGGGGATAAATCGTCCCATAAAAGGATGCGTCATTATCTGGACAGTTTCAAAGAGCATCCCGAAAAGAACCAATTTATATATACGGTGCACAGTCTGGACAACGTTGCTTGTGAAGAAAGGATTTACAATGTGACAGTTAATTTCCTTTATGTCGGGAACCGCAGGCGGGGATACATTGTAACTTTCATGGATGATACGGCAAACAGGAAATACATTCAGCTGATAGATACCTATAATGAAAAACTGCAGAATGATGTGGAGGAGAAAACCCGGTATATTGTTGAAATGCATGATAACCTGATCATGAGTCTCGCGATGATGGTTGAAAGCAGGGACAATTCTACCGGCGGACATATCAAGCGGACAAGCGAGGGCGTCCGGATCCTCATAGATGAGATCACAAAAGAGGGTGTACTTGCGTTGTCTCCGGAATTCTGTAAGGATGTGATCAAAGCAGCTCCGATGCATGATCTGGGTAAGATCGCTGTGGATGATGCCGTGCTCCGGAAGCCGGGGAGGTTTACGGACGAAGAATATGAGAAAATGAAGCAGCATGCGGCGGAGGGGGCAAGAGTCATACATGAGATACTCCTCCATACGGATGATGAGTCCTTTAAAACGGTGGCGGAGAATGTGGCTCATTATCATCATGAGAGGTGGGACGGCTCCGGATATCCGGAAGGGCTCAAGGGAGAGCAGATTCCGATAGAGGCAAGGATCATGGCGATAGCGGATGTATATGACGCACTTGTGAGTAAGCGTGTTTACAAGGAAGCCTTTGATTTTGAAAAGGCAGATCGCATCATCATGGAAGGCATGGGGACGCAGTTTGATCCGGGACTCAGATCCGCTTATGAGAAAGCGAGACCGAGACTTGAGGAGTATTATGGGAAAGGGAAGGAGTAAAATACAATGGATAAGTTAAAACCGAAGCTATTTTCAGTCATGAAAGGGTACACGAAAGAGCAATTGGTCAAGGATATTGTGGCGGGGATCATTGTGGCGATCATTGCCCTGCCGTTGTCGATTGCGTTGGCGTTAGCCTCCGGTGTAACGCCGGAGAAGGGCATTTATACGGCAATCGTGGCTGGATTTGTGATCTCATTTTTGGGTGGAAGCCGCGTACAGATCGCGGGACCCACAGCGGCGTTTGCGACCATCGTGGCAGGGATTGTGGCAGAGAATGGAATGGAAGGTCTGGCGTTGGCGACGGTCATGGCGGGAATTCTGCTGGTACTGATGGGATTATTCCGCATGGGTAATCTGATCAAGTTTATTCCCTATACGATCACGACCGGGTTTACCACGGGGATTGCAGTTACAATTTTTGTGGGACAGATTAAGGATTTTTTAGGGCTTAAGATCATAAGTGAGGAACCGTTGATTGAAACGATCGATAAACTGAAGGCTGTGATCATCTTTTGGCCTACCATCAATTATCAGGCTGTCATTGTGGGCGTGGTATGCATGGTGATCCTGATCGGATGGAATTATCTGCCGGGATTTTTCAAGAAGATTCCGCCTTCTTTGATCGCGGTGATCGTGAGCATTGCCATGGTGAAGGGATTTCATATGCAGGTGAATACCATCGGGGACCTGTATGAGATTTCCAATAAGCTGCCGGCATTTTCCATGCCCGCGATCAGTGTGAAGCTGGTGCGGACCGTGCTGCCGGATGCCTTTACGATCGCAATCCTGGCGGCGATTGAATCATTGCTTTCCTGCGTGGTGGCGGACAGTATGATCAACTCCAGGCATCGCTCCAATATGGAACTGATCGCACAGGGAGCGGGAAATATCGCATCGGCATTGTTCGGCGGAATCCCGGCCACAGGCGCCATCGCGAGAACGGCGGCCAATATCAAAAACGGCGGGCGTACTCCGATTGCCGGTATGGTGCATGCGGTAACCTTATTGTTAATTTTGGTGATATTGATGCCTTATGCGGCGCTGATTCCCATGCCCGCTATTGCGGCCATTCTGTTCATGGTGGCTTATAATATGTCGGAGTGGCGGAAATTCCTGAATCTGTGCAAGACGGCGCCGAAGAGTGATATTCTGGTATTGGTGCTGACCTTTGGACTGACGGTGATCTTTGATCTGGTGATTGCCATCGAGGTGGGCATTGTGCTGGCGGCGATCCTGTTTATGAAGCGCATGAGCGATGTGACGGAAGTGGAGGGCTGGAAGTATGTGGAGGATGATGAGAATGACGTGGACAGCATCTCCTTGCGTAAGGTGCCGGAGCATACGCTGGTGTATGAGATCAGCGGACCGCTGTTTTTCGGTGCGGCTGACAAGATATTGAAGATCTCTCTGGATGAGAAGGTGAACTGTCTGGTGCTGCGCATGAGAAGCGTGAGCGCCATTGATGCGACAGCGATGCACAATCTGGAGCAGCTTCTGGAATCCTGTAAGAAATTGAATATCCAGCTGGTATTATCCCATGTGAACGAGCAGCCTATGAAGGTGATGAAAAAAGCCGGATTTGTAGAGAAGGTGGGTGCGGAGAATTTCTGCTCCCATATCGATGAGGCGCTGAAGCGGGCGACGGAGCTGGCAGCGTAATCCACTTTACATGCCGGAAGTTACATGATATATTTATAAAAAATAAGCTGATAAGGAGGATTCATAAATGGAACCGATTCAAAGTATTGATGCAGAGGACGATCAGTTTGCGTATCGCTATGATACACAGCTTCTCATAGACCGCAGGGACGAGGATCTGGATGAGGACGAGATCGCGGACTATATCAGAGGACATATAGAGGGCAATTCCCTGATCGCAGCAGGGGATGAGGAACTGGTAAAGATCCATTTTCATACTAATGAGCCGTGGAAGGTCTTAGAGTATTGCAGTTCGGTGGGCGAGATCTATGACATTGTGGTAGAGGATATGATCAGACAGTCTGCAGGAATGCAAGGTTAAGGATACATACGGAGGGGGATAAATACTTTGACGCATTTCAAGAGAATATTATCGTATGCGACAGTGGGAATCATGGTACTGCAGTTTGCGGCCTGCGGTGTTGCGGGAGAGCCTGTGGGAAATGTGTCGCAGGGCGTTTCAGAAAGTACGGTGCAGGAGAGCGGCGAGACGGCGGAGAAGACTGTCGGTACATCGGAAAATGACGGCGCACCTGCAAATACTGACGGCATTTTGGGCGAATGGGTGATGGTATATCAGATTCACCGCAGTGTGTATGAAGAGGAAGAGCCCTATGAATATGTCACCATGTGTGATGACTATTATGCGCCGGAATCGGAACTTCGAATCCGCAAGGATGGAGAGAAGCTGGTTGCGGATTACAAAAACACCTACGAAATGGGAGTGGACAGGTTTTACGGAAATGAATTGATCTATCGACCGGAACCTGCCTATGAGGGGTGTGAAAATTCGGACTGGAGCTATGCGCTTTCCATGCCGTTTGACGATGATGAGGAGAAAATCATCACACTGACGGATGCGGATACGCTGGTCAGATATGAAGCTTATGAGACAGATCCGGATGAGATGAGTGAGGACTACTATTATTACAGGAATGAGACCCGGTCTGTCTATCTGAGAAAGGATTCCCCGAGATTGGAGAATCCGGAGGAACTGCGCTATTTTAAGACGGTCACGGTATCCGATGCACAGGATCTGCTGAAGAACATCGCTAATAACACGAAGATAATTTTGGAAGCGGGAACCTATGATTTTACGGATATTTCGTTTGAGAAATTGAACAATCCTTATGTGAACATGGAATATGGCGAGTATCATATCACGGCATCCAATCTGTGCCTTGAGGCGAAAGACGGGGCGGAGGTGCTCATCTGTGTTGCAGACCCGTACATACCGGTGCTCGCTTTTGAATACAGCAATAATGTGACGCTGCGCGGACTGACAGTGGGACATGATGTGGAGCCCGGCTATTGCTCGGGAAGTGTGCTGGATTATAACGGAGTCGGCGGTATTACGATTGAAAACTGCAAACTGTACGGCAGCGGTACTTATGGCGTGCAGGCAAACAGCTGCTCCTTTATGAACGTTACCGATACGGAGATCTATGAGTGTACCTACGGTCTGGTTTCCCTGTCAAACATAAACGATGCGCTTTTCAAGAACTGTGAGATGCGGGATTCCGAGGATATGGCTATGTTTGATCTGTGGAGCGTGTACGGTGTGGTGTTTGAGGATTGTAAGATCCATGACAATGTGTCTTCTCAGAATTCCGAGGGCATCTTTGTATGGCTTGGTGAAGAATACGGAGATGTGACATTCCGAAATTGCGATTTTTCCAATAACAGCTACACGAAGTTTTCGGATTATTCCGTTACGCTGGAAAAGTGTTCGGTCAATGATAATGTGAGATAAGAGGTCCGGTTAGGAAAATAGAATAGCACAAAGACAAAGGGGAGCGTACCGGATGGGTACATTCCCCTTTTGCAATTCTTTTTATTCGCCGGTGAAGAAACCGTTGAATTCTTTATACAGGCTTTCTTCCACCTTGCGCATGTAGATCATGTTGTCTTTTATGACAAAATGAATGGCGCCCACATAGTCGTCCAGGATCTGGGTGTGCAGATACATGCTGCCGTCAGCCTGAGGAAATCCCTTGGTAAACAGCATCTGCTGATATTTGGGATCCCTGCATTCCACATAAGCATCCAGTGCATAAGGAATGTGGAAGGTGTGTTCTGCGCCGACAAGGATCAACTCCTTTTGCGTCAGCTGGAAGGACTTGAACCCGGCACCGTTGGCGCGGAGCGGTACAGGTGCATCTGAGTAAGTGCACCGGTCAGCTGAGCCGTCGCAGGCGGGAGACTTGGAAGCACCCAGCTCTACGGCAATCCGATGGAACTCATCCAGAATATACTGGGTACCGCCCTGAATGGACTGGGTATCCGCGGTGGTAATGAAGATCAGGTCAATGTCGGGATAGATTGCCAGGTATTGTCCACCCATGCCGTACATCATGATGCCGCCGTCCTGCAGCATCCAGAACTGGTAGCCGTATCCCTGACCTTCATCAAGGGTCTTGGCGTCGTGCCGGTTGGAGGTGTGATAGGTCATTGCTTCGCGAATATAAGCTGCATAACGTTCCCAGAAGGAGCGGTCATAAATGCTGTCGGCACAGTCTTCCAGATTCGGATAATCCTTCTCCCAGGTTCCCTTATACAGAGAGAGCAGAAGCTTTGCGGTGACGAGCAGGTCGTTTGGATAAGCAACCATGCCGGAACCGCCGATCTCGGAACCGAAGGGATCTTTTAAGACGAAGGCATCCTGAGAGAAACCGATGCGGTCAAGATACACATCCCGCAGATAATCCAGTACGCCCTTGTCGGTCAGTTTTTTTACCAGCGCCGCCATGGTGTGGGCGGAGGAAGTATCATATTTGAAGATCTTGCCCGGTGCATGATCGGGCGGGGTAACGAAGAAGGAGCGCACCCAGTTCTCTTTTTCGTTGATCTTGTAGGTCGTGGATTTGTGACAGGTGCGCATGGTGAGCATGTCACGTATCGTCGTCTGTGTCAGCCAGGGGTGTGGATTTTCGGGCACAAATTCCGGAAAATGCTTTACGATCGGATCCTCCAGGGACAGTTTTCCCTCTGCCATCAAGGCGCCGATGGCAAGCGAGGTGTAGGCCTTGGTAATGGAGAACATACGATGCTTGCGATCCTTTGAGTACGGAGCGAAGTATTCCTCCTGCAAGATCTGTCCCTTGTGCCAGATACAGATGCTGTGCATGGGGAAAGGAAAGTTTTGGATAGAGAAATTTGTCATAACCGGGTCTCCTTTCGCATTGGATTATTTGTAATAATTATAAGGCATTCAAACGCATATGGCAAGAAAACTATGAAAGTGTCTGAATTGAGTATTGACAATATCTGACAAAAGTATTAAGATGTTATCAATCGAAGGAGAAATTCAGCAAAGTGAATGATTCACAGTCTGTCGGCAGTTCAGCCGGATTTTCCTTACGTATATTCCAAAGATAAAATGCAAAAGAAATGTGTTTGTTGAAAATCGAAATAGAATTGGGGGTTATAAATGGGGAAAATCGACGTTGGTACTAATACGTTTATGGGGGAACCTGCGCGGATAGCTGATCTGCTCAATGGATTTGTATACCGCGGTGAAGAGCGGGTAAAAGCGGAAGAAGTGCATGAGCTTCGGAATGTTTTACACAGACAGGAAAACGGAGACAGTGTGCAGACTGTCATGGCAGATGTGGTGACAGAGGTCGGGAAGGACATGCATACGCTGATCGTGGTTCTGGAGAATCAGACGGATATTCATTATGCTATGCCTGTCCGCATGATGAATCTGGAGGCAATGGGATATCATAGGCAGTGGAGAAAGGCAGCCGGTGCGCATGCAAAAAATAAGGATCTGGAGGGTGCGGAATATCTGTCCGGTTTCGCCAAAGAAGAAAAATTGAAACCAATGCTTCCGATTGTTTTATATTTTGGAAAGGAAGTATGGGACGGTCCGAAAAACTTAAAAGACATGATTGATCTGGACGGTTATCCGCGGGAAATCTGTGCTCTTTTGACGGATTATTCGTTGCATTTGATCGAGGTGCGGCGGTATGAGGAGTATGAAAATTTCCACACAGATCTGAGGGAAGTGTTCGGCTTCCTGCAAAGGGCGGAGGACAAAGAAAAACTTCGTGAATATTTGCGGGATAACGAGCAGGCATTTGAAAATTTAAGTACAGATGCATATGATATGATCAGTATCATGGGACACTCACGGGAACTACAGGAAATCAGAGAAAAATATCACGAAGAGAAAGGTGGGAAAAGCAATATGTGTCAGGCTATTAAGGACATGATAGAGGACGGAAGACAGGAAGGCGTGCAGATTGGAAGACAGGAAGGCGTGCAGATCGGAAATCAGGAAGGACGCATACAGGAATATATTGATATCAGAAGAGAAGACAATTACTCGGACGACACTATCCGGGCAGGCATCATAGTGCGGTTTCATTTGTCGGAGGAGGCGGCAGATCAATACATGAATTATAAGGCCTTATAGTTATGGGATAATGGACAAATTGGTAGGACAATATGCTGATAATACAGAGGTGAACCGGTAGGTAGCCTCTGTATTTTTTTGCTTTAGTCAACATTATTACTTGAATTATATCAAAATTAGTCAACTTTTATGGTGAGTTTCTCTATAGCATATGATGTACTATAATGTTTACAAGCAAAAAAAATTCGGAGACTAGATCATTCAGAAGGAGGTAGAGTATGCCTAGATTTTGCAAATATTGCGGCACGGAGCTTATGGAAGAAGCAAGCTTCTGTACGGAATGCGGCAGACCGGTAATACAGAAGCTGCAGCCGTCGCAAGGCGTAGGACAACAGGTTCAGCAGCCGGCACAGTCCCGGCAGGAAAGTCCGGCGGCGGAGGTAAAGCCTGCCGAGACCAAGCAGGAGGAAACGCAGTCTGCTGACGTTGTGAAGCAGGCTGCGGCAACGCAGGCAAAGGCGGCGGCAGCCAAGGCAAAAGAACAGGTGAAAACACAGGCGAAGGAACAGGCCGGTTCAAAGGTCAAGGAAGTCATCTCTGCCGTTACATCAATGGATGCCTCCGAAACAGCGGGAGAGGTGACTGCGGGAGTGTTCGGTGGAGAAGCGGGAGCGCTTGCTGAGAAGGCGAAAGAGGCGGCTGCGATCGCGTCACCATTCGTGGCTGTGCTGCGCGGAGCATGGGGATTTTTAAAGGGAATCCCCAGAACCTTTATGAACAAAAAGTCCATGATCTTTGCAATCATTATGGTGGTGATCTATCTTGTATTGTATCTACTGAACCGTTTTGGAGTCAAACTCTCTGCCGCGAAGGTTTTTTCTTATCTGACACTGGCAGAGAGCGGAAGCAAACGGGGTGTTGTGGGAGAAGTGGCGGGACTGATCGGGAAGGGAACTGTTGCGGCAGCTTTATATTCTCTTATTAACGGCAAGATCAAGAGCGCCTGGGATGGGATTCGATCTCTGTTTGGGAAAGGTGTATATGACAGCAAGTCCGATGTGCGGACGCTTCTGTTGGGAATGGGTTTTGCTTACCTGATGTACAGCTTTTTTACATGGAAAGCGCCGGTGGCTCTTTCTATGGCCGGTGTGGCGGGAATTCTGTTGTCTCTGGAGACATTGGGAAGCCGGGAAGGGTATCTGTTTTCCATCGCGCAGGCGTTGACTGCCGTAAAGAAGGATAAGGTGCGTAAGGAGCGCAGCGGGCTTTTGAAGGGGCTGCTGTCCGGTACGGTTTTCGGCTTTACTCTTGTGACGGCATGCGCTGTAGGGCTTGGGAAGGTCGGCGTTGCGTCGAAGATCACGGCATGGATATTGTTTGGTCTCGGCGTTGCGTTTGTGGTCGGCGGAATAGTGGCTGCTGTATTCGGGAAGAAGAAAAAAGGAGGTGCTGTAGCGTGAGAAAATTCATAGCATTTCTTGTATCAACTTTGTTGATCATTTGTAATCTGTTTATGTTTGCTGTGCCGGCACATGCAGCAACGGAAGAGAAAACGGGTTATTGGCTTTTTACCGGTGTAACAACAGAAGATACCTTGGATGATTTTTATGTTTCTTCTGAAAGTATAAAGGCGACCTGTGATGCCAAACCCGGAAAATTTAAGCTTGTCCAGGAATATAAGAAAGCCGAGTATGATATCCCCAAGGGGGCAAAGTGTACAGTCACGGGAACAAACGAGGCGCCGGCCTCCAGGTATGATAAAGGGGATACGGTAAAGATTCATGCGGAACTGAAGTATAAGGATAATAAAAAGGGTGGTTATTTTAATTCTTCTTACGGTATTTCTGTTTATGCGAAATATGGAAACGGTGGAGGTACCTATTTGGATATTTCCGATGATTCCAGCAGTTTATGGTTAGAGAAAGATGAGGGAACAAACGTATCCGGGGATTTCACCGGTGAACTCTGCGACGGTAAGAATGAAAATGATGAAATGCAGATTGTCGTTGAATACAGTGCGGCAAAGACAATTTATTCCTATCGCTGGGTGGATACTACGCCAATCAGGGAGTATCGGTGGGAACTGAAGGAGACCAAAACGGAAGGAACTCTTGTAAGGATTTCGGGATGGAACCAGTATGCAAGCTGGGACAGGGAAAGCGACAGTATCGAAAATTTGAATCTTGAAGGTGCTAAAACCTTAGAGGAATTTACTGTGGCACCGGGTACTTTTACATCGAAATATACTGCACTTGAAAATTTATATACAACCACATTGGGAATGCTTATGACGCAACAGGGATTCACTGCGACATGGACTGCAACCAATACGGCGCCAAAAGAGATGTATTATGTAGATGATGTCGCAACCATGACATTAACCGCGACCGGTGTATATACAACGACAGAGGGGGAGTTTGAAGACAATTCCTGGGATCGGAATACCAGTATATTTGCGTATGTTCGATACAGAGACGGTGCTTCCACCGATGCATTAAGAGATTCCGATAAGCGGGGTGATTTTTTGAAAAGTGACGGTGAGGGAACGGTGGCATCCACTAAAGAACAACCGTCACAAAGCGCGGAAGTGACCTATAAGGTTGAAGCACCGAAATATGAGGCAAGAGAGGGCGAGAAGAACTGGCTGGTGTTTACTGTCAAGAGTGAAGGCATGCGAGTGGATTATTTTTATGAATGGGTAAATTACAATACCACCTATCCGGACAGTGGCGCAGGCGAAGGTACTACTAACATTCATGACAGTAAATTTGATAACAGTGATGATGATCCTGATGATAAGACAGATTATGTTATTGATAAACCCGCCGAGAAAACACCCGGCGAGGACGACGGCACTTTCATTCCGTCCGATATCTTCAAGAAGATTCCTATAGTTCCGGGGGCGGTTGCCGTGATCGGCGCAGTGGGAGCTGCGAGTGGAGATCCGGATTCGGAAAAGAAGAAAAAAGCAAAAGTTAAGCCGTCCTACAAGATGTACATCAACAAGAATTTCGGAAATACCTTAAGCAAGGGTGCCAAGGATCAGCCTGTCTATGCCAGGATCGTGGAGGTAAAGCTTTCCGGCGAGGAAGTGGACCGGAAGGACATGACATCAAAGATTCAGGTGTTTTCCGGGGACGGCAGCCTGATCGTGACAGATGGCGGTATGACCTCCAACGGATATAAGGCGGCGTATGCTTCCGTGCCTGTGGGAGCGGAGAACGGGAAGGGGCAGGTGTCGTTCCGGTTTGAGGCGGAGGAAGGAAGCTTTACCCAGAATGTGATCTTTGACATTATTGTGCCTGCCATTAAATTTTTCCAGGATAATCTCACCCTGCCCGCTGTGGTGATGGATAAGCCGAAATATCTGCCCTTTGTGGTGGAAGGCATGGGAGAAGAATATGAGGTGGAGCTGGAGATCAGCGGCGAAGACTATGAGGTGGAAGTAGCGCTAAACGATGATCCGGAGGCGAAACATGCTTTCTTTGCAGGGATTATAGAAGTCAATAAAGATCCAGCGCCTGCCGGAATCTATACGGAATCCTGGCTGAAGGTAAAAGCAAAGAACAGTGAACAGACTGTGGAGGGTGAGCTTAAGGTGATCCGTATGCACCTCGGACTGTTTGTCAGTGCGAACGCCATCAACTGCTACCGCATGGTGAAGAAGGAGGCTTCCGGAAAGACTTGTAAGGAACTGCGGAAAGAAGATTATGAGGCGGCGCTCACAGAGTTTAGGGCATATCTGCTGGTATCGGATGAGAAGACTTATGAAGTGAGTCAGCTTGCGGCATTCCCGACCATGAAGATCACGCCTTTGGATGATGAGAAGGATCCGAAGGTGAAGGAGGCACTGGATGCCATGAAGATCGAAATGGGCTTTGTCAAGGTGGAAGATGAATTTTCGGTGTTTGCTTTCCGATGCTCCAACGGATTTTTGGATTCGCCAACAAGATACAAGGTGAAGCTTTCCATGTCTCAGGACTATACCTATGTGAAGGGAGAAGGCGAAGATGCAAAGGAAGTAACGGTTACTTATACCTGCGACAAGGAGGTTCTGCTTAGGAGCCAGCCGGTGAGAAATCTGACAAAGATGGAGGATATGACTACATTCCATAAGAACGATCAGACCATAGGTGACCGTCTGACTTATATCCGGATGATGATCTGGGAGAACAACTGGTACGATCATCTCTTCCCGGTGATCAACATGATCGACCGTATGGAGGATGGCTTCAGCGTGAATTATGGCTGGGATCCTTATCAGGTTTGGAAGGTAAATGATGTCTTTGAGCGTTTTGAGAGAGGCGAGTTATTGGGTGCCAACGCGGAGCCGGTGACTTATGGGATCGCGGATGATCTGGAGGCGCTTGCGGCCGGAACCAGAAGCTGGGACGGCTGGCAGGGTATTGTGTTGCGCATGAGTCTGGCCTATATGACAGGTGGGGCGTCAGAGGCGGTATTACTGGTATTGGATGTAAACCGTGCGGCTATGGATTATCGCAAGCAAACCGGGGGAAAGGGAACAGCGTTCGGCTATTTCAAAGCGGGCATTATGCCGGTGGTGATGGCGGCCGGATTTAAGTTTGCCCCGGCCATCGGACGGAATATCGGGAAAGGCGCGAAATATCTGGCGCCGAAGCAGTCTGCACAGCTTGCAGCTAAGGCAAAGCAGTTGGCGCAGATCGCGGTGGAGACCGGACAGGAGGCCAAGAAGCTGGTGGGCGGCATGATCCCCAACGGTGCAAAGAGTGTATCCGGCAAGGTGATGAATGCGGTGACGGAATTCGTGGAGAAGGTGGATAAATATGATCCCCGCATTTCTCTGAGTAAGGCGGATCTGGCAGCGAAAACGATTACGGCAGGAACCAGTCAGGCCAGAGCGGAAGCGGATTCCCTGATCAAACAGGCGCAGAACGCGCAAAAGACATTGGATGAAAAGATTCTGGATGCGGCGGGCAAGGCAGCGAACAACGAAGGAAGGGTACTGTACAATGATGTGGTCGCGGCAAAGAAGGCGCTGCAGGCAGCACCCACAGACACGAAGCTGATTCAGAAGTATAATCAGAGTCTTGTAAAATTCAAGGCCAGTCATGCGGCAATCGAATACGGCAACTCTGTCAGCCCCGGAAAGGATCTGGCCATCAGAGGCGCGATCAATGCGGATCTGGAGAGTAATCTGAACTCGAAACTGGTTGGAAAAATGCAGACAAAGCTGTCGGTGAAGTATGAGCTGGATCCCCAGAATGTGAAGTTCGACCGGGCTACTGCCAATAAGTCCGCAGGTGTTAAATTCGGGCGGGATCTGGATCTCACCGGCAAAAACTGCACCATGAATGAGAATCCCAAATATTTCAGTCAGGCTACGATGGATGAATGCCTGGAGACGAGTACCAGAGAGGTAATCGCGGAACAGTGCGGCGAGGAATTTGCGGAGCAGTTTGCAAAGGAAGGGCAGTTTGCGAGGAAGATGGATTATACTGCCTGCACACCCCAGCATGCCGATTATTTCAAGGGCGGTCTGGACACGGTGAAGGTGGTGACGGATCTGGAGCATATGGGTGAGTCTTTAGGAAAGAATACCGCCAAAAGTGCCGGGCAGACATTGAAATACAAAGGCCTGCATCCATACAAAGAGGGTCTGGCTCTGGAGCAGGCTACACTGAAGGGAATGTCTGACGCTGAAAAGCTTGCGCTTTTACAGGAATTGGAAACGGCTACATCGGGAGAAGCCAAAGCTCTTGCAAACCTGGATCTGTCTCCAAAGGCGAAACAGATGCTGGAAGCTTACGGGCTGATGGAGGAAGGTATTTATCAGCCGGCAAAGTATGGAGATAAGATCATCAGCAAGGACTGGCTCATGCTGAAGAACGGGCATCCGGAAACGCTTTCCTCCAACGACTATCTCTTTAACCGTTTAGGCGAGCGCGCTACCGGGCTTGGGAGAGCCAATGACGCAATCCGCGGTCTGGATCAGACAGGGACCAGAATCAGCATTACGGACACCAGAAAAGTGTTGCAGATGCGCGGCACCAGCGTGGAAGAAATGATCGAGAATATGGGAAATAATTTATAAACTTGCCGGTATCTCACAGGATGCGGCAATTTCCGACGCAATGTCGAATGTGAAGAACGCATGGGATCTTGCCATGGCGGTGAAGTCAGACAGCCAGAAAGGTAAAAAGGATAACGGATGAAGGAAAAATTAAAGTATCTTACGGATATTTTAGGAGCAACCGACATTGAGATCGCGAAGCGGGCCGGTCTGCCCAAGGAGACCATGAGCAGACTGCGTTCCGGCGCCAGAGTGTTAAAAAAGAACAGCAAGCAGATCGCAAAGCTGGTTAAGGGTATCTTTGTCTATGCCGAAGATCAGAGTCTGCTTGAACGGCTGCGCGGGGCGATCGATTGCAGCGCGGTGGACGAAACAGGGATCAAGACAGCTCTGTTAGAGTGGTTTTTTGATGAGGAGGCAGTTCTGAAGCAGGAGCTTGATAAGCTGCCAAAGAAACGAAAAACCAGGCTGAAAAAAGATGTCGATTTATTGGAACCGAAAAACGCAGAGCAGGATATGGCGTCGTTTGGCAACCGCCTGAAAGCGTTGATGCAGCTTGCGGAGATTTCCAATGCGCAGCTTGCGGAACAGACAGGAACCGGAGAGAAATATATCAGCCGCCTCAGAGGAAGGGTGGAACCGCCTAAGACGGATGTGGGAATGACCAGGGAGATCACGACCTGCCTGATGAAACGGATCGGGGAGCTTGGCAGGCTGGAAGCGCTTGCGGATTTCATGGGAATTCCGATGGAGCGACTGGAGGCAGCGGACAGTGAGGCTTTTGTGTGGAATTATCTGTGCTGGAGAGGAGATTTTTCAAGCAGAGAAGCGATCCAGACATTTTTGGAACAGATCCGTGGAATTTCGCACCATACGGGGCTGAAATTGCCGGAGCCGGAGACGGTTCTGGCGGAAGCGGAGGCCGCGCGTGAGAAATCTGTGTCAGAGCAGGTTGCGTATTATCAAGGTGAGTCGGGACTGCAACAGGCAGTTTTGCGTTTCCTGGCTGACAATGGGAAGGAGGATCAGCCGGAGCTTTGGTTATATTCTGATCAGAGTATGGAATGGCTGCAGGGAGAATACGCGTTGAAATGGTTCGTTCTGATGCGGGAGTGCCTGAAAAAGGGGGCGCGTATTCGGGTCGTTCACAATATTGCCAGAGAATTGCCGGAAATGTTGAACGCCATCGGTTTCTGGATGCCGTTATATCTTTCCGGGCAGGTGGAGGCTTATTATTGCAGGAAACATCCGGGAGAACGGTTTTCCAACACGCTGTTTCTGGGAAAGAAAGCCTGCGTCAGAGGTACAGGTTATATCAGGGACGAGGCGGGATGTGTTTACGATTATCATACCGATGCGGAAAGACTGGCATTTGATCAGAGAACCTTTGAGAAGCTGCTGCAGGATTCGGAGCCCTTATTGAGTATTCAGCATTGTCCCACTCATATGTCGGGGCAGTATCAGATCTGCAATCTGAATGACATTGAAATCTGTGTCGGCAGAAAATGCGTTGTGATCAATAAGTTGTCCGAGCCGTTTGTGTCCTTTGTGGTTTTTCATGAACTCATGATCCGGGCATTTAAGGAGTATGTGGGTGAGTGGGAGTAGAACCGGGATAAAATAAAACCGCAAGCAGGATAGTGGGAGGTAGGCAGAGATGGGGAAGGTATATATCGGATACGGGGATATTTTTTGTCCGCATTGCGGAGACAGACGGGATAAAGGTGCAAAGAAGTGTTCCAGGTGCGGGAAGCTGTATTCATTGGAGGCCAGTATGAAAGGAGTTCCGGCCTATGGTGCCGCCGGGATCGGCTGGACGCCATATGCGAATGACCCGTCTCTGAAGCGGCACAGGAAGCGGGAAAAAAGGGGAATCCGTATTTCCATGCTGATCGTGTCTGTTATCATAGCCATAGTGATTTTAGTGAGCAGTCATATGAGTCTGGATGATATTGTCCATGGAGGTTTTTTACTTGTATTCGGGCCCTTGGGGATCATCTGGGTCTTCTGGCTGATCTGGTACGGTGCACAGTATGGAAAATCCAAGGACTGGGAGGGGACTGTCACCAATAAGGATATGAAGACCTATGAAAGCAAGAGGAAAGATGATGAGGGCAACTATTGGACCGAGACCACCACATATTATAATGTGTACTTTCGCGATACGAAAGGCAAGGAACATAAGCTGGTACAGAGCAGTGTAGGCGGATGGTATGAATATCTGAATGTCGGGGACAAGGTGCGGTACCACGGGAAAAATACCAGTTATTACGAAAAATATGACAAGTCCCAGTCGGAAGTGATCCCCTGCGCCGGATGCGGGAGAAGCTGTGACGCCAGGGCGAGTTATTGTTCGAATTGCGGAACCGTTCTTTTTAAGGCGGCACAGCCAGCGGTAATGCAGACGCAGCCGGCGACGCAGCCGGCGGAAATGCAGGCACAGCCGGTGGAAAGGCCAACACAGTCGGCGGGTGTGCCGGAGGATTCTGCGGTACCGTGTTTCTGCGAAAACTGCGGAACCCGGTTTACGCCGGGATCGAAGTTTTGCAAGAAGTGCGGCACAAAATTGTGAAGGATACATGAGTACATAGAGAAGGAGAACAAATCATATGAGATTTTGTACGGAATGTGGAGCACAGGTTTCCGAAGATGCGCGCTTTTGCACGTTTTGCGGAAAAGAGTTGGAGCCAATGGATGATGTGTCAGTAGATGAAACAGTACAACCCTCGCAACCGCAGCCGATACCTCAGAACCAACAGCCTGCTTCGCCGCAAAAAATACAGGCGGCTCCGCCGACAGCCATGCCCACAAGGCAATTTGCGACGGTTGCGGAGCAGAGCCAGGGAAAGGCATCAAAGCTGATGCTGCCTTTTCAGGATAAATTTATGGGGGCATATCTGTTTCTGGCGCTATTCTTTTTGAATGCCGGAAAAGATCTGTTTTGTTCGTTGAAGATGATGCGCATGCAGGATTTCCTTACGGATGCGCAGGTTGCATCGGGAGCGTTAAAGGGTATGATCTGCTTTTGTCTGTTGGCGTTAATGACAGGACTGTGCATGACTGCCGAAAAGACAAATTTTCCCAAAGCTGTGGGTAAAACCCTGATCGCAATGCTTCCTTTGGTCTTTGCTTCGGCGGTGACAATCTTTTTGGGAGATTGGGTGTCGGATTATGAACATTTAGATGTGACTGTTCTTGGCAGGAGCCTGATAGGGGCCGTTTATTTGCTGGATCTGTTCATAATTGTGGCTTTTGTCTATGGAATGGTATCGAATATTTCACTGCCGGGATGCCAGGGTGTAGTGCGCAGCATGTTGTCTGTCTTGGGAATGCCGGTGAAACTGATCGGCTGGATGGTCGGGAGCATATTTGTTTTACTGCTGCCTATCTGTAGTGTGCTGGCGGCTTCGTTTCTGAACGGAGGCGTCAGGGATTCTTTTGCTGCGAATATGGCGGGCTGGATCCTGATGGCTGTCGTGGAGACAATCCTGGTAAAAATGATATTGGGTTCCATGGCGAAAAGTGCGAAGAAAAAGAGAGAGCGGAGAATCCAAAAAGGGAAAAACGTCTCAGAGCAGATCGATGTAAAATATGCATTTCTGAATGTTGCATTAGCGGTTGTTGGCGGCGTACTTTTGCTGATCTCTCAGAAAGTGACAACACCATCTGATCTGGAACTGATTCAGAATACCATAGACGAAAAGCTGGCGGAGAGTTCGACATCTATGTTCATGGGAAGCATTACAGACGCCTATCTGACAGCAGATGAAGCACAGACGTATATATCCGCATGGGAGAAATATCTGGACGGAGAACGTTGGGAACTTTCGCGTATGACTACAAACTGGTCTGAGAATGCGATCGTGTGGAGACTTTACATTGAATTGGAGAAAAATGTGGATCAGCTCGAAACGTATGTGTTGACGAAGAATCCTTATGATCCGGATATTAACAGAGTTTTGTTGTACGGTTACAATGAATTTGTGGAAGATGAGGAATTGAGCAAAAAGCAGAAGGCATTCCGACAGGACATCGTGCAGGAGTGCATTGGGGAAGGAATTTATACTTTAAATATGCCGAATGTACCCAAAGAGGAAGACGATAAAAAAGAATTCCGGAAGATGTTGGATGAAAAATACGGTTATATCGAAGGGTGCAGAGATGCGTTAAAGGTGTTGGAAAGCGCGGGCGGATTCGGATTAAAACAGTATAATTTACTGAACCGATTGTTGAACATAGCCGATGAAAATCCGGACGTTTCGGCATTGCAGTATCTTGCCGGTGTGGCGGGAGCCAGTGCGGCCGAAGACAATGCAATTCATTATGATCAGGCTATCGGATGCCTTGAAAGATTTGTAAAGCTGGCGGAGGACGATGATGAGATCAGTGAGTCGGAATTGCAGATCAGAATGTTATCTGCGGCAAAGTTGATCTGTCAGATGAAGGGCTATGAGAAAGCGCTCGGAATTTTAGAAAAGATTGATGCCGGGGGTGATGCGGATCTCCAACAGATCATCGATCTTCAGCGCATGAACTGTTACGACCGGTCAGGAAATGCGGAGCAGTGCTATAACATTGCCGTAAAATTACTGAATCAGGGTGTGGAGGATCAGGAGGTATTCTATTTTTGCGGTGTAGGTGCAGCAAAACAGTCGGATCGTGAGAATACGATTGCTGCATTGGAGCGATATGCCGCTTATTTGCAGGGAATGGATGCCGGGGATACCCGATTCCTGTCAGCACAGGCATCATTTCATGTTTTGGCGCAGTATGCGTCCATGCATCAAAGTGACAGTTGGGTGGACTATGGTTATGATTTTTATGGAAATATGAGTGACGAGGAGAAGGATGCGTTGAGTCCGTTTGTGCATCAATATCTGGAAATGCTTAATGCCTATTACAATAGAAAAGACTATGAGAGTGCATCAAATGCGGCACAGGCATTGATCCAAATCAGAGACGATCTGGCCTATCCGTATTACATGCTTGGAATCGTGGGATATGATACGAAGGAGTATCAGGCTTCCAGAGAGGCATATGAAAAGGCTGTCGAACTCTACGAGGACAACGCCACTTTCCTGTATGGTCTGGCGTATACATGTGATGCGATGGAGGACTATGAGACGGCATATGCGGCGAGTATGCGGTGTAAACTGTTGATGCCTACAGTGAATCATGAAACAGACAGATATGGTCTGGGATACCACAATGCAAGGTTGCTGGAGCGTATTGAGGCGAAGATGAAGACGGAGGTGACGGAATGATGTGGATAAGTGTATTGATAATTGAAGCTATGATTGCGTTCTTCAGTCTCTTTTTCTTACATATGAACGGGTTCCTAAGTTTATTGGCAATCGCGGTCAGCGCAGGAACGTTGGTTTTATGGTTTTTGATCCTCAGAAAGCTTCCCAGAGCATTGCAATATTTTGTTCTGATCCTTGCTTCGTTTGCAGGCGTTTTCCTGCTGATCCGTACAGATGCTGTGTCGGCAAAGGATTCTCTGACCGATTATCGTGAGGAGATTGTCCGGCTGGATGAACAGATGATGAATGCTGTGGGTGATCAGAAAAAAATGGATCAGATCAAGAAAGAACTGGAGGCTTTGGAGGAGGAATACGGTAAGACAGACTCGACTCTGGGAATTCATGCGCTTTATTGTATGATGACAGGAGCCAGAGATGAGGCTTATGGTTATCTGGGAAGCTTTTCGGATAGATCAAGTATTTTGTATTATACACGTCTGGAACAGTATTACAGAACCGATGCTGAGCGGGACAGATTGAATGATTTATATTATATGTACGATATGATGGTTCAGGATCATCCGGAATGGGATTACGCACAGCGCATGGCGGGTGTGACACAGTTTGAGAAGAAGAATTACAAAGGAGCCGATTATTTTCTGACCGCGGCACTGGAGCTGAATGAAAATGATTTTGTGTCCCTGTATTATCTGGGGGCCTCCGCGTATGAACAGGGGAATTTTGAAGAAAGCAGGGCATGTTTTGCGGAAGCGGTGGAAAAGGGAGCGACCGGTGAACTGCTCTCCTGGATTGCATGGTATGAGGAAAGGATGGGTGAAAAATGAGACAAATGAGATGGTATTTGAAACGATTTTGTGCAGTGCTGCTTGTCTTTTCCGTAATGGTCACTGCAATACCGATGCAGTCCAGTGCTTGGAACGGTGAATATAATGAGATTTCGGAGGGAACGGTTGCGCTACAGCCGCCGGCTTCCGCGATCGATCTGAATCAGGCGTATACAGGTGAGCCGTCCGAATTAGAGAAAATATGGAAAGAGTATATTGATAATCCTTATGTGTTGGGACTTTCGGATTATGGCGCCGGATTGGGGAAAGACAGCGCAAAAGCAGCAGAAGTGATCGGGGAAAGTTCCCTGAAGAGCTTTATCAAGTATTTTCCCAAGGCAAAGAAGCTGGATACCTGGTTTAATTTTCCTTTGTTGGCGCAGAAGTATCCGAACATGATGAAGGATGTGATCCGAAAGTACGGCGGAAAGGTCATAAAGCCCCTTGCTGCCGGGCTCAGTGTGATCCTGAATTTCAAAACGTTAGCGGAAGATACCGTTTATTTATTGGATCCAAGGGTAAAGTTTAAGGGTAGAACTACTCTTGGTAAGATTACGGATGGTGTGGTGGTGGTTGCCGAAGGCGGATTGGCAGGATACGGTATCGCAGTTGCAGTAGGTGTTGTGTCCGGACCGGCAGGCTGGACGGCGCTTGGAGTGGCCGGCGGCGCAATTATACTGGGCGTCGCAAAGGAAAAGGGCTGGCTTTCCAGCGCGGCAGATTGGGTGTCGGATACAATTGGTGCAGGAGTTGATGCTGTTGGCAACGGAATAAAAGCAGCCTGGGACTGGTGGAATTCCGGTTCCGGAACAGACAGATCTGCCAGTTGCGCCACCGGGGATAAGCAGGATAGCAGGAAACCCAATATTTATATTTATCCGGAGACACCGACGGAAGTTACGGTGGAATTTGAGTGGCCTGTTCTTCTTGAGAGTTCGATTCCTGATTACACAGGTAAATGGCAAGTGACGGCGCAGGAAGACGGTACTTTGATCACATCGGAAGGCGAGAGGTATGGTTATCTGTTCTATGAGTCCGAGACACCGGGTAAATATTTCCAGATGGATGAAGGCTGGCTGATCGGTGCGGACACCAGGGAGGAGCAATACCGTGCGATTTTGTCGGAATATGGGTTTAACGAAACGGAGACACAGGATTTTGCGGATTATTGGGTGGATAAACTGTCTGAGAATATAGATTATGTGATGTATCCGCAGATGACAGAAATGGTGGACGAAGCTATGCCGGTGAAGATTACGCCGCAGCCGGATCATGTTACGCGTATCTGGTTTGTCTACCAGCCCTACAATGGACAGGAGTTTGCCGAAGCGGAGGCAGAGCCGTTTACAAGAGAAGGGTACACCGTTGTGGAATGGGGCGGGATTGTGCTTGTAAACTAAACTGACCTTTTGCGGAAATGGCACCCCGCTGAAGGGTATGAAAGAGTGTGCACACAAACACGTGAAAGGATGGGGAATGACATATGTATTGTGAAAAATGCGGACAGGAGTTATCAGAGCGCAGTGTCTTTTGCAAAAATTGCGGCGCAAAGGTTGCAGGAGCTTCTGCGCAGCAGATGATTGGACGGCAGGCAGAACAAAACCATATGGAATCGAACCCAAATCTGCCGGAAGGTATCATGCTTGATGAGAAGGGCAATTATCGCTGGACGTATCGGCTGGATATGATAAAGGCACCTGTGCTGCGCAATATGTTGATGAAGATCATGTTTTTTTCCTGCCTGGGCGTGGGTGTTTTTCTGGCGGTCATACAGTTGATAGCCGGTGCGGATCTTGAGGAGATGGCAACAAGCTTTTGCATTATTGTTTTTGGCATAGGCGGTGGACTCTCCCTGCTCACATTTATCATGTACTATATTGTCATTCCGATACACGGCTCCATTTACACGGTGGATCATGTCATGAATGAAAAAGGCATAGAGCACATTCAGTCTCCGGAGGAAAATGAAAGAAGCGAAAAAATGAAAAAATTAGTTTTGATCCTGAATCTGCTCAACCCGGATCCCGCTATGATGGGGATGACCATGGCGGCAAAGGAACATCTTGTGTCGGAATACAAGGATGTCAAAAAGGTTGTTGCCGCGCGGAGATATAACCTCATTAAAGTGAACAATACACTCCAGCACAATCATATTTATGCCTATCCGCACCAGTATGAGTTTGTGTGGAACTACGTTGTGTCACACTGCCCGAAGGCAAAGACCAGGTAAATGGGAGAGATTATGATTTGTAAATTGATTGCCTCGATTTGGGGCTTGCACAAATTTACTTTTGGCGACTGCGGGATGCGAGAGCAGAGGGATTGCAGCAAGGTCTGCAGCAAGGCCTGCGGCAGGCGATGGTCATAAGTGTTGATAATGCCATGAAAAATTTTCATGTGGATTTTGAGACTGCCTGTAAAGGACTGGGAATTACGGCTGAGGAATATCGGGCAGCGAAGGAAACGATGAAAGACTAGGCAGGTGGCGAATAGTATATTGCAGATATTTTGGATCAGCAGTGGAAATGTTTACAAATACAATATTTTGTGGTATAGTGAAGGCTGAATGCGCAGAAATTGTGCATGCAGCCTTTTTATAATAACATAGAACAGGAGTACAAGACAGTGCCCGAATTAACCCCCATGATGCAACAGTATATGGAGACCAAGAAGCAGGTCCCGGACTGTATCTTGTTTTACAGACTCGGCGACTTTTATGAGATGTTTTTTGAGGATGCGGTGACGGCTTCCAAGGAACTGGAGTTGACGCTGACCGGCAGAGCCTGCGGGCAGGACGAGCGCGCGCCTATGTGCGGCGTGCCGTATCATGCAGTGGAGGGGTATTTGACCAAGCTGGTCAGCAAAGGGTACAAGGTGGCAATCTGTGAGCAGCTGGAAGATCCGAAGCTGGCGAAAGGTCTGGTGAAGCGGGATATCGTCCGGATCGTGACGCCGGGGACGAATCTAAACGTGCAGTCGCTGGACGCTTCCAAGAATAATTTTATTTTGTGCATTACCTATATGCCTACAGGGATCGGCGTTGCAGCTGCGGATGTGACCACGGGGGATTTCTATGTCACGGAAGTGGAGGATATCAAGAAGCTCATGGACGAGCTGATGAAATATGAGCCTTCCGAGATTATCTGCAATGACGCATTTCTGATGAGCGGCGCGGACGTGGAGGATCTGCGGGGCAGATTACATATTTCGGTGAATGCCTTGGAAGCTCATGTGTTTGACGATGACGGCTGCAAGAAGACGCTGTTAAAACATTTTAAAGTGAATACCCTGATTGGGCTGGGGGTTGAGGATTTTCCCAATGGGATGATCGCTGCCGGGGCGATGCTGCAGTATCTGCAGGAGACGCAGAAGAGTGAGCTGGAGCATTTCACGCATTTGTACCCCTATCTGACCAGCAAATATATGCTGTTGGACAGCTCTACCAGAAGAAACCTGGAGCTAACGGAGACTTTGCGGGAGAAGCAGAAAAGAGGTTCTCTGCTGTGGGTGCTGGACAAGACTAAGACCGCCATGGGCGGGCGTCTGCTCAGAAGTTATATTGAACAGCCTCTGATCGAGAAGTCGGATATGGAGAGCAGGCTGGATGCCATTGAGGAGCTGAACGGGGACAGTTTTTCCCGGGACGAGATCAGGGAGTATCTGAATCCGATCTATGATCTGGAGCGGCTTTTGGCGAAAGTGACCTATAAGACTGCCAATCCCAGGGATCTGATCGCGTTTCGCAATTCGCTGGAGATGCTGCCGCATATTAAGACGGTGCTGGAAAATTTCCACAGGGAAGCGCTTACATCCATCCGGGAAGAGATGGACAGTCTGGAGGATGTATATCAGTTGATCCTGCAGTCCATCGAGGAGGAACCGCCGATCACGATCCGTGAGGGCGGGATCATCAAAGATGGGTTTGATGAAGACATCGATATGCTGCGCAGTGCCAAGCGGGATGGAAAGTCCTGGCTGGCGGAGCTGGAGGAAGCAGACAGAGAGCGCACGGGGATCAAGAACCTGCGCATTAAGTATAATAAAGTGTTCGGGTATTATTTTGAAGTGACGAATTCTTATAAAAATCTGGTGCCGGAGGATTATGTGCGAAAGCAGACTCTGGCAAACGCAGAGCGTTATACCACACCCCGGCTGAAGGAACTGGAGGATACGATCCTGAATGCGGAGGAGAAGCTGCAGACGTTGGAATATGACCTGTTCTGCAAGATCCGCGACGCGGTGGCTGCGGAGCTGGAGCGAATCCAGAAAACGGCGAAAGCGGTAGCAAGGCTGGATGTGTTTGCGTCTCTTTCGGTGGTGGCGGAGCGGAATCATTATGTGCGCCCGAAGCTGAATGAAAAAGGCGTGATTGACATTAAAGAGGGGCGGCATCCGGTGGTGGAGCAGATGATTACCAATGATCTGTTCATTGCCAATGACACTTATCTGGACAACGGCAGCCATTGTATCAGCGTCATCACGGGACCGAACATGGCAGGAAAATCCACGTATATGCGGCAGTCGGCACTGATCGTGCTCCTAGCGCAGATCGGGTGTTTTGTGCCGGCAAAGTCGGCAAATATCGGGATCGTGGATCGGATTTTTACCCGTGTGGGCGCGTCGGATGACCTGGCCAGCGGGCAGTCCACCTTTATGGTGGAGATGAATGAGGTGGCCAATATTCTGCGGAACGCCACGGCGAACAGTCTGCTGATCCTGGACGAGATCGGACGCGGCACCTCCACCTTTGACGGACTTTCCATCGCCTGGGCGGTGATCGAGCATATCAGCAACAGAAAGCTTTTGGGGGCGAAAACTTTGTTTGCCACCCATTATCATGAGCTGACGGAGCTGGAAGGCAAGATGAGCAATGTGAACAATTATTGTATTGCTGTGAAGGAATGTGGGGATGATATTGTATTCCTGCGAAAGATCGTAAAGGGCGGTGCGGACCGGAGTTACGGAATTCAGGTGGCAAAGCTGGCGGGCGTGCCGGATATGGTGATTGACCGGGCAAAGGAGATTGCGGATCAGCTTTCAGACAATGATATCACGGAGAAGGTGCAGAGTATCGCGGTAGACACCAAGGGAGAGAATAAGCGAAGCGGACAGAAGCTGCCGAAGCTGGACGAGCTGGATATGGCGCAGATGTCCTTGTTTGAGACGGTGACGGACGAGGATGTGATCAGGGAGCTGATGGAGGTGGAGATCACCACGTTGACGCCGTTGGATGCCATGAACACATTGTATAGGCTGCAGAATAAGTTGCGAAACCGTTGGACAGCGGAGTGAGAAGATAAGGGATTCATGTGAGGGAATATGTATGAAAGCAGGAAAAATCGTATGGATAGCAGGTTTGAGCATTGCATTGTTTCTCGGTGCCTGCAATAGCGCAGGCGGAAATGCGAAGGGACAGAGCGAGGCAGGTCAGATGCCTGCTTCCGGGCAGGAAAGCGGACAAGTGCAGGCAGGGCAGGATGCTGACGGAAAGGGAACGGACGGGCAGTCTGCAGACAGGCAGGCGGAAGGACAGCAGGCAGCCATGGAGCGCATTGTCAACAACGGCACTTATTTTGTGAAAAAGGGGGACGAGATCCTCTTTGCCGCCGGAACGTCCCTTTGTCGTTATAATGAGCAGACCGGAGAAGTGACCGAGATTGGCGTGATCGAAAAAAACGACTATGATGATGCAGACAGTAAACTTTTTTACAGTGACGGCTGGATCTATTATGGGCATTATGACACAGACAGACAGGATACATGGGTGTTCCGGATCGATGAGGAGACCGGCGCGAAAGAGGCAGTGTGCCAGGGATACTTGGAGGGGATCTCCGAGGATTCCAGGTATCTGTTTCTCAATCGGTATGAAGACAGCTGCGCATTTCTTGTGATCTATGAGGGGAACCGTCAGGTGGCAGAGTTAAGGGTGAAGGATAACGGCAATGCGATTTATTGCGGCACCTCCGGTGATTATGTATTTGTCCAGAATTCTATCTATGAGGGTGATACGCCGGATCATCAGATCCTGGCAACAAGGATTTCACAGCCGGATGCCTTCTCTTTGGTGGGTCACATGCCATGTCTGAATGAGGACGGATACTGGTATGAGTATCCGGATGTGACGCAGGTTTTGGTGAATGGAGAAAAGGCATATTTTTCGCTGTCCTACTATGCGGGGACAGGTATGTTTTATAACGGCGGATATGTATGTGAGGCCGATCTGACGAAGGAAGATTCGCTGCAGATCATAAAAACCAGTGATGCGGTGGGACTTGAGGACGAAGGGATGCAGTACGGTGAGGTTTATCTGTGGCTGCAGAACGGTACCTTGCAGATGGGGCAGGCGCTTCCCAATACCGCCAGATACAGTGGGGAATATGGGGGAAGCGGAATCCTGATGTGCGATGAAAACGGCAGAGAAAACCTGTTTTATCCCGGATTGGTGCCTCCTTCGGATCAGGAGACCTTTTTGTCGGAAGAACTTCAGAATGTGTATAGGATCGACGGCGTGTGCTATTTTGTCTGGAAGAGGCTGCTGAATGATCCATCCCAGGCAATCGGCTGGCGGTCTTATTACGAGACGGTCAATACGGAATATGACAGGATCGATCAGGACGGAACCCTGACCGTCATGCGGGAAGAAGCGGGGAATTTGGTCCTGACAGGATATATTGCCAGAGGGGCAGATGATTCGTATGTGTATTTTCAGCCTGTAGATCAGTATGAGGATTATGAGGGAACTCAGATGGAAACTCTGTCGGATACTATTGCGAAGGTGTATCTGGCGGAGGAGCATGTGGTGTCTGATTGGGGTGAATTTTGGGACGGTGTGGATACTTTCGCGGATTCCGATGTGGAGTTTAACGGGTATCAGGGATATTATGTGGGAGATGCGCCAATCTCTGAACAGAGATTTCTGCTCCGGTTCGACAAAGACGGCAAAGTCACGCAGATTTCGCCGGATTATGCAGATTAAGATTATGAAAAAAGATGGAGTGAGCTTTTTTGAACAAGGATATCAATACGGCATGGGACAAACTGGATAATACGGCGCTGTTATTTCCGGTGATCGCCAGTGAAAACATGACAAATGTATATCGGATCTTCGCGGTGATGACGGAGGAGGTAGACCGCGTGCTGCTGCAGGAGGCACTAAACCGTGTGCTGCCGCATTTTTCGGTGTTCCGGATGTGTCTGCGGGCAGGGCTTTTCTGGTATTATTTTGAGGAAAACAAAAAGACAACGCCCCAGGTGCGGCAGGAGTATGCCTACCCGGGTGCCTATATCAACAAGAGCCAGAATCATAATTATATGTTCCGGGTCACTTATTACGGACGCCGCATCAATCTGGAAGTATTTCATGTGCTGACGGACGGTTTCGGCGGAATTGTTTTTCTGAAAGAATTGGTGTACCAATATCTTCGGCTCAAGTATCCGGAGGCGCTCGCCGGCGAGAAGGACAGAATTTCGCCGGATGTCTATTTTGACAAAGAGGACAGTTATCTGAAGAATTATAAAAAGCCGGTTGGGGAGCGCAAGAAGTATAAGTCATCCCATGCGGTCACCTTGCAGGGAGAGAAGCTGATGGGCGGCGCAGTGGGCGTGATCCAGGGCTCCATGCGGATCGATCTGCTGAAGGCGGCCTGCAAAAAATACGGCGTGACCATCAATCAATATCTGGTGGGAGCCTACGCTTATGCGATCTACAAGGGATATCTGCACAGCAGGGGCAGCGATATTCCGATTTCCTGCTGTGTGCCCGTGAATCTGCGTCCTTACTATGATTCCCATACCATGAAGAATTTCTTCGCCATGGTGACGGCGGAGTTTCAGCCGGAAGAGCGGATGGAAAAATATAGTTTCGCCGAGGTGCTTCAGATCACCACGCAGAGCCTGAAGGAGCAGATCACAAAAGAAAATCTGGATGATATCATCACCTACAATGTATCCAATGAACAGAACTTTATCCTTCGGCTGGTTCCGCTTGCCATCAAGAATATTGCGATCAAGCAGGTGTATGAAGCGTCCAGACATAACAGTACCACGACGATCACCAACATCGGAAATGTTGAACTGCGGGAGCCATATCGGCCTTTCGTGGAAAATTTTGCCTGCCTGTTGTCCATGTCCGCAGGGCAGAACATGAAGGGGAGTGTCTGTTCTTATAACGGAATTCTGACTATTAACTTTAGTTCCATTCTAAGTGATACTTCCGTACAGAAATGTTTTTTCCAGACTTTGACGGAGGATGGTGTGGAAGTGGTGCTGCAGACAAACGAGGTATATGAGGACGCGTAGATTTTTTGTCATGCTGCATGCGTGTCAGATTGAGAGGTCTTATGAATTATTGCAGTAATTGTAAAGTGACAATTTTAGATGAGCGCAACAGCTGTCCGCTGTGTCATAAAATGCTGGAGGAAATGGAGCCGAAAAGAGCAGATGAGATTACGACAAGGTACGGGAACCGGGCCAGTTATCCCAATATCCGTACCAGAGAACGGAGAATCCGCTTTTTTATGAGTCTGATGCTGTTTTGCTTTCTCTTAGGGGAAGTGGCGGCGGTGATCATCAATTATATTTTCACGCCCGCCATGTATTGGTCGGCAATTGTAGGGATCGCGCTATTGTACACATATCTGTTTGTGGTGTATTGGATCAGGCATGACGCAGGTGCGGCTTTCAAAGTGGGATTACAGATTTTTTTCACCATGGGGCTGTTGCTTTTGATCGACTATGTGACGGGAAATCACGGTTGGGCGATCGAGTGGGCGATTCCGGGGCTGATCCTTCTGGGAGACGGCATGGTGTTTTTCTTTATGATGTTAAACCGACAGAATTGGTACAGTTATCTCGCACTGTTGTTGTTGATGGCGGTGTGCAGTGTTGTGATCATATTGTTGTATATGACACATCATATCCAGAACCTGATCCTTCCGGTGATCTGCGTGGCGGTGTCCGGTGTGTATCTGGCAGCGACGATCCTGTTTGGTGACCGGCAGTTTAAGCGGGAGTTGAAGCGGCGGTTTCATGTGTGATGGATCGTAAAACGGAGAGATGGAAAATGCTTGAAAAAGATGAGCGGAAAGAGAATAACAGGGAAAAAGAAGTCACTGTGAGCCCCGGCGGAATGCGGGCGCTGAAAGCGGTAGAAATGCTGAATCATATGCCGGGGATCGGTCCCATGGCGCAGACCGGAGAATTGCGGAGAAGATTTACCGCAATGGAGCATCACTGGAATGTACCGGAAGGATTGAAGCATGAGGTGATAGAACTTTCAAACTGTATGCTGGAATGGCTGGCGCCGGAGAGCGGGGAATGCAAAAAATTAGTGGTGTTACAGCTTCATGGCGGCGGTTATTACGGGAAACTGCATAATACATACCGGAATATGGCGGCGCTTTATCAGAAGATTTCCGGCGGGGCTGTAGCCAGCCTGGATTACAGGGTTGCGCCGGAGCATCCTTATCCGGCGGCCTTTGAGGACGCCATAGAGGCGTATCGGTATCTGTTGGCGCAGGGTTATGCGGGGGATGAGATCATCGTGGCAGGCGATTCGGCGGGCGGCGGTCTGGCATTGGCGTTGACCCTATATCTCAGGGATGAAATGATGTCTTTGCCGGCGGCGGTCATCACCATGTCCGCTTGGACTGATCTGACCCTAAGCGGGGATTCCTACACGGAGAATTTTAACACGGATCCCATGTTCGGCGGCTCTACGGATACGCTGGTCTATCACAATGCCTATCCGGGGGAACATGATCCGCGAGAGCCTTACATATCGCCTGTTTTTGGGGATTATACCGGATTCCCGCCCATGCTCATGCAGGTGGGAGAGCGGGAGATGCTGTTGAGCGACACGTTAGAGGTGGCCAGAAAGGCAAAGATCTGTGGAGTGCATGTGAAGGAACAGATTTTTCCCGGCATGTTTCACGTGTTCCAGATGGGATTGACCAGATATCCGGAGGCGGAACAGGCGTGGAAACAGGTGCGGAAATTTATAAGGGAGATCTATTGCGGGTGATCCGTAGATTGGATCCATAAATTGGAGCGTATATTGGAACTTGTATATTTGGGAATTTGTATATTGCATGAATGAAACCGAATCGTATCAAATACAAAGATGTAGATGTGATTGGTTTTGAGGATCGGTATGCAGAGGTGTTTTCCAAATATGTGACAGATCGAAATGAAGAGAGGGCATAGGAAGGCATCATTACAGCAAAGGGAAGAGATGGAGGAAAACAGATGTCTCAGATACATGTATTAGATTCGGAGACAATTGATAAGATCGCTGCAGGCGAGGTGGTGGAACGACCATCCAGTGTGGTGAAGGAACTGGTGGAGAATGCGGTGGATGCGGGAGCAACCGCCATCACGGTTGAGATCAAAGAGGGCGGGATTGAATTTATCCGTGTCACGGACAATGGCCTTGGCATGGAAAAGGAGCAGCTGCGTATGGCTTTTTTGCGGCATGCGACCAGCAAGATCCAAAATGCGGAGGATCTGATCCGGATCTCCAGCCTGGGGTTTCGCGGGGAGGCGTTGTCCAGCATTGCAGCGGTGGCGAAGGTGGAGGTGATTACCAAGACGAAGGATTCCCTGACAGGCAGCCGTATGGTGCTGGAGGGAGCTGTGGAGAAAGAATTTTCGGAGGTGGGGGCGCCGGACGGCACCACTTTTTTGGTGAGAAATCTGTTCTTTAATACGCCGGTGCGAAGGAAATTTTTAAAAATGCCTGCCACAGAGGGCGGCTACATCGCAGATCTGATGGAGCATCTGGCTCTTTCCAGACCGGATATTTCCTTTAAATTTCAGGTGGGAAATCAGCTGAAATTTCATACTACAGGAAGCGGAGATCTGAAAGATGTCATCTATCGGATCTATGGAAAAGAAGTGGCGACTTCACTGGTGCCGATCCAGGTGGAGCAGAACGGCAATAAGGTGGAAGGATATCTGGGGAAGCCTGTATTGGTACGTTCCAATCGGAATTTTGAAATCTATTTTATCAATGGGCGGTTTATCCGCAGCAATCTGGTGGCCAGAGCATTGGAAGAGGGATATCGGGAATATTTAATGCAGCATAAGTTCCCGCTGTGCATCCTGCATATCACCATGGATACCAGACAGGTGGATGTGAATGTGCATCCGAATAAGATGGACGTGCGGTTCAGCGACGGGATCACATTCAGCAAGATGCTTTCTGACAGTGTGCACGATACGCTGAAGCAGCAGGAGATGATACCGGATACCAGGCTGGATGACGAACGCGCGGTGAAGAAGGCAGAGCGGGAAGAACTCTTAAAACGGCAGAGAGAGCATGTGCCGGAGCCTTTTGAGGTCAATCGGAGCAGTGCATACCGTGTGGCGGAGGAGAGCCATTATCAGGTCGATAAAAAGAATTTTGCAAAGGATCCGGTGTGGAGCAAGGTCAAGGTGGTACCCCAACCGGCGCAATTGGAAGATGCATTCTTTGTGGAGACGCAGACACCGCCGGACGACACCGTGACACCGCAGAAGGTGCAGACCACGCAGAATGTCAGTGCACCCGAGCCCAAGCAGGCGGAAGCAGTCGGGGCAGAAGCGGTTCAGTCGGAAACAGTCCAGACGGAAGCGGTTCAGCCGGAGCAGATGAATTTATTTGAAGAGAAGATCCTGGATCAGCGCAACCGAGACCGCTATCATATTGTGGGACAGGTATTTGACACTTATTGGATTGTTCAGTTTGAGAAGAAGATGTTTATCATTGATCAGCATGCAGCCCATGAGAAAGTAAAATACGAGCGGCTGATGAAGCGCTTTCGTGAAAAACAGGTGACATCCCAGATGTTGATGCCGCCGGTTATTGTGAGCCTGACTGCGCAGGAGGAGCTGGTCTATCTGGAATATCAGGAGCATTTTGTGAATCTGGGATTTGAGATCGAAGCTTTCGGCGGGCGGGAGTATGCCCTCAGAAGTGTACCGCAGGATCTTTACGGGTGCAGCGAAAGAGAGCTCTTTCTGGCGGTGCTGGATGAATTGGATCAGGGGGTGAGCAGGGGGAGTTTTCAGGTGATCGAGGAGAAGATCGCATCCATGTCCTGCAAGGCGGCCGTGAAAGGAAATAACAGGCTGAGTTATGCGGAAGCACAGGAGCTGATCGACGAACTGCTGACTCTGGACAACCCTTACAATTGTCCTCATGGCAGACCCACGATCATCACCATGAGTCAGTATGAACTGGATAAAAAGTTTAAGAGGATTGTGTAAATATGGCAGGAGATGAAAAAAGGGAGGTCCTCCGGGAGACGGGACAGTCAGGGCAGTCCGCATCAGGGCCGCCGCTTCTCATTCTGACAGGTCCTACGGCAGTGGGAAAGACGGCGCTGTCCATATCTTTGGCAAAAGCGGTGGGCGGAGAGATCATCTCGGCAGATTCCATGCAGGTATATAAGCACATGAATATCGGTTCGGCCAAGATCACGAAGCAGGAGATGCAGGGGGTGACACATCATCTGCTGGATATTCTGGAGCCATGGGAGGATTTCAATGTAGTGACCTTTCAGAGGCGTTGCAAAGAAGCAATTGCGGAGATCTATGGTCGGGGAAAACTGCCGATCCTGGTAGGAGGTACCGGATTTTATATCCAGGCGGTGCTGCGGGATATTGCATTTACAGAAAATGAAGATGACCCGGCATATCGAAGGGAACTGGAGCAGTTTGCCGAAAAAAACGGGGATGCGGCGCTGCATGAGAAATTGCGGCAGGTGGATGTAGCCTCAGCGGAGGCGATTCCTCCAGGAAATCGAAAACGTGTGATCCGGGCATTGGAATATTTTCATCTGACCGGGGAACCGATCTCCCTCCATAATGAGCGGGAGAGACAGCGCCCGGATGCGTTCCGTGCCTGTTACTTTGTCCTGACGGATGCGCGGACGGCACTGTATGCGCGCATTGAGAAACGGGTGGATGAGATGATGTCCCAGGGGCTTGTGGCAGAAGTACAGGCGTTAAAAGATATGGGATGCAGACGCGGTCAGACGGCCATGCAGGGCTTGGGCTACAAAGAAATCCTTGACTATCTGGACGGGATGGGTACCCTGGAAGAGGCAGTGAATCGGATCAAACTGGAAACCAGACATTTTGCAAAAAGGCAGTTGACCTGGTTTCGAAGAGAGCGGGATGTGGTTTGGCTGGATCGCTCGCAGTACAGTGGAAAATCCAGAGAGCAACAGGATGCCTGTATGTTGGAAGTGATGTTGCAGGTGGCCCGGGAAAAGGGAATTATTCAATAAAATGGTAAAGCGGAGGAAAATATGTTATCACTCTATGAAAAACTGGGAATCAGCCGCCAGACATATGATTTTGGGGCAGAGATATTGAAGGGATTAAAGTCGCGCTTTGAAACCATTGATGAGGTGGCAGAGTACAATCAGTTGAAAGTATTGCAGGCCATGCAGAAGAATCAGGTCAGTGAGGCGTGTCTGCTGGGAACAACCGGTTACGGATACAACGATCTGGGCAGGGACACGCTGGAGGCGGTATATGCGGATGTGTTTCATACGGAGGATGCGCTGGTACGTCCGCAGATCACCTGTGGGACCCATGCGTTGGCGTTGGCGTTGATGAGCAATCTCCGCCCGGGGGATGAGCTGTTGTCCCCGGTGGGAAAGCCGTATGATACGCTGGAGGAAGTGATCGGGATCCGGCCGTCCAGGGGATCTCTTGCGGAGTACGGCATTACTTACAGGCAGGTGGATCTTTTGCCGGACGGCGCTTTCGATTATGGGGAGATTCGTAAAGCGATCAATGACAGAACAAAGCTGGTGACGATCCAGCGATCCAAGGGTTATCAGACCAGACCGACGCTCTCTGTGGGCAGGATCGGGGAACTGATCGCTTTCGTGAAACAGATCAAGCCGGATGTGATCTGCATGGTGGACAATTGTTATGGTGAGTTTGTGGAGACCATAGAGCCTTCGGATGTGGGTGCGGATATGGTGGTGGGGTCTCTCATCAAGAATCCCGGTGGCGGGTTGGCGCCAATCGGCGGCTATATTGCAGGCAAAAAGGAATGTGTGGAGAATGCAGCATATCGCCTGACCAGTCCGGGATTGGGAAAAGAGGTGGGAGCCTCTTTGGGGATTTTGCCCGATTTTTATCAGGGCTTGTTTCTGGCGCCTACGGTGACAGCAAGCGCCTTGAAGGGCGCAATCTTTGCGGCGAATATTTATGAAAAACTCGGTTTTGCGGTGGTTCCTGGCGGGACGGAGAGCCGTCATGACATTATTCAGGCAGTGACATTCGGAACGGCGGAGGGAGTGGAAGCATTCTGCAGGGGGATACAGGCGGCGGCGCCGGTGGATTCCCATGTGACCCCGGAGCCCTGGGATATGCCGGGATATGACGCCAAGGTGATCATGGCAGCCGGGGCTTTTGTATCGGGCTCCTCCATTGAACTCTCGGCGGACGGACCGATCAAACCTCCCTATGCGGTATATTTTCAGGGCGGTCTGACCTGGCCCCATGCAAAATTCGGAATTTTAAAGTCGTTGCAGTCGCTGATCGACGGGAAAATTGTTGAAATCGGTTGAAAAGAATCGTCGGATTGCATGAATAAAATTGGGAAATTTTGTGTACAGCTTTGGGGAATTGTGTTACAATGTAAAATAATGTAAAACACATGTTTGCAGGAAATAAGGAGTTTTTATGAAGAGAGTAAACTGGCTTCTGGTTTGTCTGGTGTTGATCGGTTTTGTGCTGGGAACCGTGCTTGCGCAAGTCTTTTCCGGAACTTTCCTAAATTACGGACAAGTCTTCGGACTGACAAATCCCGTAGAGCTTGATATGGGATTTTTGGTGCTGACCTTCGGGTTGAAATTTCACATTACCATCGCAGGCATTCTGGGAGTGATACTGGCTTTTATCGTGTATCGCTTTGTGCGATAAAGGGTAAAAGTCCGTTGCAGACTGCTTTCACTTTCGGCACTTTGGAGAAGGGTGTGAAAGGAGTGAATGCAGATGGCTGACCTGCCATACGAAAAGTTTTTAAAACTGGGTCCCGGGCAATTGAGCGAACAGGAATTGATCGCGATCATATTGCGGACCGGTACCAAAGAAAAAAGTGCCATGGAATTGGCCGGAGAGGTCCTGGCACTTTCCAGGTATCCCAGAGAGGGGCTGTTGGGTCTTTACGATGTTACACTGGAGGAACTGCAGCAGATCAAGGGGATCGGACTGGTCAAAGCGGTGAAGCTGAAATGTCTGACGGAATTGTCCATGCGGATCAGCAGAGCCAGCGCCAAAGAGGGATTGGTGTTTAATTCCCCTCGTTTGGTGGCACAATATTTTATGGAGTTTATGAGACACCGGGACACGGAATGTGTCATCATGGTGAGTCTGGACGGAAAAGGCCGAATGTTGGGAGAGAAGAAGCTTTCCGACGGAAGCGTCCGGATGTCGTTGATCTCGCCCAGAGAGATCTTTCTGGAGGCAATGCGTGTCAAGGCGGTTAATTTTGTGCTGGTGCACAATCACCCAAGCGGAGATCCCACGCCGAGTCAGCTGGACAGGGAACTGACGAAGCGGGTGAGTGAGTTGGGGACCATGATGGATATTCTGCTGTTGGACCATATCATTATCGGAGATAACCGTTATGCAAGCTTCAGAGAGCTGGGTTATCTGGAATAAAAAGTACTGATATACGGAAAGGGGCAGCTTATGCTGGCAAATAACATTTTTGGTATCGATCTTGGTACAAATAACATTAAGATCTACAGTCGGAGCGATGACAATATTATAGTCGAAAAAAACATGATCGCGATCGAAAATAAGAATACACTGTTTGCATATGGTGATTCCGCGTTTGAAATGTATGAGAAGGCGCCCGGTAATATTCATATTTCTTATCCGCTTTCCAACGGCGTGATCGCGGACATCAAAAATATGGAGACACTGATCCATTATTTTATCGGAGATATGCAGAAAGGCAGTTATAAGCCGGCTGATTTTTATATTGCGGTCCCTACGGATGTCACGGAAGTGGAAAAGCGTGCTTTTTATGATCTGGTGAAGGATGCCAATGTGAAGGCCAAGCGGATCATGGTTGTGGAAAAGGCTGTGGCGGACGGGCTGGGGCTTGACATTGACGTGAAAAATTCCCAGGGTGTGATCGTGGTGAACGTAGGCTATGAGACGACGGAGATCTCTATTCTGTCGTTGGGCGGCATTGTACTGAGCAGACTGATCAAAGTCGGCGGACAGAAATTCGATGAAGCCATCCGGGCTGCGGTCAGAAAAGAATTTTCGCTGATCATCGGCGGCAAGACTGCGGAGACGGTGAAGATTGCGTTGAGAGATCTGGAGAAAGAGAAAAAGGGCGCGCAGGTATTCGGGCGGGATATCGTGACAGGACTTCCGGTGGAACGCGAAATTCCGACCAAACTGGTCAACGAATGCCTGGAGGAACATTTCCATACCATCGTGGATAATGTGAAGGTGATCCTGGAGCGGACACCGCCTGAGCTGGCGGCCGATATCTATCGTCACGGCATTTATCTGACGGGTGGAGCGTCCCAGGTTTCTCATCTGGCGGAGAAGCTGGCAAACGGCACCGGTCTGAAGGTAAATATTGCGCAGGATCCGCTGGCGAGCGTGGCTTTGGGACTTTCCAAGATCATTAAAGACGACAATTATAAATCTGTTGCCTACGCAATTGAAGGGATGGGTAAATGAGTCCGGTTGTAAGAAGAAAAGAGGAGAGATTTGCTCTGCCGGGTAAGTATCTCCTTTTAATATTGACATTAATCTGTATATTTTTAATGCTCCTGACCTTCGGAACCAGTATTTTTGAAAAGCCGCTGAACACATCGCTGGGGTATGTGGTTGTTCCTTTTCAGGAAGGGATTTCCCGGGCGGGAGAATGGTTATCCAACCGTTCTGAGGAACTGGCGCAGATCCGGGTGCTTTTGGAGGAAAATGCGCGTCTGAAGGAACAGGTTGCTTCCCTGACGGAGGAGAATACACTGCTTCAGCAGGATAAATATGAGCTCAATGAACTGCGGGCGCTGATGGAATTGGACGAGCAGTATGGCGAATACAAAAAAACAGGTGCGCGCATCATTGCCAGAGATCCCGGAAACTGGTATGCTTCGTTTGACATTGATAAAGGGACCGAGGACGGGATTGAGGAGGATATGAATGTGATCGCCGGCGGCGGGCTTGTAGGACGCGTGACGGCAGTCGGACCGAATTGGGCGAGAGTGACCGCAATCATTTCAGACAATAGTAATGTCAGCGCCATGACGTTAGTGTCCGGAGACAATCTGATCGTTTCCGGGGATCTGAAGATGATGGCGGACGGCGTGATCAGCTTCAGTAAGCTGGTGGATAGCAAGGACGTGGTGGTGGAAGGGGATAAGATCGTCACCTCCGATATCAGCGACAAGTATCTGCCCAATATTCTGATCGGATACATACATACTATCAATCAGGACAATAATAATCTGACAAAATCCGGTTATATCATGCCGGCTGTTGACTTTGAACATTTAAGTGAAGTCCTTGTCATCACAGACAAAAAGCAGACGATCACAGAGACAGCGGAGAATGAATAAGGGGAGGCTGTATGCTCCGAAAAATTACAGTGGCTTTTTTGATCTTAATATGTTTTTTACTGGAATCAACGGTATTCTGTCATTTTGCCATCGCAGGGATCGTACCGAAACTTACGATCATCCTGACTTCGTCCTTCGGATTTATGAGGGGAGAAGAAGAAGGTATGCTGATCGGTTTCTCCAGCGGATTGCTCTGGGATGTCTTCTTTGGGGATGTGATTGGCTTTTATGCATTGATTTTTACCTATATCGGATATGTGAACGGAAAGTTTTCGCGGGTTTTTTATCCGGAGGATATTAAGTTGCCGATCGCATTGATCATCGTAAGCGATCTGTCTTATGGAGTGCTTTGTTATATTCTGTTGTTTCTGTTGAGAGGAAGGTTTGATTTCCTTTATTATTTCCGGGGAGTGATCCTGCCGGAAGCATTGTACACGATTGTCATAACCGTGGTCTTGTATCCTGTTATCCTAAAGATAAATGAATTATTAGAAAAGAGAGAAAAAGGGAGCAGTCAGGGATTTGTTTGAGGAACTTAGGGAAAATATCATCAATTTCATAACAAGTCGTCTGACTTTGCTGACGCTGCTTTTTGCCGGTCTAGCGGCAATCCTGATCTATCGCTGTTTTGATCTGCAGATTGTCAAAGGGGAAGCGTATCTGAATGATTTCGTCCTCTCTACGGAGAAGACCAGGGACATCTCCAGTGTCAGAGGAAATATTTTTGATCGCAACGGCAATGTATTGGCATACAATGAACTGGCCTATTCGGTGAAGATCGAAGATGTCTATGAAAACACCAATAAAAATGCCCGTATGAACGAGACGATCTACCGCCTGATCAAGATGATCGAGAAGAACGGGGATAAAGTGATCACGGACTTTAAGATCGTGGTGGATGAAGACGGTGAATTTGCGTTTTCGGCGGAGGGAACATCTCTCAACAGATTTCTGGCAGACGTGTATGATCATGCGCAGACAGGGGATCTGACCGCTGAGGAAGCTGCATCCACACCGCTTGAGGTGATGCAGTCCCTGAGCAGAAACAAAGGGAAAAACGGTTTTACATTCGGAATCGGTGACTATGCGGTGGAAGGGGATAGGACATCCCAGTTCATTCCCGGAAAAGGCTATACCAATGAAGAATGGCTTCAGATGGTAACGATCCGGTTTGCCATGAAGAATACCTCATACCGGAAATATATCGGTACAACCGTTGCGACAAATGTGAGCGAGAAGACGGTCGCTGTCATTATGGAAAATGCGGATGAACTTCCGGGTGTCACCATCGTGGAAGATACTGTGCGCAGGTACAATGACAGTAAGTATTTTGCGCATGTGATGGGATATACGGGAAAGATTTCTTCCGATGAGTTGAGCAGTTTGAATGAGCAGGTGGCGGCGGAAGGCGGCAGCCCGGATACATATACGGTCAGTGATGTGGTGGGGAAAAGCGGCCTGGAGGCCTATATGGAAACCACATTGCATGGCAAAAAAGGGTATGAAAAGGTGGTTACCAATGTGACCGGTAAGGTAATGCAGATCATGGAGCGGACGGAACCCCAGGCAGGACAGGATGTATATACGACCATTGACCGGGATCTGCAGATCGCCACTTACAATATTGTAGAGCAGAAGCTGGCAGGATTGATCGCGGCGAAAATTGTAAACTTAAAGGAGTATACCCCCAAGGCAAATGCATCCAGTTCCGATATCAAGATACCGATTTATGATGTCTATTTTGCGACGATCAACAACAATGTGCTGGATATCAAACATTTTTCCGAACCGGATGCGGGTGAGACCGAAAAAGCGGTTTATGAGAAGTATCTGGAGTATAAGTCCCAGGTATATGACAAACTGCTGAAGGAACTCACGGAAAGCAGGACGCCCTATAATAAATTGTCAAAGGAATACCAGATCTATCAGAGCAATATTGTTTCCCGTCTGGTGAGCAACGGCGTGATCATGTCAGAGCTGGTGGATTCGGAGGATGCGACGTATATTGCATGGACACAGGAGGAAGTGATCAGTTTAAGCGAGTACCTGCAATACTGCATTGCACAGAATTGGATCGATGTGGGGAAACTGAATCTGGATGAAAAATATTCCGATTCTTCGGAGATATATCAGAAGCTGTTGGATTATACGATCGATATGATCGACCATAATACCGAGTTTCAGAAACGGATATATAAATACATGCTTCTGAATGATAAGATCACGGGGAAGCAGATCTGTATGCTTTTGTGTGAGCAGAAAGCCATAGATGTCCCTCCTACGGATGAGGAAGCGCTGTATAGCGGTAAGATGAATTCCTATACTTTTATGATGAACCGGATCAAAAATCTGGATATCACACCGGCGCAGCTTGCGCTGGATCCCTGCAATGCCTCGGTGGTGATCACGGATGTACATACGGGAGAAGTGTTGGCAATGGTCTCCTATCCCGGGTATGATAATAATAAGATGGCAAATTCTGTTGATGCGGCCTATTATGCAAAACTGAATGCGGATAAGTCACAGCCGCAGCTGAATTATGCGACACAGTATAAGGCGGCACCGGGGTCTACCTTTAAGATTGTTTCCGCATCGGCGGGATTGATGGAAGGCGTGATCAGTTTAAATGATGCGATCACCTGTCTGGGAACTTATACGGCGGTAACGCCCTCGCCCAGATGTTGGAGGGTGATCGGACACGGACCGGAAAATGTGACCACTGCGATCCGGGATTCGTGTAACTACTTTTTCTATGATGTGGGTTACAAGCTGGCCACAACCTCCGGAACCTATAATGAGCAGGAAGGCTTGAACGCCTTATACAAATATGCGGATCTGTTTGGACTTTCGGAAAAGTCTGGCGTAGAAATCACGGAATATAGTCCGGAGGTATCCAGCAAAGACCCTGTGAGATCTGCAATCGGACAGGGAACCAACAGCTATACCACGGTAGGGTTGGCCAGATATGCAGCTACCATAGCGAATGGGGGAACCTGTTATAACCTGACACTGTTGGATAAGGTGACGGACTCGCAGGGAAATGTTACAAAAGAGTTTGAACCGGAGATCCGCAATGTGATTGACATTCCGCAAAATTATTGGAATGCGATGCGTACCGGCATGCGGCAGGTGGTAGAGAATAAGAAGTATTTTGCAGATCTGGCAGTCCATGTTGCGGGCAAAACAGGTACAGCGGAGCAGTCCAAATCCAGACCGAGCCATGCGCTTTTTATCTGTTATGCACCGTATGAGACACCGGAGATCGCAATCGCTACCAGAATTCCGTTTGGATATTCCTCTGACTATGCCGCACAGTTGACCAGAGATGTGATCAAGTATTATTACGGACTGGCAGAGGAGGACGAGCTGATCAACGGAACAGCGGATACACCGGATGACGGCGTGTCGAATGAATTGTAAGGAGATTTGACAGGATGAAAGATTTGGTAGTGATCAAAAGCTTTTCAAACGGAATCAGGATCCAGTTAAATGCAGATTGCCCGTTTGAACAGATCATAGATGAGATCGCTTTTAAGTTTTCCGAGGCAAAGAATTTTTTCGGGCGTTCCAGCATGGCGCTGTCATTGGAAGGCAGAGAGTTGACGGAGACAGAGGAAATTCATATTCTGGAGACGATACACCGTAACAGCAAAGTAAATATTGTTTGTATCGTAGGACATGATGAGGAGACGGACAAGCATTTTATCAAAGCATTACATAAGGTGGATCAACACATGCCGGTGGGGGATGACGGTCAGTTTTATAAGGGATCTCTGCGAAACGGACAGGTCATCGAGACGGAAGAGAGCATTGTAGTGCTCGGAGATGTGCACCAGGGGTGTTCCGTGATCTCGGCGAAGAGCATTATTGTCCTCGGTGGACTTTATGGGGAAGCTTATGCCGGAGGAAACGGGCAGGAAGGTGCCTATATCGTTGCGCTTGAAATGGAGCCGGAAAGATTAAAAATCGGCGATTTCAAATATAAAAATAACAACAGGACAAAGAAGTGGGGCATTCGCTCCAAGGTACAGCCGAAGATCGCATTTGTAAAAAACAAAAGAATCGTCTTTGACGCACTTACCAAAGATTTACTGGGAACATTCTGAATGACAGACATCAATTAAATTCCCAGGGGACGACGTATTCCATAAAACAGCAAAAAAGAATGGAGGTTTTAAGTATGGAAAACGAGTCTAAACAGCAGGGCTGTGAGGTAATTGTCGTCACATCAGGAAAAGGCGGAGTGGGCAAGACCACCACTTCAGCAAATGTAGGTACGGGTCTGGCGCTTTTAGGTAAAAAGGTTTGTCTGATCGATACAGATATCGGTCTGCGGAATCTGGATGTTGTTATGGGGCTGGAAAATCGGATCGTCTATAATCTGGTAGACGTAGTGGAGGGAAATTGCAGGATCAAGCAGGCTCTGATCAAGGATAAGAGACATCCGGGATTGTATCTGATGCCTTCCGCACAGACCAGGGATAAAAGTGCGGTGTCGCCGGGACAGATGATCAAGGTGATTGAACATCTTCGGGAACAGTTTGATTACGTGATCCTGGATTGCCCTGCGGGAATTGAACAGGGATTTCAGAATGCAATCGCAGGGGCGGACAGGGCTTTGGTCGTGACTACGCCGGAGGTTTCTGCGATCCGCGATGCGGACCGGATTGTTGGCCTGTTGGAAGCAAACGGATTTAAGCAGATTGATCTGGTGATAAACCGACTTCGCACGGATATGGTGAAACGCGGAGATATGATGTCTGCTACGGACGTGGTGGATATTCTGGCGATTCCGTTGATTGGAATCGTGCCGGATGACGAAAATGTAGTGATTTCTACAAATCAGGGAGAACCCCTGGTGGGCAGTACTTTCCCGGCCGGTATTGCGTACAGCAATATCGTACAGCGGGTTCTTGGCAAAGAAGTGCCCTTTATTAATCTGGAGAGAGGCATTTCCTTCTGGACTAGGGTAACCGGCATTTTTCATAAGGCGTAAAGGAGGGATTTTGTATGCGAAATTTTTTCCATAGAAAAAGCTCCTGCGAGGTTGCCAAGGACAGACTGAAGATTTTGTTGATCTCTGACAGAGTGAGCTGTTCACCGGAAGTGATGGAGCTGATCAAGGCAGATATTATAAAGGTTATTTCAAAATACATGAAGATAGATACGAAGAATATGGATATTCAGATTCAGGCGAAAGGGAGTAAGAGCAGCGGCCGCAATAAAACGCCGGTACTTTACGCAAATATCCCGATCCTCGATCTGCACAGCAAATGAGAAACGTCAGGTTAGGAAGTTATGTTCAGAAATTATAGACTAAGAGATTATGATTTTAAATTGATCATTATGGTCACTCTGCTGGCTGTCATTGGCGTAGTCGCCATTGGCAGCGCGGAGGAAAGCCTGCAGCAAAAGCAGATGTTTGGTGCGATTGCGGGATTTATCCTGATGATCATACTTTCCTTTATCAACTATAATGGGATACTGAAGATGTATTGGCTGATCTACGGAGGAAATCTGGCGCTTTTGCTCATGGTCATGTTCCTGGGGGAGGATCATAAGGGCGCGCAGCGGTGGATCCAGATAGGATCGGTGACCTTTCAGCCGTCCGAAACTGCAAAAATTTTGTTGATTTTATTCTTTGCACAGTTTATTATGAAATATAAGGAAGAAATTAACACTTTCAAGATGATCGTGCTCTGTGTCGTTCTGATCGGAGTTCCGTGGGAGCTGATCCATGAACAGCCGGATCTTTCCACCAGTATCATGGTGCTGATCATTTTCTGCGTGATCATGTTTGCAGGAGGAATCAGCTGGAAGTATATCGGTGTGGCGTTGATCGTGGGACTGCCGGCATTGATCATACTGGTTTCTCTGGCTGTGCAGCCGGATCAGACCATTTTAAAGGAACACCAGCAGAAGCGAATCCTGGCGTTTATCAATCCGCAGGAATATGCCACAGAAGAGGCGTATCAGCAGCTGAATTCCGTCACGGCCATCGGGTCGGGACAGCTGGATGGGAAAGGATATAAAAACAATGCGATCACTTCCGTGAAAAACGGGGATTTTATCTCGGAAGCACAGACGGACTTTATTTTTTCCGTGATCGGTGAGGAATTTGGGTTTAAAGGATGCGTTGTTGTCATCGTATTGATGATGGGGACTGCAATGGAATGTATTGCTGTGGCGAGGCGTGCCAAGGATATGGCGGGGCGGGTCATAGCTGCCGGAATGGGGGGGCTGATCGCATTCCAAAGCTTTATCAATATAGGAGTTACAACGTTTCTCATTCCGAATACCGGTTTGCCGCTGCCCTTTGTGAGCTATGGGCTGACCTCACTGATGAGCTGTTTTATCGGTATCGGTTTTGTTTTAAATGTGCGGCTGCAATCGGGACGCAGTGCAGCCACGCAACAGTCATAAAAATAGAGAGGGTAAACAAATGAATATTGCATTGATCGCGCATGACGCGAAGAAAAAACTCATGCAGAATTTCTGTATTGCTTATCGGGGAATTTTAAGCAAAAATGAATTGTATGCAACCGGAACCACAGGTCGTCTTGTGGAAGAGGTTACAAATCTGACGGTTCACAAATATCTGGCGGGCCATTTGGGCGGGGAACAGCAGATGTGTGCACAGATCGAGCACAATGATATCGATCTGGTGATCTTTTTGCGGGATCCGTTGACGAGACAGAAGCATGAGCCGGAAATCAATAATGTGATGAAACTGTGTGATATGTATAATATACCTTTGGCCACTAATCTGGCCAGCGCGGAACTTCTGATCAAGTCATTGGACAGAGGTGATCTGGAGTGGCGTGAAATGTACAAATAGTCTTTTGCGTACCAAAGCAGAAAAGAGGATAAAAATGCGGATGAAGAGGAGTTTTTGCCTGCTGTTTGCAGGATGGCTCGCGGTTTTCTCCCTTGCGGGATGCGGAAGATTAAAATATGATATGGATTATCAATCGGTTACCGGCATCAGCGGTTTTCAGGTGGCGGTAGGACAGAAGGCGGATGTGGCCAAGCCGTTTGCTGCAGATATCTGTGTGGTTTCCGGGGATGTTATGGACGAGGAAGCTATTGATCTGGCGGGAGCGGAGGCAGCTGCTTTATTTGATCTGAACGGGAAGGAAGTCCTTTATTCCAAGAATGCCCATGAGAGATTGCATCCGGCCAGCCTGACCAAGGTGATGACAGCGTTGGTTGCATTGAAAAACGGTTCTTTGGATCAGACACTTACGGCGACGGACGCAGTAAAAATCACGGAGTCCGGAGCACAATTGATCAATCTGAAGCCCGGTGACAGCATGACACTGGATCAGGCACTGCATATCCTGTTATTGTATTCGGCAAATGATGTGGCGAATCTGATTGCAGAGAATATTGGGGGCAGTGTAGATCACTATGTGGAGATGATGAATGAGGAAGCAATGCGGATCGGTGCGACCAATACGCATTTTGCCAATGCCCACGGACTTACGAATGAAGATCATTACACGACGGCGTATGATCTGTATCTGATTCTGAATGAGGCTGCAAAGTATGAGAAGTTCAATGAGATCATTCAGATGTCCAGTTATCAGACCACTTATATGCTGGCCAACGGAAAAACCAAAGAGGTGACCTATAATACGACAAATCGTTTTGTAAAAAATGATATTCAGGCGCCTGCCAACATCAGTGTGATCGGCGGAAAGACAGGAACCACCAACGCGGCGGGACATTGTCTGATCCTGTTATCGAAAGATACAAACGGATCCCCTTATATTTCGGTTATCATGAGGGCGGAATCCAACGATTATCTATATCAGAAAATGGTAGAGTTATTGAACCAGATCAATTGAGAAATAAAAATAAATAGTGGTTGTTTTTTGACATGGAATACTCTATAATGTACTATATAAGGTATTTACAATCATACGACAGGAGGGTACCCCAATGGTTCAGTTAATTGTAGGAGAGAAAGGTAAAGGCAAGACCAAACAGTTATTGGATAAAGTCAACGGACAGGTAAAGGATATCGAAGGCAGTATCGTATATTTGGATAAAAGTACCAAGCATATGTTTGAATTGAATAATAAGGTTCGTCTGATTGATGTTTCTCAGTATATGATCGAGAACAGCAGTGAGTTTATCGGATTTGTATGTGGAATCCTTTCTCAGGATCATGATCTTCAGCAGATGTATTTTGACAGCTTTTTGAAGATCGCGGTTTTGGATGTGGCAGAGATGGAGCAGGCTGTTAACAAGCTTGCAAAGCTGAGCGAGAAATTCGGTGTGGATTTCATTCTCAGTGTTTCCTGTGATGAGTCGGCACTTCCTGAGAGTTTGAAGAGTATGGTTATTGTATCGCTTTAATGTGAAGTTTTAAGTGGAATTGAATTGTAATTGCAGATAGGGTTTGCAATAGATTTGAAAGCCTCGGACTGTTCCGGGGCTTTTCGATAGGTTAAGAGGAAGAAAGAATTGGCGGCAAGACAAGGGCAGAAAAATAAAATAAAGAAATACAGAAAACCGCTAAATTTAAATATCGGTATGCTCATTTTTGCGGTCATTCTTGTATATGTGGTGATCTGCGTTGTGATTTATCTGCAGACGGGACATATGGTACGCTACGAGGTACAGAAAGGATCGCTGGCGACGAACCATATCTACCGTGGCATTGTGATCCGGGATGAGGAAGTGGTCAACACCACATCTGCCGGGTATGTCAATTATTACGCCAATGAAGGGGAGCGCGTTGCGGCCAATGACCTGGTCTACATCGTAGATGAGACCGGACGTCTGAATGATGAGTTGGAGAATCTGAATTTAGGCGAAAATGTTCTCAGTGAAAAGGAATTGCTGGAGTTTCGCAGTGAACTGGCTAATTTTTCCCATGGGTTCAGCCGGACGAATTATATTTCGGTTTATGACGAGAAGAATTCTCTGAAGAATACGGTGAAGAAGCTTGCGAATGTAAATATGCTGGAGAGCATTGACCGGATCAATACCTCCTCCGGCGTGGCAAATGTGGTAAATCGTTGTTATGCGCCTAAGACAGGCGTGGTCAGTTACTGGATCGACGGATATGAATCTCTGAAACCGGATCAGGTGACAGAGGATATTTTAAATAAAAAGGACTATGAAGAGAAAAGGAAATATCTGCTCAGCAATACATTATTGGAGCGGGAGGAAGCGGCTTATAAGCTTTCCACGAATGAAAAATGGTCTGTTGTCATTCCGGTGGAGAGCCCGGAGCGCGCGGCAGAGCTGGAGGCGGAAGGGTATATCAATGTCCGTTTCCTGAAAAATCAATACGAATCCTGGGGCGCAGTTAAGGCGCTGCATAACGGCGACGGGAAACATTATCTGCAATTGTCCTTTACCAATTCCATGATCACCTTTGTGGGGGATCGTTTCCTTGAGATCGAGCTGCTGTTGGATGACGAGAACGGATTGAAGATCCCCAATTCGGCCATCGTTGACAAGGAATTTTATCTGATCCCGGATGAGTTTATCACACTGGAAGACGAATCGGGAAAGGGCTGGGTACTGAAACAGTATGTAACGGATTCCGGTGAAGTGACGACAAAGAATTTCCAGATATCCATCTACAATTATGATGAGAAGAACAGAGAATATTATGTGGATGCTACGTTCTTAAACGCGGCGGATATTTTGTTCAAGAAGGATGGACAGGATAATTATGTGGTCAGCAAGCGGGCGACATTGACCGGGGTATATAACGTAAATAACGGATATGCCGATTTCCGGCAGATCAATATTCTGTCCCAGAATGATGAATATTCCATTGTGAGCTCCAATACCAGATACGGACTGAACGTATACGACTATATAGCCCTGAATGCGGAATCCGTGCATGAGGATCAGTTCATTAATGAATAAATGCAGATAAAAGGAAGTGTGCGGGATGATCAAAGAGAATATGGCGCAGGTGTCGGAACGGATTGAGAAAGCCTGTCAAAAAGTGCATCGCGATCCGCAGGAGGTAACATTGATCGCGGTAAGCAAGACAAAACCGATAGAAATGCTGCAGGAAGCCTATGAGGCCGGAGCAAGGGATTTCGGAGAGAATAAGGTGCAGGAGCTGATGGATAAGATTCCCGCTCTGCCGGCTGATATCAGATGGCATATGATCGGTCATTTGCAGCGCAATAAGGTGAAATACATTATTGATAAGGTCTATCTGATCCATAGTGTGGATTCGCTGAAGCTGGCGGAAGAGATCAGCAAAGAAGCGTTGAAACATCATGTGACCGCCAATATTCTGGTAGAGGTGAATGTGGCGGGGGAGGAGAGCAAATTCGGTACTTCTCTGAAAGAAGCGGAAGATCTGGTGCTGGAAATCGCTAAATTACCTGGTATCTGCGTAAAGGGATTGATGACGATCGCCCCTTTTGTGGAAGACGGAGAGGAAAACAGAAAATATTTTCGGATTCTCAAGCAATTGTCTGTTGACATCTTGCAGAAAAACAACGATAATAGTATAGGTAATATTCTGTCAATGGGTATGACAGGTGATTATGAAGTCGCGGTGGAAGAAGGCGCTACCTATGTTCGTGTAGGTACCGGCATATTCGGTGAACGGGACTATAAAAAGGAGAGTTAAAAAGATGGGTGTAATGGACAAGTTTCTCAACTATATGAAGCTGAATGATGAAGAAGATGATGTCTACGATGATGATTATCTGGATGACGAGGATGAGATAGAGCCCGCACCGAAAAAGGCATCTGCTTCCAAGGCGGCAAAGGAGCCGGCAGAGGTTTATGAGGAGCGTCCGGTGAAGAAAACGGTTTCCAATAAGGTGACTCCGATCAGACAGAATGTGACGCGTAAAGTTGCAGGAAACGGTATGGAGGTATGCGTTGTCAAGCCCAGCAATGTAGAGGATGCAAGAGAGATTACGGAAACCCTTCTGGCGAATCGTACGGTTGTATTGAATCTGGAAGGTCTGGATGTGGATATTGCACAGAGGATCATTGATTTTACATCAGGTTCCTGTTTTGCAATTGGTGGAAATCTTCAGAAGATTTCTCATTACATTTTCATTATCACACCGTCCAGTGTTGATATTTCCGGAGATTTCCAGCAGGATATCCTGAACGGGTCATTCGAAATGCCTTTGGGCGGTCTGCAATAAGATTTGCAAAATAAGAGAGATTTGGGGCTTCCCGTCAGGGAAGCCTTTTTAGGAGGAAAATATGGCACAGAGATTGAATGTTTTATATAACAAAAAGCCATGCTATGATATTGTGATCACGCAGTCTTTTGAAGGCTTGGCAGAGGAACTGGCAGCATTAGAGACAAAGGAAAAGAGATTATGTATTGTCACGGATTCCAAGGTAGATGCATTGTACGGCGAGGCGTTATTACAGCTGTTGTCGGAACATTGCCGGAAGGCGGTGAAGTATGTATTTCCGGAGGGGGAAGAAAGCAAGAATCTGGATACCGTGCGGAAGGTATACACCTATTTGATCGAAGAAGGGTTTGACAGAAAGGACATGCTGGTTGCGCTGGGCGGCGGCGTGGTAGGGGATCTGACCGGCTTTGTGGCTGCCACATACCTGCGAGGGATTGATTTTATCCAGATTCCTACAACGCTTCTGGCCCAGGCGGACAGTTCCGTGGGTGGCAAGACGGGCGTGGATTTTGACGGCTATAAAAATATGGTCGGTGCATTCAAAATGCCGAGATTGGTTTATATGAATCTGTCCACACTGAGCACGCTGGAGGACAGGCAGTTTTATTCCGGATTTGCGGAGGTAATGAAATCGGCGCTGATCAAAGATTCCGCTTTCTATGAGTGGCTGATCGAGAATCTGTATGAGATCAGTGATAAGGATCTGAATGTATTGGAGGAGATGGTACTGCGCAGCTGCGACATTAAGCGCCGCGTGGTGGAAAAAGATCCCACGGAGCAGGGGGACAGAGCACTTCTCAATCTGGGGCATACCATCGGACATGCCATTGAAAAAGCGAAGAATTTTACGCTTTATCATGGGGAGTGCGTGGCGCTGGGAACGGTTGCTGCGGCTTACATTTCCTGGAAAAAGGAAATGCTTTCCATGGAGGAATATTATGAGATCCGCGATATGTTCGTGCCGTTCAATCTGCCGATCACCGTGGAGGATATCGATCCCCAGGAGATTTTAAGGCTGACCAAGTCCGACAAAAAAATGCGCGCGGGGAAAATTAAGTTTATTTTATTGAAAAAAATCGGGAAAGCAGTGATCGATACTACTGTAACGGATGATGAGATCCTGGCTGCAATTCAGGAAATTTATTTCAGCGATGAGGATGCGCGTGCGTGATGAAAAGTGATAGAAAAGACAATCCGAATCTGAAAATGCTCTGCATAGACGGGGTGCTGCTTGCGGTGTTGCTGTTTCTGGATCAATTCACCAAGTACCTGACCATTCTGAAGCTGAAGGGGCAGCCTGCATTTGTGCTGATAGAGGGTGTTCTGGAACTGCAATATCTGGAGAACAGAGGGTCTGCGTTTGGTATGCTGCAGGGGCAAAAAATTCTTATTCTGGCGGTGGATGCCGTATTTATGGCAGTGATCCTGTTTTTCATGCGGCGCCTGCCGAATGAGAAAAAGTATGGAAAGCTGCATTTGCTGTTGACCATGGTGATGGCGGGCGGCGTCGGCAATATGATCGACCGGATCCGATTTGATTATGTGGTCGATTTTATTTCTTTTGTTCTGATCCATTATCCGATCTTTAATGTGGCGGATATTTATATCGTGGTAGCCGTGATCGTGCTTTTTATCCTGTTTGTTTTTGTGATGAAGGAGGAAGATCTGGAATTTCTGGATTTGGGGAAACGTCAGGAGCAGGAGACAAAATAGATGGATGAATTTGTTTTTCAGATAACCGAGGACTTGGAAGATGAGCGTATTGACCGATGTGTCAGTATGCTCATTGATTCATTATCCCGGTCTTTTATTCAGAAAATGATTAAAGAGGGCAGAGTCAGCGTAAACGGGAAGACCGTCAAGAGCAGTTACAAGGTCTGTGCGGAGGATGAAGTGCGGTTTGCGTTGCCGGAGGCAGTAGAACCGGATATTTTGCCAGAGAATATTCCGCTGGATATTTTATATGAGGACGCGGATGTGATCGTGGTGAATAAGCCGAAAGGCATGGTGGTGCATCCTGCTGCGGGGCATTATACCGGAACCCTGGTGAACGCGCTGATGTATCATTGCGGAAAAGAACTGTCCGGGATCAACGGGGTGATGCGTCCCGGGATCGTACATCGAATCGACAGGAATACGACGGGATCTGTGATCGCCTGTAAAAATGATCGGGCACATAATTGCATTGCGGCGCAGCTGAAAGACCACAGTGTGACCAGACGGTATCATGCCATCTGTTATGGAGTACTGGAGGCAGACGACGGAGTGATCGACAAGCCGATCGGCAGGCACCCCACAGACCGGAAAAAGATGGCGGTAAATGAAAAGAACGGGAAGCGGGCGGTGACGCATTATCGGGTTCTGAAGCGGTATGCCAAATACACTTATATCGAATGCCAGCTGGAGACAGGAAGAACCCATCAGATCCGCGTCCACATGGCGAGCATCGGACATCCGCTGTTGGGGGATGATGTCTATGCGGTGGGAAAAAAGGCCCCGTATCATCTGGATGGGCAATGCCTGCACGCAAAAATTCTGGGATTCAGCCATCCGGCAGACGGGCGGTATGTGGAAACCGATGCGCCGTTGCCGGAGTATTTTGAACATTTACTTGCGATTTTGGACCGGACTTAAGCACTATGTAAATTTATTGTTATTTTCACTACAATTTTTCACATTCAATACAAATTGCATAAAAAATACAAAAAAAATATTGTTTTATGTAACAAAATCACGTATAATAATAGTAAGATTTTGCATATCGGAGGTGTTGCTATGAATACGGTGATTACAATCGGGCGGCAGTTCGGATCAGGTGGACGTGAGATCGGGGAAAAGGTTGCGGAGTACTTTGGCATAAAGTACTATGATAAGGAATTGCTTACAAGAGCAGCGAAAGAGAGCGGCTTTTGCGAGGAGATGATCCAGAACCATGATGAGCGGCCGACCAATTCTTTTTTATACAATCTGGTAATGGACACATATTCTTTCGGCTACAATACATCTTCTTTTGTTGATATGCCGATCAGCCATAGGGTCTTTCTGGCACAGTTTGATACCATCAAGAAAATTGCAGACGAGGGACCTTGCGTGATCGTTGGGCGCTGTGCGGATTATGCGCTGGCGGAATACAAGAATTGTATCAATCTGTTTATTTATGCAGATGAGATAGCGAAAGTTAAGCGGATCATGGAGAAATATCAGCTTCCCGAGGTAAAGGCCAAAGAGCTGATGATGAAGAAGGATAAGCAGCGTCAAAGCTATTACAATTATTATTCTTCCAAAAAATGGGGGCGTGCTGACAGTTACGATCTATGTGTGAACAGCAGTGTGCTGGGCCTGGAGGGTACGGTAAAGCTGATCGCGCAGTATGTAGAAGATTTTGAAAAAAGGAATGCTTAGAGGGGATTTACAGTATGGCTTCTTTTACGACGGGGACAGCAACGATCGGCCGGGAATTGCAGCTGATCAAGGCAGATAAAGAGTTTTATGATTATATTGGCTATGAGAATCCGTTATTTCTGGAGCAGAGCGTTTATAAGGCAGATTGGCCCAAGGTGAAGGCAGCCGTTATGGAGGTGTTTGCTTCAGGAGGACATACGATGGAGGTGTATCGTGTGCTTTTTCCCGACGGAAGTACACAGTGGGCGGTTGCGGACATCGGACGGCTGGATATTTCAGACGAAGATCAGGTCGTGCAGTTTAATATTCAGTCCATCGACGATCTGAAGAAAGATTTCTGCCGGCTGGGTGACACCATTCAGGAATACGGTGTGTATCTGGATATTTTGGATGAATTGTTTTTTAAATATGATGTGGCGGAGGATGCATTCTCTCTCTTTATCGGAGGGGAGAAGCAGAGAATGGATCTGTTTGAGGGAAATCTTGCCGAGTGGGAGAACTATCTTGTCAAAAAAGGCGCTTTTGCAGATAAGGACAAGTATCGTGACGTGTTTGAAGAAATGTGTGATGATCTCAGGCAGGGTACAAGGCATTTTTCCCATGAATTACAGCTGCCCAATCTGATCCACGGAGATTCCAAGGAACTGTATTTATTTAAGGGGAAAGCCGTGGTTGACAGTGCAGGCAGTCTCAGAGTTTATGGATGTGTCTATGTCATTGCCAAGAATTCCAGACGCAAGAAAACCGCGCTGGGGGCAGATTCCGCAAGAGATGAAATGACCGGGCTGCTCACCAAGCAGACGATTATGGAATACATACAGAATGCCATGCTGAATAAGACCAGTAAATTATCTTATCTCTGCGTGCTGGATGTGGATAATTTCAAGTATGTCAATGATCATTTCGGGCATATGTTCGGCGATGAAGTGTTGGTGACTGTGGCGGATATCATTAAGGACGCCGTGGAGGATTGCGGCGTCGCAGGGCGAATCGGCGGCGATGAAATGATGATCTACATTGAGAATGTGAAAGATCGTGCGGCGTTGAAGAGCGTGCTGCGTACCATCCGGACCAATGTGGAATGGGCGTACAAAGGCGTGCGGGATGATCTGCATTTAAGCTGTTCCATGGGTACGGCGGCATGGCCGAAAGATGCGGATAATTATGATGATCTCTTTAAGATTGCGGACAAGATGCTGTACCGTGCGAAAGAGGGCGGGAAGAATCGATATATCATTTACACGCCTGAGATCCATGGAAATCCGTTGGAAAATACGCCGGCCAATGTGCCTGCTGTGAAGGAGGGCACAGTTGGAACGAACAAGGAGCATTTTATCATAGAGCTTACAGAGCAGTTTTTGATGAAGTCTATTTTTACAGTGCAGATGACCATCGACTGCGTCGGTCCTATGTTTGATCTGGCGCAGGCAAATGTGTTTTACGAGGAGCCGGTGTATAAGCCAATGCACTGGAGAGCGGACGGTGCACCGTTAAAAGAGATTGATATGTCCTTTGCACACAGTACAAAGTTCAGGGCGCTGTTTAATGAGAATCACATGGCGGTCATCAATCATACGGTGGATCTGGAATTTGTTTGTCCGAATGCATACGAGGTGTTGAAAGCGCATAATGTAAATGCAGCGTTGATCTATGAGATGAACAGCAAGGTGCCGGGATATGTGACATTCTTTAAAGAAGGACATTCCTCCAGATTATGGACAGAGGCAGATAAGATGTATCTGAATCTGGTGGCTAAAATGATCGATCTGGTCATTGGCGGGAAATAAGGAAAATAGTTTTGATTATGAGGAAAGAAATATGGCAAGCATTTATACGGGAATCGCAGTTGTTGACAGAAAATTACAGATTGCACGGGCCGATGAGCAGTTCTATCAATATATCGGTTCGGAAAATTATGCTTCTGTGGCGGGAAATGTACATCCGGAGGATATTGACTATCTGAAAAAGGCGGTAAGCGAGGTCCGTGCGGGAGAGGACTATGAACCTTTTCTGATCCGTTTTAAGAACGCACAGAACGGGGAGTATCATCATGTGCTCACACAGATCAGCGTGGTTGAGTTGACGGATGGGCAGGAGTCCTTTGTTGAGATGCGGATTCAGGACATTGATCAGATGGCAGACCGTTTTTCCGCTATCTGTGATGAGAATGATCTCTGCAATGAGCTCCTTGAGATATGGGGTGAGAGACTTTTTGTCTATAATGCTGTGTCGGATCATATGCAGATTTTTAATGGGGGAAGCAAGAATCGGGTGTATTCTTTCAGGGGCTCTTTTGCGGGATTTGAAAATTATATTGCAACAGAGCGCAGGATCTCTCCGGAGTATGCGGATGCGTACCGGGAATTTTGCGGAAACGTACAAAACGGCGTGAAAAATTTTGAGGTCCGCCTTGGTTTTCTGGAAGAAGCCGAAGAGAGCGGAATGGCAGAGTATATCGTCAGAGGAAGGACGATCAAAAACAGCCGGGAGGAGCAGATCGTCTTCGGCTATAGCGCCAGAGTGGGTATGGCCGGTGCCGGTTCCGCCGGTAAAGCGGTTGAAGAATTTGAAACGGATGTGACCACCGGACTCCTGACCAAGAAGGCAATTTTAAACTATACGGAAAATCTGCTCCACAGAAAGCCCAAGTATAATGTAAACCTGTGCATCATCGATATCGACAACTTCAAAGCGGTCAATGACACACTGGGACATATGTTTGGAGATGAGGTTCTGGCGAAGGTTTCAGGTATCATCAAGGAGGCCGTGAAAGGGAAAGGAATTGTCGGCAGAATCGGCGGAGATGAGATATTTGTAGTTTTGGAGGGAATCAATAATCTGTCCGACCTGCGCGGCGTATTGCGTAATGTCCGCAACGATGTGGAATGGGCTTACATGGATCGCAAGGAAGTGCCGAAGGTGACCTGTTCCATCGGTGTATCCACCTATCCGACGGACAGTGAGGTTTATGATGACCTGTTCCAGATTGCGGATAAAATGCTCTATCGTGCGAAGCAGAAGGGTAAGAACAGATATATTATTTACACCAAGGAAGTACACGGAGATGTGCTGCGGGGAGAGACCGAAGCGGTCATTCAGAATAGTACCGCAACCAGACAGGACAAAGAGGATCTGGTGCTGAAATTCTTGGTCTATATGGCGAAGCAGACCAATATTCCCTTTGATATGCTATTGACGGACATCGGTGTTACATTCGCGCTGGATGAGATCCGGTTGATCTATGGCGAGGAAGGGAAGACTCTTTTGGAGAACTTCTGGAGCGCGGAAGGGGCTCCCAGACCGTCAGAGCCGGACATGATCAGCTTTGTGCACGAGGAAAATTTCGGGCATCTATACAGAGAGCACGATATGGCCGTGATCGATAAGCTGGATCTGATCGAGCAGCTTTGCCCCCAGACCTGCAAGTATATGACGGAACACGGGATCAAGACGGCGTTGGTCTACAAAATGGACTACAGACACCATGAGGGCTATATTGCGTATTATAAGAGAAGTGACATGTCCAGAAAGTGGTCGGACAGTGATCTCGCAAATCTTTCGTACATCAGTAAGATTCTGGAGCTGATTATCAATGACCGGTAATTCGGGCTGGATTGCTTTGATAGAGACGTGGGAGAAATGATTCCCGCAGGCAGGGGAAATGTCTGCGGGAATTTGCCATATACGGCGGACGAAAAAGGGAGAATCATGACTAAAAGAGATGATCTGCGGAGCGTGAAAAAGACTTTGCGCAGGGAAATTCTTGCAAAGAGGGACGCACTGTCAATACAGCAGCAGGAAGCTGCAAAGAAAGAAATCACAAAAAAGATACTGGAACATAGCTGGTGCCGTGAAGCGGAAAGGGTGCTAGCCTTTGCCAGTTATGGCAGTGAGCTTTGTACGGATCAGATCCTGGCGGAGACGCTTTGGACAGGAAAAATGCTTTTCCTGCCGAAGATCGTAGGGGATGAGATGATCTTTTATCGGGTGAAGGATCTGTGTGAACTGCAGGTGGGATATAAAGGAATCCGGGAGCCCCGGGAGGGGAACGAGCCGTTTGGATATGGACGGACAGAGGGGACGTCTGACGCAATTAATGAGAAGATTCTGATGCTGATGCCGGGAGTTGCTTTTGACATGGAGCGAGGGCGCATGGGCTACGGAAAAGGATTTTACGACCGGTTCCTTGCGGATAAACCTTTGCTGGCGTCACGGACCATCGGGATTGCGCATGCCTGTCAGCTGGTGGAGAAAGTGCCCTGTGGGGAGACGGATATTCGTCCGGCGCAGGTGATCTTTGTGTAAATAGATGGAGGGGATCGTATGAGTAATATGAGAGGGATTGACACACCGGTGCGGAAGACCCGCAGGAGGGTGTTCAAAGAGGTGGCGAATCTGGCTTATCATTCCGAGAATCTCAAAGACGATATGGAGGCGCTGCCCTATAAGATTGTGGACTATGAGGAGTCTGAATACTGGGAGAATGTATATAGGGACCGGGCTGTTATCCGTGAGCGCATTCGTCTTGCCATGGGAATGAGTTTGCGTCCGGAGGACAGAGACCACCCGGCACATCTAACGCAGGGGCTGGAGGAGAGCAATATTGATGAGAAATACTATGAGCCGCCTCTGATGCAGGTGATCCCGTCGGCCTGCAATGCCTGTCCGGAGAACCGGTATGAGATCACGGATTCCTGTATGGGGTGCGTGGCGCATCCCTGCCAGTCGGTATGTCCCAACGGCGCGATCACGATGGTGAAGGGGCGCTCCGTGATCGATCAGGATAAGTGTATCAAGTGCGGAAAATGCAAGGCAGTCTGCCCCTATGATGCCATTTGTCATAAAGAGCGTCCCTGTAAACACGCCTGTGGAGTAGGTGCGGTAAAATCGGACAAGCGGGGAAGAGCAGTCATTGATAATGAGATCTGTGTTTCCTGTGGTATGTGTATGGTAAGCTGTCCTTTTGGGGCGATTGCCGATAAATCACAGATCTTCCAGTTGATCCGTGCCATGCAGTCCGGCCGCAAGATCATTGCACAGGTGGCGCCTGCATTTGTGGGACAATTTGGGTCAAAAGTGACGCCTGAGATGTTCAAGACAGCGTTGAAGGAATTGGGGTTTGCGGATGTGTATGAGACAGCGCTGGGCGCAGACGAGGGCTGTATGGCAGAGGCGGAGCACTATGTGAAAGAGGTGGCAAGCGGCAATCAGGCGTTTGCGTTGACTTCCTGTTGTCCGTCCTGGTCGGTGATGGCAAAGCATCTGTTCCCGGAGACCATCGATAAGATCAGCAATGAGCTGACGCCGATGGTGGCAACAGCGCGGATCATCAAAAAGGAGCATCCGGATGCGTCGGTTGTGTTTATTGGTCCCTGTGCATCGAAAAAGCTGGAAGCCAGCAGACGTACGGTGCGATCGGATGTGGATTTTGTGATCACCTTTGAAGAGCTTGCGGGCATGTTTGAGGCAAAGGGAATTCTATTGCATGAAATCCAGGCGATGGATGAGATGACTGACGCCAGCGGTGCGGGGCGTGGATACGGCGTTGCAGGCGGCGTGGCATCTGCCATTGAGAAATGTATCAATACCTACTATCCCGGCACGGAAATCCATATTGAGCATGCGGAGAGCCTGGCGGAATGTAAAAAGATCCTGCTTCTGGCCAAGGCGGGGAAAATGAACGGCTGTCTGATCGAGGGAATGGCATGTCCCGGAGGCTGTGTGGCCGGTGCAGGAACCAATATTGCAATTCCGCAGGCGGCAAAAGAATTGGATAAATTTAAAAAGGCCGCGAAGGCCGAGGTGCCGGCAGCGAAAGTAAAAAATGCTGTGGACTTTGAAAATTCACTGTGATATGATGGATTTTAGTTGAGTAACAGGAGGAAATATCAGAATGACGAAAATCAGAACACGTTACGCCCCCAGTCCCACCGGTCGTATGCATGTGGGAAATCTGCGGTCGGCATTGTATGAATTTTTGATCGCGAAGCATGACGGCGGAGATTTCATGCTGCGCATCGAGGACACGGATCAGGAGCGTTTTGTTGAGGGGGCTGTGGATATCATTTACCGCACGCTGGAGAAAACCGGGCTGGTACATGATGAAGGTCCCGATAAGGACGGCGGATATGGTCCTTATGTGCAGAGCGAGCGCATGAAGACCGGAATCTACATGAAATATGCAAAGGAACTGATCGATAAGGGAGAGGCTTATTATTGTTTCTGCGATAAGGAGCGGCTTGCCACGCTGAAGACTGAGGGGGTAGAGGGCAAAGAGATCAGCATCTATGATAAGCATTGTCTGTCACTCTCCAAGGAGGAAGTGGAGGCAAATCTGGCTGCTGGCAAGCCTTTTGTCATCCGCCAGAATATCCCCAATGAGGGCACGACCACGTTCCATGATGAGCTTTATGGGGACATCACCGTGGAAAACGCGGAGCTGGATGACATGATCCTGATCAAGTCTGACGGCTATCCGACGTACAATTTTGCCAATGTGGTGGATGACCATACCATGAATATCACGCATGTGGTGCGGGGAAATGAGTACCTTTCTTCTTCCCCCAAGTATCAGAGACTGTATGATGCTTTTGGCTGGCAGAGTCCGGTTTACATCCATTTGCCTCTCATCACGGATGAAAATCATAAGAAGCTCTCCAAGAGAAGCGGACATTCCTCTTTTGAGGATCTGTTGGAGCAGGGCTTTGTGACGGAGGCGGTTGTGAATTACATTGCGCTTCTGGGGTGGAGTCCGGAAGACAATCGGGAGATCTTTACACTGGACGAGTTGATCAAAGAATTTGATTATCACCGTATCAGCAAGTCCCCGGCTGTATTTGATATTGTGAAGCTGAAGTGGATGAACGGCGAGTATATCAAGGCAATGGACTTCGACACTTTCTATGAGATGGCAGAGCCGTATCTGAAGGCTGCTTTAAAGAAAGACTTTGATCTGAAGAAGATTGCCAATATGGTGAAGACAAGGATCGAGGTGTTCCCGGATATCGCGGAGCATGTAGATTTCTTTGAGGAATTACCGGAATACAGCGTGGAAATGTATACGCACAAGAAGATGAAGACAAATTCCGAAACTTCTTTGCAGGTATTGAAGGACATGCTTCCGATTTTGGAGGCGCAGGAGGACTACAGTAATGACGGGCTGTATCAGACTCTTGTAAGCTATGTGGAGGAGAAGGGCGTAAAGAACGGCTATGTGATGTGGCCGATCCGTACAGCCGTCTCCGGCAAGCAGATGACTCCTGCGGGCGCCACCGAGATCATGGAGGTGCTGGGCAAGGAGGAGTCCCTGCGACGCATCAGAAAGGGCATCGAACTGCTTGAGCAATCTGTTTAACGGACTGAATGAGGCACAGCGGCAGGCTGTGGCTTTCGGTGAAGGGGCCGCTATGGTGTTAGCGGCTCCCGGATCCGGGAAAACAACAATTTCCGTCAAAAGAATTCTTTATCTGATTCAGATACAAAAAATCCCTCCGGAAGAAATTTTAATGGTTACTTTTACGAAAGAGGCAGCGCTTTCCATGCAGAATCGCTTTCAGGCACTTTATGCGGAAATGCAATGCGACAGCAGTGACATACCTGCATCTGTGCCGGTGAATTTCGGAACCTTTCACTCTGTTTTCTATCATATTCTGATCAAATCCCACTATCCCGCAGCGAATCAAATTTTGTCCGTATCACAGAAACGGGAGATCATGCAGGCAATCCTGAAAGAAAGAGCCATTGAAAAAACAGGACACTATGAATTTGAAACGCTGAAAGCCCAGGCCGGAGATTGCCTGACCGCTGTGGGGTTCTATAAGAATACCTTGGACATAGAAAAAGCAAAACGATCATTGCCTGCGGAGGGCCGGGATGATTTTCCCGTGATCCTGCAGCGTTACCGGGAAAAGTGCAGGGAGGCGGGCGGCCTTGATTTTGATGATATGGTATATGAATGTCGGGAACTGCTGATGCGGGACAAGGTGATCCGGGAATACTGGCAGGAACGGTTTCGCTATATTCTGGTGGATGAATTTCAGGACATCAATCCCATGCAGTACGAAGTGCTGAAGCTCTTGGGGCAAAAGCATGGCAATGTGTTTGCGGTGGGGGATGAGGATCAGGCAATCTATGGTTTCAGAGGCTCCGATCCGGATTGTGTCAGACGGTTTGTGGAGGAATATGATGCGAGGCAGATCGTATTAAATGCCAATTACAGAAGTACGGAGGAGATCGTTGCGCTTTCGGAAAAGGTCATTGCGGAGAACAAAAGCCGTTTCCTGCAGAATAAAGGTTCCTATGCGGCGGGAAAGAATGCAGGGATCCGGGAAAGCGTCCGCTTTGCGAGCTTTGAGACGAGACAGGAAGAATTATCTTATCTGAAAGAGCAGCTGCAAGAGGTGGCTGAAGCGGGAAACGGCACCTGCGGCGTACTGTTTCGGACCAACAGCGCCATGCAGGGTCTGGCTGTACAGCTCTCCAAAGCAGGAATTCCCTTCGAGATGAAAGAGAAGACAGGAAATCCTTATGATCATTTTATCATGAAAGATATCATGGCGTATTTAAAGTTGGCGCAGGGAGAGGGCAGCAGAGAACATTTCCTGCGGATCATGAACAGACCGCTTCGCTATATCAGCAGAGAGTGTGCAGGAGAAAACAGCAGGATCGATCTGGCGCGGCTGTCCGGGCAGAACGGAAGGGCCGACAAGGAGCTGCAGAGGCTGAAACAACAGCTGGCGCGCATGCGCGGTATGCCGCCGGCGCTGGCGGTACAATATGTCTGCAAGGCAGTCGGATACGAATTGTATCTGAGGACGCAAAAAGAGGCGGGGAAACATCTGGAGGAATGGCTGGAAAAACTGGATTTTTACAAAGAAGATGCCAGGAATTATCCCAATGTGGCAGAGTGGGAACGGGCACAGCGGCTGTATGAGTCGAGACTGGAAGAATGCAGAAGAGCCATGGGAGCGGATGGCGACTCCTGCATCTTTCTGATGACGGTGCATGCTTCCAAGGGCTTGGAATTTGACCGGGTGTATCTTCCGGATTGCAATGAGAAATATTATCCCCACGGCAGTATGCCGGATGCAGATACGGTGGAAGAGGAGCGCAGGATCTTTTATGTGGCGATGACAAGGGCAAAAAAATACCTGGAACTTCTCTGTACCACCGGTACCAAAGAACGTCCCAGGCTGATCTCACGGTTTTTAAATCCGATCATTCATCAATTAACTCATCAAACTCACTGTTGTCCAGATACTCATCAAAAGCATCCGTAACCTTTTCGTATTCCTCGTCATCCTCAATGTAGATCAGCTCCGGTTCCTCATTGGGATCATCGGGATTCTCACTGTAACCGTAGAACCAGACTTCTCCGTCGTTATTCTCCCCCTTTTCGTCCAGAGGCAGAAGGACGATATAATCTTTTTCTTCAACGGTGAGGATCGTGATCACGGCACAATTCACCTTGGAACCGTCCTCCAACTCCAGTTCCACGGTCATTTCTTCATCTTCATAATCCTTATTTTCTGCCATATAAGCTCCTTTCTTTTACAACCGCCCAGACCCAGGAACGGTTAGCATTATTTTGATAATTTCATTATAATTGCTTGTGAAAATTTGCGCAATACGGTATAATAAAAATATCTTTTGTTGTTAGGTGGTGAGAAAAAATGTTTTCAAACTACATTAAGCCATATCCGTTAGGCGCATATGAGGAGGACGGTGCGATCCGTTTTTCATTCATTTCGAAAAAAAGCGACTGCGGTGTGTTGATCTACGATAAAAAAAGCAGAAAAAGGCTTTATAAACTGCCTTTTACCGATAAGGAAAGAGTGGGTAATATCCATTGCAAATGCTTTAGGGAACTTCCGGCAGATCAGATTTCCTATCAGTTTTACGAGGAAAACCGCATTGTACCGGATCCCAACGCCAGAATGTTCGATCAGAAATACCCCTATGGAAAAGAACGGAAATTGCAGGATTTGAAAGCAATCATTCCAAAAACGGAATTTGACTGGCAGGATGATGTGAGACCTCGTATTCCTTATGAGGACTGCGTTTGCTATTGTGCGCATGTAAGAGGTTTCACCAGACATGCTTCCTCAGGGGTGACACATCGGGGAACTTTTGCGGGGTTGGCAGAAAAGTTGGATTATCTGAAACAGACCGGGATCACCACCGTGGAATTACAACCAATCTATGAGTTTACTGAGATTCCCACGGAGGAGGAGCGTAGAGCGGAACTGGGTATGCACGATGCGTCGCATATGCCCGGGGCTGCGGATCTGGACAGGTTGGTGCCGAAAAAAATCAATTATTGGGGTTATAAACAGGGATACTATTATGCCCCCAAGGCTTCCTATGCCGCGGGAGATGATGCCTGTAGGGAATTTAAGGAGATGGTACATGCTTTTCATCAGAGGGGCATGGAGGTTGTGTTGCAGCTCTACTTTCCCAAGGGCTTTACGGCGCCGGAGATCATTTATGTGCTCCGTTATTGGGTTTTGGAGTATCGGGTAGATGGTTTCCATCTGATGGGACCGGATATTGCGGCGGATGTGATCGCATCGGAGCCGATGCTGGCGGAGACGAAGCTGTGGTATTATTATTTTGACACAGACAGGCTTTATGGGCGGGATGAGATGCCGGAGTACCGGAATCTGGCCGCTTACAGCGACGAATATATTTATTCTATGCGGAAATATCTTAAGGGTGACGAAAATATGTTGGAGACAGTGCTCACCCAGATGCGTAAGATTCCGCCCAAAATGGGCAGGATCCATTATATGAGCAATTATTTTGGTCTGACGCTGAAGGATATGGTCTGCTATGAGCGGAAGCATAATGAGGCGAACGGTGAGGACAACCGGGACGGCAATGATTTTAACGGCAGCTGGAACTGTGGGGAAGAGGGACCGAGCAAGCGCAAGAAAGTACAGGCGCTCCGCAACAAACAGATCCGGAATGCCATGACAATGCTTATGATGTCCCAGTCCACCCCTTTGATCTTCATGGGGGATGAGTTTGGCAATTCCCAGAGGGGGAATAACAATCCGTATTGTCAGGATAACAATGTGACATGGCTGGATTGGAATGATCTGAAAAAGAACGAAAGTATTTATGCTTTCTGGAAGAAGATGGTGGAGCTGCGCAGGGAACATGCCGTTTTGCGGCCGGCAAAAGAAAACCGGATCATGGACTATCTGTCCTGCGGCTACCCGGATCTGTCTTATCACGGTGAAAATGCATGGCGCCCCCGCACAGAGAGTTACAATCGGCATATTGGGATTATGTATTGCGGAAAATATGCAAAGAATATCAAAGGCGAGGAGGATGCATTTCTTTACTTTGCATTAAATATGTATTGGGAAAAGAGAAATCTTGCCATGCCGAAACTGCCTGCGGGCATGAAGTGGAAGCTGGTGCTGTCCACGGAGGAAATGCCGCCTGCGACCGGGATCGAGGAGCTTCCCGGGGGAACAGCGTCGGCGGATCATGAAAAAACCACCGATGAGATCAAGGAGAGCAAGATCCAGGTTCCGCCGCGCAGCTGTATGATCTATGTGGGTGTACCGGTTGCGCCGGACAAAAAGAAGCGCAAAAAACGGGATCCAGGGGTGCAAAATGCATAAATTACAGGCTGCATGGAAGCATTTTAAGACAATCACATATCACAAGTATCTGGTGGCGCAGGGATGCTTCCGGGTGGGCCTGTACAGACAGGGATTGCTGCATGATCTGTCCAAGTACAGTCCGGCGGAATTCCTGGTGGGAGTGAGATATTATCAGGGGAACCGCAGTCCCAATGACGCGGAGCGGGAGGCAATCGGTTATTCCTCCGCATGGCTGCACCATAAGGGGCGCAACAAGCATCACTATGAATACTGGATCGACTACAATAAGAAGGCGCGACCCGGGGAGATGGTGCCGGTGCCGATGCCGGATCGATATATCGCAGAGATGATCATGGATCGGATTGCGGCATGTAAAGTGTATAAAGGAAAAGAGTACACGGACAAGGATGCCTATGCCTATTTTCTGAAAGGGAAAAATGCGCACGTTATGCATGAATATACGGCGAAGGTTTTGGAAAAGTATCTGAAAATGCTGGCCGAGTACGGGGAAGAGAGGACTTTTCGGAGTATCCGGAAGAATTTGGTCCGCAAAGGGAATTTTCGGAAAACAAAGTTTGCAAAGACAGGCAACAACGGGAGAAAACAGAATATCATACAGTAAAATATATTCAATATGGGTAAAGCGATGAATTGTTGGATTATTTTATTACTCCTGTTGTGCTGCAATTGCGGCTGTGGCAATGGACGTGGCGATGATCGTGATGACTGTGGCTGTGAACACAACGGCAGACCGGGCAGAGGCAGGAGAGGGGATTTTGGCCCCGGTCCACAGAATGAGCCTCCTTGCGGCATGCCGCCTCTCAGAACAGATTTTGCATACAATTACGAGGAAAAATGTGACTGTAATGATTGACAGATCAGAATAGCATCCTATTGGAACCACACAGGGCGCACTTTTTCAGGAAAGTGTGCCCTGAAAAATAAGAAAATGAAGGAGGAATATCCATGGCGGCAAAAGCGAAAGCACCGGACAAATATGTGGCATATGTATCTACCTATACGCAGGGAGACAGCCACGGGATCCGGATTTATGATGTGGATATGGAAAACGGACGTTTTAAAGAAAAAAGCAAGGTAGAGATTACAAATTCATCTTATATCACGGTGTCCCATAACTGTAAATACATGTATTCCATTACGGATTTTGGAGTGGAATCCTATACGATCCTGCCCGACGGAAATCTGAGGATGATCAATTTTGCGCCGATCAATGGCATGAGAGGCTGTTATGTTTCAGTGGATTATACCAACAGTCTTTTGTTTGTATCCGGTTATCATGACGGAAAACTCACAGTTTTGCGGCTGCACGAGGATGGATCCATCGGGGAGATCACGGATGAGGTCTTTCATAAGGGACTGGGCAGTATTGCTGAGAGAAATTCCCGCCCTCATATCAACTGTGCCCGTATGACCCATGACAACAAGTTTCTGCTGGTGGCGGATCAGGGCATGGATCATGTAAAGGTATATTCCGTGGATGTGGAGTGGGGCAAAGTTAAGCTGGTGGACATCCTTCACAGTGAGCTGGATTCCGGACCAAGACATATCAAGATTTCGCTGGACGGAAGATTTATCTATGTAGTTCATGAGTGGACCTGCAGCATTGACGTGTACTCTTATGAAGTGGACAAGGACAGGCCTGTCTTTGAGAAGATTCAGTCGATTCATACGGTAAAGATGGAGAAGGGAAGTACCAATGCAGCCAGTGCGCTGAGTTTTTCGGCGGATTACAAGTATATGCTGTCCTCCAATGCCGGTGATAATTCCGTGGTGGTATTTGCCGTGGATACGGAGACGGGCATGTTGACGCAAAAGTTTTGTCTTCCGGTAGCTGGGGATTATCCCAAGGATGCGGAGTTTTTCCCGAATGACAAGTATCTGGTTTCCCTGAACCATGAGAGTAATAATATGACTTTCTTCAGCCTGAATCTGGAGGCCGGATATATGGTCATGAACGGTCCGCCCATCAAGGTGGATGTGCCCAACTGTATTTTGTTCTTAAAGTTGGGGAGTACGAAGCGGGCGTAAGCCAGATGGCCAGGTGCTTTGTTCCACATTTAGTAATAGCAATAAAAAGATAACCGAAAGGTCGCCTTTTTATTGCTATTTTGTTTGCTATTCTCCTTAAAACATGCAATTGACAGACAGCGATGGACAAGACTATAATAAACATCAATAAGTATTTTATTTATGGAGGTGAGGTATTTATGGGGCAAAATGCTACAAAAGGTATGAACATTAAAAACAAGCTGATCGTTGCGCTGGTGATGATCTGCGTGGTGCCATTGGTGATTGCGATTATTATTAGTTATCTGTCATCCAGTACGACGGCAAGACAGAGCGCAGAGGATCTTAACCTGAAGACAGCGGAATATGTGGAAAATGATTTTATCAAAACATTGGATGCGAATGTCAGGGCGATTGAGATGGTCGCATATGCGCCTTCTACACGGGAATATCTTGAGAGTCCTGCGCAGAATCAGGATGCGATGGTCAGACATACGCAGATGGTGGATGAAAAACTTGCTGATGGTAATTCTACGGTAGTGACGGGACCTGACGGTATGCAGTTAGCCCGTTCCAAAGGAAATCTGGTGGATATTTCCGAGAGAGAGTATTTTAAGCAGGCGATGGGCGGGAATACCTATGTGTCCGATGTTTCTATTTCCAAGACAACCGGGGCAAGGATCATTGTACCTGCAGTTCCGGTTTATGATGAGGCAGAGTCCAAGGTAATCGGTGTGGTGACGAGAAACTATGATGTAAATTATCTGCATGAGCATCTTTTGACCGAGGCAAAATCCTATCAGAATATCTACATTTTGGACAGTGCTGGCAGCGTGATCGCCACCACTACACAAGAGATGGGGGCGGAAGATTCTATCGATATGTCGGATACCCAATGTTACCAGGCATCTGCAGCAGGAGGTGCAGAGGGCAGTTTTATTGAGAAGGTGGACGGAAAAAAATGTGTGACCTCTTATGTGCGGGAACCGCTTACGAATTGGACGATCATTGTGGCATCCGATTATAAAACGGTCATGATGTCTTCTAACCGTGCCGCCCTGATTGTGATCGGAGTGGGCATTGTGATTGCGTTGATCGCGTTGTTTATTGCGGTTAAGTTTGGAAACAATATCAGTAAGCCGATTGCGGAGATCAATGAGTCACTGACATTGTTGGCAGACGGACGTTTTAAAACCATCGAAGGCTATAAAGGACGTCGGGATGAATTCGGCAATATCATTGGCCGTACGAATGAACTGATCGGAAAACTTCGTGACATCGCTCAGGGAATTAAAGATTCGGCAAATTCCGTAAACGGTTCTGCAAATAGTTTGGCGGAAACTGCAGAGCAGATTTCGAAAACCGTAGGAGATGTATCGGAGGCGGTGCAGGAGATCGCATCAGGGGCTTCCCAGCAGGCTGATGAAATTCAGCAGGCGGTGGAAAATATCAATGTGATCGCTAGGAATGTTGAAAGTGTAACGAATAATGCGGACAATCTTGCGGGTACGGCGGATTCCATGTCCAGAGGAAGTAAGGGCTCTCAGCAGGAATTGAAGGAACTGCAGAAATCTTCTCAGGAGATGAGTAAGTCTATTGAAAAGATCACGGAGACTGTAGCGGCAACCAACACCGCGGTAGACAATATCGCATTGCGGGTGGAAGCAATTGATTCGATTGCTTCACAGACCAGCCTTTTGGCGTTAAATGCCTCAATTGAGGCGGCGAGAGCAGGCGATGCGGGTAGAGGGTTCGCAGTTGTGGCGGAGGAAATCGGAAAGTTGGCAGAGAGTTCTGCAGAGTCCGCCAGCGAAATCAGACGTGAGATGGAGGTGCTGCGTGCAGACTCACAGGATGCAGTGAGGATTGCGGATGAGGTTGCAAAATCAACCAAGGCACAGCAGGATACGTTGGAGAACACTGTGGCAAGTATTCAGAGTCTGATTGATGAGATCGGGATTACGGTTAACGGCGTAGGTGATATCAATGAAAATGCAAATGTATGTAATGAATCCAAGGATATTGTGGTGGATTCCATGAGCAGTCTGTCTGCAATCTCAGAAGAAAATGCAGCAGCGTCTCAGGAGACATCAGCCTCTATGGATTCTCTTGATTCGACAGTGAGTGGTCTTGCATCTGCGGCAGAGTCGTTGAAGGCGGTTTCTTCTGAATTGATGCGTAATGTAGAGTTTTTTAAAGAATGATTTGAGATAGAATAGGTTGAAAAAAGCGGTTCCTGTATAAAGGACCGCTTTTTTTGTTTCCGGAATTAAGCAAACATATTTTAAAATAATGGTTGACAAAGTTGGTTTATCGGAATAAACTAAATACAAGGTTTATCTGAATAAACCAAGAGAGGAGATTGGAGTATGCGCAGGGTTGATGAAGCGAAAAGGCAGGAAAAAGTCCAAGAGTTGTCAGGGAAGGAAATTGAACTGGGGGCGGTGCAGGAGAGGTTTGCGGATATTGTCTGGGCACATGAACCAATTGGTTCCGGCGAGCTGGTAAAATTGTGCGAAAAGGAGTTTCAGTGGAAGAAGCCCACGACCTACACAGTGCTTCGGAAGCTATGTGAAAAGGGTTTGCTTCAAAATAAGGATGGCATTGTCACATCCTTGATCTCCCGGGAGGCCTTTTATTCTTCCAAGACGGAACAGATCATAGAGGATTCCTTTGACGGTTCTCTGCCTGCTTTTATCGCTGCTTTTATTGCAAGGAAAAGGCTGACAGTGGAGGAAGCCGAGGAGATCAGACAAATGATTGATGCGTTTAAGGAGGGCAAGGAATGAGTGAGATATTCTTAAAAATTCTGAATTTGAGCATCAATGCCACATGGCTGATCCTTGCCGTGATCATTCTGCGCTTCCTGATGAAGAAGGTGCCCAGGTGGATCACCTGTATTTTATGGGCGCTTGTGGCCATCAGGCTTGTGTGCCCGTTTTCCATGGAGAGTGTGTTCAGTCTGCTGCCCAGCGGAGAGGTGATTCCGGCTGATATCGCGATGGAGCGGAAACCGGTGATCTATACAGGAATTTCTGTCATCAACGACACGGTAAATCCGGTGATTTCGGAGACATTTGCACCGACAATGGAAGACAGTGCGAATCCTCTCCAGATCCTACTTGCGGCAGCATCTTTCCTATGGGGTGTGGGCATGATTCTGATGCTTTCCTATGCGCTTCTCAGCTTTTTGCTGTTGAAAAGAAAGGTGCGGGCGAGTATTCCGGTGGGAGAGCGTATCATGGCCTGTGATGAGGTAAAGACGCCGTTTATCTTAGGGATGATTCGTCCTGTGATCTATCTGCCGTCTTCTTTGAGCGGACAGACTTATGATATGGTGAAAGCCCATGAAGCAGCCCACATCAAGCGACTTGACCATTGGTGGAAGCCGTTGGGATTTGTACTGCTTTCGGTGTACTGGTTCAATCCTGCCTGCTGGGTGGCATATATTCTGCTGTGCAGGGACATAGAGGCGGCATGCGATGAAAAAGTGATACAGGATAAGGGAAGAGAATATGCGGTGGCTTATTCGGAGGCGCTCCTTGCGCTGAGCAGGCCTCGGAGAGTGGTCGCGGTTTGTCCGCTTGCCTTTGGAGAAACGGATGTCAAGAGGCGGGGAAAGGGCGGGCTGCACTATAAGAAACCGGCCTTCTGGGTGCTCCTGTGTGCATTGGCCGGCTGTGTTGTGGTGGCGATATGCTTTTTGACCAATCCTGTATCAGAGAACGTGGAGGCGCAGGCGGAGGCATCCGCAACCGTATTTTCAGAAGTTCCCCGCCCTGCGGTAAATCTGGCGGATATAGAAGGGGCAGATATGACGCAGCTTTTGTATGCGGATAAGGATATTATTATTTTCAGTGATTATTACGGATTGTTTGTCTACTCCAAGAGTGACGGGGCAGTTATTGCGGGCGTGGATCTGAAAGCCATCGGGTGTGAACAGACACAGGGGGACAATGCCTGCGAGAAGTTTGTGAGCGAGGACGGCAGTACAGTGTATCTGCATCCCATGACGAGTGCGGGAATGTATGTATATCAATATAAGACAGATCGGTTGACGGCGGAAGACTTTCGGATGGATGGACTGAAGCTGCATACGCTGCCGGAGGGAAATGAGGACTATCATTTTGGAGATTATGATGAGTGGACAGATAACGGGAAACAGATGGTCACGAGGCTTCAACATGGAGGTACGATCGGAGAATTAAGCTATGCGGATCTTGAGAAAGGGCAGGAGGAAGCGGGGCAGTATGTTCTGCTGTTTGCAGAAGAAACAGAGAGCAGGCATGAAGATATTGCCGCGATCTATGGCGAAACCATTGGAGGATTGGCGGATGATGAGCTTTTTGCAATTATAGATACAAATGCCGAGCTTCCTGTTTTGCTTGTTGCTTCACAGGTCTATCAGGATGGTATGGGAAATCAGGCGACAATTATATGTGATATTTATTATCCGGTGGATGGGGCGGTAAAAAACATAGGAACCATAAAAAGCATGGGTACGGCATATCCGATTGCTTATGATGAAACGGGAATTTATGCAGTTTCCGGTCATAATGTGCAGCATTTTGAGATTCAAAAGTCCGGTGAAATAAAAATGACGGAAGACACCGCTTTTGAGAAATACGGTAATGCTACAATTGTGAGTTTTGCCTATGGTGCCTCGGATGCCGCAAGGATGGAAACTCACAAATCCAGGTATTATTACATCTGCAGTCATGACGGGGACAGGCTGTTGCTGGATGATGTAGAGTGGATCACAACCGGCTCGGAGCGGGCCAGGGAGCTTGGGCTGACCGAGGATGACATGCCGGGAGGTTTTTATGTCTATAACAAGGAGAATGCGCAGTTTCCTGCAGTGTTGACAGATGCCTGCACATTCACGATTTTGGATTGGGAGGACCGTTACAGTGTTCAACAGGTGAACAAGGACACATTCCTTAGCATCTTGGATGAGAGACTTGCGTTTTATCAGGAGATAGAAGGAGGATATTCCGGACCGCCGTATATCATTGAGATGGATGCAGAAGGGATCAGCAGTATCAGAGAGCAGTATGTGCCTTGAATCGTGTTCAAAGCAGATTTAAGCG
>ODAI013198886.1_pt1 | contig 157565 bp, 134 predicted proteins | sample 1539321 | NCBI WGS metagenome assembly ODAI01 (sample SAMN02144231, study PRJEB22623) | gut metagenome | biome: sheep rumen | host: Ovis aries | place: New Zealand | reverse complement strand
CTCTCGGGCCTCCGTCCTCTCCCGTTCGGCCGCTCAGGCGTCCCGTTCGAGGGTGAGGCCAATTATAGAATTTTCGGGGAGAATGTCAAGGGTTTTTCTCGAAAAAATTTCACTTTTTTTCACTTTTTTTGAAAAAACGGGTAAAAACCAGTTTAAAAACCCTCTATCAACAAATAATTCACAAAAATCTAGTGTACAAGACCGTTTCAAGGGAGTCGAAAGCGCAAAAAAACAACCGCACACCACGAAAAAAAGCCCCTACTCCTTCCAGACGCTCCTTTTTTGCGGCCTTTCGCCGTTGTTTTCCATGGGAGACAAACGAACTTGCTCCAACGGAGAACCTTTCACAACCAGATGCAGGAGTTTTTCAGACAAACTAACGTTCGCCGTACGTCCCATTTCACCCCGGACGTCCACCTTGCCGTACGCAAGAACCTTGCCGCGCTTGACATCGGTAATGGAATACTGGGCCTTCACCGTTTTTACACCCGTTGTATCAGCACGTTCGCTTGCAACAATGACGACTGGCGATATCACCACCGCGACTTCTTCCACGTCATCCCTGTATTTTTCGCGAAGCACCGGCACCTCGACCGAATCCGCATCTGCGCCATAGCGATGCCACTGGGCGCGCCGTTCCAGCGCAAACGCAGAATCATCGACGCTCATTACTTCCGCACGGACGCTAAGCGTCGCCGCGGCATAATCCATCTGCTGCTTGAACCAGCCGCTGAAATTGCCGCCGTATTCAGGCCACTCTTTTTTGAACGACGAATACCCGTCGAACATAGGCTCGGAATACAATACCGTAACACTGCGCGGGACTCCGTCCCATTCGGGATCCACCCAGCCGCCAGCCGGCACATGGTCCCTATAGTAGGAATCTTGCGTGTAGTTCATCCAGTCAACGGCGAGTTTCATTACCGTGGTACAGCCACTCAGCACACACGTCATTAAGAACAACATAATCACAAACAAAGGAGCAGTAAACTTTTTCATCGTCCACTCCTTTTGGGCGCACCGAAATGGACCCCGGCAGAAAGATTCAACACCTCGACCAGGCCGCCCTTGTTGCGACCGTCGATCTCGAAGGAGGAATAGCGCAAGGAGAACTGCGCCCGGATATCGATATCAAGGACATTCGTCACGGGAATGAAGCCATCGACCTGCACGCCAACGAGCATAGTTTTTGACGACGGGATATCGTCTACATCTTTCATTTTCAAATCTTCACCGACCATCCCGAATATCACATCCGCCGAGAAATATTTCCATTCCATGAAGGCAAAACCGCCAGACAGCGCCATGGAAAAATGACTGAAGTCGTCACCGGAAATAGAACCAACCTGGAGCAGGAACAGGATGCGCGACATCTGCCATTCGGCCATGATGTTGAACCCGGTCGAAGGCTCCAGTATTTTTTCCAATCCTCCTGAATACATCGCATAGGAATACCCGCCAAGCAGCGTCCAGTGCATCCACTTGGGAGCCACGGACAGATGCTGATCCTCGGCAGCCTTCGCCGTCTCGGGGCTTGCTGGAGGCACCCAACCAAGGTAAGGGCTACCGGGATAGCGTTTGCGAAATTCATTCCACTCCGCAATAGAATTGCTATAGTCCATCGGTTCGCCACCGCCATAGTTCAGCGCGAGGCGTTCCAGGTATATGCCGTAAAATTCGCGCGTCTCGCGCGGGACATCCCTCACCGCCATGGCAAACCGTAAATCGCGATGGTTCACGTTGATGGCCAGATGACGCTTTTCGAGCAGACATTCCCCACCAACAACCTGCAGTTTTTCGCGGACCGCCACAATGGAATCGTGTTTCGCGAGCAGAAAATCTATATGCTCCCAATACTTCGGCTTGTCTATGGCATCGGCATCCTGGATCGCCCTGCTGTACAGGAGGAATTCCTCTTCATAAGAAAGGAGAACAAAACCGGCAGGCGGCGCGAGGCGTTCCAGTTCCTCGACAGCCCTTTCCGAGGAATACCCGTAAATGGCATCGCGCTTGGCCTTTTCCAAACTTGAATCGGCAGCATAAGCCACCTGTGCAAGCAGCACAAGGCTAAATAGAACTAAACAAAGCTTTTCTCCTCTGGACATGATCACACCTTACCGAAAAACTAATAGGAGGCCCCGAAAACAACTCGAAGACTCTATTAGAATATATATCAACGTTGCAGATTATGAATGTAATTCGTCAGCGTTTTGCAGCGGTCAGTCGGAACGCCACGCAGGCGATATCGACGGCACGGGACAGGCTCATCTCGCGGCTCATGCCTTGCGGCAAGTTGCGAAACCCGACATTGCAAATCGTGTCGCAAAGTTTCTGCGCCGCACCTGCGACAGAATCGACAGGCGAGTCTCCCTCGGCATTGCTCGCGGCATTCTGGAGCATGTTCAAAAGCATGAAACCGGCACCGAAACGTTGCTGTTTATCTACCAGCGTCACAAGTCTCGATGTGTCGGCCACAAGGAAGCCTATCTGCAAAAGCGTATCGCCCACAAGCTTCACCTTCACCTGGCGTTCCACGGCAGAGGCCGGACGTACAAATTTCTGAAGGGGCTGCATGTAGGCAACAAAGGGGCGCTTCACCGGCATCCCGGCGGGCACCAGAGCAGCCGCGGCTTCATTGAACCTGGCGCACTCCGCCCTGTAATTTGCCATTACAATTATGTTGTCTGCAAGGTCAAGATAGTCACCGCAGGCGCCCGCGACAAGAATAAAGTTCATGCCCGCAGAAGCGAGCTCGCGAATGCGGTCGGTCAGCGGGATAAGCGGCTCGCGCTCGTCGCCCAGCAGTTTGCGTACGCGCATGTCGCGAATCAAGAAGTTCACCGCAGAGGAATCCTCGTCGATGAAGAATGTTCTTGCACCCGCCTCCATGGCTTCGAGAAGGTTCGCCGCCTCGCTCGTGGAACCCGAGGCCGACAGCGTATTGAAATCCTTCGTGCTGATGCCACCCGGCAAGTCGCGGACAAACATCGAGAGGTCCGTACCGCGAACGCTGCGCCCGTCTTCCACACCCACACGGAGCGCAGTCTCGTCAACCACGATTCCCTCGCGACCGTCACCCGGCACATGCGGGTACACCGCCCGCGTCAAGGCCTGCAACAACGTGGATTTCCCGTGGAACGCGCCGCCGGTAATAACCGAAATTCCCTTGGGGATTCCCATGCCGCGAATTTTGCGTCCGCAAACATCCAGAGTCACAGCCATCTCCGCAGGCGAGGCAAACGGCACGGCTCCCTCTAGAGGCATTTCGCTCAGGCCCGAAGCCCTCGGAAGAACCGCCCCGTCGGGCACGAACGCGCAAAGCCCGCGAGTATCGAGCTGCTCCAGAATTTCCTTGCGTTCGGCAAGCACACGGTAGTGTTCCAGCATCTGGGGTTCGTCCGCCTTGCTGAAATACAGCCCCGCCGACACAAGGTCAGGCAGGACCATCGTCAAGATTTCCGCCGCAGGTTCCGCCTGAATCTTGCGGCCCTCGCCCGGGAGCCTCACCTGCAAGCACACACGAATTTCGCCATTGTCTATCCAAAGGCTATTCCGCACCAACATCTCGGGTCCGGCAGAATCGAACAGGACCGCGGCATCTTTCCCGGGGAACCTTTCCTGCACCAGGCGTCCCAGTTTACGGTATAGAAAATCGCTCAGCGCGAGCCTGCGTTCAAAGCTACCGCCCCATTCCGACGCATACCCGAGCGTCGAAAGAGCCGCTTTGAGAATAACCCTCGAAGGCGGCGCATACGGATCTCCCTGCACATGGATAAATTCCAGCACAAAGTCGCCAAAATCCCATGGTTTTTCAGCGAGGCTCTTGTACAGGCCGTAGTTCTTGCCGCTCAGAATGCGGATTTTCTGGTATAGGGCTTTCATAAAAATTGGCTTTTGGGTGTCTCTTAAAAGAATTTTACCTACAAAATATTATAAAACTCTTCCCACTTCAAGGAAAACTTTATATTTTAGGGGTAAACGTAAATAGGAGTAACACTAATGAAGAAACTTTACATCCTCGCCCTTTTGGTGGCATTCCTTGTCTCGGCCGCTGTCGCAGACGACGACCCGCCTCCCCGCGGAAAGCCCGCAACCGTTACCATCATCACGAACCCGCCCAACAGCGAAGTGTACCTGGGTAACGAACTCCTCGGCAAGAGCCCCATCGAGAACATGCAGGTGCAGTCCGGTCGCCAGACCCTCATCGTCATCGACCAGGGCTACGAACTGGTGAACCAGCGCGTGAACGTGTGGCCGGGCAAGGACAAGCGCAACACCTTCGACTACGGCACCAAGATCCCGAAGGGCCACATCGAAGTGACGACCATTCCGGGCAAGTGCCTTATCTATGTCGACGGCGAAAACTCCGACAAGACCGACGGCGCAGCTCTCACCATCCACAACCTCGACGCAGGCGACCACCTCGTGCGCGCAGAATGCTCCAACCGCAAGTCCGCCGAAATGCTCGTGACCGTGAAGGGTGAAGAAACCGTCAAGATTACGCTCGACGCTAGCGGCAAGAAGAAAAAGAAGTAATCGTCAAAGCACCGCGGGTGCACACGAAGAAACTGCAAAGGACGCCGGATGGCGTCCTTTATTGTATATACGAGGCAAGCTCTTGCATGCCAAAATTTTTTTTCATCGCTTACGCATGTGTATGCGCGAGGCAAGCTCACGCTTGCCGAAGTTTCTCGTTTTACTTTCCGCAGGTAGCCTTGACCTGCTGTTCCAGTTCCTTGAACTTGAGTTTGCCGATAGCCTTGGAAACGGCTTCGCTTTCCGTCTTCCCGACACCCTTGGAACTCTTCGAGAAGCTGACCCTGTCACCGGAAACGGAGATGGCGACATCAAATGACAGGAGCTGGTTCAGGGAACTCTTGGGAGTCGACTTTACCTCCGCGGCGAGGAGCGGGTAGCGGGAATCGTTTCCGACGAAGATGGATTGCTTGGCCATCTGGTCGGTAAGCGCCTTGCATCCGTCTGCATTGCCCTTGCAGTCAAGGCGCACATTGCATGCCGGCAGCTTAACCTCGTACTGGACCACAAAGCCCTGGGCCATCCCGGCCGCCTTCAAGATATCTTTCGGGAAGTTGGGAACCAGGGTCAAGGTATGTTGGCCAGCACCGAATTCCACATTCTGGATCGTGAACACGGCAACGCCCTGATCCTGGGTGCGACGTTCGGCGAGCGTCTTGCCATTTTGCACGGCCTTCAGCGGGAAATCCGTCACGATTCCATTCGCATCCGTAACCGTCACGTTCAAGTCGGTGATGATATCCTTGTCGATAACCAGGCGCGCCGGTACGGATTGCACGCTGATGTTCGCGAGGCGCGATGCGATAGCGGCCTTGAGACCGGGAAGATTGTGCTTCAGGTTGAACGATTCATTCAGGGTAAAGACCTTGGCAAGTTCAGCCTTCAACTGCGCATACGGCTGCAGGAGAGCCTCTGCCGCGGCGAGGTTGCGCGCAGCCTCGTCATAGCGGGAAGCGTCCAGGGCGGCGCGGCCGGCAGCTTCAAACTTCTCGAGCTTTTCTTTTGCCGTCGCCATCTGCAGGCGGATGTTGTTCGTCATCTCGTCGATATCGAGCGTGGCCGTCGCGCGGAAGCGCTTGCCTTCCTTCGGGAGCGGAGTCACCTTGATCCACTTGAGGTCGACATCGGTCTTCACGTTCTTGTTGGACGTATAGGTCTGCGAAATCTTCTCCTTGCCTCCAGCGGACACATCCTCCGTATAGAGCTTGTCATCGGTCTTGACCGTCGATGAAACCTGCTTTGCGACACCGGCCATCGCAGTATTATTCGCTTCTTCCTGCGATACGGCAGAAGATGCCGTATAGGTAATGACCTTGCCAGCAAAAGCAGCAACAGAGAACGACAACAGCAAAATCGCAATTTTCTTGATGTTCATCTTACTTCAACTCGATAAGAATAAGTTTCTTGGTGATGTTGATTTTCTTGACTGTCACCGAACCCTTCATGCCGCGACGGACGTAGCTGTAGACTTCCTGCGAATCGGCGAACTTGTTCATGTCCGCGAATACGGTCAGGTCGATAGTCTTCGATGTCATCACGTTCACGCTAACACGCTTGAAAGCCTTCTTCAGGAGCTGATCTACGTCATCCTGGATATCCTCGACACGCTGTTCATCGAACTCTCCCTGGAGTTTCATGATGACCTTGTACTGCACGCCGTTCTTACGGTCCACTTCCCAGTAACCCTTGATTTTCTTCTCGAGGCCAGGCATGGCGCGTGTAGCGGCGGCAAAGACTGCGTCAGCAATTTCGCCACGGGAATTTCCCGAAACCATGGCCTGGCTCGTCTGGCTTCCCAGAAGGCGCGCGGTCGCGGCCTCGTAGGCGCTCAGCTCAATCAGCACGACTCCCTTTTCGATGGATGCCGCAAACTTGACGTAGATATCGGCACCGAGAGCAAGACTTGCAAGATAGGAGAGGTCCTCGTCCGTCTCGGCGATATCCTGCTGCATCTGGATGACCTCGTTCAATGTCTCCTGGCCCTGCAGGGACTTGACTTCGTACTGGCGCTGTGTCAAATAGCTGTTGATGGCTTCGGTCGCCATGCGGTTGTTGGGGTTGCTCTGGAAAGCCTGCAAATCACTCATGCCCTTTGCCTTCTGGGCCGGGACGACGAGAATTGTAGGCATGTGGAAGTCCCCCGCATAGGAGGAATTCGACTGCGAAACCGGCCTCTGGGCCGATGCCGGAGCCACCGCCTGCTGCTGGGTCCTCTGTGCGGGAGCCGTCTTCGGGGCGGGCCTTTCCACCCCATCCAATTCGTCATACGCACGGGAAGCGTCGCGCTTGGTCTCCGTTCGCGATGGAGCCCCGAACGAGAGGCCGACCAGGCAACCGAGGAGAATTATGTATTTTGCGATATTTCGCATATCACACCTTCTTTCAAACATCTTGCGATACACCGGCTACCCCTGCCAAACCGCATCAGGGGTCACCCTAGCATCTTAATAGATAGTAATATATACTTTTTTTCACATTGTCAGAGAAAAATGATACGAAAAGTGTGATAAATATCCTATTTATCCGATAAAAGGACTCGGAAAGAAGGCTTCTGGCCCATTTTCTTGTTTTTTCGGACATTCGAGTGTCCGTTTTTTGATTTTTTTTTCTAGTTTCAAGTTTGAAAGTCAATCCAAGGAGTCTATATGAACTTCAAAGCAGTCCTTGCGGCAGGCGCCCTGCTTGCAACACAGTCTTTTGCCATCATCGGCATCGGTGCTCACTACACCCCCAATTTCGGGACGAAGATGACCGGTTTCTCGGCCACCCCAGACAGGTTCGGCAACAGCGTCGACGTTTCCGATGCGGGCGAAGTCAAGCTGTGGCACGGTGGTTTCAACGAGATGATGCACGGTTTCGGCTTCAAGGTGTGGGTGGACATCCTCCCCATCATCGACGTGGAAGCGACATTCAACATCCAGTTCGGCTCCTACGACGCATCGCTGTTCATGCTCGACCCGAGCCTCGCCCTCAAGAGCGCCATGGGCATGGGCTCCGGCGAAGAATACAAGCTGGAAGACTACAAGCAGATTGACCTCGAAATCGAACTTGGCGGGACCCCGTTCGGCAAGGCGAACCCGAAGTTCGTGCAGATGAACGGCGACATCTCCATTACCTACCCCATCACGTTCATCCCCATCATCCGCCCCTACATCGGCGGCGGTCTCACCTACTACATGAACACGTTCATCCTGAACCAGAAGTTCACGAAGCGCGTCGTCGGTGACACCTACAAGACCCTCATCGACACCTTCAAGGACGAAGCGGAAAAGAAGGTTAACGACATCATGAGCGACCCGACCAAGCTGCTCGACCCATCCGCAGACCCGACTTCCATGGCGATGCCCGACCAGGCCGACATCATGAAGACTGTCTCTGACGCCATGGTCGAGAACCTGCAGGATGCCGCCCTCGAAGAAGGTCTCAAGACTAGCATCGGCGGACATATCCTCGTTGGCGTGCGTGCCAAGCTCCCCATCATCCCGATCGCCGCATATGCAAACTTCAAGTACTACTTTGGCGGAGACTTCCCCGAAGAAGTCGAACCGGGCAGGATGGCCGCTGAAGTCGGCGTCGGCTTTGCACTTTAATTTTAAGGAAGGAATACAAAGGAATCAAAGATGGCTCTCAATCCAAGCAGCACAAGCATCCTCATTGTTGAAGACGAAATTGCAATTGCCGAAGGTCTCGTGGATCTCTGCGAACTCAACGGCTACAACGTAAAGCACGTGACCGATGGCGAAAGCGGCCTTTCCGAAGCCCTCTCCGGGCAATACGGGCTAGTCCTCCTCGACGTGATGCTCCCTGGAATGAACGGTTTCGAAGTCTGTGACAAGATTCGCGAAAAAGACAGAAGCCTCCCCATTATCATCCTCTCGGCAAAGAACACCGACGAGGACATCATCAACGGCCTCAAGTTCGGCGCCGACGACTACATCCCGAAGCCGTTCTCCGTCCCCATGCTGCTCGCCCGCATCGAAGCGGTACTCCGCAGGAGCAGGCAGTCGCTGGAAAACGAAGGCAAGCTCGCCGCCGGCAACCTCCGCGTGAACTTCCGCGAATACGCAGGAACGCGCGGCAAGGAAGAACTCGCATTCACCCGCAAGGAAATCGAAATCCTCGAATACCTCTGGAACAACCGCGACCACGCAGTGCCCCGCTCGGAGCTGCTCCGTGAAGTCTGGGGCTACGAGAATGCCGAATCCGTGGATACGCGCACCGTGGATATCCACATCACCAAGTTGCGCAAAAAGATCGAGGACGACCCCTCGCACCCGAAGCTCCTGGTCACGTTCCGCGGCGAAGGTTACCAGATGCGGTCGACGCCTGAATGCACAAAAACCGCTTAATTGCAATATTCGTTGCCATCTTCGTTGTCATAGCGGTGCCCATCGCGGGGCTCCTCTATGACTCGTACCTGCACATGCAGGACGACACCAAGGCCGAGTGGGCCATGCACGCGAACCAGGTGCTGAAGATGGCGAACAACCGCATCAAGGACGACCTCTCCATCGAAAACAAGCGGTCGTTCATGGAATACCGCTTCATCAAGGTCGCAAAGACCATCTCGGCGGGCGAACAGCCGACCTATTCCGACCTAGCCCTGAACTACCCCGTAGTTTCGTGCGACAACGACTCCACAAAGAACGACTACTGTAGCCAGTACACAGGATTGATCGGGCATTTCCAGATAGACCCGGACGGCGTTTTCAGCACGCCCTATCTGCCGGCAGGTGTGCTCGGCCAAGTGCAGCTCGAAAACCGCGAAGTACGCGAGTCCCTCCAGAACAAGCTCAAGTTCATTGTCCGCGACATGGGTATCAAGAACAAAAAGGCGACCGCGCAGGATTCACTCAAGAACTCGAGCGCGCTCGACCAGCTCGCAAACGAAGTGGACCTCTCCAAGCGCAAGAAGGGACGGAAGACGCGCGTGGAAAGGACGTCCGAGCAGGAGCAGTTCGCATTCAACGTTGAATCGGCCAAGAGGGATACATCCGGTCTCTACCGCATATTCCCCTATGTCGGCACGATGGACATCTCCATCGAATCGTTCCAGGTCGAACTGGACAGCCGCCACATCGTTTTCTACAGGAACGTGCTGCGCGGCGAAGAAAACTTCGTACAAGGTTTCGTCGTCGACATCCGCGAATACCTGAAGAGCATCGTAAGCCTCGAAATCAGCGAGTACGAGAACAGCGACAACCACCTCTCGCTCCGGTTCTTCAAGAAGGGTGAACAGGTCATCTCGTTTGGCGACAGGAACAACAAGACCCTCAAGGTGTTCGAGGAACCGCTTGCCGAACCGCTTGACGGCATCACCCTCGCCATGTATATCGACCAGGACGCCGAGAAATCCAGCGACCACGGCCAGGTCATATCGAACGGGAACTTGCTCATCCTCATCGGCGGCATCATGTTCCTGTTGCTCGGGGGCGGCCTCGTCTCGATTTACCGGCTCACCCAGAGCCAGCTCAACCTCGCCCAGAAGAGGCAGGACTTTATCTCGGCGGTGAGCCACGAGCTCAAGACTCCGCTAACCTCGATAAAGATGTACGCAGAGCTGCTGCAGAATTCGTGGGTGGCGAACGAGGAAAAGCGGCACAAGTACTACAACCTCATCGCAAGCGAAGCGGAACGACTCACGAGGCTCATCCAGAACGTGCTTAACTTGTCCAAACTCGACGGAAACCGCTGGACCGTACAGCTGCGGCAAGACAGGCCCAAGGCCGTCCTCGACGATTTCGTCGCCACCTACACGCGCAACGTGGAGAAGAACGGGTTCTCGCTTACGGTCACCTGCGATACAAGCGCAAGCGAAGTCTCGCTCATGATGGACCGCGATGCCGTAATGCAGATTCTCATGAACCTGGTGGACAACTCGCTCAAGTTCTCGAAGAATGCCGACTACAAGATGATCGTCATCGAACTCAAGAAGGAAGGGAACCACGTGTACCTCGCCGTGCGCGATTACGGCCCCGGCATTCCGCCTTCCGAAATGAAAAAGGTGTTCCAGGAATTCTACCGCGTCGAAAACGAGATGACGCGCGAAACCAAGGGCACGGGCATCGGGCTTTCCATGGTGAAAAAACTCTGCGCACTTTCGGGAATGACCATCGAACTCGAGAACGCGGGGCCCGGATTGAGGACGAAAATACACTTCCCGCCCGCATCCGTCTAGGCCCTTTTTTTGTATTTTAAGGTAGGTTCCGCTAAAGGAACCTCAGAACGCAACAAGGATTAGGCAATGACACAGGAAGACATTCTCCAGAACCCGGACCAGTACGACCTCTCCATCGAGACCGTCGGCAAGGGGACACTTCGGTCGCCCATGAAGGGCATACAGTTCGTTTCGGAAGAAGACCGCATTAGCCTCACCACGGATGTAAAGCGCATCCATGAATTTTACGAGAAAGGCATCGCCATTCCCTCGCTCGAAGCGGCCGGCCCGCGCGAGACCATTTTCCATGACCCCGCCTGGACACGCGCGGGAATCGTCACCTGCGGAGGCCTCTGCCCCGGCCTCAACAATGTCATCAAGGGCCTGGTACAGGTGCTGTGGTTCGACTACGGCGTCCGCAACATCTTCGGCATTCCCTACGGCTACCGCGGACTCAACCCCGCCTACGGATACTCGCCCATCGTCCTGAACCCGGATGTCGTGGACTCCATCCAGGAAGACGGCGGCACCATCCTCGGAAGTTCCCGCGGCACGCAGGAACCCGCCATCATGGTAGACACCCTGATGCGACTCAACATCAACGTTCTGTTCTGCATCGGCGGCGACGGAACACTTCGCGGGGCGCATGCCATTGCCGAAGAAGTAAAGAAGCGCAGGCAGCCCATCTCGGTTATCGGCATCCCGAAAACCATCGACAACGACCTGAATCTCATCGACCGCACGTTCGGTTTCGAAACGGCCGTGCTCTCCGCGACCGACGTGATAACGAGCGCTCACAACGAGGCGAACGGGGCGTTCAACGGGCTCGGTCTCGTGAAGCTCATGGGCCGCGACTCGGGCTTTATCGCCGCCTATGCCGCCCTTGCAACGACCGTCGTGAACTTCTGCCTCATTCCCGAAGTACCCTTCACGCTGGAAGGCCTCTTCAAGGCTCTCGAGAGCCGCTACGCAAGCGGCAAGACGCACGCCGTCATCGCTGTCGCCGAGGGCGCCGGACAGGAACTATTCAAGGACCAGGAAGAACGCCGCGACGCCAGCGGGAACATCCTCAAGAACGACATCGGCGAGTTCCTCACGCGCAAAATCAACGAACACTTCAAGAAGGTCGGCAAGGAAGTGAACATCAAGTATTTCGACCCGAGCTACATGGTGAGAAGCATCCCCGCGAAAGGAACCGACGCCATTTTCTGCTTCCAACTTGCTGAAAGCGCCGTGCACGCAGGCATGGCCGGCAAGACCGACATGGTGGTGGGCAGCATGAACGAACAGTTCAGCCACGTGCCTATCGAATACGCCGTAAACGAAAGGAAGAAAATTGACCCGAACGGAACACTATGGCACGCCGTTCTCGGCGCCACACGCCAGCAGGACTATTTCTCCGGCAAGGGCAAAGGCAACAAGTAAACGTATTTTTATTAACTTTACCGCATGCTGAAAAAAGAAGAAAGACTCCTCATCCGCACCTCGCTCATGGAATACCGCAATATTTTGTTCAAGACATACCACGGTACAGACGAAGAGAAGGGGCGGATAGCGCAGGTCAACAAGCTCCTGCAAACCTGGAAAGTATAGGACCCCATGGGAATCGGCTTCAAGACTTTATTCGTATTCGCATTGGCAGCCAGTGCCGCGTTCGCAAACGAGGATCTCCGTTTTGCGGACTCGTGCTATGCGGCCAGGGCGGAACGAGCCAAGGGCGACAAGGCCGACGCGCATAACGCGAAACTCATGATCGACGCCTATCACAAGGCCACCAGCGACGCCTCGGTCGAAGAAGCCGCCACCGAAGGCTACGTGAAAAGTCTTTTCTTCTCGTTCCGGTTCGTGCCCTTCGACAAGAGCAAGCGCGCGAGAAAGCTCGATTCGCTCAAGACTGCCAGCGAGGATGCCTACGGCAAGTTCCCGAAAAACAAGGAAATCGCACACATCTATGCATCCGCTCTTTCCATGTGGGGTGCCGACAAGAATCCGCTGCAGGCCGTAAAGGACGGCGTCGCCGCCAAGGTCCGCGATGTCGCGACCGCTGCCGAGGACTACCAGGTGCTCGGACGCGCGCATTTCGTACTGCCCTACATTCCGCTAGTCCTTTCATGGCCCGACAAGAACCTCGCCGACAAATACCTGACCATGGCGCTGGAAAAGGACCCAAAAGACTTGTACAACTACTTCTTCCTTGCAGAGCTTCGCTTTGACCAGAAACGCTATGCCGACGCGCTCGACCTTATCGAACGCGGTCTTTCCCGCGGTATCCGGACAAACTATTTCATGGAAGACAAGCGCGGCCGCTGGCAGCTGAAAGAGCTCAAGAAGAAGATTAACGCCAAGCTCGACAAGAAATAGGGCAAAGCGTCAATTAAACTGGCCATCCCAGCCAGGAGTCCGGTCGCTATCCCCCAACAGGTTTGCATGTTGACGAAGTTCAACGACCTTCATCTCCGGAGACCGATAATCTCTTTTTTGAACAATACAAGTGTAACAAGACTGCTTGCAGACCTGTTTCCGAGCCGCAGCCACGGACGCTGAACGCGTCAAATAACTGAAAACATAAGTATTCATTGCGGTAGAATTAAATTATATTTATTATACAGCAGAAATTCCAACTTTTCCCCAGGAGACTCATATTATGGAAGGAAACGCTATCAACCAAAAAGCCATGGAACTACTCCATGAGGCCGCCTTCACCTCTTCCCTTATCAAGGCCAAGGAACGCGAAAGCGGCATTGTAACAGAAGAAAATATGTACCCGGTCAACAAGAAAGAGACCGACCGCATGGCAGAACTTCTGGGACAAGCCGAAGCTGCTGCCGACAACGCCCAAGACCCGGCATTCGTCGAAAAATTCGACCAGCTAAACGATATCGTACAGTGGTCCTACGCCCGTCATCGCACATGGAAGTTTAGCCTTATTTGTGGCGTCATCCTTTTGGCCCTTCTTTTCCTATGGGCACGCAGCAGCAGTCAGGACTCGGTCCAAACAGCAAAAGACACTATCGCAAAAGTCGAAGCCTGGACCGAAAACGACACCACCATCTCTTGGGAAAAGAGCGGAACGCACTTCAAATACACTGAACTCTTCGTCTCTGCAAACAAATGGAAAGCGAACAAGCTGGCCTCGTATAAAAACAACTACCTCGAGTGCGAAAAGAACCTGAAGACCCTCAATAAGTCTCTTGAAACGGCCACCACCGACTCCAGCAAGAATGCAATCCAAAAGCAAATTGAATACAACACAAAAGACATGAACCAGAGCCGTGCCATTTTCGACAGCATTGCCGCGATGAACTTCCAGCAAATCAAAGCCAGTGTCATCGCGGATGAAAATCGATACATCAAGAGTTCAGAATCCAGCGCCACAACCTACCTGGTTTTCATCATCCTCCTTGCCGTTCTCATCGGCCTCTACATCTGGACCGGTTACCCCTATGGTTACGAAATGACGCGCAGCCGCACCCGCAACAAGATCCTCGAATGGGTGCGCAAAGTCGGTTTTTCATTGGCAAGCACGTTCTTCGGCGCTGGACTTGCAGCCAAGCTCTTTGCCGATGACTATATCGTAAAGACCACATTCATGGACGGTCACACCGAAACCCGCAGGGAATCGGACATTGCCGGCACCTTCTTCAACATTATCATAAAATTCGGCCTCATGGCAGTCGGTGCCTTCATCTTCATATTCATCTCCATATTCATCATCTTTATCGAAACCGCAGCCGGCCTGATAAACAAGATCCGCTAGACGATCGCCAAAGCCATTTACCCAACAGAAAAGCCGGTAGCAAACGTGATGAAAACCCCGAAAGTTGTATCCAACTTTCGGGGTTTTCATCAAAGCGGTGCTTTTAAGCTTTGCACTAGGATGAGCGGTCGCTAGCTCTTAACCAGCCTGCACGGCGGTGAGGGCGATGGTGTAGACAATGTCTTCCACGAGGGCGCCACGGCTGAGGTCGTTCACCGGCTTCGCGAGCCCCTGGAGCATGGGGCCGATGGCGATGGTGCCCTGGGCGCTACGCTGCACGGCCTTGTAGCCGATGTTACCCGCAGAGAGGCTCGGGAACACGAACACGGTCGCGTGACCGGCGACGGTGCTGCCCGGGGCCTTGAGAGACCCAACGCTCGGCACAGTCGCCGCATCGTACTGGAGCGGGCCATCCACGAGCATCTCGGGGCGGGCTTCCTTCACAATCTTGGTCGCTTCGCGCACGAGGTCCGCATCCGGGCCCTTGCCGCTGTTCATGGTGCTGTAGCTGAGCATCGCGACACGGCTGGGAAGGCCGAAGGCCTTAGCGGTGTCGTCGCACTGCATGGCGATTCCCGCGAGTTCCTCGGCGGTGGGGTTCAGGTTGATGGCACAGTCGCCGTAGATGTAAGTCTTGCCAGGCATGCACATGAAGAACACGGAGCTCACGGACTTGACGCCCGGGGCGCACTTGATAACCTGCAGGGCAGGGCGCAGTGTATCGGCGGTAGAGTGGATGGCACCGGAAACGAGGCCGTCGACTTCACCCATCTTGAGCATCATGGTGCCGAGCATTACGTTATCTGCAAGAGCCGCGCGGGCCTGGTCTTCGGTCATGCCCTTCGACTTGCGGAGTTCCACGAGCGTCGGAACGTACTTTTCGGCGAGTTCCGCACTCGGTTCAATAATTTCGATGTCAGCCGGGAGCTGCACGCCCTGTTCCTTCGCGACCTTCAGGATTTCTTCCTTCTTGCCCACGAGCACGGGAACCGCGATACCACGGTCGATTACGAGCTTCGCTGCCTGCACGGTACGCGGTTCGCTACCTTCGGGGAGCACAATGCGCTTCTTCGCCTTGGACGCCTTGAGGAGCAGGCCCGCACGGAACATCGCCTGGCTCGTCTTGCGTTCGGCAGGTTCAGCGGCGAGGTCCTTCGCAAGGCACTTGGGGCAATGCAGCAGGCGGCACGGGCAGAACAGGTCGGCATCCTCGCTATCGGAATAGATCTTCGCGTCGAGCGCGGTCGCGAGGGTGTCGTTGAACTTCTGGGCCATCACGTCGCTCATGCCAACAGCGCCTTCCACCACGACTGCATCCACGGAATCGAAATCCTGCTTAAGGAAGTCGGCGGCAATCTTTTCCATGAGCACGGCGGAGTTGTGCTCCTTGAGTTCGGCAACTGCCTCGGCGCCGTTCACGCAGGGCTTGTAGGTGGCGGACTTGAGGCCGGCGGCGGCAACGGCGTCGACGACTTCCTTGACTTTGGCTTCCATATTTGCGGAAGCAACCAGGTAGACTCGATTCATAGAATATCTCCGGAATAAAACTGATTGTTGAACGTGTAAAAAGTAGGTTTTAACCGCGGAAAAAATTGGGGACCTGTCCCAAAAACGGCACCCTTCGCCCCGCAGTAAACTTTTATTTACATGAATAGGCTGTTTATGCACGTTTTTTGCACGCTTATTTTAAATTGGAACCCTGCCTCCTGTTGCATTTTTACCCAAAATAAGCGATATTTATAGTATCGCCCCACTTGATTGGGATGTGTAATAAGGAGCGATTATTGTGTGGTATAAGGTTATCACTCGTGTGATTTTGTCGACGCTTGTCATGGCAATGTGCGCCATGTCACAGCCCGGGAAGAACAAGAGTTCTTCCTCGGCCGACGTTGCGTCGTCATCGTCTGTCGCCGGACCCGGCGCAGGCGGTTCTACTGTCGTTATCCGGTTCATGCCGAACTGGACCAACACCAACGCCATCTTGAACTACAAGGGCACGGAGACCCCCATGACCGCAGTCAACAACTACTGCGGCTGGTTCCAGGCGACCGTCAAGAACGCCCCCGCAAGCGGTTTCGAGGTCTTGTTCAAGCAGACCATCGGAAACACTTACGTGACCGCGGAAGGCCCGGAGAAGGTGGCGCGCGACCTGCAGCCCGTCGGGACTCCCATCAACCTCGACAGCGTCGCCGCGCTGAACGACACGCTATGGATTATCGGGAATCCCTCGGGACCCCCTGACCTGTTCTCGAAATACCCGAACCGCCTGGGCGACTGCCCGGTCAAGACGCTCTCGGTGATGATGTTCGACTGGTACGACGGCTCGAACAGGGGCGGACGAAACGGCTACGAGGCACGCGGCGTCCCCCAATACGGCGAAGGCACAAACGAAGACTTCGGCAACAGCGGATGCGGTCTCACGAAGGGAATGGTGGAGCCTACGCTCGGCAGCAACGGCGTCCCGGTCCGCGCAAGGGACTTCCCCTCCAGCTGCACGAACGCGACCCACCTCGACTACTGGTTTTTGCCCGAAGTCATCAACACCGGTGCAGACGGCAAGAAATACACGAACGCCACATGCCGCGACCTGGAACTCGAACTGACCGACGACGGATTCTGGCTCGGCCAGCGTGACGACGGCAGCAAGGAAGGCGGGGTATTCTTCCTCGACGACTTCCGCTGGCTCGACGAGGCCGGCACGGTCGAGAACGTGCATTACGATTCCATCAACGGTAACAAGGGCTTCCACAACTTCGGCTTCACCATGAAAATCCAGGCGAAGTTCGAATACGTGCCCGGCCAGTACTTCGAATTCAACGGTGACGACGACGTATGGGTGTTCATCAACAACCGTCTGGTGGTCGACATCGGCGGACAGCACACCAAGGCTTCGGGCTCGGTAGACCTCGACACGCTCGGGCTTGTCGAAGGCAAGACCTACCCGTTCCACATCTTCTACGCCGAACGCAAGCAGACGCAGTCGAACTTCATGATGCGCACCTCCATCGACCTGCGCACCGAGGCAAGCATATTCCTCACCGACACGCGCTCCACGCGGGATATCAAGAACTACGACGTATGGCAAATCGTAAAGAAGGACGCCCTCAGTTGCGACTTCTCCGCGAACGAGCTTGCAGACGTCGACACCGTGGAAGGCCCGTCCAACTACCGCCTTACCGGCGGCAACCTCGGTGAAGCGGGCGTGATGCTCGATACCGCGGGAATGTGGTTCGAGGGCATCTACATCGAAAACAACTGGTACCAGTTCAGCATCGATTCCGCACGCATCGTAGAGAACAACGGGCTTGCGCCGGGCCACTACTACCTCGAGGTCTCGCTCAAGAACAACCCCGAACAGAAGACCGGCGTGTGGATTACCATCCCGCCGTACAAGGTACCCACGCTCGTGTTCGCTACCGAGGAATGGAAGAACCTTTCATCGGAGATTTCGGGCGACACGCTACAGATCGGCCAGTGGGCATACGAGATGTACAAGGTGCAGGTGATGTTCGAGGAAGACTGGGCGCAGGTATCCATCTACAACCAGAACATCAACCTTTCTTCTAGCGACCCAAACATGAAGACGGTAGACGAGAACGGCAAGCCCATAAGCAAGGTCGTGCTCGACTCCATGGGCCGTGCCACGTTCTACGTCATCGCGAATGCACCCGTTACGGGAGCGACGCTACAGGCGAAGGGGGCGGCATCTTCTGCGGCAACATGGACCGACCTCGTGTTCAAGGAACCTCCCATACCGCGGATCTCCAGCGCGATATTCATTGACCGCAACGGCGACGGGCGCGGCGACAGCCTGCACATCAAGTTCAACAAGGAGCTCGGCGGCAAGAACAACCTCGACTCGCTCAAGTTCGCATTCGGCGAAGGCTTCCCGGTACAGACAAAAGAAAACTGGAAGGTCTCCAGCAACAATACCGAGCTTTCCATCGTATCGAGCAACAACTGCGAACCCTACAAGCTCTGCGGATTCAGTTCCCTCATCTTTACCGGCGGCAAGGAAGATATCTACACCGGAAGCATCGACACCTGGTTTACCTACACCGAAGGCGGCAAGGGCTACCACTTCCACATCGCGGCAGACCCGCTCGAAGACGGCGTGAACCCCATCGTCACGCAAGCCGTCAAGAACATCACGAAGAACGGCCACGTGCTGAGCCTCACCTTCAGCGAGGCGATCACCGAAGAGACAAGGCAATACTTCAAGGACATGTTCCGATACGTCTGCGTGCGTGGCGGCGAACAGGTCAATCCCGAAAAGCCCATGGGCATAGACAACGGGACTTCCCGCAGCACGATGGACCTGCTCTTTACCGTGACCACCTACGATGCGGTGATTCCCTCCGTAGGAGACTCTGTCGGCTTTGTCCCCGGCGTAGGAGGCTCCACCACGAATGTCGCCGAAGACATGAGCGGGGTAAAACCGCACAAGTACACCCCGATGGTGCGCATCTCGGGACAGCAGGACATGCAGATTACCGGAACCGACGTGCTCCCGCTCTCGCCGGACAACCCCATCGTGCAGGATCCGACAACCACGCAGCCTAAGCTCATCACCAACAAGGATGCCGACGCGAAACAGGTTTCCGATTCTCTCGGCGTGCAGGGGCACCTGGTCGGTTTCGACGTGGCCGAACTCATCTCGACCCAGACCGCCGAAGAAATCGCGAGCCTCGACAACCTCATCTCAACGCTGCTGAACGGAGGCAAGGACGACACCACGTACACTGTGCTCGAGATTACCAAGGAAGAATCCATCGCCCAGCTCATCGAGGCCATCCAGGCAAGCACCATCAGCGGCTTTAGCGACAAGGCCATCACCGGGTTCATGGATTCCACGATCAACGCCAGCAACTACAAGAAGAAACTGACAGGCGATGACCTCCAGCTGTTCGAAGAATACGTGCAGCGCGGAATCGAAGCGAGCCGAGACACCATCGTGAACATCACGACCGCGGCCGACATGGATGTCAGTTCGCTGTTCCAGGACATTATCGACGGGACCATTTCCGCGAAAGAACTGAAGAAGAACGGCGTGAGCGAAGAGGTAATCGAGGCCATCAAGAACGGGACGATTACCGCAAGCAACATCGACCGCTACCGCGACGGGACGCTCTCGCTCGTCACGCCCGACGACGTGAAGCTTGTTTACGAGACCAAGTACTACTCGCACCTCGGCAACTACGTGGGCGGATCCTCGGGATCCATCCTCTGCTCCGACAAGGAAATCTATGGCGACGCGGGATGCCTCGCGAACCCGGGCAACCTGTTCCTCGCATGGAACATGCGCGCCGACGACGGACGGCTCGTCGGAACGGGCGCCTACATTGCGCGCCTGCACCTGAAAGTCGTCGTCGGGAAGAAGACCGCAACGAACATCACGCGCGACCTCCTGTGGGGCGTGCGCCGCGGAGGAAACAACGGCATCAACCTGGGAGATATCCTGAACGAAAAGAAGAAAAAGTAGCATTACGGAACCTTTTTTCCCTACTGTAAATTTCTGTTAACCAAAGATACACGAAAAATGGCCATTTTTCGTGTATCTCCTTGTGTTGTAAACAATTATATGGTTGCATTTTCGTTTACAATAAGGCATATTTAAGGTATAGTCTATTAATGGGATGTTAAAGGAGTAACAACCGTGTGGTACAAGTCTATCACTAGAGTTTTATTGTTGACGCTTTTTGCGGTAGTGTGCGCTATGTCACAGCCAGAGGGTGGCCGCAGCTCAACAACGGTAATCCGGTTCATGCCGAACTGGTCCAATACCAATGCTATCCTAATCTACAACGGAACAGAAACCATCATGACCGCAGTCAAGAACTACTGCGGCTGGTTCGAGACCAAGGTGAAGGACACGCCCGCCTCCGGGTTCGAGGTGACCTTCAAGCAGACCATCGGCAACACCTACGTGACTGCCGACGGACCCGAGATCGTCCCGTCCGGATCGCTCCCCGTCGGGGCCCCGATTTCGCTCGACACGCTCAAGGCCAAAGGCGACACGCTGTGGATTATCGCAAACCCCGTGGACGCACCCGAACTCTACGCGGCATATCCGAACCGCCTGGGCGAGTGCCCCGTGAGGATCCTCTCGGTGATGATGTTCGACTGGCTGCACGGTGAAGGATGCGACGGAATAGAATGCAAGGACAGCAAGCCCTACGCGAACGGCGCGAAGGACGTTTATTTCAACGACCCCATCTACGCCATCAGCAACGACTTCGGTAGCGGCGGCTGCAGCGGATCGTACAACAACTACCAGAACAACGCGAAGGACCAGCACAACACAAGCTACATGTCGGGCATGGTAGAACAGCAGCTGGGCGCAAACGGCGCACCGGTTCGCGCACACGACTTCCCCGAGCACTGTCTCCTCACCGAGCACCTCGACTACTGGTTCCAGCCCCTCGTCATCGGCAAGGACGCCGCCGGCAAGCAGTACACGAACGCCACCTGCCGCGACGTGGAACTCAAGTTGACCGACAAGGGATTCTGGGAAGGCAAGAAGGACGGCAGCAGCAAGGAAGGCGGGTTCTTCCTGCTCGACGACTTTGAATTTCTTGACGATGCGAAGACCGTAAAGAACATCTTCTTCGACACGGGGACCAAGGCCAAGGACGGCAAGAACCACAACTTCGGCTTCACCATGAAGGTGCAGGCGAAGTTCGAATACGTGAAGGGCCAGGAATTCGAGTTCTTCGGCGACGACGACGTGTGGGTGTTCATCAACAGGCGCCTGGTGGTCGACCTCGGCGGACAGCACAGCCAGGTGCGCGGCTCCGTGAACCTCGATACGCTCGGGCTCGTCGAGGGCCAGGAATACCCGTTCCACATCTTCTACGTGGAACGCCACACCGGTTCTTCCAACTTCATGATGCGCACGTCCATGGACCTGCACACCGACGCAAGCATATTCCTCACCGACACGCGCTCGACGCCACTGCTCAAGAACTACGACGTGTGGCAGATCGTGAAGAAGGACGCTCTCTCCTGCAACTTCGACATGAACGAAGGCGCACAGGTCGATACCGTGGAAGGCCCCTCCAACTACCGTCTCACCGGCGGCAACCTCGGCGAAGCGGGCGTGCTGCTCGACAAGACCGGCGAGTGGTGGTTCGAAGGCATCTACATCGAGGACACCTGGGACAAGTTCAGCATCGACTCCGCACGCATCGTGGAGAACAACGCGCTCGCCCCCGGCCACTACTATCTCGAAGTTTCACTCAAGAGCAATCCCGAACAGAAGGCCGGAGTCTGGATTACCATTCCGCCCTACAAGGTTCCCACGCTCGTGTTCGCGACAGAAAACTGGAAAGAGCTCGGCTCCCAGGTTCTCGGCGACACGCTACAGATTGGCGAATGGGCCTACGAGACCTACAAGGTGCAGGTGATGTTCGAGGAAGAGTGGGCGACAGTCACCCTCTACAACCAGAACATCAGCCTCTCCTCCTCCGACCCGCAGATGAGCATCCTCAACGAAGAAGGCAAGCCCATCAGCAAGGTCGTTCTCGATTCTACAGGAAGGGCGACCTTCTACGTCCGCGCAAACACTCCCATTACGGGTGCGACCTTGCAGGCCAAAGGAACGGCGGCATCGGCGGCGACATGGAGCAACCTAATATTCAAGGAACCGCCCATCCCGAGGATTACCTCTGCCAAGATATTCGACCGCAACGGCGACGGACGGGGCGACAGCGTGTGCATCAAGTTCAACAAGGAACTCGGCGGCAAGAGCAGCCTCGACTCGCTCAAGTTCGCGTTCGGCGAAGGATTCCCGGTGCAGAAGAAAGGCGCCTGGAAGACCCACAACAACAATACGGAAATCACCATCGTCTCCAGCGAGACCTGTGAGCCCTACAAGTCATGCGGCTTCAGTTCGCTCGTGTTCACCGGCGGCAAGGACGACGTCTACACGGGTGCCGTCGACACCTGGTTCACCTACACCGAAGGCGGCAAGGAATACAACTTCCACATCAACGCGGACCCGCTCGAAGACGGCGTGAACCCGATTGTCACGCAGGCAGTCAAGAGCATCACGAAGAACGGCCACGTGCTGAGCCTCACCTTCAGCGAGGCCATCACCGACGAGACCAAGGATTACTACAAGGAGATGTTCAACTACGTGTGCGTCCGCGCCGGCGAAGTTGTAGATCCGGACAAGCCTATCGGATACGACAACGGCAGCAACCGGAGCAAGATGGACCTCCTGTTCTCCATGGCCACCTACGACGCTATTGTCCCCTCCGTGGGAGACTCCGTCGGATTTGTGCCCGGCGTGGGTGGCTCCACCGTCAATGTCGCCGAAGACATGAGCCAGAACAAGCCGCACAAGTACACCCCGAAGGTAAGAATCTCGGGCGACCAGGAAATGGAAATCACGGGTCCCGATGTCCGCGGAATCAATCCCGACAACCCGATTATCAAGGATACGACCACGACGCAAACATTCCTCGTCACGAACAAGGATGTCGACGCCAAGTATGTTTCCGACTCTCTCGGCGTCCATGGGCACCTCATCGGTTTCGATGTCGCGGAACTCATCTCCTCGCAGACGGCCGAAGAGATTGCGGCACTCGACGCCCTCATCACGGAACTCCTGAACGGGGGCAAGGACGACACCACCATCACGGTCACGGAGATATCGCGCGAGGAAGCCACCACGCAGCTGATTGAGCTTATCAAGGAAAGCCAGGTGACCGGATTCAGCGACGAAGTGTTCAACGGGATTCTCGAAGGGACCATCACCGCCGACAACTACAAGACCAAGCTCAAAGGCGATGACCTCGCGCTCTTCAACGAATACGTGGAAAGCGGCATCGAGGCGAGCCGCGACACGGTCTACGACATCAAGTCCGCCGCCGACAAGAACATCGGGAGCCTCTTCCAGGATATCATCGACGGGACCATCACCGAAAAGGAACTCAAGAAAAACGGCGTGAGCGACGAAGTAATCGAGGCCATCAAGAACGGCACCATCACGGCAAGCAATATCGACCAGTACCGCGACGGCACCCTGAACCTCGTCTCACCCGACGACGTAAAGCTCCAGTACGAGACAAAGTACTTCACGCACCTCGGCCACTACGTGGGCGGGTCCTCCGGCGTCATCATGTGCTCCGACAAGTCCGTCTACGGCGAAGAAGGATGCCTCGTGAACAACGGCAACCTCTTCCTCTCCTGGAACATGCGTTCGGACAACGGCCGCCTCGCGGGAACGGGCGTCTACATCGCGCGCCTGCACATGAAGATTATCGTCGGCAAGAAGACCGCATCGAACATCACGCGCGACCTGCTCTGGGGCGTGCGCCGCGGCGGCAAGAACGAAATCGACCTCGGCTCGATGCTTCCGAAATCTTCCAAGAAATCCCGCAAGAAATAATATTCTCTCTCATTGAAAATTAAGGGCTTGCGGTCTTGCCGCAAGCCCTTAATTTATCACCCGGGGATTATCCTATACAAAGTTGTACAGGTCGGTGATATCCTCGTTGTTCTTGTCGTACACCCAGAACTGGTTCGTATGCGCATGATCGTCTTCCACGAGGTTGATCTTCATGCCGTGCTTGTATTCCAGGTAGTGGAACATGCGGCCGAGGTCCTTGCAGAACACATCGACAAGCGGCGTGCTCACCACGAGGGTCACTTCGCGAAGCTTGCCCTTCGCACGGGCGCGGGCGAGCCAGCGGTCAATCATGCCGAGCGTAGATTCGAGAGTCGGGATACGGCCACCGCCATGGCAGACAGGGCAGAGTTCCGTCTTCTCGGTCATCAGGTTCACGCGGACGCGCTTGCGGGTCACTTCCATGAGGCCGAACTGGCTGATGGGAGCCGGGCTGATGGGAGCCTTGTCGCGGCGGATAGCCTTGCGGAATTCCTGGTACACCGCCTCGCGGTCGGCATCGGTCTCCATGTCGATGAAGTCGATGATGATGAGGCCGCCCACATCGCGGAGGCGCAGCTGCTTCGCAATCTCGTGGCAGGCGTCGATGTTTGTTTCGAGGATGATCTTACTCTGGTCCTTGCCGTGCACCTTCGGTCCGGTGTTCACGTCGATGGAAACTAGCGCCTCGGTCTGTTCAATGACGAGGTTGCCACCGCGCGGAAGCGGGACCTGGCGCTGCAGGGAGCGCGCATAGTCGTTCTCGATCTTGAAGTATTCGAACAGGCTCTCGCTAGAGCTCCAGAGCTTCACCTTGTCGAGCTTGTCCGGAGAAAGCACCTTGAGGTAATCACGGAGGGCAAAGTATTCGTCGCGGTTGTCGATATACACGTAGTCCGTGTTCTCGCCGAAGTATTCGCGAACAGTCTGCTCGATGGAATCGGATTCCTCGTAGATGCACGTTTCGGCAGGCATGGTCTCGAAGTTGTACTTCGTCTGTTCCCACTTGCTCTCGAGTTCGCGCATCTGCTTGCTGATTTCGAATTCGGATTCGTTCAGGCCGTTGGTACGCACGATGTAGCCCACGTCGCGGCCCTTGAGGCGGCGGACCACCTTCTTGAACTCGCGGCGCTTGGACGGGTCGCGCAGCTGCTTGGTCACGCCGATGAAGTTCGTCCCCGGCATGCACACCAGGAAGCGGCCCGCAAAGCTCAGGTGCGTCGTCAGACGGGCGCCCTTGGTGCTAATCGGTTCCTTCACGACCTGGACCATGATTTCCTGGCCTTCCTTCAAGATCTCGTCGATGGAGACCTCCTTGGAAGAACCGCCCTCGTCGTCATCGTCGCCATATTCGCGGCGAAGCGACTCGTTCCTGTCCATGGCGTCGTCCTGATGGAGGAACCCGGCCTTCTCGAGGCCGATATCGATGAACGCGGCCTTCAGGGCGGGGAGCACCTTCTGGACGACTCCCTTGTAAATATTGCCCAGGACTCGAGTAGACGAGACGCTCTCCACGACAAGTTCCGCAAGGTCGCCGTCTTCCATGATAGCGATGCGCTTCTCGTAAGGTGTCTTGCTAATCAAAATCCCACGCTTACACTTATTTGCCATAAAACTCCTAGAAGTAAATGCAAAACCAATAAAACTTATAAATCCCTAAAAAGCCCTCCAAAAGTATGGAGCGCTTCCGAGTCCCGGGGGATTCCTTGCGGAAAGTACCGAAATTCCACCCCACGGAACCTAGAGAGCCAAAATATAACAAGACAGGAAGCTTTAGGTAGGATTGGGCCGCCCTTTACAAGGACAAAACGCCCTCTTTCGAGGCGCTAACCGCCCAAATGGGTCGGCGGATTGCTCGCGCTGCTCCTGATGGCGGCCTTCTTCTTTTCGACAATCGCATCCGCAATGGAGCGAGCCTTCTCGACAAGCCACAGCCACGACTGGGAGCCTTCCGAATAATCAGCCTCGCCGAACATCTGCACACGGTTGTCCCTGCGAAGGGCGTCGACCTGCTTGAACGCGCGGACGTTGCCCTTGGGATAGACGGCGAAGGTGGCGCCGCCATTGTAGTTCAGGATGCTGAACGCAGGCACGTCGGAAGGGCCGTCGGCGATATAGACCATGTTCTCGAAGGGAACGCGGCGGCTCTCGCGAGCGATGGACGAGTTCACGTCGATCGTATCGGGATACTTGTTGCTTCCCTTGTTGATTTCGAAGAGGTAGCGCGTCTTGGAGGTGTTGTCGAGAGCGCAGGCGACCTGGGTAATCTCACGGTCCGGAACCAGGCCGAGTTCCGCGGCAGACGCACTCGATTTCAGGTCCCCGGCCGCATCCAGGAACCCGGGTTGCAAAGCATCCTCGATGAACTCGCAGCCGTAGATGCCGTCGACATAGGGCGCAATGGCACTCCCGCGAATCGTCTCCGCGAAGCCGGTACTAACAACATAATGTTCCAGACGGATATCGAACGCCTTGTATTTCGGGTCTTCGGCGATAAGCTTCTTCATGTCGCCGAAAAACTGCGGGAGGCCCGGATAAAACACGAGCTCCTTGCCGAACTCGCGAAGCCGGGCGTTGTTGAGTCCCTTGAACAGGCCCGCCTTCACATAGGTGAGGATGTGGTTCAGGTAGCTCGTATCAGCATTGACGGATATGCCCTGCGCGGCATAGCGTTCCCTGAGGGCGTTCGCCTCGTCCCAAAAAATTTTTCCGTCCACGCCGTAATAGCGGAAGAGCGGTTCTTGCATGTAAGAACTGATGAGCGTCTTGTCGCAGTCCCAGACCATCGCGATTACATTCTGTTCAAACGGAGCCTGTTTCATTCCCGCACCTCGCCTTGACGTTACTTTGTTATAAAATAGTCTTCCGGATTTACGGGCACGCCATTCACGCGAATCTCGTAATGAAGCCCGACTCCGGATTCGCGACCGCTCTCGTTCACAATGGCAATCGGGGAACCGCGATGGACACGTTCGCCTTGCTGTACCAGCGACTGGCCCAAGTGCGCATAAAAAGTCTTGACCCCGGGCGTATGTTCGATTTTGACCGAGAGGCCAAACCCGCGATGAGAACGCACCTCGGCCACCACTCCCGCACCGGTCGCGTAGACCGTATCCCCCACATCGGCGACAAAATCTATTCCGCGGTGTGGCAGGTCTATTTCGGTAAACGGGTCATGGATCATCTCGAAGCGGTTCCTGACAGCATGGCCGTTCTTGAGCGGATGCAACACCGGAATCGATGCGGCAAGAGCAGGATTCTTCTCGACTCCATTAAGCAGGTTCTTGAAGGTCGTCTCGATTTCACGGATACTTTTCCGTGGGTACAGGCCATTCGCACCGTCGTCGGCCAAGGCATCATCGAGCGTGAACCCGAGCCCGCTGAGCTTGACGGTACTGTCGCGCAGGAGCTTGGTTTCTTCTGCACGGAGAATCGTCTCGTCCACCGATTCGCGAACCTTCTTTATCTCGCGGGAGATACCCCTATTCTGGCGATACACGGATACGGCGTCGCCATCGGCGACACTGTCCACAATCTTCACGGGAGAAAAAAGCACGAACCCCACGACGGCAAGCACGAAGCATATCCCCATGACAACAAGCCGCATCGGGCTCACGCGGAAGCTCTTGCTGCCGGACGTCCTTTCGGAGAAGGTATGTATCTCAATCTTTCGCACAGGCTACGGACGCTCCCCGGCAATCTTCTTTTCGAGATCCTCGATACGCCGCTTGCCCTCCTCGATTTCGCCCAGGAGTTCCACAACGGCCGGATCGTCCTTGATTGTCCCGAGCAGGTCCCCGCGGACCGCCTGGTACAGCTTCTGGCCCAGGGACTGGAACCTGGTTTTCAGGCGGCTTTCTTCCGTCGCCAGTTCAACCCTCGCCAAAGCGGAGCCCGCAAGGTCCTTCGCCTTGGTTTTGAGCTTATTTATTGCCGTTTCGTTCATGTTCCTTTCCTCTTTCGCCTCTAAAAAATAGTAGTTTTTCACTGTTAAAATCAACGGAGACACAACATGAGTCGAAGCGAACGCAGACGCGCAAAGCAGAATGCAAAGAATTTCGTGCCAAAGAAAAGCAATTCCATGAACAAGTGGGTGATCGTGGCTTTGGCCGTTATCGCAGTCGTATTCTTTGTCGGTACGACTATTATCCAAAGAGGTGCCTAAAAAATGAAGTTCGTTATTGAAAAAACCGTTTTCCAGGATGTACTGCAGGCAGCCATCAACGCCGTCCCCAACAAGTCCACCATCCAAATTCTCAACAACTTCGCGCTGCGCCTCGAAGGCAACTTCCTCGAAGTGAGCGCGACCGACTTGAACCTCGGTATCAGGGTCAAGGTCGAAGTCCAGGGCGAACGCGACGGTTCCGTGGTCATCAACGCACGCAAGCTTCTCGAACTCATCAAGAGCCTCGTCGACCCGAGCATCACGACCGTATCCGTCGACGTGCAGGACTTCCTCGCCACCATCCAGTGGAGCGAACGCGGCAAGGCCTCCATCACCGGTTTTGACGCAAGCGACTTTCCGCCGTTCCCCGAAGTTGCCGAGGGCGAATCCCTGAGCTTCGCCGCTAGCGAACTTGCATTCCTCGCCGAGAAGACGACCTTCGCCTGCTCGACCGATGCCATCCGCCTCAACCTGAACGGCGTATTCCTCGAAGCGAAGGACGGCACCGTCTCTATGATTGCGACCGACGGTCACCGTCTGGGCCGTGCCTCCATCGACCAGGAAGGCGCGAACCTCACGAACGGCGCCATCATCCCGAAGAAGGCACTCCAGCTTATCCTCAATATGGCGAAGTCCGACGCGACCATCGAAATCCGCACGTCGGCCACGCACATTCTCTTCAACACCGGATCCACGCAGGTCATCTCGAAGCTCTTCGAAGGCCCGTACCCGAACTACCGTGCCGTGATCCCGCAGAACTTCGAACGCACCGTGCAGATGAACACGACCGAGTTCCTGAACAAGATGAGGAGCGTGCTCTCGATGGCGAACGCCCGCACCCACAAGGTGCGCCTGCAGATCGACGGCAACACCATGGAACTTTCCGCAAGCGACCCGGATGTCGGCGGCGATTCCCGCGAAGCCATCGCGGTGACGCACAACGGCGAAGGCAACTTCAGCATCGGGTTCGATGGTCGCTACCTCACCGAAATCTTCGGCATGTGCAAGAGCGAAGAAGCCATCATGAAGATGAACAACCCGATTGGCGCCTGCATCATCGAACCGGTGGGCGACAACCTCGGGTTCAGCTTCCTCCTGATGCCGACGCATCTGAACGACGACTAATCCACAGTCGTTATAGACAAATTAAAGGACTCCGCCCGGCGGGGTCTTTTTTTTTGCACGTAATCTCTTTGCTATAACCATCACCCATTTTTTTTCAACTTGTCCCTAAATTTTTGCAATCTATCGGCAGCATGAGCCAAGCCTATTGACTATTCCCTATGCGCATTCCTATTTTATGGGCATGAGTTTTAGGAATACAATCGCATACGCGCTGTGCATTGCGGCAGCCCTCGTCAACACGGGCTGCATTACCACGCAGCTCCACAAGTTCCGTATGACGGCATCCGAGGCGCCGGAAGTCCACGGTGCGAACACAAACCAGAAGCAGAACTCCAGCGTCTGGCGGTTTACCGGCAAGGTCAATTACAATTACGAAGAAAAAGTCGACATCTCCGAAGACATCTACTGGAATAAGAGCCTAGAGGAACTCTTCGATGGAGATAATCTTGAATCCAGCGACGCAGCCTACAAGATGGGAGGTCTCGATTTCGCCGGAAAAATCGAATTCCTATACAAGGCGAATTATTCTGTATTCGGATTAGGCGCAGGCATCAAGGATGGATTGTTCAACCACATCTTACTCGGGTTGAATTTCTCGCACTTCGAGTTCGGGGTGTTCGCCGGCATTTACAACCAATACAGCGACCTGGAATATTCTGGCAAAGTCGTCTCTGACAGCGATGACGGTGATGACTACAAAACAATCCGCGAAAACGATTCACAAATCAACACTAGCTTCTTTGCAGGAGCCTATGCAGGCATCTACCTCGAAAAACTCTTCTTCAACTACAGCGTCAGTTTCTATACGCCCAATCCCGAAATCAACGGCAAGGACCTGAGCGTCCCCACTATCACGAGCCACTACTTCACCGTAGGCTACAGGCTCACCGACCTGATAGAAATTTCCGCAGGGGGAATATTCACCGACATAGATACCGACGGAGGAACCGGCGGCTACACTGCCGGCGTAAGCTTCTATCTATAATTTCATGAAGAATTATCATAAATGTCAAACCCTTTTGTGGGAAAAAAGATTATTTTAAAACTATGACATTGATGATTATCCAGCTCTTGATTGTGCTCCTCGCCCTCTACGTGGGCTCGCGTTACGGGAGCCTCGCCCTCGGCGCGATTTCGGGAATCGGTCTTGCGATTCTCGTGCTCGGCTTCGGCCTGCAGCCCGGCAAACCGCCTACCGATGTCATTTACATCATTATCGCGGCAGTGACCTGCGCAGGCATTTTGCAGGCATCGGGCGGCATGGATTGGCTGATCCAGATTGCGGAGCGCCTGTTGCGCAAGCATCCGAACCACATCACGATTTTGGCTCCGCTCTGCACGTTCTTCCTCACAGTTCTCGTAGGCACCGGCCACGTGGTTTACACCCTCATGCCGATTATCTGCGATATCTCGCTCAAGAAGGGAATCCGCCCGGAACGCCCCTGCGGTGTGGCCTCCGTCGCATCGCAGGTCGGTATCACCTGCTCGCCCATTGCAGCAGCCGTCGCCTCGTTCGTGATTATCTCAAACGCAAACGGGTTCAACATCAACAACCTGCAGGTCATCGCGATTACGATTCCAGCGTGCCTTTGCGGGATCATGGCCGCAGCGCTCGTCTCGTACAAGCGCGGGCTCGACCTCGACAAGGACCCTGCATTCCAGGCCCGCCTCAAGGACCCGCAGATGAAGGAATACATGTACGGGAATACCGCTTCCGTGCTCGACAAGGAAGTCTCCAAGGAAGCGAAGCGCGCCGTGTTCATTTTCCTCGGTGCTCTCGCCGTCATCGTGTTCTTCTCCATTATGCAGATTGCGGGCCACGACATTCGCCCCAAGTTCCCTACAGGTAAAGTAATTGACGGCGTGGCGCAAATGAAGCCGCTCGCCATGAACATCATCATCCAGATTGTAATGATAACGGCCGCGGCGTTCATGGTTATCTGCTGCAAGGCGAGTCCCAAGAAGGCCGTGGCGGGCGCCGTGTGGCAAAGCGGCATGGTCGCCGTCGTCGCCATTTACGGAATCGCATGGCTCGCCGACACCTACTTCGCGAACTACATGGACGTGATGCAGGGCGCTCTCAAAGACATCGTGCAGCATTACCCGTGGGCCATCGCGTTTGCGTTCTTCGCAGTGAGTGTGCTCATCAACTCGCAGGGCGCGGTGGTGGTTGCCATGCTCCCGCTCGCCTACAGCCTCGGCATCGAGGGCCCTGTGCTCCTGGGCGTACTCCCGAGCGTATACGGCTACTTCTTTATTCCGAATTATCCCTCGGACATTGCGACCGTGAACTTCGACCGCTCGGGCACAACCGTCATCGGCAAGTACCTGCTGAACCATAGCTTTATGCGGCCGGGCCTCGTGAGCGTCATCGTCTCGACAATCGTGGGTACACTGCTCGTGAAGCTGTTCTACTAGAATGCGCCTTACCACCTATAATTTTATATTATAGATGTAATGGCAAACGCAATCCGCAAACGAATCAGCAAGAAGATTACCAAGGCGCTGCACGATTTCAATCTGATTGAAGACGGCGACAAGGTGCTCGTCGCCGTAAGTGGCGGCAAGGATTCGAGCGTGCTGCTGATGGAACTCGCAAACCGCATGGGCAAGTTTTTGCCGAACTGCGAAATCGGTGCGATACATATCCAGAGCGACTTTGCGGACAAGGCCCCGCGCGAATTTTTGCAACGGATGGCGGAACAGTACCCGCAGATTCCGTTTTACTTCAAGGATGTGGCGGTAGAAGGCCGCCTCAAGGAAGGGCGCAGCCTCAACTGCTACTGGTGCAGCACGCAGCGCCGCACCGAGCTCATCAAGTTCGCCCGCGAAAACGACTACAACAAGATTGCGCTGGGCCACCACATGGACGACATCGTGGAAACGCTCCTGATGAACATGCTGTACAAGGGCGAGTTCAGCGGCATGCCCCCGATGGTACCCTACGAAAAGTACCCGTGCAGCATTATACGCCCGCTTTGCTACTGCGAAGAGAGCGAGATTATCGAATATGCAGAGGACGCGGACATCCGCAAGTTCACCTGCACCTGCGAGTTCTCAAAGGCGAGCCACCGCAAGACAATACGCGAAGAAATCAAGAGCCTCACCAAGGGCAATTCCACCCTCAAGGCTAATTTATTCGAAAGCATGCGGAATATCCGCATGGACTACTTGCTATAGGCGCTCGCGGAGTTTATTCAACTGCAAGACATTTACTGCGCTGCTTGCGCGGCCTTGATACAGCGCACCGAGCGGAAGTCCCCCTTGGGGAAGGCGTTCATGCTTGCGGCCTTGCTGCTGAAATCGAGGAACAGGTAATACGCAAGATCGTCGGGCGTGGCAGTTGCGCTCCAGAAGTAGGCGTAGCCGCCGATGCCATCGTATTTCTCACCGCGATAGCCCGCGGGGAGCGCGTTAAAGCCGAGCACATCGGAACCATTCCCCTTCTTGAACCACCCGCCGGTGGACTTGAGTTTTTCACCCGCGACTGCCATGCCGTTAGCAAAGTCCGAACCGCCCGCCTCCGTAATAAGCGATGCAAAGTCCGCACTGTCCGGGAGGCTCCAGCCTTCGGGGCATGCTGCGCGCGCATCGTCCCAAGTGTAGAGCCGCCCATACTTATCGCAGTTGCGGCTGTCGCCCTCAGGGCACACGCTCCCCTCGGTCATAAAATTCAGGTTCTCCGCAAACCAGGTGAGGCCACCAATCTTCACTACGGCGTAGCTCTGGCCATCGCGCGGGTCGGTGAACGACTCGGAGCAGGCGATAAACAGCACCGATACAAGAAGGCAAGGCAGGTATAAAACGCGACGCATAGGAGAAAAATAATAAACGATATCGCCTGTTTCCTGTAAGAACCAGAAAAAGTGTTTTCGGGAAGAATAAAAAGCGCAGCAGGTTGTATATTTACTTTAGAACAACTTTAAGACGGTACCCTATGTTAATTGAAAAGATTACATCCCCTGCAGATGTGAAGAAGATGGACACGGAAAGCCTCAAGGCGCTCGCGGCAGAAATACGCACGGCGCTTTTGAACAAGATTTCAAAATGCGGCGGGCACTTGGCGCCGAACCTCGGATTCGTGGAGCCGACCATCGCACTGCATTACGTTTTTGAATCGCCCAAGGACAAGATTGTCTACGATGTAAGTCACCAGAGCTACACCCACAAGATTTTGACAGGCCGCGCCGAAGCGTTCCTGAATCCGGAAAAATACTGGAGCGTTACGGGCTACACCGAGCCTTGCGAAAGCGAACACGACCAGTTCATGATTGGTCACACCTCGACTTCCGTGAGCCTTGCGCTCGGGCTTGCAACCGCCCGCGATATCAAAAGCGAAAAGGGCAACGTGATTGCCGTAATCGGTGACGGTTCCCTGAGCGGCGGCGAAGCGTTCGAAGGCCTCGACAACGCAGGCGAATACGCGACGAACTTTATCGTGGTCGTGAACGATAACGAAATGTCCATCGCCGAAAATCACGGCGGACTTTACGGGAGCCTCGCGGAACTCCGAGCCACGCAGGGCAAGAGCGAAAACAACTATTTCAAGAGCCTCGGCTTTGACTACCTGTATGTGGAACAAGGTAACGACATCGAATCGCTCATCGCCGCATTCAAGCAGGTGAAGGATTCCACGAAGCCCGTGGTAGTGCACATCCACACGCTCAAGGGCAAGGGCTACAGTTTCGCCGAAAACGCGAAGGAAGGTTTCCACTGGGCCGCACCGTTTGACATTCCGACCGGTGTCGTGAACTGGGGTAGCGGCGAATCTTACGGCGCAATCCTCGGCGACTACCTGATGAAAAAAATCAAGGCCGACCCGAAGGTGGTCGTAATCCATTCCGCAGTACCCGCAGGTATCGGCTTCTTTGCCGAGCAGCGTAAGGCGGCAGGCAAGCAGTTCATTGACGTGGGCATCGCCGAAGAACACGCGGTCGCACTCGCATCTGGCCTTGCGAAGGGCGGTGCAAAGCCCGTGTACAGCACGCACAGCACGTTTATCCAGCGCACCTACGACCAGCTTTCGCAGGACCTGTGCGCGAACAACAACCCGGCCACATTGCTCATTACCATGTCTGGCGCCGACGGCATGAATGACACGACGCACCTCTGCATTTTCGACATCCCGATGATGAGCAACATCCCGAACCTGGTTTACCTCTGCCCCACCTGCGTGGAAGAAGCCATCGCCATGATGGATTATGCGATTGACCAGACGGAACACCCGATCGCCATCCGCATCCCGAACGGAGTCACGCACCGCAGCGTGAAATTCGATACCGACTACTCCAAGATGAATACGTACAAAGTAGACAAGCGCGGAAGCAAGGTAGCGCTGATCGGTCTCGGCAGCTACTACGCCCTCGCCGAAGAAGCCGCAGCAGAACTCGCCAAGCAGGGAATCGACGCCACCATCATCAACCCGCGATTCGCAACAGGCATCGACGCCGAAGTGCTCACGGGATTGTGCGCCGACCATCAGGTTGTCGTGACGCTCGAAAACGGCGTGGTCGACGGCGGCTTCGGCGAGAAGGTCGCGCGCTTCTACGGCAACACCGACATGCGCGTGCTCGTGAAGGGACTCAAGAAGGAATTCTACGACAAGGTTCCCTACGGCGAACTCATGGAAAGGAACCGCCTCACGCCCAAGCAGATTGCGGAAGACGTGATGGCGGTGCTGAAATAGCGTGGACTAATTGGATTGTAAGACTCCCCGAGCGCGAGGCCGGGGAGCGGGTTACTTGGTCGTCAAAGACTATTTGCCCTTAGGCGGGTTGCCGCCGCGACCACCACCAGACTTGCCTCCTGTAGTAGAAGGCCAACCAGCGCCTTTCGGATTGATGGGTGGTTGCCCCTTATGCTTTGACATACGCTTTACCTCCTTTGCGCAAAATGAGGAACCATACCTCCAATATATACTTTTTTCAGCACATCATATAGCCACATATCACATTTAAGAAAAAAAATCTCCGTTTCTATTTCTTTCTAGTTATATTAATAAAAGGATATTTATGTAATCAACAAACAAATGGTTATAAAAGGACTGCTATGACACCAATCGTACTCAAAAAAGAACAGATTTCTCAATTGATTCAAGAAATCTCTGTAGGCCTGCAAGAACGTGACGAGATAGTGGCGCTAGCCTTGCTTGCGATATTGTCCGGGCAATCTGTATTTTTATACGGCCCTCCTGGAACTGCTAAGAGTTTAATCGCCCGACGCTTGAGCCTTGCATTTAAGGAGTCTAAATATTTTGAATATCTAATGAACCGTTTTAGTACTCCTGAAGAAGTTTTTGGGCCAGTAAGCATCAAGGAACTTAAAGAAGACCGCTATATTCGCAAAACCACGGGTTACCTTCCCGAAGCCGACATCGCATTTCTAGACGAAATCTGGAAGAGCAGTCCTGCCATTCTAAACACCCTATTGACCATCATCAACGAACGAAAGTTCCGTAACGGAGACAAGGTGATAGATGTCCCGCTAAAAGGTATTGTGGCTGCCAGTAACGAAATTCCTGCAGAGAATCAAGGGCTAGAAGCTTTGTACGACCGATTTATCATGCGATTGGTCGTTAACCCCATGGTATGGCGTCGTAACTTTGAAGCAGTACTAAATGATATTCCTACGGAAGCGGTAGTTCCTGTTGATGAAACCTTGACTTTTGATACTCAGAAGTGGAATGAAGCCCTAACAAATCTCAACAATGTTACAATATCCAAGGAAACCCTAAACATAATCCATGCGATTCGCCAAAAGATTGATGAGTACAACAAAAAAGAAGCAAACAAATCTAGTCCTATTTATATCTCTGACCGACGCTGGCAGAAAATGGCTAGAATTCTAAAGATGGCCGCATACCTTTGCGATAGGAGCGAAGTCAAGCCGGTTGATGCGCTCATCTTAAAAGATTGCCTATGGACAAAAGTGGATAACAAGGACGCCCTCTCAAAGATGGTGCGTGATTCCGTGCGTGAATTCTGCCTTTTCAATTCTGAAAAATTTGAAAAATGGGCGGATGACTACAAAACACTTAAGCAGGAAATCGACGACACCTTTTTCCATAATAGTGATGTTTATGATGACACTACAGAGTATAAAGGCGTAAAATATTTTAAATCTGAATTGAGCATTCCATATTTGACAAGAAAAACGACGAAAGATAGATATGGTTGGGATAAAAATGAAGATGTAATTGTTCATTGTAAAAAACAAGTTTATCTTCCCTTTGATTGTTTTAAAACGAAAAAAGAATTTTTCCCGTTGGATGGTGCTTTTAATGAGCTTTCTATATACAGGGATCCAAATCATAATTACAGTTACGCAAAGACTACGATTCAATGCAATTTTAATGGTTCGGCTACATGTAGCATTGAATATACTTATAAGGAAAGTGATTCTTATTATGCGAGTTCTAAAACCGAAAAGGAAAAAATTGTTATAAAACCATCGTATAAAGTTGGAGACTGCAAAAAGGTAGCTCCAAAAATCAAGAAAATGTATCGGGAAAATGTTGATGAACTGATGAAAAAGTATGACGATATCGAAAAAGAAATAAATGATTTTTACTCAAATCTTGCCCAGGAAAACGATACGCCATTTGTCTCTAAGAAAGACCAAACTATCGTAACAGCCGTTGTTGCCGATTTCCAAAAACAAATGCGTGTTGAACGAATGAATGCCGAACAGCTTACAATAAAGTTGAATCAACATATAGACCCGTAGCACGATATGTCCAAATTCTCGGGATCGCCATATTCGTTATACGCAACTCTTCAGGTTTCTGAAAAGGCTTCTGTGGATGAAATCAAAAAATCCTATCAAGCCTTAGCGAAGCAATTCCACCCCGATAAAAACGGTGGCGATGATACGCATTTCAAGGAAATCCAGGAAGCATATGAGATTCTTTCGAATACGGAGCAAAAACGTCTGTACGACGACTATTGCGAAAGGGAAATCAACAGGATTGCCGAAGAAGAGATCCTTCGACAAAAAAAGGAAAAGCGTTCCGCAATCTATAAAACAAAAAATTCAACAAATATTAGGGAAAAGCTTTCAGAATGGCTTCGCAAAAACTTAACCGAGAAATTTTCAGATGTATGGTCCAAGTCTTTTGACGATTCATTATCGAAAGATCTTGACAAAACCGTAGATGAACTTGGTCAAAAATTTGCGAATACCCCCTTTGATAGAATCAGACAAAAGCTGTCGAAAATGGAAAGGCTTTCTTCAATTGAAAAAGCGAGCAAAAAAAGTATAAACGACCTTCTTAAGGAATTTGCCAAATCCATTCCTGGTGTTGATACGTCATTTTGGGAAAATAAAGTTAACGCATTGATTCCGGCAAAGAAATCTTCCAGAAAAGACTCCAACTCAAAAGACTTGATGGAGCAAGATTCCGCCAATGCTGATAAAATGCAAGCCGAACTGGATGCCATTTACCAGCATATATTGGAATCATGGCGCGAGGCCTACGAGAAAATGGTTGTGCAATGGATGATTTCTGAAATGGAATCGGCCAAGCAAGCCATGTACGCCAAGTACCAAGAGATATTGAACAACCTCCGCCAAATCAAGAGAACGCTTGGTTCTATTCCAAATTTAGGATGGGATCTTGGATTGGGAAACCTTTCCGCACACGATATCCAGATTGTTCTGCAATGGGGTAAATTCTTTCAGGATAATCCAAAGATTCAAGAATTGTGTGAAGCTCTTGGACATTTAAACAAAGAGGCGTCAAGAATAGAGAAGGAAACCATTCAAGCCACCCGCAGTTATGACACCATTACCATTGATTGCAATTCTAGGGAAGAAATTACAGGTGTAACCTTTGGCAAGAGTATTGAGGACGCCCTCCCCCAGGAATTGGCTCTGCTTGGCGATGAGGATACATCTCTGCTTTTCGATATGAAATACATCGAAAGCAGGCTCATGTGCTTTGAAAAACAAGGTTATATTGCGCATCATAATGAAGAAACCTACGAAGAAGAGCGTGACGTCGAGAAAAAAGAGAAGAAAGGTCCCATTATAGTTTGCGTTGACACGAGCGGTTCCATGGCCGGCACTCCTGAAAGTATAGCCAAAGCGATAACACTCCACATGGCCTCCATTGCCCATAAGCAGGATAGGGATTGCTATTTGATAAATTTCAGTACGAGCATTACCACTTTTGATTTTAAGCCTCCCAAAGGCATTGAAGACCTGATTAAGTTTTTAGAGAGTAGTTTTCATGGGGGAACGGATGTAATGCCCGCTCTAAATGAAGGCATCCGAATGATGCAGGAGGGCGGCTACGACAAGGCAGACCTGCTTGTAATCTCGGACTTCATCTTTCCGACAGGTGATTCTAGAATGTTAGAGAAAATTCAGAAACAGCGAGAAAAGGACAATTACTTTTACGCTCTGTCAATCATGGATTCCGGATATGGTTTTAGTTACTACCAAGATTCTAAACAAAAAATGTTTGATGAAGCCTGGATCTATTCTCCTTATGGTAAAGACCTTAGGATGCTATATTCCCGTCTCTCAAAGATAGGAGAAAATCGGTAACTATGGACACGGAAAAGAAAATAGCCCTGATTATCGACTGCGACAACGCCAAGGCAGACGCCATCTACGGCATCATGGAAGAACTCTCCAAGTTCGGGCATTGCTAAAACGGCCACTTTTTACATCATTTTAGCAATAAAATGAATAAAAAGTGCTAAACTGACATAATTTTTAATCGTTTTAGCACTTTTTTAACGAAAAAAATGCTATTTTAGAGGTATGGAAAAGATTGTCGGAAGAATAGAAGAGCAAAAATTACTCCTTTCGCTAAAGGACAGCCCTAAAGCTGAATTCGTCGCCCTTTATGGTCGCCGGCGCGTCGGGAAGACGTTTTTAATAAACCAGCTCTTCGGAAGCGACTTTGCATTCAAGATGACAGGAGTCCTTGACGGATCCCTAAAGGATCAACTAGCTGCATTTTCCGACTCCATGGACGATTTCGGTTACGACATGGAAGAAAAGCCCAAGGACTGGATGGAAGCTTTCAAGTTGCTAAAAAGAGCCTTGAAGCCCCGCGTCGAAAGTGGGGCTCCATGCGTCATCTTTTTGGACGAACTCCCTGCAATGGACGCGAAAAAATCCGGCATCGCCAAGGCCGTCGGTTATTTCTGGAACAGCTGGGCATCTCTGTTCAGTAACATCACCTTGATTGTCTGCGGCAGTGCTACAAGCTGGATGATTACAAATATTGTCGATAGCAAGGGCGGCCTTCACGACCGTATCACGCAAGAGATTCACGTTCATCCGTTCTGCCTGAAAGAAACCGAAGAGTACTTTAATGAAAACGGATTCCAATGGAATCGCGATATCGTATTGCAGGCCTACATGGCGTTTGGCGGCATCCCCTACTATCTGAGCCTTCTTTCGCCTAGGGAGAGCTTTGCGCAAAATATTGACAGACTTTTCTTCGGTCCCGATGAAAAAATGCGCCGCGAGTTCAAGCGCCTTTTTGCAACACTTTACAATCGTCCAGAAGGCTACATTGAAATAGTCAAGAAACTTTGCGAAAGCAAGCACGGCGTAACTCGTAAGGAACTCGCCGAATCACTTAAGGTTTCGAACAACGCATTCCTCGGTAAAAAGCTAGACGACCTTGTGCATTGTGACCTGCTGCGCAAGATTCCCGTCCGCGAAAAGAAAATCAAGAAAAATGATTTCGTTTTTCAACTGGCGGATTTCTTTTGCATTTTCTGGTTGACATTTATCCAAAAGGCCGAACTGGAAAACAATTATTGGCAGCACCATATCAACACGCCCGAAATCAATACCTGGATGGGCCTGTCGTTTGAACGTATCTGCATGTCGCACATTCAGCAAATCAAAAAGGCTTTGCGAATCGACGGCATTTCAACAATCAGCTACGCTTGGCGCAGTAAAAACTCTACACCAGGAGCACAAATTGACTTGGTGATTGAACGAGCGGACAAAATCGTCAACCTTTGCGAAATCAAATACAGCCAGACACCTTATTCTATTGACAAGGACGAATACCAAAAGTTGCTGAATCGCAGGGAGGCGTTTTCCAAGGAAACAGGACTTCGCCATTCACCTTGGATTACAATGATTGTAAGCGAAGGCCTTTCGCAAGGAATGTATTCCAACATTGCACAAGGCATCGTTACGAAAGAAGATCTGTTTGCGTGAAATCCTGTGAAGCAAATCACTCCCGCTCGGGGCAACTAAAAAAATTGCTCCCGCGCGGGTTTCATGGTATATATTACTTGTGTCTAAAATTCCAAGGAGTATTACGATGAAAAAAATGTTCCTTGCGGCCGTTATCGGCGCAAGCGTTCTCTTCACCGCATGTGGCGACGATTCCTCTTCGGCTTCCAATTCCCCGACCTGCACCATTAACAAGGGCAGCAAGGTGACCATAACCATGACCAAGGACGGCCAGACGGAAGAAATCGTGTACGCCCTTGATGGCGACAACCTCGTGATGACCAAGGACGGCGAGGTCGAAACTACTCCGGCAGGCGGCATGACGCTCGACGACATTGGCGACATGGCCGATCAAATGTGCTACGACTTCATGACGGGCACAATGGACAGCAAGGACGACACCCCCGCCAAGGACGATACGCAAGAAGATTAAAACAGCAATGTGCGAAGGGTAGTAATTACATCGCTCCTGTGCGGAGCGTTTTCGCTTGTGGCGGGGCCGCTTGCCGGTCCCGCCCATGCCGTGGGGCTCGTGGGTGTTTTCGACGCGGGCTGGTCCACCGCCTACTACCCGCAGGATTCCATCACGCACATGCACCAGCGCCTGCACGCGCTCGGGATGGACGAGGTCGTGTTGCAGTACGCCGCGGTCGAGGCGACGCACTTGTACTACCCCTCGCAACTAGACTTTTTGCAGAACACGCAGTACAAGAACAACGAACTTTTCCCCAAGAGCATCGAGGCGGCGAAGGCCACCGGGACCAGGGTCTGGCTCGGGCTTTACTACAATGGCGAAAACTGGTACACGCCACCGACCGCCGAGCAGCTTGATACTTTGTCTGCACGCAACCTGAAAGTGCTTGAAGAAATTTACGCGCTGTACGGGAGCGAGACCGTAGTCGCGGGCGTGTACATCCCGCAAGAGATCGCGCGCTACTACTGGGACGGCCTGCGCAGCGATGCGACTCCGGAAATGCTCACGGAACATTTCTTGAAGCCCGTTACCGAAGCCGCGCAGGCGAAGGGCTGGAAGGTGATGGCAGCACCCTTCTACAACCAGAATCTAGAATCGCCCGCAAAGCTGCAATCGTTTTTCGAGAAACTTTTTGCCACAGGATTCAAGCCCGACGTAATCGCCGTGCAGGATGGCGTAGGCGCGAGCGACGCAGGCAAGCACCATGCTGAAACCGCGACCGTAGGCAACTACGAGCGGGCGGTTGCAAGCGCCTGCAAGCAATACGGGATTGAATTCTGGGTAGACCTGGAACTGTTCCGCACCGACGACTCGCACGCACTCGCAGACAGTGCAAGAATTTCGGAACAGCTCGACACCGCATACGCCGCGGGGGCTTTGAAGGTCATCGGCTATGACTTGGCCGTGCTCGGGAATGCGGGTCTCGATTCCCTCGAAAAGTGGAAACTGGAATCGAGCGTGGAGCCGCCGACCCGCATCTACGAAGCACCCCGCGAAAATCGCCACGCATCCCATGCCCGCGACGAAAAATCGCAAAAACGCGAATTGTTCCTGAACGGGCGTTTACAGAACAGCCGTTCCCTGAACGAGAATTCGCAGTATTTCAAGGCGAACGGCGCGAAGGTTAAGCAGAATTAACGCCCACCGGGCCGCAAAAAGTATATATTAGTAGCATGAAGAATCTAGTGGGTTTAGGAATCGCCCTCACCATGGGCTTGGCTACGACTATCTATGCGGAAAGGTGTCCTAACGCATGGCCCGCGGAGGGCGAAAACTACGCCTCCGGCACGATAGACGGTACAAACTACAGTTACGAAGTCTGGCGCGATGGCTACAATGCTTATTTGGAGTGCTACGATGATGGCGGCTACTTAGTTTACTCCAAGGTCGCGGACGCTATCGTGCGCTTTGGTCCCAAGTTCGACGAGCCAAAGACCTTCGACCAGCATGGCAACTTTGCGGCGGACTACAAGTTTCGCACAAAAGGCGGCGGCTTCGGCACCCCCTATTTTCTGGTTGGCATCCAAGGCAATACCACCGAGCCGAAAACCGAATTCTATATCATAGACTACTGGATAATCAAAGATACAGCCGACACATCCACTTTCGGAACCAGGCTCGGCGAATTCACCGTCGATGGCGACACCTACGACATCTGGCAGAACACCGCCAACAGTCACATGGGCGTCCAGGGCGACTCCTCGTTCAAGCAGTATTTCAGCATCCGACGCACCAAGCGCGATAGCGGGCACGTCGACATTGCCGCCCACTTCAAGAAGTGGGAAGAGCTCGGCCTGAAGGTGGGCAAGATAACCGATGTCATGGCGCTTGTGGAAGGGTATAAGGGGCAGAGTTCCATCAACTATTTTCAAATTGACTACTTCAACATCACCGAATCGGCAGACACTACCGGCACAGCATCAGACAGCACCGGCACGACAGCGATTTCAAGGCGCGCAAGCCTACCGCTCCTAAAGGGTAATACCCGTGTGTTCGACATGCAAGGCCGATACCTCGGCACAAGCGAACAGAAAATCAGTCCCGCCGTCAAGACAGTGAGGAAGAGATAAAATCAGATTTTTGATAAATTAAAAACGGCCCGGATTTTATTCCGGGTCGTCTTTTAATATTGATTAAGATCCCCGCCTGCGCGGGGATGACAATTGCGAGTTACTTCACAAACGCGCCGTAGATGGCCTTGATGGCCTTCTCGGTATCGGCTTCGTCAACACCGGTGATGATGTTGATCTGCGAAGAACCCTGGTCGATGATGCGGACGTTCACCTTGTTCTCGGCGAGAGCGGTAAACAGCTTCGCGGCAACACCGATCTTGTTCGTCATGCCATGACCCACGGTAGCGATGAGCGCGATACCCGGGAACACCTTGATACGGTCGGGGCGCATCTGCTGCGTGATGTCTTCGAGGACCACGTCCTGCACGGCGTCGAGAGCCTTGCTATCCACCACGATGCTCATGGAGTCGATGGCGCTCGGGCACAGTTCGTAAGAAAGGCCTTCGCTTTCGAGCACGGCGAGCACGCGGCGACCGAAACCGACTTCCTTGTTCATCATGGACTTCTCGATGTAGATCATCGAGAAGCCCTTACGGCCGGCAACGCCCGTAATCGGGAGCTTTGCTTCTTCCGGAGTGGGGCCGATAATGGTGCCCGCGTCTTCGGGGCGGTTCGTGTTGCGGATGTTGATAGGAATCTTCTTCGCGCGGCACGGAGCGATAGATTCGTCGTGGAGCACAGAAGCGCCGGAGTAAGCGAGTTCGCGGATTTCGCGGTAGCTCACGTATTCGATGGGCAGCGGATTTTCGACGATGCGCGGGTCAGCCATGAGCATGCCCGAAACGTCGGTCCAGTTTTCGTACTTGGCGGCATCGATGCCGTTAGCGAGGATGGCGCCCGTGATGTCGGAGCCGCCACGGCTGAAGGTCTTGACTTCGCCACGGAGGTTTGCGCCGTAGAAGCCCGGCAGCACGTAAAGCTGGTTCTCGTCAGACAAGGTCTTCGCGATGTCTTCGTAGGTCTTCGGGACAATGCGGTACTTGTCGTCGAAGGTGATCAGCGGGAACGTGTCGACGAAGTTTGCGCCCAGGTACTTGGCCATGAGGCGTGCACACAGGAATTCGCCACGGCTCACGAGGAAGTCGGTGCTGACGGATTCGGGGTGGTTCTTCAGCTTGTCTTCGAGGCTGTCGAGGTCTTCGGTCAGCTTGTCTTCGAGACCGAGGTCCTTGCAGATTTCGTCATAGCGCTGACGGATCAGGTTCCACGGGGTCGAAAAGTCGAGGCCCTTCGAGGCGAGGTCGTAGGTGCTATAGAGGAGGTCGGTAAGCTTTGTTTCCTTAGGATTGCGCTTGCCGGGGGCGGAAACGACGATGACCTTGCGGTTCTTGTCGGATTCAACGATGGCCTTGATCTTCTTGAACTGGCCGGCATCGGCGACAGAGCTGCCGCCGAACTTGCATACGATTCTTTGACTCATTTTTTCCTTTCGGGCCACCAAACCTCTCGGCTTCGAGCGCAGTCACTTTCCTCGCGACCGTCGTGCCCAAGCCTACCCATCTGGCCAGCCACTTGGTTTTTGTGTCTATGTCTGCGACGGCATTTTACCGCCGCGCGGGCGACAAGATAGAAAAATGGGGAGTGCGCGGCAAGGTTTTGTAAAAATTGCGCCGTAAATGTAAAAAAACGGCATCGGCAGGGAACAAAATGGCGTTTCAATCGTTTTTAGGGTAGGAGACACCCATGAAACAACCGAACGAACTGCTGAACATCGCCGCAAAATCTTCCGTCCCCGTCCTCATCCAGGGAGAATCGGGCGCCGGGAAAGAAGTCGCCGCACGCTACATCCACGAACACGGCCACCGCAAGCACGGTCCCTTCATCGCCGTCAACTGCGCGGCACTTTCGCAGAACCTTATCGAGAGCACGCTGGAAGGTTCGATAAAGGGCGCATACACCGGCTCCGAAAGCGACCAGAAGGGAATCGTGCGAGCCGCGAACGGAGGGACCCTTTTCCTCGACGAAATCGGGGAGCTGCCCCTGGAGGCGCAAAGCAAGCTGCTGCGGATACTGCAGGAACGCACGGTAATGCCCATCGGAAGCACCCGGAGCATCCCCGTCGATTTCAGGCTCGTCTGCGCCACCAACAGGAACCTCAAGGAGGAAATCTCCGCAAAGCGATTCCGCGAAGACCTCTTTTTCAGGTTGAACGTATTCCCGGTGCAGATCCTTCCCCTGCGCGAACGCGACGATTTCGACGACATCGCCACGTCAATATGGAACGGTATTCTCGATAACGTAAGCACGGCCACCCTCGAAGAGATTCCAAACAAGCTCACCGCCTACAACCTCGCGGCGCTACAGCGGTTCAGCTGGCCCGGCAACGTGCGGCAGCTGAAAAACGTATTGCAGCGGTTCGCCCTCCTCTGTCCGCACGGAATCAAGCTCGAAGAAATCCTCGAAGAAGAATTCGCCACGCCGGCGGTATTCGATTCCAAAAAGAACATCATGCGCATCTGGACAAGGCGACGCAAAAACGCCCCCGACTGGGACATCATCAAGGACGCCCTGGATTCATGCGACTGGAACAAGTGCAAGGCTTCAAGGAAACTCGGCATCAGCAGGGGCTGCCTCTGCTACCAGATACAGAAGCACGGATAGCGAGAAGGCTAGAATCTGTAGCTCACTCCGAGGTAATGGTTGCCCGAAGCGAGAGCCGGACGCGGCGAATAACCGTAATCGAACACGCAGGAACCGAAGGCAATGCCGATACCCGCACTCAGACCGTCCTCGGTTTCGGGGCGCAACGCATAGCCGGCGCGAAGCGAAACGAATTCCTGATACGAAATTTCGCCACCGAAGCGCCATTCAAAATCTTCCATGTCGGCACGCCTGTAGATATCGGCGGAGAGGTGCACGTCCCACATGCTTTCCAGGTGCAGGAGGCTACCTACAGGAATGGAACCCATGATTCCCGCCTGCAAGGCCATCGGGGCGGCTTCATGTTCGCCGCTGTATTCGCTTTCGGTCACGTAGCCGAAATTCGTAACCGCCGCACCGAACGCGACAAAGCGGTTCACACGGTAGGATGCGCCCGCATCGGCCAAAATGCCTAGCGTCGATTCATCGTCGATCGCCTGGTAGGCAAAACGCGTCTGCAACGACCATGCGAACGGGCGGCCGTGATTGCCGATTCCCGCCTGGGCCGCCCAAGCATAGGCCGAATAGTCCGACGTGACGAATCCTTCCTCGTCGCGGCCCTCGATATCGCCATAGCCCAGGAACTCGAGCCCCATCGAAAGCACGAACAGGTCATTGAGTGGAAGCCCGTAGTAAATGGAGACAAAGTTGTCTGCACCCGCATCGCCAAAGACAATCTGGCTGAACCCTATCTCCGCCTGCGAGACGGTCGTGGCGGCCAGCGGGTTGCGCGTCAGTTCGGAGAGGCGCACAGGCGAGGCGACACCCGCACCGGAGAGGGCTGCACTTCGAGGCGAAGCCTGCATCGAGAGGAACTTCATCGTCGTGCCCCCGAGCCCCGTATTCCAGTAGCGGCCGCTCGCGGCAAACGCGGCGACGCTTAGCAGAAGCAGGGGCAGGAGGATTTTCTTGGACATATGGGACAAGATACAAAAATTAGCCGCGCCAGCCTTCCATGATCTTCATGCAGCCGGCAAGGAGCTCGGCGGAACGTTCCTTGTCGCCCGTTTCCACGTAGCAACGGAACTCAGGAGCGTTGCCGCTCGGGCGCAGGTGCACAATATCGCCGGAATCGAACTCCATGCGGTAGCCGTCGGTCTCGTCGATGGAGACGATGTCGCCGTGGAAGGGTGCGGGCATCTTGCCGTCGGCACCGGGCTTCGCGAAACGGCTCGGCTTCGCGGTCAGCGCGCCGAAAAGCTTTTCGCCGAGTTTCTGCTCGCGGATTTCGGCAAGCTTCGCCTTCGATGTCGCGGTCGGGAATTCCTTGAGGCGGTCGCTGAGCGTAAAGCGCTTCGGGAGTTTCTTCAGGAGGTCGACGACGCAGAGGCGTTCTTCGCGCACGCGCACCATCACGGCAAGCATCGGGAGCAGCGCGTCGCGAGTCGGGAGAGCCGGGAGCGTTCGCGTGCCATCCTCGAATTTGCGCGTGAGGTCCGTCTGCAGCAAAAAGCCGCCGTTCGCCTCGTAGCCAGCGACAGAGACGTTTGCATCCACCAGGCTTTCCATGCCGGCAATCACGTACGGGCTACCGATGCGGGTGCGGCAAATTTTCTCGAAGCTGCCGCATTTTTCGAGCGACGTGTTGCAACTCACCGGAGTTGCAATGCGCTTGATGCCAAGCGCCTGGGCAGCGAGGATGCCCAGCACGTCGCCACGCAGCCACATGCCGGTATCGTCTGCCAAAAGCGGGCGGTCAGAGTCGCCGTCGGTGCTGAAAATCGCATCGACAAAATCCTTGTGTGCGAAATCGCGGGCAAGGTCTTCGTCTTCCTTGCGGATAGCTTCCGTATCGACCGGGATAAACGTCTCGCTGCGGGCGAAGGGCTTCACCGTGGCGCCCAAGCTTTCGAGCACCTTCACCACGATGTCGCGGCCCACGGCGGAATGCTGGTACACGCCGATGGTGAGGCCCAAGAGAGCCCTGCTGCCGAAGAACGCAGGGTAGCGCTTCAGGTAGTTCTCTTCCGCTTCCATCTCCACGGCGGGGAGTTCCGGGGCATTCTTCAGCATGCCGCTTGCATCGAAAATCGCCTCGTCAAAGTCGACGGACTGCGAAACGATTCCCTGTTCGTCCTTCTTGGAAATCTCGCCCTGCGGGTGGTTGAACTTGATGCCGTTACGGTCTGCGGGGATGTGGCTGCCCGTGACCATGATGGTCGGGAGCGCCTTGTCGATGCCGTACAGCGCAATCGCCGGACTCGGGATGCGGCCGCAGTACACGACCTTCCACGCGCTGTCCTCGCCCGCCTTCACGAGCGCCTTCAAAATGCGTTCCGTACTCGGGCGCAGGTCGCCCGCAATCGCAATCGTGCGTTCGCACTTGTAGCTCGCCTCACAGTACTTGATAAAGCAGCGCGCGTAAACATAGCACACGCGGTCCGTCATCGCCGTCACCAGACCGCGCGCACCGCTCGTACCGAATGCCACGCCGGACTCTTTCATCACATCTTGCATCGAAATGCTCATAAAAAACCTCTCGGGAACAAAAATACAAATTTGCGGTCGCTACAGAATCGCCCGATAAGCCTCGACAAGCTTTTCCATCGAGACGGCGCAGTTCGCGGGCGATGTCGAGGGCAGCTTCACGGCATCGATTCCCACTTCGGCAGCGCAGTATTTTTGGTACAGCCTGTAAGCCGTGGCGCCCGTGCAAAAGATGCGCGAAACCTTCGAGGCCTTCACGAGACCGCTTATTTTGTTCGGAACCACGTCCTCGATGCTCGTATCGCTCGCGCCTACGATAGTGCAGCTTTCCAGCACATCCCAGAGCGCAACATGGTGCTTTTTGAGCATGACTTTTTTCTGTGGAATGGTCGCAGGGGCATCTTCGCCCAGGACGGCGGCAAGCACTTTCCAGAACCGGTTCTGCGGATGCCCGTAATAGAACCCCACCTCGCGCGACTTGGGCGAGGGAATCGACCCCAGCAGAAGCACACGCGATTCCCGGTCGTAAACCGCCGGAAACTCGTGCGACACCCTTTCCCGTTCAAGCGCCATCGTTACGGTTTCCCGCCATAGATAATGTAGTCGCCGTTCGCGTCGGTAAACTTGATTGCCCCTCCCGTATGTTCAAAACGGTAGGCGGGCCTTTGTCTGGGGAACCGGTCATCCTGTACAAGATAAAAGCCGTTGTCTATCCTGACATAGCTCCCGACGAACCTTGCCGAATCGGAACTGCACCGTTCCAGTTCCAGGGTATCGAGGTCATTGCCCTTCCTGTCGCTCAGTATCGCCCCGCAGGTCGAGGAGTACTTGTCGAGATCTTCGTAGCGAATGGTATAGTCGTCCGTTTCGGCCTTCTGGGGTAAAGTGTCCTGCACGGAACTGTTTCCCTTTCCACGCCAGTACGAATTCATCCTTACCGGATAGTAGCTTGCATCCTTCGTCCAGTGGAAATCGTCGTCCCATCCCATCAGGTGATGGTCGTGTTCCTCCCCCCATTGCTCGAGCGCTACGCTCACGAGGGCCGTAGAATCGTCGACGAGTCCCACGAATCTCCAGGTATGGCCTTCCTTTTCAATCTCGTAATCCGTCATGGAACAGCCGGCCAGTAGCATTGCACACAGGAGGGCGGGAACTGCCAGGAACTTCACGAAGCGAGCATTTCTCATTCTTCCCTCCTGTCGCTAACGCAAATCGCCTGCACCATCGGGTAGAGGTCCTTGGGGCATTCGACAATCCCGCTCATAATGCCCTTCTCTCCATACCAGCCGTTGTCCGCCTTGGCATATTCAAAGCAGTACTGCGTCTCCGAATCCTTTTCCGTGCTGGTCCACACGAAGCTGTACTCTACATCGAAAGTCCCGTAATCGCCGGAATCCTTCTTCTGCCTTACCCGCAGCGCGCGATCCTTCGCGATACTGAACCAATCCGCATAATTCTGGTACAGCCATTCATCCGCGCTCGGGATGTGCGACCCCTCGGGGCAGAAGTCCTTCGCCTGTTCCCAGGTCGTGTAGGAATTCTCGTTGTAATGGTTGAATACCACGTCGACCGTAGACGTACCCCAGTCCGAAACGCAGCTGATTCCGGTGATAGTCGCATCCGGGCAACCGGTCGATTCCACCACCTGCTGCTTCCAGTCCGTAAAGTAGGCATCGAACGATGCGCTTTTCCCATCAACCGCGTCAAGCGCCACGGCACTGTCGCCGATCGCGGCACGAATCACCATCTCCCCCCTAAGATCGTTCAATGTCATGCCACCCGTGATTTCGAACGGCACACCTGTTTCCGGAACGACCGACTGGAGGACCAATAACCCGTATTTGTCTCCGCTGCTGCTCAGACCGCTAATGTAGAACGAGTATTTCCATCCATTCCTGGTTATGATATAGTCACCATTCTCGTATATGCCGCCGGCCACGTCTCTCGGATCATGGATATCCGCAAAGGCTGCATACTTCATTTCGTAGCGCACCTGTCCCCATCCGTAGTTCGCCTCCGTGAACTTTTCGACGCAGCCGTAAAGCGCAGTGTCAGCTTCGTCCCAGAAGATGGATGTCCGGTCCGTGCCATTGAAGCAAAGGTCCGGCTTGTACTTGTTGCGCACTATCGCCCTGTGCACCTTGAGCTCATAATCGGTGGCCTTCTCCCATACCGGGAAGCCGCACTTGTAGCCCACGCCGCCATATTCGACAACCTCGCCCTCGTTCGCCATCTCGCAAAGGTTGCCGTTCCTTACAGGTTCCGCAATGTCCGTATAAGACGGGACTTCCCAGTGGGAACCCGAGAATCCGGCCCTGGCCCTGCAGATATACAGGGTTCCATCGTACTTCTTCACATAGCCGGCAAGTTCCGGCTTGCATTCGTCTCCGTAGTAGTCTGGTATCAGGACCTCTTCCCATTTCGAGCCAGACCTGGGCCATTCATCCGGCCTGCATATAAAGTAGCCGACTGAATCATGGTGGGCCTTCTTGCCTCTCCCCAGGCTGTCGCATTCGCCCAGGAAATAGGTATTCCTGTCGCTTTCCTTCCACACCGAATCCTTGCACAGGTAATACTTGCCTTCGATCAGGGCCATTTCGCCAGAGCGCCCGCCATTGCACAGGCCCTCGTGCTTACGGACAAAGATGTTCACCGGATCGCTCCATTGGTCATCCAAGGGCACCTTCCATTCCCAGATGACCCTGGAAAGCCAATCCTCGTGGCTGGCACAGACGTAGTAAACCGAATCGTAAAGGACGCTGTCGCCTTCGACTTCGCCCTTGCATTCGCCGTAAAGGTAGAGGAGCCCCTGCTTTTCGGGCATCTTCCTCCATTCCGTCTTTGCCGAGTCACATATGTACACCACGTGCCCGGAGCTGGCCGTATCACGCAGGGCGGGAGTGCACACGCCAATATCCATCTCGAAATCCGTCATCAGGCGCCACTTGTACTTGTTCTCGTATTCAGGATTGTCGCATACAAATACCTTCCCGTAATGGGCGCTCTCCTTGTTCGTCACGCTCGCGGTATCCTTGAAATTCGAGCTATCGCATGACGGAAGCCCGAACGACTTTATCCAGAAATCCTCCCACCTGTTGCGGTTGAAGAGGGTGTCCCCAATCTCGGTTTCCGAAAAGAAGTCTCGCCAAGTCTTGTCTTCGCCCATGGCATCGCGCAGTTTCATGTAATTGGCATAGAAGGCGGTATCGGGCTTTTCGATAATGCATATCTGGTTGATATAGACCGTCATGGATAAATCGCCCTGGGTGTCGTAATCGAGCAGTGAACGGATTTCGCGGTTCGCTTTCCGCCTTGCGCCCTCGAGATCGAACCCGTCTTCCTGTACCAGGAATTCGATACGCTTGCTTTGCAGCGCTTCCGACAGGGAAAGCACCGTCACGCTGTCCTTGTCAATATCGACATACTGCACAAAGTCCATCTTGAGTCCGCTGGAAGAATCCGCGTAGACGCAGGTAAACTTTATGCGCAATAGCGACGAAGCGAGATCCAACGAGTCGGAGGCAAAGGAAGTCGCACCGTTACGGTGGCGCACGAGTTTCACGTCGACCTTCCCGATGGAATCGAGACGCTCGTCAAGCAGCGTCACCTCGACAGCGACAGGGACAAGGCGCACGTGCAGGTAAAATCCTCCCTGCAAGGCGGTCCAGCGGCTTTCGGGATAGATGTTCCCCTCGATATGCCTGCCGCCCGAAACCGAATCGCCGCCCTCCCCGCCGCAAGCGACAAGGAATACGGACACCGAAAGCGCGGCCATCAGCAAAAGCATTTTCACGAAGTTCCGCATCATTCCTCCTCCCCGTCCTTGAAGCACAACGTCTGCACGCCCGGATAGAGATCGTTCGGACATTCGACGGTGCGGCCCAGCGGACCGGTATTGCCCTCGTAGCGTACCTCATAGCAGTAATGCGTTTCCGAATCCTTCGAAGCCGAAGTCCAGTAGATATCGTAGAGGTAGGTCGTCCCATCGTAGCGGACCTTCAGCGGACTGTCCTGGCTATAGCGCTCTTCCACCGGGAAGCTCTTCAGCAGATCTTCCGTCCACTCGGTCGTATCGGGCAGGTGGAAACCATCCGGGCAGAAGCCCGCCGCCTTCTCGAAATCCATGAACGAATCTTCGCCAACGCGCGTGAACCGCACGCCGAAAGCGGGGAGCACGCCATCCGAATGCATATACTGCGCGACAAAGCTATCGAAACTTGCGCTCTTTCCGGGGAAGGACTCGACTGCTATGGAATCGGTCCCCTTCTTGCCGGAAAGGTACGGAACCTTGTTCCTGAAAATCGCCCCGTATTCCTTGCCGCCGATATCCGCCTCGACATTGACGACACCGAAGAGCTTGTACCAGGGACGCATCCTCTTGACGGTATACGTAAAATCCCCATGCCGGGCGACGATGGTGGAAGAATCCACGAATACTCCCCCGTCAAGAATGCCTATCCCGTAATTATTCCGTTCATCGAGCTCCATGTAGTCCCATTCAGGCGCCTCATCGCTGCATGCAGAGTAGGCGTTCGACGAATAGTAATTGCTTATCGCCTCGTTCCAGTAAATGGTCGTTCCTACAGGGCCATTCTTGCATTCGTCCTTGTGTTCCCGGCTGAACGCGTAAACGATGGACTTGGTGAAAGTCATTTCCCTCCACGCATAGCGCGCACCGTCATGGACACAGGTCCAGTAGCGGCCGTTGACTTCTTCCTTGCGCCCGCTTGTAGAATCGACGCAGAACAAGCCGTTCCTCTGGACAGCGGGAATGGTGTCCGCGGCCAGTTCGTACCAGAACGTGCCGACATATTCGCCGTCGCGATAATACCCGTGGCACCTGTAAACCTTGTCACCGTATTGCGCTATGTTTCCCAGAACGCACCGCTGCAAATCCTTGACCGGAGGAACGACGAACTCGTCCGGAATGCGGATCCACATAAATCCACCGTCACATCTAAAATATTCCCCGTCGCGGATCATGATATCGCCCTCTTCCCCGTAGTCTTCGTAATAGGCGGGCGACATGATGGGAACCCATTCCTTGCCCTTGCACATGTAGTACTTTCCCGTATCGAGCATCACCTTCTGCTGTTCGCGGTTGATGGTACACTCCCCGAACTTTTCGGCGGCGGTCACTTCGTGCAAGGAATCCTTCGCCGTTGTATCGGGAACATCGACGGTATCGCGCGGGGCCACCGTATCCGCCGTGCAAGTCATGGTATCGCCTACAATATGTCGCGCCATGTCATAGCGAAGCAGTGTCCAGTCGATATCCTTCTTCAGTTCGTTGCGGACGGTCGTGTCGCACTGCGATTGCCCGAGCCTGTAATGCTCAATTAGCTTGTCCGAAATCTTCTTCCGGGAAAGGACCTCGTCCCATTTTTTCTCGCCGCCGACCGCCTTGGAGAGCTTCTTGAAATTCTTGTAGAAAGTCGTGTCCTTCATAAAGAACAGGCTGTAGAGATATGCGAAGGTTTCGAGCGTGTCGTATCCGTAGGGAGCGTTCCCGATACCGTATTTGAATTCCGTCTCCGGGTCGAGCAAATCGTGAATCGCCTGGTGCGTATGCTTCTGCGCAAGGTCAAACGACTCGCCCTCCTTCTGTATGAGGTTTTTCAGGTATTCGCTTTCGAGAAGTCGGTACAGGTTGATGTTTCTCGCGCTTTTGTCAGAAAGCTTCGCGATGGAGCGGAACTGCATCTCGGTCGTGTCCTTCGAATCGCGGAATCTGCAGGTGAGGTCGAATTCCACATACGGTTCCGTGAAGAACATCTCCTTTACCTTGTAGGTAAAGGAAATCCTGTTCCGCTCGATTCGTGCCGTGACCGATTCCTGTTTTTCCAGGTCCTTGTCCAGGGAGCCGATTTCGAGCTTTACCGGTTCCAGGAAGGATGCCAGGTTGAATCCCCCCTCGATCGAGCGGAGGGTATCGACAGCGACTTTTTCGACTGCGCCGGAATCTGCTTCCTTGAGGCCGAATTCCCTGTCGCAATTCCTGTAATCGTCCGCATAGTACGTGTCGGTAGTGCATGCGGCCATCATGGCCATGCATATAAGCAACAGGATCGCTATGGAATATGGAGCCCGGAACATCTTCATGGTTCCTCGCTGTATTCGACCTTGACAATCGTATCCGGAATACCTTCAGGATAGTATTTGTTTATGGCCGCGGTATCGTTCATCCAGGCGTATCCTGTCTTTTCTTCCGTGTAGCCCATGCTGGCGTATGTCGAATCGATATACAGGTAGGAACTGCAGATGTAGGGCGTGCCCCTGAATTCGCAGATGCTTTGCTGGTCCCACCTGTAGCATTCCTTGTATATGGACTTGAGCACGGTGTTCATGTCATTGACTTCTTGCCAGCCGTTCCCGCTGCAAAGGTAGAATGTCGAATCCTTTTCGATGAGGGTTTCCTTGCCGTTAATGCAGTACCCGTATTTTCGTTCGTCGGGGGTGATGCGCCGCCAGTAGGGAATCTTGGGGTTCATGATATTGTTGCCTGTATAGTCGCATACGAGCACGCTGTCATAGAATTCGCTCCGGCGGTTCGCAACGGCAATCGTGTCCCCGCTCCGTTCGATGGAGCAGGATTCAATTCCGAGTGCGTTTTCGCGGAAATTTATTATAGGGGAATTGTAACCGTTGGTTAGAAGCTCCATGCCACGGGCGTCAATCCATCCGCCCTTGTCGTAGTAGCGCATCAAGGCGTCGGCGGCGCGCACGCGGAAAAGCGTATCGCCCCATTCCCCCCTGTCGATGGCGTCTTCGAGCTCGTGGAAATCGCTGTAGAATATGGAATCCGAAATGAAGTAGCGGCAGTAGACATAGGGCAGCAAATACTCGGGGCTGTTTGTGAAATACCCGCTTTCGAAGTTGTAATTCTCGATACCGAAAAAATCGTCGATACCTGCGTAGGCGAGCGCAGTCGCGGAATCGAGAGACAGGGAATCCGACAGCATCAGGCGCCTTATGGGTTTCGCGGCCAGCGCCGTATAAATATTGAGCGCCGGCGCATATTCGTCGACCGACGCAAACCGCGAGAACAACAGTTTCGCCTTTTTGCCGTGGATGGAAGCGGAGGTATGCAAGGTTATCTTGACATAGGGAACCGGAGTCGTCTTCGGCAGCCTCAGCGGCTCCGTTTGGTACGATTCGTAATACAGCATGGTGCTGGGAATCATCGGGTATGTCCGGATTTCGGTCAAGGACGAATCCAGCAGGGTCAAGGTTACCGAATCATGATGGATTTGCTTATCGAAGGATACCATGGCACTGAACGTCAGCCATTTATTTTGCGTTCCCTCGCTATCCGGGTCGATAGAACTGATATCGTCCGAACAGGCGACAGACAGCGCAAGGGCGAGGCACCCGATTATGCATCCTAACCATTTCATTTACTCAAAATATAGATTCAGGGGACATTTTCCGCAATAACGTTCCTCAGCAGTTTTTGCACTTTATCGGTTTTTGGAGGGTAAAATGGGCAAAAAAATACCCCTCCTTTATTTTTTTATGTATTTTTCAAAGTAAATACAAGTAGAGATTTACCCGAGAGGTTCCATATGAAACTGTCCTACCTTGCAGCAACCGCATGTCTCGCGCTTTCCCTGTCGGCCTGCGGCGACGATTCGCCGAGCGCCCCGACCACAAGTTCCGACAGCAACCAGCCCCAGAGTTCCACCGCCGCGGAAACATCCTCCACCAGCCCGGATAGCCAGATCGGCTCTTCCGACTCCGCGACGCAGAGCCCGACGGAGAGCAGTTCGTCGGTCGCACTGCAGCCCGAATCCTCCGCAGCTACCCCCGTCGATCCCTATGCCGTAGGGACGGACGTCGATGAACCTTCTTACAAGACGACCTGCACCGTGAAGCCCCTCGAAGACGGCAAGGGCGACGCCGTCTACTGCGACACAACCTACGCGGGCCCCATCTTCTACGATACCGACGAGAGCGCCTACGACCCGACCGCCGCCGATTTCGGTTCCACCTTCGTCAGCATCAACAAAGTTTTCGCCTCCCTGAAAGCCGACGACAAGGTCGTGTTCGTGTTGCGCCATGCCGACAGGCAAGCAAGTTCCGGACGCACCTCCCACCTGACCGACGTAGGCATTTACCAGGCCCGTAGCGTAGGCGAAAAGATTGCATCCGCCGAAGGCGCCTACTACGCCCACTCCGAATACGTCCGCACGCGCGAAACCCTCGAGAACATCGCCGTCGGCCGCGGAGAAACCGAATTTGTCCACGACGCCTACCCCATCCTCAACGGCAGCTGGTACATCAAGGACAACGCGAAGTACGACGAATACAAGTCCCAGGGCACCGACATGAACTACATGGTGACCACGGGCTGGGCATACAACGGCGAATATGCCGACGCCTTCTACGACCTGGACGAACGTACCAAGCAGTTTGTCGACGACTTCCTGGTGGGCGTCATCTCGAAGAAAAGCCGCATCAGCGTCGTGTGCTCGCATGACCAGTTCCTCGTCCCGCTCGTGATCTCCATCTCCAACAGGAAAATCGGGCTCCGCTATTTCGAAGACCGCCATTGGATCAACTACCTCGCCGGCATCGCCGTGGTCATCGGCGCCGACGGCAAGCAGACCCTCGTGCCCGTCAAGGGACTCAATAGCGGCACCAACTAAGTCTCCATGAAATTTTTCCGGGCCATATCCGCGTTAGCGGCGCTCCTGCTGGCCGGATGCGCCACCATCGGGAACCAGACCTGGATGGTCGACAATGCGGATTCCCCTACGGAAGGTAAACTGGGACGGAGCCCAGAAGGCATGCCCGGAAGGGTTCCACCTGCCATCGCTCAAGGAATGGGCGGAACTCGAGGAGGGCCGCAAAACCAACACCAGGGATTACCAGCACCTGTGCGTCGGCAAAAACTATAGCGGAGGCTTCTGCTACGCCCCGGCAAGTTCCGAATTCCTAAAAAGCGCAAAAAACATGCGGGAAATCACACTTCCGCACCCCGAAAATTATTCATTGCTTACGGAGTTGGCCTTTTGGAGGTCAACTTTGTATTTTATGCCCATGAATTCCCACGAGCTTCACATCGTAAGGCAGATTGTGCTGTTAACCGCCGTGGCCGTCACCCTCGGCTTCCTCTACGGCTAATTCCATAGAGCCGCCCGCGCGACTCAGGTAATCCAGGAAGAGCCTCTGGGCCGGCTGGTCGTACATGACCACGTCGTAGATTTCACCATTGTATGCCGTCCTCGATTCCACGAGGAGCCCCGCCACGGAGCCCTTCTCGGTCGGGAGGAACGCGGGTTTCCCATCGCCGTTGTTCTTGAATTCAAGGTAGCCTTCCGACACATACCAGTCACGGATCGTCTTGTAGTATATCTTCGCGATGTCCCCTTCCGGTTCCAGGAGCGCATTGAGGCGCCGCGCAATCTCGCTCACGGGAACGGCGGTCTCGTCGGCGGGATATTTCGCGAGCTGTTCACCATCCAGATGGAACTTCTGCTTTTCCCTGCGGGCGGGGCGTTCCTTCACGGGAGCATCCCCCGTACGGGCGATGCGTTCGTTCGCGATAGCGACACACTTCTGGATATTGTCGAGGATAAACTGCTGCGCGCGCTGCCAGCACTGCGTGTAGATGTTGTGGTGTCCGCGGAGTTCGGATTCACCCTTCTCGAAGCCGTAGCTTTCGCCGAGGGCCGTCGGCAGGTTCGCTTCCTTGCCGTTTTCCGTCTCCTGGCGCGAAAGGATTCCCTCGTGCACCAGGAAGTTCGCCACGTCGGCATAGGCAAGCGTATTCATGCCCTTCGGCAGCAGTTCGTTCACGTTACGCACCACGCGCGAGATAGAAACAGGGTAGTCGAAAAAACGGTAATGCGAAAGCATCTCGGAATCGATGGCGAGTTCCTTCAGCGAAGGCATCTGCTTTTGCGCACGCGGTACCTGCTGCTTGCGCGGAAGCTCCTGCACCGGGGCCACCTCGTCGTGGTTCAGGCGCTGCTGCAACAGGGAGGCGACGTAGGCAAGGCACTTACAGATGCGCTCCTGGCGGCAGGAATCTCCTTCGGGCAATATCTCGTCCGTCAGCGGATTCACTCCGCAAGAAAGTTTCCGCAGATACATTTCAGCACGCTCGATAATCGCATTTTCCGATGCCATAGTCCTACTCCTCAAAGGTCATAAAAAATCCGGAGACAAAGATAGAAAATCCGTCCCAAAAAAGCCCCGCGCCCGCCTTCCAGCAATGGAGCGTGTCGAGCACGTCACTCAGCAGGCGGCATGATTTCTTCTGGCAAGTCGTAAGCCGAATCAACATTGTCGTCTTTAAACCCGTTAAACATCCACTTGAAAAAGCCTACCGTCCCGCCCAATACGGCGCCCACAACAAAACCGCCGGCAGCGGCAGCAATTCCCCAAAAGGCAAGCTCACCCCATTCTGAATCCGAACCAGTTTCTTCCGCCACGGCCCCGCCCACGCACAAGGCGACAAGGCCCGGACCCGCCAAAGCAGCACCAGTATTCACCCCATAACGAATCATGGGGTTCGGGTTCCTGCTCATGGCGCAACCCACGAGGCTCAAGGCAAGCAATACACAAACAACAGCTTTCAACACTCTCATGTTCCGTAATATAAAGTCAAAGAATCCATTTGCCAATAACTTAATTTACAATTAGTGATAATCCAGCAAAAAACAAGGATAGAATACAGAAAAGCCCCGCGCACGCACGGGACTTTATCCAGAATTTTTCAGGTTTACGGAATTTCGCAACCGGCGCTCGGATTTACCCAGCCCTCTTCCGGGGGAGCCTCGCCCGCCTTCCAGCAATGGAGTGTGTCAAGCACGTCGCCTTTCTTGAAAGTGGACCAGTCCTCAACCTTCCTGTAGTTGTTTTCCAAAGAAGTGTTGTATCGGGTCATGTAATGGTCGATCAAGTACTGCGGGCATTCAACTTCCTCGATGTAGTAGGTCGGATTGTCCGCAGCCATGTACCAGTCAGCAAACCAGTGGCAACCGCGCAACAGGTTCGGGAGGCCGGCGTCAGCGAAAGCAGCGTCGCACATGTCCTTCACGCACGTCTGGTAACATTCCAGGGAGCCCTCGGTGCCGCAGTTCGTGTTTTTCTGGCATTCCGTAAGGAACCCGCCAAAGCCCGCGCCCCAGTTAAAGCCGGCACCCTTGTTCACCTGGGTAGAGAGAGCGTCAAAGGCGCCCACGCCACCGCCCGGGACCATCAAGTCGAACTGGCCCGCAGGCAACTTGGCGTCACCGCCCGCCACATCGTTACCGATATTGGAGGCCATCACCACCAGGTGTTTTCCCTTGAGCGCCTTATGGGTCGCCTTGGGCGGGTTATTCTCGAACTCATCCTTAAAGTGGCCGTCGTACTGCAAGTGATAGCACTTGCCGCACTTGCTGTCGGCAGTGCCCGCCACGTATGCATAGGAAAGAGTATCGTTCACGGCAATCGGCGCCATGTCGGTGCAGGTGAACACGCCCTTTTCCTTTTCTTCGCCGCAGGCGCTGCGCGTGCCTTCGTAACTGCGCCAAGCCTTTGACACGTTACCCACGGTAAAGGTAGGGACTTCGACATCGTGAATGTTGCAGTTGCGCGCAGTGGCAAATTCGGCAAGGTACGCCTCGTCAGAAGAAGTATCGGCACGAGTCTTGTCGCTCGAACTTTCCTTAAGCCAGGAACAGTGCGGCTTGCAGGCGTCCCAGTAGCGGGTATTCCAGCCGCGTTTTGCCGTAGCGCTGATGTCCTTAGTGTATTCGGCCGGAGGAGGGCCGTAAGATTCTAGAGTCGGGAAACCGTTCGCGTCAAGTTCCGGTTCCGTATTTGCGGAACTGCTGGAACCTTCAGGAGCCACTCCGGCACTGGAACCCGGAATAACCGCACCGCTCGATAGCGGATTATCCGGATTCGCGGACGAACCAGGATTCTCCATACCGCTCGAGCCGAAATTCACGGAGCCACTGGAATTCGGGCCGACAACCGCGCTGGATGTCGGGTCGATTACCGCGCTCGAGAAGCCGGGCTGCTGATTATCCGGAGACGACGGATCGTCTCCGCAAGCGCAAACCATGGCGACCGCACCGGCCGCAACTATCGACTTGAACAGTTTACGTTTCATAGCACCTCTTTACGGAGCGAAGGACTAGTACGTCTTGGCCTTGTCAGCAGCCAACTGTTCCGGATTGCAGTATTCGCCCTGTGCATTCGGGGTCTTGCTGCAGGCATCCGTAGTGATAAAGTCTCCGCCCTTGTACTTGGACCAGTCGGACTGGAAGAGGATATTGGTTTCAATGGAAGTGCTGATGGTAGTCTGGTACTTGTCGACCAGGTACTGCGGGCATTCCACTTCTTCCCACTGGTAAGTCGGATTATCAGCAGCCATGTACCAATTGGAGAACCAGAGGCATCCACGCAACAGGTTCGGATACTTGGAATCACCAAAGGCGGCATTGCACATATCCGAGACGCAGCTCTGGTAATCCTCGAGCCCCTTGTCGTAACCGATTTTCTGCTGGCAGTATGTCAAGAATCCGCCATACTGCGCACCCCATTCAATATCGGTACGATCGACCATCAGATTAAGAGCATTGAAGATACCCGGACCACCGCCCGGTACCATGAGGTCGAACTGGCCAGGCTTCACATCGTGACCGATATTGGATGCCATGACAATGATATGCTTGCCCTTAAGAGCCTTGTGGGTCGCCTTGGGTGCATTGCTTCCGCTTGCATCCTTGAAGCTTCCGTCGTACTGCAAGTGGAAGCACTTGCCGCACGAGGTTGTCGCATCGCTGCCGGCAACGAAGGCATATGCCAGGGTGTCATTCACGGCTACAGGAGCCATGTCGGTACAAGTGAAGCCGCCGCCAGTTGCAGGCTGAGCTTCGTCACAGGCGTTGGGAGTATTCTGGATACCGATCCAGTAACGTTCCAGGCCCTTGCTGTAAGTGAACGTGGGGATTTCAATGTCGTTGATGTTGCAGACGCGGGCCGTGTAGTGGCTAGCAGCGTATTCTTCCTGGGTATCATTTTTTGGCGTGCCTTCTTTACCACCCATATTGGTCTGGGAGCAGTGGGGCTTGCAGGCGTCCCAGTAGCGGGTATTCCAGCCGCTGGTACCGTTACCGAGAATGTTCTTGAGCGTGGGCACGGGATAGTTCTTGATATCCTCTTCGGGGTTGCCAGAATTCTTGACGCTGCTCGAGCTTTCGGGGACCACTTCCGCACTCGACTCAGGATCCACGGACGCGCTAGAACCGGGATTCACAGCATCGCTCGAATTCGGATCGACAATCCCCGCACTGGAACCGGGGAGCATGGCGTCGCTCGAGTTCGGGTCAATGGCTCCTGTGCTGGAGTTCGGGTCAACAGCGTCCGCGCTGGAACCGACCGGCTGCACCTGGCAAACCTGGAGCGCACCGACATCGACACCCGTAGCAATCTGCCCACCGTCAACGCCAACGACATTGCCATCGACAAACTGCGCGACGACATTCCCGGCAGCATCGGTCACCCTGCCGTCCGGATAAATCAAGTAAGCCTTGTCCGCATTAAAAAGCCATGCATCGGAAAGAACCGTGACATTTGCACACGGGTCGTTCGAAGTCGAAGATGTCGGGCCGGGAGCCGGGCCTGCAGGGTCGTCACCACATGCCGAAAAAACAGCGGCGACACCCATCGCCACCACAACGTTCAAAACCTTCTTTTTCATAGGTCTCCTTTTCACTTTTGACTTTAAAAATATATTTATGGCACCGCTCATGCACGAAAAAAAGTTATTTGGAACATATTAATGTTCCCAAACTGTGCCCGAACGTGTCACAACTCACACATTTGCGCGACTTTTCGCCACAAAAAAAGACCCTCGCCTTCGCGAGGGTGACGATATAAAATATCGAGGGTGACGATTTAGAATCGTGAGAGCGACGATGCAGAAGCGCGATTAGTCGCGGAACTTCACCTGCTTGGTGCCGGCAACAACTTCACCGATCTGCGTCCACTTCTCGCCCTTGGCTTCGAGGTGTGCAACGACTTCGGCCTTGTCTGCCGGGTCGATGAAGATGAGCATGCCCATACCCATGTTGAAGGTATTGTACATCTCGTCCTTCTCCACAGAGCCGGCCTGCTGGATGAGTTTGAAGATCATCGGCGGGTCCCACGTGGTGCGGTCGATAATCACGTCGACGTTGTCCGGGAGGATGCGCGGGATGTTGCCCTGGTAGCCCGAACCCGTGATATGGGCGAGGCCCTGGATAATCTTCTTGTTGCAGAGGTCGATGAGACTCGGGTAGTAACTCCTGTGCGGCATCGCGAGCGCTTCGCCGATGGACTTGTCCATGCCGTCGACCATGGTGTCGACCTTGTAGCCTGCCACATCGAAGAGCACCTTGCGGGCGAGCGAATAGCCGTTTGTATGCAAACCGGTAGAAGGCAGACCGAGGATGATGGTACCCGGCTTGATCTTCTTGCCGTCAATGATGTTCTCGCGTTCCACGACACCCACGATGGTGCCGGAGATGTCGTAGTCGCCCGGACCGTAGAAGCCCGGCATTTCGGCAGTCTCGCCGCCGATGAGCACGAGGTCGTTCTCGCGGCAGGCCTTGGCCATACCGGCAACAAGCTTGTCCATAACGCCCGGTTCCAGGCGGCCGGTAGCCACGTAGTCCAAGAAGAACAGCGGACGTGCACCCTGCACGAGGATATCGTCGCAGCAGTGGTTCACGATGTCCTGGCCCGGCAGTTCGTGCGTGCCCATCTCGATATCGACCTTGAGCTTGGTGCCCACGCCGTCGACGGAACTCACGAGAACCGGGTCCTTCATGCCGAGGTGGTTCAGCGTGAAGAGACCGCCAAAGTTGCCGACGTCACCGAGGACGCCCTGGTTGAATGTAGTACGTACGGATTTCTTGACACCGACCATCGCCTCGTCGGCCCTGGCCAGAGAAACTCCTGCGTCTGCGTAATTCATCTTTTTTCCTTTGCCCTAGAGTCGGGCATTTTGTTTTGCCCTATTTACGGGCACCTTGTTTTTCATCAATATTTCTGAGAGCATCCAGGATAAGGCTCGTGGTATCGGCCATCTGGTTGATGTTCGTCGTCTCGGGCATCAGGTGCGTATCGAGCTTGTACATGGAGTCGTCGCCCCACGCAAGGATTTCCTCAAGCGCATCCGGCCCTGCCAGTTTGCCGCACTTGGCACAGCAGATGCGGCCGTCCTGGAACGCGACAAAGCCCTTGCCCTGTCCGGATTCACAAATCACCGTACCCGTGATGCGGCTCTTTTCCATGGTCTGCGCGAAATCGATAAACGGGAGCACCTTGCCCGATGCAAGGAGCGAGAGGCGCTGGAACTCGTCGAACGCCTTGTTCTTCGCGCGGAGGCTGTCGCACACCACCTTGTACAAAAACACCATGATGTTCGGGTTCTTGTCGAGGAACTTCACGAATTCGGCCTTCGGGATGTGGAGCACCGTGCAGCCGTCCTCGGCCGCGATAATCGTATTGCTCGTAAGCTCGTTGCAGAGGATGGACATCTCGGCGAAGCATGCGCCGCTCTCGATGTAGGCGAGCACGCTGTAGTGCCCATCGGGCAGAATCTGTCCGCACACCTCGGCGCGCCCACTCTGCATCACGCAGAAGGACTGTCCTTCCACGCCGCCCTGGATAATGATTTCGCCAGCGTCATATTCGCGAATCTGGGCATTCAAAAGTAAAAAGTCGGCACATTCACGCGGCACCTGCTGCAAGAACGGAACCCGCGCCTCGTAGCTGGAAGCAATCCAACCGCCAATACCTGTAGGAGTCTTCATCATAATCAAAAATTATAAATATTTCTATACCACTTGTAAGTGGTGTCCACCGAATTTATGTTCTTTGGGGCCGGAATGTCGGGGTAAAAGCACCTCGCCATGTTCCACAGGAGCTCCACCGGGCGCGTCGGGGCGCTTTCGAAGAAGTCGTTGCCGCCGCCCGGCCCCCTGCGGGCGTCGTTCTGGAACACCTTCCTGTTCCTGAACGCTCGGATCTTCTTAATCCGGGGTTCGGCGGCGAGCATCTCCTTGGGCGAGGAGAACATCCCGGGGTTCACCCACACGTCGGCGCTGTCCGCGACGGCAAGCACCTTCTCGAGCGGGAGGCGCAATTCGCTGCCCGCCTCGGAATCCCACAGGTAGCAGCCGCCCGCGTCCCTGATGAGCCGCGCCGTGTAGCTGTCCGCGCCCGGGGCATGCCACACGCCGCCGTAAGCCATGCCCGCAAGCACGCGCACGCAGCGCTTCGCTCCCGGAGCCTTCGCGGCCTTCTTCCTCGATGCGGGAAGCGTATCGGGCGATACCTTGACATCCCCCATCCGTCCCAGGAACTGCATTATCTCGAAAGTCTCCATGAGGTAGCCCACGCGGATATCGCCAAAGAGCGAAAGTCCCGATTTGCTGCGGTCGTCTAGGTCAAAGAGCTTGACGAACAAGTTAATCCATTCCGCCTTGGCCACCGGATCGGACTCCTGCCATTCAGAAGTGAGCATCAGCGGGAGCCCGAGGGCACCGAGCCTCTCGTAGTCGTCGTTGCTGCCGCCCGTAGCAAAAGTCATCACCAGGTCGGGTTCAAGCGCCACCACCTTCTCGAGCGAAATCGAGGGGCCGTTCCCGACCTCGGCCACCGCACCGGAAGCCACGCGGGCATACAGGGCGCTGTCCGCAACATAGTCGCCTTCGCCCACAGCCACAATGCGGTCGGCAGCGCCAAGGCGGACAAGGTAACCGATATGCGTCGAGGAGAGGGCCACCACCTTCCGGATAGGCAGCCGCAAGACGGTCGCGTCCGTCCACCCCACGGGGAAGCGGCGCCTGTGCAAGTCGGAACCGTCGCCCGCGGCCTCGACGGAATCGAGCATCACGAAACGCTTCACGACGGTGTCGCGGCCGACAATGGCACGGATTTCCGTCACGTCGACGCCGCAGAGCCTTCCCATCCGCAACAGGCGGCTCATCGAGTTGAAATACTCCGGAGCCTCCGCGCAGGCCTGCGGCAGGGGCCTCGGCTGCGGAACCGATGCCGCCTGGGCATCGCCTTCGACAGCACCCCGGTCGCCATCACGTTCGCCGGTCCCACAACCCGCGAGCGCGGCGCTCAAAACCAGAAGTCCGAGGCAAAAAAAACGGGGGAAGCCCAACCGGCACCCCAGGAACGAGCAAAAAAATGCACGTAAATCGTTGATTTTTAACATCTTATGAAAATTTTCCCTGCACATTCGCCAAAGATAATGTATTTTATAACTCGGAATTTCCTTTTTAGGAGTCTTGTATGAAGACAAAGATAGTTTACTTGGTCGCCCTCCTGTGCGCCCTTACATTTTCAACAAGCGCATTCGCAGATGCCGAAACCGGTTTCTACGAAAAGGACCACATCCGTGGATTCATCTCCATCGGCGGTGACTACCGCGGCATGCTGGACGCATTCCAGAAATACGTGAACTCGACAGCCTTCTGGAACGACGGCCACGAGCTCAAGGCCAACGACTCGGCCACCACGACGGAACACTTCTCCGGCACGTTCTCGTATCCGCAATTCGACGACTGGTACATCGGGCTGCACGTGAACATCGGCGCCCAGTACAAGCAGTTCCTCACCTGGTTCAACATTAACTTCATGCCGACCCAGATTTCTGAGAAGTCCTCCGACACCTATACCGTCACTTCCGATGGCGGCAACAGCGCGAAAATGCCCCTGTTCGACGTCAAGTGGTTCACCTACGGCGCCGACTGGATGTTCGGCTGGAAGCTCTTCGGCGAGAACACCTTCATCAACCTGATTCCCTCGGTCGGCTTCGGCTTCAACCTCATCAACTTCCACATGGCCTCCATCTTCGACATCAAGGACCAGTCCAGTTCCAACGTGGTAAAGATGCGCGACCGCTACTACAGCACCATGGCGCTCTCCCTTGCCGCCGAACTCGAGTTCCGCCTGGAATTCGGCCCCTTCGGCATCGGCATCTACGGCGGCTACCGCTACATCGACTATAACGAGCTCGAAGTCGAAGGCAAGAGGCTCACGAACTACGCCTACGACACTGACAACTGCGGCGACACCTGGTTTGTCGGTCTCCGCCTCACCTGGACGTTCATGAGCGACTGGGAACGCAAGCAGGCAGACAAGCTCTAATCCCCCGAGCACGATTTTACAAACAAACTAAAGCCCCGCAATCCGCGGGGCTTTTTTATGGCACAATCACGCGGCTACCGAACAGGCATCCCGGAGCCGCATAATAGGGAGCGTTCCGTTCCGCCACCCGGTCCATCGTCACGTAGTAGGTGCTCGTTTCCATGAGCCCGGAATCCGTCTTCCAGCGGACAATGCGGTCATCCTTCGGATACGAAAAATTCCAGCCCAGGAGCAGCGTGGGGATGCCCCTCATCTGCAGGCGATCGGGCAGCTGCGCGAACTCCCCCTGCGTACTGAGCAGCACGGCGGCATCCATCCTGCCGTAGTCCGCAAAGAGAAGGGCGTCGTTGAAAAGCCCCATGTTCGGCCCGAGGCCGTCCATCACGCGCTCGTTGAAATGCACCTGGAACCCCACGTGCCGGAGTTCACGCATAAACGACAGCATCCCGTAACTCTTGGCGCACCGTCCCGGATCCTTGTAAGGATGGTAATAGTGGCATTCCATCAGCGCGTAGCTCTCCTGCGGCGAAAACAGGCGCACGGCCTCGCGGCGCGCCCAGTTCTTGAGCGAACGGAAATCGATACGCGAATGGAAAGGATGGTAGAACCTGTAGAACTCGTTCACCTTCTTGAGGGTATATCCATCGACAAAGAAAAAAGGACGGAACGGCCTCTTGCGCGTCATGTATTTTCTCCATTTTTAGGGTTTCTATTCCTAAAAACGGAGATACCCCCCGAAACAAGCCGTAAAAAGTTATTTACGCGCCATTTTTTACATTAGAGCAGGTCGCGCGACTCGAGATCGTCGACCAGCGAGGCGGGCATCCAGCCGCGCCACTTTGCGAAATCCGGATCCGAAAGTTCCTTGCGCCACGCATCCATCTTCTGCCTGTCGCCCTGGTCGGCATAGATGCGTACGAGGTTCATCACGGCGCACCAGTAGCGGATGGACTTGCCTGTCCGCGACCTGTAATCCGCGGCGCTCTTCTCGTAGATGGCGGCGGCTTCCTTGTAGCGGCGGAGCTTGTAGAGCATGTCGGCCTTGACCTGCAGGAGCACCGGATGGTTCGGCGCCTTGGAAAGCCCGCGTAGCGAAAGCTTGAGCCCCGCGTTGAAATCGCCCTTGTCGTAATACATCCACACGAGCGAGGTGAGGAACAACGGCCAGAACCGCTTCGAGGATGACGACGCGGAATCGAGAACGGCGAGGTATTCGCCGCGGCGGTCAGACTTGAAGGGGACCCAGCTGAAACTCTTGTCCACGTAGTAGGCGTAGATGGCGTAGAACGCGCGAGCTTCGAGCTCCGCGGATTCCTCGAAAAGCTTTGCGGCCGAACGCGTCGTCATGGCGCCCTTCACGGAATGTCCCGTCTCGTTCTGCACGTAGCCAATCTCGAACTTGCGAAGCGCCTCCCACAGGCCCGACGACGAACATTTCTCGAGGTTCGCGCCCGCACGCTGTAGCGAAAGCGTATCGCCCAGGTCGTCGTAGCGGCTCACAAGCACCACGTTCTCGAGAACACAGCCGACTCCCGCATCCTTCGCGCGCACCTGTCCCGCAAGCGAGAGGGCGCCATCGTAATCCAGGGCCATGGAACGCTCGGTCGCCTTCTCCGCAAGTTCCATGAGCGGAGCGGGGAGCGAAAGTGAGAGGCCATCGGCAAAGGCGGATACCGCAAGGAAAGCGGCTACAAGCAACGGACGCAAGGACATAACACGCCAAAGATACAAAAATCGCATTCCAATGTGGAATATGCGGGAGCCGGAGCCCAATGCGCGCCATGCGCAGATTCCACGGAAAGTGTAATTTATTGACATTCAACAGATTACCTCCGGCAGCAGCCCGTTACGCCATGGGGTTTCACAGGCAGTTTCTGCCACGGGGCGAATCTTACGATAATCGTATTAAAACGGCGGGAGTGGTCCGGGGGCGCTATCAAAATCTATAATAAGAACAGGAATTTCACAAGCTTTCAACATTCGTGCCACCAACTGTCGGACAAGGGGACGAGACCGGTACGAAACGTGAATTAATAATTGCGAAATCGAATGGAGGCAATTATGAGACTCATCCATAAAACATCCGCCATCTCCTTCCGCCTCTTCCACACCGGCTTCCAGACCTTCAAGGACCGCATCAGGGAAGAGCTCAGCACCGTCAGCCGCTTCACCCTCGACTCCGTCATCGACGACGCGAGCCTCTACTCGTATTACCGCAGCGGGGAATCCGCCGAATTCGTGGCGGCGAGCATCGCAGGAACAAACTTCGATTTCGACGACGAATACGCCGACGCAGGGTAATTAAAAAAAAACTTCGGCAATCGAGTCTGCCTCGCGCATACGCAAGCGCATGCGGTCAGCAGTTAATTTATTTCTTCTTGTCGTCCTTCTTCTCTTCCTTCTTGTCGGAAGGGAGCGCCTCTGCGGGAAGGTTGCAGCCGTTCATCACGTAGAACTTGCTCTTGCGGACCGTCACCACCTTGGTGTTGGTGTTCATGCCGCGCACGAACTTGATATCGCCATAGACGCTTTCGAAGGATCCTGCATTATTGATATACTTGGTGAGGCTCTCGACGTTATTCAAAATGCCGGAGAACACGATCTTCGCGGCATCGTAGCTGAGTCCGCTCACCTTGTCCTCGGCAGGGGCGGTGCCCCACTTTTCCTCGAACGCCTTGGCAAACTTGTCGTAGGCTTCCTTGTTGCTCGAAAGGTCAAGCCCCGGCACGCTGAAGTAGGTGCTGTCCACGAGATGCTTGCCCTGGATCAGGAGCTCCCGGCCATACCAGCCGGACGTCCCGAGCATGGTCCCCTTGATCTTGTTGTAGGCCACCTGGCCCACCATGAGGCCCGCATCGCCAGGGTTTGTCGACGGGATGAACACGCCGGGAATACTCATCGTCGAATCGGCCAGGTACCTGCGACGCTCGTTCGCATTCACGGCATCGAGGTCGGAGGCGCCTCTCGCGATATTCCTGCGGCGGTTTTCCTGCTTGTAGCGGACATCGCGCAGAAGCTTGAACTCGGTCGCGTAATCAGGGCGCCCTTCCTCGTAGCTGCCGAAGGCGACGACGCTTCCGCCACGGCGTTCGACCGCGCGGGTAAAGCTCTGGGACATGGCCGACCCGTAATCGCCCAGCGGGCTCAGGACGGCAAACTCGCGGATGTCGAGGCACTTGGTCGCGAAGTCGGCAATCTTCTGGGCGAGGTTGTCCATGGTGACGTTCACCTGGAAGATGTTCGGACCCATCTTCGCGATGCCGTCGTCGGTAGCCGTCGGGGTAAGCATCGGGATATTCTGGAAGTTGCTGCCGAGCCATGCGGCGACAGTCGCCGCCGGGGCGCTCATGATGGGGCCGATGACGGCGACAATGCTGTCCTGGTTCACGGCCTGCTGCGTGCGCATGAGCGCGATGCCCGCATCGGCATGGGTATCGGCGATCCGGATGCGGACCTTCCCCTGGAGGCCGGCCTGCTCGTGGGCAAGGTAGACGCCCTGCACGGCGGCGGCACCGAATTCCGCAAAGTCACCCGAAAGCGGGGCGAGCACGAGCACCGTGGGCTGGCCGGCACCGAGACCGTCCAGCGACTCGAGACCCTGCTGAGCCGTAGAGCTGAGGTTCTCGGCAACACCGCCGTTCACGACCTTCTTGTACCAGTAGCGGGCGGCACGGTAGCGCTTCGCGTTCTGGCACTCGCGGCCAATCTGGAGCTGCATCCAGCCCACCACGTCCTTGTCCACCGGATACTTTTCGAGGAGCGCCTGCAGCTGGTCGGCGTTCAGGAGGCTTGCCGCAAGCGTCTGGATAGCGACATCCTTGGTGTGGCTACGGGCGGCCGGATTCTTGGAATAGGCGAGGATACGGAGCATGGCCTCGACACCGTCGTAGACGGAGCCCTGCTCGATAAGCACGATAGCACGGGCGAGTTCCATGCGCTCGCGGTATTCCGAGGACACGTGGTATTCGAGGAACCTCGACGCGAGATTGAGGGCTTCGGGGCGCTTGTGTTCGCGCAGGTAGCATTCCGTGAGGATGACGGACGCCTGGGCGCCCTCGTGCTTGCGGAAGCTGGACTTCGAAACTTTCTGGAGGAGAGGAACGGCTTCGGCGCACTTGCCCTCGCCGACAAGCGCCTTGGCCTTCGCGACTTCGCCCTGCGCGAAAGCCGACGCACAGAGGGATGCCACCAGGAAAAATGGAATTAGACGATTCATCGTAACCTTACCGCGCTAGTCCTCGGCGGCAGCCTGAACCACGTCGTGCTCTTTCTTGATCTGTTTCTGCATGGATTCCGGAAGCTTGACCCAGTCGATGACATCGACCCGGAAGGGGAGCCCGCTTTCGGCGAACGCCTTCTCCACGGCAGTCATGGCCTCGAAGGAAAGGGGCCTCTCGGCGATAACCGCGAGGTCGAGTTCCGTTTCGGGAGTCAAGTCAACCCCCGTGAGGCGGGGGCCGTATGCCCAGACTTCCAGCCCCTCGAAGTGGAGGGAGAGGATGCGCTGGACGGTTTCCAGTTGTTCTGTTTCTAAGCAAAGTGCCATAGTGCGCCAAATATAGTTAAATGGGGGCGGTCCAAGCCGGCACGGAAGTTGGCATGCGTGCCAAAAACGGCGAAGATTAAGACGTGATGAAAATCACATATTTTTGCAGAAAACATTGCGAAATTCGTCCAAAAACGGCAATCGTGCCCTTCCGGGCCCCTGTTTTTGTCAATTTTTACGGACTTATTATAAAAAGTCTATTAAATAGCCCGAAAGCTTTTAAAACCAGCTCTTTATCGTTTCGCACAGTTTCTCGTTCAGACAAAAAAACTCCTCCTTCGTATAGACCGAAGAAAAGAATTTCTCGTACATCAACTCCACATTGCAGATTTCGGGACGATGGTCATATATGGCGCAGAGATTGTCATCCTGCAGATGCACGCAGACGCCATCGCCCCTGTCAAAGTCCGCCAAGGCGGGGACTTTTTTCAGGGAGCGGCAGCAGCAACCGCAACAGTCACATTTGAACGGCATTATATCTTAATTGAGCGTGCTTAGGAATTCATTAGCCTTTTTTCTCTTCTCCCATATTTCTGAATTATTGACCGTCCCTACTTCTTCCTCGGAATCAGCCTGATTCACCAACTTGACCTTGCACATCTCGTACAAGAGCCCAACCAGCAGAACCGTATTTTTCAGCAGCAATTTTTCCGCAGCCGAGAATTGCATATAATCATCTTTCCCGTTATCAATAACGACAGTCCTCAGGCGTGTCAGATGATCCTTGTAGCGGGAATCCACCTGGAGCAATATTGCATCATACTCCAGTGCGGCCTTCTTTAAATCTTCCAGGAAATAGATGATTTTATTTATCTGCTCTTCGGCCTTATCCACCTGCCTTCTGATATTTGCAGCCTTGTCCTCAAGCTTGGAACCAGTCACATTGAATATGATTCCTGCAGCCAGGAGGCCCACTCCCGCCGTTGCACCCGTCAGGAGTGCAGAACCTAGGGCCATTCCTCCACCACCCGCAGCCAAGCTGCCGCCACCAATCCATGCCAATGTAGCATTTGTCGCAGCAGCTCCAGAAAGTCCGGCAATAGCAGTGCCACCTGTCGTTGTCCCTGCAGCGGCAACAAGAGCGAATAAACCGGAAGAAGCAGCCGCACCACCCGCGACACCGGCCCCAACACTTCCGGCACTTCCTATAAAAGCCTCTGCAGCAACGGATGTGTCCTTCAGCTTGGCTAGATCGCATTCAGGGCACTTGAAATTTTCATTTTCTATTTCACTAAACTTGGGCCTATTTTTAATCTTTTCAAAGACATTCGCAAATTCACCAAAACTTTTTTCAATCTCCTTCTCGGAACGTCCCAAGGATTCCAGCGCCTGCTGCGCCGGTCCCTGACGTTTTTCCATTTGTTCAATATTTTGTTTGTTTCTTGCCTCGGACGCCTTTATGGAGTCATTGGCTTCCTTCATTTTCATTCCGCCCTTGACACCAGCCCCGACGCCGAGCGCAGCTGCGGCAGCAGCACCTATTCCAAAAATCAGTGGTATTGGCATAATAGCCTCCTTTTTATATTGATGTATTTAACAAAAGACTAATTCGGCATTCTCATCAGCCATAAAGTCATCCAGTGAATCAAATCCCGCCTTTTCCCAAGGCTTCTGGAAACCCATTTTTTCGTATGCCCTCTCCAAGATTGCATTCAGGGAAAATTCATCCGTTGCAGAGCCAATTTCTTCACAAACAGAGGAAAACGCCTTGACTTCCTTTTTGAAGGACTCGATATCTATCTGCATCAACTCGGCAGCATACTGTTCCAGACATGCGACCTCTTCTTTTAATTTTTCCATATAAATGTCATATGAAGATTTAAAAGAATTCAGCATGGCAACAAGCTTTTTCACCAGCGGATTCGTATCCAGAATATAGAGCAGGGTACAGCTCATGATGCCGGTTACAAAAGCTCCGCAAAAAACGGAAACGACCTCGCCAACAACAGGTACCTGGCCCAACGCCGTCGAAGAAACCACCTCGTTGACCAACACGCCAATGACAACGCTCGCACCTGTCGCAATAACCTTGGTAAAGGCCAGCATGCGGTCCCCGAATGGCAACTGGTCCGGATTGATAAACAATATCTTCAACGCTTCGACTATCGACGTCCATGCCTGTCGAATAATGCAGACTATATTTTTCCCCGTAGTGAAGAATATGTTGCACAAGGTCGTTGTCAGACTAGACAAAATACCGGCCAAGGCTCCTTCCTTAAAAGATTCCAACAGTTGCCTGTATTTTTTCTTGCAGTTTTCAATACCCCTTTTTACGGCGGTGCCCAATGCATTGAAAAATTCCCCGGCATCCATATTCAGGACAGAATCAACTTTTTCGAACTCTTCCTTTATAGCAAACCATATTTCTACAAAAACAAAGCCTAGCGCTTGCCTTAATCCCATCTTGACGCCTACTTTTCCGGCAGCAATCGCAGAATCCTGCCAAAATGCGGGACTGGTATAGTACGTCATGTTAATCCTGGCTTCTTGAGACGCCCTCGCCTTTTTATCGGCCTCCCGCATTCTCGACTTTTCACTTTCAGAATATTCATCTCCATGCTTCTCAAGGTAGCTATCCATTGATTCGGCTTTCTTCTGCCGGTTGGTATGCGGATTAGTGGGCTTCAGGTTTTCTGGACTATTCGCCAACTCCACCCCAGACAGCCCCGACAATACTCGACCAGGATCATCATGAATTTCTTTTGCAGAAACGACATGGTCCAAATCCATTTTTTCATTGGGAGTAATCTTCTTCCCAGTATAGGAATCATTGAGCGTTCCGGCTTTCTTCTGCCTGCTGTAAAACCTGTTCGTCTCTATGTACTGGGAATCCCCATGATATTCATAGGAGTTGTATTCGCCTCGATTCTGGTAGTTCTGTCGATTTCTTTCGCTCTTGTAATCATTAGGGTTGCTGCGGATATTGTGTACGGTATCGACATCTCCTCCATTTCTATCGGAAACCAGAAAATCCAGGCCGAAAGACGTAATGATGCTTCTTACAATGACTCGTTCATATTGCTTGAATAATCCCTCTTTCATGTTCTCGTTCTTAGAAAACATGAAATCCGCGCCATCTAACTGTGCTACAAAAGTATTCGACATGATTACACCCAATCTTTACCTGATTATTTTTCCGGGCAGATAAAGCCCTTTTCATCTTCTGCAAGGGTCGCGTTGGTCCATTTGCCTTCAGTGCAGCAATAACCCGCAGGCAGGTCTCCAGCACTTTCCAAATACTTGTCGCAGTCCTTCTCGTACCAACTGGAACCAAGGCATATCTGATTTCCCAGAATCTTGCCTTCTGTCCCTTCATCGCCACACCTGGCCGGTTTCCACACCTTATCCGTGCAAAGAACCATCCTCTCGCTAGCGGCAGCTATTTTCATCTCGCCTGATTCACAAGGCTCCTCGAGCTTTTCAGCTTCAAGGTATCCCTTTCTATCTATGCAGCCGATACCCGTAATCTCAATCGAACCCGTTTTCTCGAAATGCCAGGTAAAGTTCGTCACCTGCCCGTTGACCCCTTCGATAGTTTCTTCGCCGCAAACACGGCCCCAACATTCATATTGCAAGTAATCCCAGGGAATATAGACAGTTTTCCACTCATCACTGTCCGTAATATATATGTAGTAGTCGCCATCTTCGCCACCCAAGGGCGATCCCGCAACAAACTTGTGACCGTTCCCCTTGTAGGAGTATTTTATGACTTCGCAATCAGAATAGTCCTCCGGTTCGCCGCGCTCGTTCAGCCAATAGCCCAAACCCGCATAGTCGTAACCTATCTTTTTCCCGATATCAAACGACGCCTTGATGGTATCGCCAGCGTTCCTATACGAAATAGTGGAGACACCTCTGTCCACCGAGTCCGTATAGGCTTTCCAGTCATCATAGATTTTCTTGAGCCAGCGGCCATCCTTGCACCTGAATGTCGCATGCGCAAGTTCGCTCAGGCTGTTCTTGTTATCCCTCAATTCGCCTTCCGTCTTCTTGTCGCAGTCGCCGAGTCCGTAGTTTTCCCACCAGAACTTGTCAACCGACTTCTCGAATTCCGGAATCGTATCGGAGAGTTCCCAGTCCTCCATGTTCTTGCGGATAGAGGCATAGTAATCCCCTTCGCTTCGTGCGCTTGCCCAGTCCGCAACCTTCGTCGCAGTCACGCTATCGTCCCACACGCCGTCATCCTCGATGTCGTATGCGAAATCCGCAAGTCTCTCCGAGAACCCGGCCTCGGAGAGGTCTCCCTGCATGAGGATGCTGATGGCGAGCAAGGCCGCGTTTCCCTTGCCGGACTCGAATATGGACAGGCCCTCGAACCCCTCGATGGATTCATCCGCGACACGGAACGCCTTGAGGATTTCCTGTTCCGCCTGCTTTTTCGCCTCGGCCACGGAGGAACCGTCATCTACCAAGTGCTGCATGCGTTCGTAAGCAAGGTGCGTGAGCAGGTTGATGTTCGCCGTCTCCCTGTCGGATACGTCCACCAGCGCATTGAGCGAGATGGATGCCACTGAATTCTTGCCGCTCACCTCGTTGCGGTAGAAACCGTTTGCCTCCAGCAACACATACTGCGATTCCAGATTGAGATGCGTGAAGCGGAAGTCACCGCGATCGCTCGCAATCTTTCCCGTAAAGGCACGACCGGTCTGCCCCAAGTTATCCACGTTCAGTTCGTAGAGCCTTACCGCAGAACCCTTCACGAAAGGCCCCTTCTCGGACACGCCCGCAATGGTCTTGTCCTCGATGGCAATCTGCGTCTCTTCGGTAGCACCGCCCGTATGCTTGTCTTTATCGTCGGAGGAGCATGCGCACAATCCGAACGCGGTAAACGCAAGGGCAGTGTAACTGGCTATTTCCAAAAACTTCTTCATAAAGTTTAATCCTTCTTCGGCTTCACGCTCCATGTGAGCGGGAAAAGTTGCAAGTTCAGTCGATAGACGCGTTCCATGTCGTCGTCTTCGGTAGCGATGGCGATAATACGCCTTCTAAAATCCGCAAGTTCTTTCACTATCTTCTGGAACGACTTCTGCGTGAGCCCTAGCGTAAGGCCCGAAACGGAGCGCTCGGAAAGCGGCACGTTCTTGATGGCGTCAAGCGCGAAGGCACCCATCTGCAGGTGCATCTGCTGTACCGCGAGGGGCACAAAATCCATCTTGCCCGTAGAAATCGTCTTGTTAGTTTGTTTAAACTTATTCTTGCCGGCCTTTTTCAGGAGCCCCATAGCCGTCAGGTACTCTATAGTCGCAGACACCTGCTTCGCGGTGATTTTCGGCATGCACTGTACCGCCACCTGCTTCGGTTTTTTGCCGGGCATGTGGGGCACCAGCTCCCTGAGCACGGGGTTCAGCCACGACTCGAAATAACCCATGGATTTCTGACCGAGCACGTTGACGCGATGCGCCTTCGAAAGCGCTTGCATCTCGTCGAAATGCTTCTGCCTTATAGTTTCTCGCCTCGCCTGGTTGAACGCCACAAGCGACCTGAAATACGCAAGTTCGAAACCGTCCAGCCCCATGGCGTGCGCAACACGCAAGATTCCGGGTCCGCGGAGTCCCGACTTCCCTTCACATACCAGCTTCAGGTAAACCGGCGAGCGGAAACCCGCAAGTTTCGAGAACTCGCGCCACGTCATCGCGGTGTGCGTTTTTTTGTCGCTGAACCAGTCACGCATGAAGGCATGATAGTCCTGGTATGTGATTACGGAATCCATATACTAGGAATATATACGCTTGCGGCGAAAAGCGGCGTGATAATAGATACAGAATCGCCAAAAAACAACTAAATTTCAGCAATATCACAAAAATTTACTTTTTTATGATACAAAATAGCCTAAAATAAAAGAAAAGCGGAGAATTCCGCTTTTTTTATAAGAAAATTTATTTAGAAAATTTACAGAACTATAGCTCAATCACGCGGTCGTTCTGGAGGAGCTGCTCAAACGTCTGACGCTCGCGAATGACCTTCAACTCGCCGTTCGTGTACATGGTTTCGGCGGCGTAGCGGCGGCTGTTGTAGTTGCTGCTCATGGCGGCACCGTAGGCACCAGCATCATGGAGAATCAGCAAGTCGCCGACCTTTGCCTTCGGGAGCTTGCGCGTTACCACGAAGCCGCCTTCTTCCTGCGTGAACACGTCACCGGATTCGCAGAGCGGACCAGCCACGACGGCGTCGACCATCTCGTTCATCTCGCGACCGTCGCGGGCGATGATGGAAATGCCGTGATAGCTGCCGTAGAAACTCGGGCGAACGAGATCGGTAAAGCCCGCGTCCAGCAGGTAGAACAGGTTGTCGCCCTGCTTCTTGACGGCGCGGATTTCGGCCATCAGGTAACCGCTCTCGGCCACCAGGTAGCGACCGGGTTCGACTTCCAGGTGAACCTCGTGGCCGATGCTCTGCTGGATGTTCTTGCGGGCCTTGTCCCACAGGTCGTAGTAGGCCTGCATGTCGATGCGGTTGCCCTTGTCTTCTTCGTGGTACGGAATCGGGAGGCCGCCCCCTGCACTGATGGTGCGGAGGTGAGAGCCCAGGCGGCGGCTAGCGTCCACCATCGCGTCGCAAACCTGCGAGAGGTGTTCGAAGTCGGAGCCGGAACCGATGTGCATGTGGAGCCCGGTAATCCACATCCCGTTTGCCTGCGCGAGCTTGACGCAGTCCTTGATCTGCTCGTGCCACACGCCGTGCTTGCTGAGCGGGCCACCGGTATTCACCTTGCTTGAATGCCCGTGACCGAAACCCGGATTCACGCGGAGCGTAAGTTCCGACTTCACGCCGAAATCGGCGAGTTGCTGGATCATGTCGGGCGAACCCACGTTCACCGCGATGTCGTACTTCTTCACGAGTTCAAGCGCGTCGCGGTCGAAGATGTCTGCGGTGTAAACAATCTCGGGGGCCTTGCCTTTCTGGACTCCGCCCTTGAAGCCCGCCTTCAACGCGCGGACGATTTCGCCTGCAGAGACGGCATCCACTACGCCGCCGAGCTTGCGCACAAGCGCCACGATGGAGAGGTTCGGGCATGCCTTCTGGGCAAAGCGCACGGTGTCGAAAACCTGGACTTCCTTCACGCGCTTCTCGATGGTGGCGCGGTCATAGAGCCAGAGGGGGGTGCCGTACTGTTCGGCAGCCTTCACGAAAACTTCTTGGGGGATAGAATAATTTGCCATGGGGACAAATTTAGAAAATGTGTAGTGCGTAATGTGGAATGTTAGTCGAGGGAATGATTGCCTAAAGCCGCAGCCCTCGGGCTGGCTCCGCTGCAAGCTTTACACAAAATGAAAAATGACGAGCGATTTGCCCAGCACATTCCCGAGCGATTGGCCCGGCACATTCCTCACAAGTTCTACAGGCTCATCGCCAGTCTTGCACCCACCGACTTATTGAAAGGATCGACGAGCGGGACAAAATCCACCTTGACATGCTGCGGCTTTGTTCGATACCGCCCCGCCGTATTGCGATACTCCTCCGCCTTCCTGATCCTCATGTCGCTTTTGACGCCGAGACCGATACCTTCAGCAATTCCCAGCACGCCACCTATCAAAAGGATAGCGCTCGGAATCCCGACAATGACCACGGCGACACCGCCGCCCTCCAGCGAGCCGCTATGCCCAGTAGACCATATGGTGCCAACACCGCCCACAACACCCATCAGCAAGCCAAAACCGATACTCGACGTAGCCTCGTCCATCAGCGAGTCCCCTTCAAACTGCAGACGTGCCGCCAGCGAGTCATAGTACACGACGCTGTCAATAACCACGCTATCCGCAATGGTTACGTTATCCGCAGTGGGGGGGTGCAGCAGGTTCGCCCGGCACAGCAAGGAGGGGCGAACAAAGCGCCAGGAACAATATGGCGATAAGCTTTTTCATATACCATGAATATATGTTATTTGCAAAAAAAAGGCCCCGGTAACCCGGAGCCTTCCGATAAACGAGCAAAAACGCGCGATTAGACGTGCTTGATCTTGTTGTCGCCTGCGTCCCAGTTCTTGCCGTCGCACACGAACTTGTATTCGTAGTCGCCAGCGGCGAGGGAAATCTTCGCAGTCCAGAGGCCAGTCTTCTTGTCCTTCTTGAGCATGTCCTTGTCGACAACCCAGTTGTTGAAGGAACCAGCGACGGAAACGGTCGTTGCGAGCGGGCAGTCGGCGACGAATTCGACGGCGACCTTCTTCGCGGCGGCGGCCTTCGGAGCGGCCTTCTTTTCGGCGGCCGGCTTGGCAGCAGCCTTCGGGGCAGCCTTCTTGGCAGCGGGCTTTGCACAAGCCTTAGCGCAAGCCTTCTTTTCGGCAGCCGGCTTGGCGGCGGCCTTCTTTGCAGGGGCCTTTGCGACCTTGTTTGCAGTAGTCTTAGCCATGATTTTATCTCCTAATGTTAAGTACGGGCTCAAAGTTAGTAAAAAATAAGTTTCGTGGCTAGGTCTAAAATAACCGCCCATCTTGCGCCCTGTCGCCTTTTTTTGCTATTTTTCATCGCATGTTGAAGCAAATTATCGCCCCCAGCGTGCTGAACGCTAACTTCCTCGAACTCGGTAACGGCCTCAAGGCCATCGAAAACGGCGGCGCAGGCCTCGTGCACCTCGACATCATGGACGGGCACTTCGTGCCGAACATCAGTTTCGGCCCGGGAATTTCGGCCTGCGTGGGCAAGGGCACCAAGCTCCCGCTCGATTGCCACCTGATGATCGAGGATCCCGAGAACTACGTGGGCGAATTTGCGAAGGCGGGTGCAAGCATCATCAGCGTGCACGCCGAAACCACAAACCACCTCGACCGCCTGCTGCACCAGATTAGGGAACTCGGCGTGAAGCCCGCGGTGGCTATCAACCCGGCGACCCCGCTAGAAAGCATAAAGTACGTGCTCGACATCGTGGACATGGTGCTCATCATGTCGGTGAACCCCGGCTTTGGCGGCCAGAGCCTTATCCCGTACTGCCTCGACAAGATCCGCGAACTGCGCGCCATGAAGCCGGAACTCGATATCCAGATTGACGGCGGCGTAAAACTCGACAACATTCTCGCCTGCAAGGAAGCGGGTGCGAACGTGTTCGTAGTGGGCTCCGCGATTTTCGGGAAGAGCGACCCCGAGACCGTGTGCCGCGAGTTCGTGGCGAAGGTCGGCGGCTAGGCTCCCCATCCAAATAATCTTCCCCTTTGAAAACAGAAACGGCCCGCATGAGCGGGCCGTTATTTTAGTTTTCGCCATGACGCCTTTCGGTCTCTTCGCGATCCACCGTCCGTGTCAGATATTCCTTGAAATCCCGGTCGATCTTCACTCCGTCGAAATCCATGTTGTCGTCCTTGAGGACAAACACGGCCGACGGGTTATCGATCCAGCCACGGATATCGAATTCCGTTAGCACGATGGAATTATTTCCCGGCCCCTTCGCCACGTACTCGACTTTCGACTTCTCCACCCATCCCTGACCGCAACGGCCCTTGACGAGCACCTCCGTCTCTGCATCCTGTACAATGACCAACTCGTCGTTGAAGCCAGCCGTGCAGACCACGCTGCCACCGCCCCTGTGGGACATGACATCGAGATCTCCCCTTTTGGACTTCACCGTCCCCGTCGCAGTTGCAAACGAAAACGAGACCGACAAAGCGAGGGCAACAATCATCATCAACATTACGCGTTTCATGATGGACCTCCCTTGTTTGAGGAACGGAACCTCCGTCCCTGTAAATCAAGTTACAAAGTCCACCATGCAGAAACCACTTTATTCGTAGTACAGCTTGGAATAGCTGGCTATTACTTTGTTCTAAATTCAAGCTAATTGCAATGTTTTGTCAGGCTTGTGTTCGGGTTATGTCACAAGACCGGTAGCAGCCTCGGGTTCGTATCGCAGAGGCGCATCGAAAGCGAAACCTTTTTATCCAAAAATGCACCGCCGGAACGTAAAACCATGGACATCTCGCAAAAAAATTCTGCCGATTTGCAAAAAAGGATATAGATTTTACCATATGAATCGCAAAGTCATTTCCACAACAACCGCATACGGGATTTCCGTCCTGGCGCTCGCCTTCATGGCAGCCACTGCGAATGCGCAGACCGCAAGCGCAAATGCCACTCCCGAAAGCGACAAGTCCGCCCTCGTCGACGAGGCGCCCGCACCCGCGGCACCCGAACCTGCACCGGTACAGGCAAAGCCCGCCGAAAAGGCTGCACCGCAACAAAAGACGGAATCCAAGGAGACCGCCACAAGCAAACAGGCAAGCGAACCCGCACCGTGCGAGCCCGCGCCCGCCCAGGATTCTGGCAGCAAGATTCCCGTATTCCCCATAGTCCTTTCTTCCATCGCGACGATTGCATTTGTCGTCCTCGCCATCATCTTCTGAGGAGGCCGTCATGCGTAGCTTGTACAAAGTAATAATGACCGTCGCGACGTTCGCCATGCTTGCCGCGCCCGCCATGGCCGAGGATCCGGCATGCGTAAGCCTCTGCCAGGCATGTACCGCAGGCGACAGCACCTGCAACAAGATCGAAGCCGCATGCCAATGCAAGATGCTCCTCGACAGCATCAAGTCAGCGAACACCGCCATCGAAATCAACCAGCGCAAGCTCGCCAAGGAAATCTTCGCGGGTTGCGACAAGCCCACCTGCGCCCGCAGCATCACGTTCGAGAACGGCATCTTCAAAAAGATGGAGAAGGGACGCACACCGCTCAGCAAGCTCGAACTCACGACAGGGGTGAGCGATGCCGCGCAGAGGGCGGCCCAGCAGCTGCCGCTCGAAATCAAGGCCGCAAGGTTCACCGTCGATTCCCTCACCCGCAGGCAGAGCGTGCTTCCGATTGCGCCCATGTCCATGGAGTGCAACGACAACTGCAAGACCTGCGCCGACCCGAACGCCGCAATACCCGCAATGACCCCGGCAAGCGCACAGCCCGCACCCGTGCCCGAACCGGCCACCGACTCCGCTGCCGCTTCCGACACCACGGCAAAGGCGACCCCCGTTCCCGCAGTCGATTCCGCCGCCATCGCCGATTCCATCGCGAAGGCAGCGGCGACACAGCACAAGGCCTTCTGCCAGCTCACCGAATCGAAATGCCAGTGCAAGGCGCACGAACAGAACGAACGCGACATCGTATCGCTCGACAGTGTCCTCGCCATCAGGACATCGCGCCTCGACAGCCTCGAAAAGAACCGCCCCGAAATCCTCCGCACCGAGATGGCGCGCAGCATCGCCGACCAGGTGCGCGAGAAATGCAAGGCGGCCGCCAAGTGCAGCTACACGGTCACCTTCACGAACAAGGAGCTCGCCCTGCTCGAAATGCACGATACCGCGCTCGATACGGTTAAACCCGCACCCGCGCCCACACCGGAGCCCGAACCGCAGGCAACCGCAGAATCCGAACCTGCCGCAACAAGCGCAGACACTGCAGCACCCGCGCCTGCCGAAGCCTGCATCCAGCCGGAAGCCGCGCCCGTCGATTCCGCAGCCGAAGCCGAAAAGGCGAAAAAGGAAAAAGAAAGGCGCATCTTCTACAAGGCCATGGAAATCACCTACGGCAAATTCGGCGAGAACGACTACTACAACATCGACCTCGGCCGCGTCAACAACCTGCACGGAAACGGACTTGAAATCGGAATCGCCTACCTGCTGCGCTTCTACTTCTACGACGGCGGCGCCTTCAGCATAGGCCTCGGGACCTTCTACCACTACAACGTCCTCGAACCCGACTCGGGCTACTATACCGAAGCGCCCGACTTCAAGATTACCTACCACAACGCAGGACTCGAAATGCCCGTCTCGTTCAGGCTCGGCGCTCCCGTCGTCCCCATCCTCAAGCCGTTTGTGAGCGAAACGTTCACCATGCGCTGGAACGTGGTCGAGGTATTCAAGGTCGAAGGGCTCGAAGACGAAGATGAAAATGCGGTCGACCCGTTCTCCGGAACAGTCGACATGTCGAAGATGGTCCTCGGCGACTGGGACTATTCCATGAACAGGCATCCGCATTTCGAATACGCCGTATGGCTCGGCTTCGGTATAGAAATCACGCACCACCTCTCCATCGAATACCAGCTGAACATGGGCTACCTCACCACGGGCCACAGCCACAACTACGACGCCGACAAGACATGGCGCATCGTTGCCGACTTCGCCTGGTAGCGTCCACGCCGCCACATTCCGGCATGTACAAAAAGAACCGCCCCTGAAAGCGGTTCTTTTGTTTTAAAACCTTAAGAAGCCTAGCGCTTGAGGCCTGCCGCTTCAAAGAACGGTATATTGCGCGGATTGGGGAGCGCAACCTCGGTAATCCAGTTGTATTCCGCGATGCCGGCAAGACCGATTCGGGCACACAACTGGTCGCGGGCGACATTGTAGGCATCGAGAATCTGGACCTTCTCGCCCTCGCTCGCTTCTTCGATTTTCTTGGACCAGGTGACACCGAGTTCGACAAGCGCGGCGCTCGCCTTCACGTAGCGCTTCGCCTGGTCGGCCGTCACCACGGGTTCGGCCGGGGCAGTGAACGGATCGACCTGCACGATAGGCACGCTCTTGGGCGCTATCGCCTGGTTCTGCACCACCTGCGGAGTCACCTGTTCGTCTTCACAGGCAACAAAAAAAGAGGCGATAGCCAGAATTGAAATTGCAAGAATCCTTTTCGACATATGCGCCTCTTTTTTTAATAGCGGTTCAGGGATTTGAACCCCGGACCAATGGATTATGATTCCAGTGCTCTACCGCTGAGCTAAACCGCCATGTAGGGGCAAATATAGAAACGCATGGAATCATTTTCAAGGTATCGGGGCCAAAAAAACTAAAAATGCACGGTGTTTTTGAGGGTGCCGTCTCCCCATTCGATTACGCACCAGCCGGGTTCGCTGCTCTTGAGAGTAAAATACGGCCTGTCCGGATCAATCTGCATCTGGGTGGAAGGTGCAGCATGGACAACCACGTGCCCGAAGCTCTTCTCGAATTCGTGGTGGTAGTGGCCGCAGAACACATGGTTCAGGTTCTTGAAACCGAGCAGGACTTCCTGCACCTCGACCATGTTCCTTAGGTGATAGCGCAAGTCCATGAACTTGTGGTCGCAGAAGCATGGCGGATGGTGCATGAACAGGAGCACTTCGCCTTCCACTTTCGGGACTTCCGCCTTGAGCCAGTCGAGCTGGTCACGCGAAACCTCGCCGCAGGCACTGTCGATAAAGAAGATGGAACGACCCTTGATGTCGTAGCGGTAATAGCACTTGCCGTTATGGACTTCGAGGTCGAAATACTGCTGCATGACTTCGATACGGTCGTGGTTCCCCGGAATGATGCAGACCGGGACAGGATAGTCCTTGAGCGAATCCACGAAAAACTTGTATGCTCCAGGTTCGGCGTCCTCGTTGGCGAGGTCGCCGGAAAGCACCAGGAGGTCGATATCCTTCATGGACTCAGACTTCAGCGCCTTGAAAAAATTGGCACGGACATCTATGCCCTGAACAAGCTCAGTATTCTCGCCGATGTGAGAATCCGATATCTGACCTATCTTCAACAAATTAGCTGCCATACAACGTTTGTAATAATATAAATTATACTAGCATGTAAAACAAGAAAATAATTTTTTTTGATTGAAATGTGACCTTGCTCAACATGCGGCTCGAAAAAATTCCTTTTTTTCAATATCCCGGAGTGACTTTTCTGTTGACAGATGTCAAGAACACGCGTCCAACATCTGTCAACATTGAAAATTGTGAGCAGGATTCGAGTTTTCAACATCTATAAACGGTTGTGATTTTTTCATAACTTGTTATCCTGCACAAAGATACACGTCATAGCCGGAATATTTATCCACTATTCACTCCACCATAATCATAATCTTTTATATAAATAGATTGATTATTATGATAGGTGTGTGGGTAAAGGGCTATACCTTCTCCTTGGGCTGGGCTGCCTGTGCGGAAACGCCCATCTGGCAGTTGCCCTGGAAGATGGCGCCTTCCTGGATAATGAGCTGCTTGGTTTTGATATTGCCCACGAACTTGGACGTGCTTTCCAGGATGAGCTTTTCCGCGACGTCGATGTTGCCCTTGATGGAACCGGCAATGACCGTGTTGGTCGCCTTGATTTCGCCCTCGATATAGCCGCTGCGTTCGACGATGAGCTCGCCGTTGATGTTGATGCTGCCGTTAACATTGCCTGCAATGCGCACATCGCTCTTGCCGCTGATGTCGCCCTTGATAGTGACACTGCCGCCGATTTGGGTAATTTCCTGTTCTTTTGTAGCCATTTTAGCCTCTTAGTAGTTGATAAATGTTTCGGGGTCCTGGGGAACTCCGTCCTTCTTGATTGAATAGTGTAGGTGCGGCCCGGTTGCTGCGCCTGTCTGGCCGACCGAACCTATGACGTCGCCCTTGCGGACAGAGCTTCCCTTGCGGGTCTTGATGCTCTCGAGGTGCGAGTAGCTCGTCGTAAAACCGTTTCCGTGGTTGATGACAATCGTGTTGCCGAGTTCGCCCATCTTGCCCGCGGATTCCACCATCCCGCTGCCCGTAGCGAAGACGGGGCTCCCTGCCTGGGCCGAAAAGTCCGTTCCCTGGTGTCCCGTCTCTTCGGAAAACTTCTTGCTGACAAGCCCGACGACCGGGATGATGTCCGGGATTTTTTCGATCCTGAGCTTTTCTTCGAGCGGGATCCATGTATAGCCGCCCTCGAAGTTGAGCTCGTTCTTCTTGGAGGGGGTATGCGTGAACAGGTTCCTGTCGATGATGCTGTTGATCTTGTTGGAATCGTTCTCGATGAAGGTCTCGAAGATGTTCTGGATCCTGTTTTCCATTATCCAGAGCGAATCGAGACGCATGAGCATTTCCTCGTAGTTCTGGTTCTTCTTGATAATCTGGGCATTCGAGACGCGCATCTTCTCGTAGCTTGCGATGATCTTGTTCATCTTGCCCAGGTTATAGATGAAAACTCCGGATACGGCTATGAACACCACGAGGAAAATCCGCAAGAAGACGAACCACCTTGTGGATATCTTGAACTTCTTTATCTCGTGCGAATCTTCCGGGATAATTTGTATGGTGTAATACTTGCCTTTCACGATTCTACCGTTAGCGGTTTTCCATGATTTCCTGGATGCGGGTCAGGTCGTCCATGGAGTAGTAGTTGATGACGATGGTCCCCTTGCCGCTGTCCGATGCGCTCGGGTTCAGCTGGACCTTAGTGCCGAAGAACGTCTCGAGTCTGGTCTCGAACTGTTTCATGTCGGCGCTGAGTTCGGGCTTGGGCTTCGCGGGGGTCTCGGGCTTCTTGGCCGGTCCGTCGCCCTGTTCTTCGTCCCTGTCGTCGTCGCCACGGATAATCGCCTCGATCTGGCGCACGTTGAGGCCTTCCTCGATGATGCGTTCCGCGAGCGATTCGGGGTCGCCGATCTTGTCGCTGCAGAGGGCGCGGGCGGCGCCGCTGTTCAGCTTTCCTTCCTCTATCCACAAGAGCACCTGTTCCGGGAGCTTGAGGAGGCGGAGGCTGTTGGTAATCGCGGAGCGCGACTTGCTCACAATCTTGGAGAGGTCTTCGTGCGTATAGCCGTGCTTATCGATTAGCTGTTGATAGGAACGTGCAATTTCGACCGGGTTCAGGTCGACGCGCTGGATGTTCTCGATGAGCGCCCATTCCGCCATCGCCTTGTCGTCGAGATTTTCGAAAACCTGCGCCTTGATTGTGGACAGGCCCGCGAGCTTGCTTGCACGGGTACGGCGTTCGCCGCTGATAATCTGGTAGCGTTCCCCCACCTTGCGCAGCGCGATCGGTTGGATGAGACCCTGCTGCTTGATGGACTCGGCCAGTTCGGAAAGTTCTTCGTCGTCGAATGCCTTGCGTGGCTGGAACGGGTTCGGGTCGATAAGGTCGATCGAGATTTCAACAATCTTCTCGAACTTTTCGCTATTTTCGGCAGGATTGTTGATAGTGTCCGTCTGTTCACCTTTGAAATTGATGTCGTGGTCCTTCATGATGGCGGAAAGTCCGCGGCCGAGGGCGAAAGATTTTTTTCCCATAATATATATGCGTGTTGAAAAAGGTTGTAGGTTTTACTTGCCCTTGTTCAGGATTTCCTCTGCGAGCTTCATGTAGGCCTGCGAGCCCGTGCTCTGCACATCGTACAGGATAACCGGCTTGCCATGGCTGGGCGCCTCGCTCAGTCGGACGTTTCTCGGGATCATCGTCTGGAAAACCGTGTCGGAGAGGTTTTCGCGCACTTCTTCGGCCACCTGCTTGGAGAGGCTCACGCGGTTGTCGAACATCGTGAGGAGGGCGCCTTCGATTTTGAGGTTGCCGTTCAGGTTCTTCTGCACCTCGCGGATGGTCTTGAAAAGTTCGGTCATGCCCTGCAGGGCGTAGTATTCGCACTGCACCGGGATGAGCACGCTGGTCGCGGCCGTGAGCACGTTCAGCGTAAGGAGGTTCAGGCTCGGGGGAGCATCGATGATGATGAATTCGAACTGGTTCTTGAGCACGTTGAGGACGCGTTCGAGCCTGTGTTCGCGGCTCATGGCGTTCACGAGTTCAATTTCCATGACAGCGAGGTCCGGTCCCGAAGTGATGACTTTCAAGAAATCCAGCGATGTATCCGAGACGGCCGGCATGATGTTTTCGAGAGTCATGTTGTCAGGGTTTTCGGCCATATCCAAAATTTCGTGGATGTCCATCTCCTGCGACTCGGTAAAGCCGAGACCCTGCGAGGCGTTGCCCTGCGGGTCCATGTCGATAAGGAGTGTCTTCTTTTCGAGAGCGGCAAAACTTGCAGCCAGGTTCACGGCCGTCGTGGTTTTGCCCACGCCGCCCTTCTGGTTGCATACTGCTATCACTTTACTCATTTATTACCTCGAGTGACTAAGGCGTAATCCTGTTCTTCGTTCGGCAGCTTGTATTTCCAGATGTTGACTGCCGGGTCGTTTTCCAGGTGTGAAATGCTATTGAAACTTTTTAGAGTGACGAAGAGTCCGCCCTTCTTGAGGGCGGGCTGCGCACGTTCCCAGTCGTTTTCGAAAGTCGAGAGGGCGCGGCAGCTGATGAAGTCCAGGTCGGCAAGGCCCGAAGTCTCGAAGCGCTTACCTACTACGGTCAGGTTCTTGAGCTGCAGTTTTTCCTTCGCGTAGTTCATGAACTCCACGCGCATGTGGCGGGGCTCCACCGCATAGAACTGCACCTCGGGCATCGTGATGGCGAGCGGGAAGACCGGACAGCCTGCACCAGCACCCATATCAGCCCATGTCTTAGACGAAAGATCGCTTCGCTGGTAGACGATAGACGATAGGGTACCTCTTTCGTCTTTCTCTTCAAATAATCTTTCGTCTTTCGTCTTTCGTCTTTCGTCTATATATATATAGGGAACGAGCGAGTCGGCGATGTGGCGGCTCAAGAATTTCTCGGAATCCTTCGCTGAAATCAAGTTGCCGAATTGCTTGGTTTCCACCACCAGGTCGGCAAAGTCATAGAGCTTACCCAGCGTCTCTTCGGACAACTGCACACCATACCCCTTCAGGAACTGGTTCAGAAGATTCTGCTGCTCTATGTTTGTTTTATAACCCATTATTTGTTCCACGTGAAACATGCGATAGCGAGTGTCGCGACGGGGTGCTTGCACACCGGCATGACCGAGCATGAGCATGTAGGACACGAAGTGTCCAAACAATTTAGTATATCTCACAAAAAAAAGAGAACGCCGACATCGGCGCCCTTTCACTTTTTTAAAATATCCGTTAATAACTTTTTGATAGATGTTGAGATGCTGTGAACTTACTTCAAAAATTCTACAGTGTATTTTCCCTGGGCGGGGCGACCGAGTAGGTCGAAGTGTCTTGCATTTTTGTAATTGACTGCCGGACGAACCTTGCGGAGGATTGCATCGGTTCCTGCTTTTCGACGGAACATGAAGTAAGTCATCACCTTGTGGTCTAGCCCATCTTCGATATAAGTCTTGCTAACAATGACCCTGTCATTTTTAACTTCAGTATCGTAACGGTACCAGGTGGTCACGTAGTCGTCGCGACTATCCTTCACATAGCAGGTGTTGGTGTCCTTCTCGTCGTTGACGATAATTTCGCTTTCAGAACGCCTGAAGAGGGTATCATTTCCCATGACATATATATTAGTGTACTTACCGGCTTCGTCAGTGCTGGTAATGGCCAGGGAGTCCCCGTCAAAGTAGATACTAATTGTGTCGCTCACTCCATTTACCGATCCTATAATGGTCCAGTTATTTTCTACATGGTCGATATCGAAAACTACCGAGTCAGGATTTATGGTAGTCTTGTATTGCCATTCCCCGTTGCGGAGATTCGCTTCGTAGGCGCTGTCGACTTTATCGCCGGTCCGATAGTACTTCAGGATATAGATGGAGTTCCCCCTGGTATTGGCAGTGCCTTTGTCTACATACATGCTGTCAAATAGCAGGCCGTCAAAGCTCTTGTCGTAACCAGCGATTGTTGCCTGTTCATATTCAAAAACTGTATGGATGCAGTCAGCAAAAGACTGGGTGAATAATGCCAGAGTGGCGAGAATAAGAATGAGTTTTTTCATATGAGGAAATATAATAAAAGATTTATGTTGGGCGCTTTCGGAGCCTACATGCTTGGTCATGAAACCAACATGCTAGGCATGTTGGGCCTCTGGTTTCACCATAGGCCAACACCCTGCGGTTCCCAAATAAAAATGTGCAAGCACATTTTTGCTTGGAAACCTTGTGCGTGTTTCACGTGAAACAATGAGGTGATTCAAAACTTTCAACATTAGTCCGCAAATATATTTCTAGAACTTTGCTGGTGAATTTGGGTCGCACCAGATGGGGCCGTGTCCACCGAATGCTGCCGAGAGGGCTGCGCCCGTGACGCAGAGCCCCGTCCAAATGAGTGAATTTTTCAAGTAATTTCCTTTTTCTTGCTCTTTTATGGAGGGATTGATTTTCCTGGAGCTCGAATCCGAAGCCTCGGCCTTGTCGCTATTGTCCACCTTGAATATCATGGCGCGGTCGGTGGCCGGCGCCTCTGCCTGCTTTTGTGGCAGGAGCTGTGCGAGCGAAAGTGGCGCGCTCGCCAGTAAAAGGATTGCAATACCGTAAAGCCTCATGATAACCCCAAAATGTTCTCCTGCAGATAATATATATAATTTCATGGAATTTTTCGCAAGAAAATGACGGATGACATTATTTGACTCTAGAAGTTTATATATTGCCGACAGGACTATTTCAGGGAGGTTCCCGTGTGTTCCCTCATTGCGGCCATTTTCATAACGGTACTGCTTATCATGTGGTATAATTAGGTATATTATATATAGGAGGCCAATATGGTAGAAATCGAGATTATCCAGGGCGACATCACCAAGCTTGCGGTGGATGCCATCGTGAATGCGGCGAACTGTTCGCTGCTGGGTGGCGGCGGTGTGGACGGCGCAATCCACCGGGCGGCAGGCCCGGATCTTTTGAAGGCGTGCATCCCCCTGAACGGTTGCGAAACGGGCAAGGCGATAATTACCCCCGGCTTCAGGCTCCCGGCAAAGTTCGTCATCCATACTCCGGGTCCCATCTACCGGGATGGCCTGCACGGCGAACCCGAACTGCTGGAATCCTGCTACAAAAGTTGCCTCGATTTGGCCGAGGAGAACGGCTGCGAGACGGTCGCCTTCCCCGCTATTTCTTGTGGAGTTTATGGCTACCCCTGGGAGGCCGCTACCGAGATTGCGGTAAAGAGCGTCCGCGAATTCCCGGCGCAGAAAGTCAAGAAGGTCATCTTCTGCTGTTTCGGTGAACAGATGTTGAAAATTTATCGAGAAGTGATGGCGAAAGCGTCTTGAAAAAAAATGAAGTTTTATCGTTTATTTTTACCCTTTCTAATGGTACTCGTGATGGCGGGCATCTCATTTGCCAACGAGGAACAGGCCCCCAATGTAGCGCAGGATTCCACTAGGGTGCAGCAGAACTCTGGAAAAACTTTCTTTCGGGAATTGGTTCCTTGGAATATGTACCTGGGAGGCGGCACAGGTTTCGCTTTTGGAGCAGATTGGGTTTTTGGTGATTGGAATTATATATACATTAAAGGTGATGATTCCAGTTTTATACCAAGTCACATTTGGTTGTGGACTATTGGGACGCATGCGTTTTTTGCGGACGGGTTCAACTTCCTGCTGCAGCCAAATATCCTATATTTCTACGAAAGGGGCATCTCGTTCAAGTTTTCCCTAGGTCCAGAACTGGGCTACATTAACGAGACTGGCTTTGATTACGGCTTTTCGCTCTGTATCGGGACAATCATCGACATATTCAATGTCAGGGTGGGCTATCTGGTACGGACGAAGAGTCCTTATTTCCATATATTGTTTAACTTGCCGGTAGGCATTGGTATGTGGGTATAATAATCTATATTTTAGCAAACAAGTATTGAATTTTTTCAAAAAAAAGGAACATCTTATGGAAGAAGTCGTAAAATTTCTCAAGGCATGTGGTGCGTATTTCCTCGCGACGGCCGACGGCGACCAGCCGCGCGTCCGCCCGTTCGGAACCGCCAACATTTTCGAGGGTAAGCTCTATATCCAGACCGGCAAGTCGAAGGACTGCTCCAAGCAGATCCAGAAGAACGGCAAGGTCGAAATCTGCGCGATGAACGCCGCCGGTAACGAGTGGGTCCGCGTCGCCGGTACCCTGGTCCGCGACGACCGCCGCGAACCGAAGGTCGACATGCTGGAGCACTACCCCGAGCTCAAGTCGATGTACTCCCCCGACGACGACAACACCGAGACGCTCTACTTCAAGGACGCGACCGCTACGTTCTACAGCTTTACGGCGGCTCCGAAAGTCGTGAAATTCTAGGCGCTAGTTTCACGTGAAACTCCTGCCGCGCGGATTGCCCGGCAGAAAAATTTGCCTCGACGGCCTCCTCGTCGGGGCTTATTTCATAGGGTCGTCATTTTCGGATGTTGATATGATTGTAAACATTCTATTAACTAAATTTCGATGTATGGTCTGAAAACATATGATGGACGTGGATAAAGTTGGGGATAGGTGCCTGTTTTTGGGGATGTTTCACGTGAAACGTCATTTGCTCATGTGGATAACTTGTGAGGTTTGGAAATTGCGCATTTAGGCGCCCTTTAAATTGTAAACATGTTATCAACAAAAATCTATATGAAGGGGCATGTTTCATATGATGCGAAAAAGCAAAAAAAAACGCTTGTTTTTTTTTTTTGTTACAAATAAATGCGCTAGTTTGAGTGTGATAGTTGTATATTTTCCAATATCAAAAGTTAGGAGCTACCATTATGAAAAAGTTAGGAGCTATCATCTTCATTCTCGTGTCGGCTGCCTCGGCGTCCGGCATATCCTGGAAAACCTTCGACGTCAAGACGGGCCCCCTGCTTGGCGGCTGGTCGGAGTCCACGACATCCTTAGGCTGGTCGCTTTCGCTGGTGAAGCCGCTGACCCCCTACTTGGGCGTGGGCGCCATGATCGAGGTCGCGACAAGCCATTCGATGTGCTGCGACTGCGCGGAGTACGACTTCGACGAACTTTCCGAAGGGCTGCTGGTGAATTTCGACGCCCCCCTTGCTTACGGGTTCAACCTGATCGCCAACTTCATGTTCCTGCTGCACTGGGAGGAAGGGACGGTCGAAGGCCTCTACTACCCGTGGCGCGTCGAGGAGGATCTTTACGATGCGGACGGCGAGCCGGTCTACGGTCTCTACAGGATGGAGGAAGACAACAACGACTACGACTTCGAATCGTTCATGTTCCGCTCGAACCTCGGGGTCGCCTGGCGCACTTCGGGCGGGCGGTTCGGCCTCGAACTCTACCCCCTGGACTTCGCCCTGGTTCGTGGCGGCGACGCCCGCTACACGATGTCGCTGAACGCGGTTGTCCGCGTGTTCTAGCCCGCGGATACCCCAAATATATTGCCTTGGAATATTATATCGCGAGCCTTTTCGGAAAATAGTGATTATATTTATAGCGTGTGTTGCGCCCTATGGGCGTAGTTGTTGTCTTATCCCGAGAGGCTGTATCTATGTTGAGAAGCTTAACGCTATGGGTGATTTTGGGTGTCACGCTCTCGCTGGCCGCTCCCCAGAGTGGCAAGGTGCGTTCTGTTCTTGGGGACGTCTCGTTCAAGAAAAAGGGAAAAGGGGACTGGGCCAGTCTCCGCGTGGGTGCGAAGGTCCAGGAAAAGGATGTCATCCAGACGGAAATTGAATCGGGCGTGCTGATTTCGATGCCCGACGGCAGTACTATCTCCATCGAGGAGAACGCGCTGGTCGAGTTCTCGCAGATTCTGATGATCAAGGATTCGCAGGTCTCCGAGGTGGAAGTCAAGAAGGGCATGCTCCGGTTTGACGCCCAGAAGCAGAAGGGGCCGCAGAGCAAGTTCAGGTTCAGGACCGGTACGGCGACTGCATCGATCCGCGGTACGGACGGTGTCATCGGCGTTACGGAAGGCGGCCTCCCCTACGGCGCCCTCAACAGCGGCGAGATGGTGATGGATGAGGACGGTAAGGAAATTTCCGTGAAGGCGCAGCAGTACGTGGCCTTCCGCAAGGGGCAGGCTCCCGTTGTAGTCGAGGCCAAGAACGCGGGCGACCTAGACTTCATCAAGACGCTCAGTGCCGCCGTGGACGACACCGCGAAGTCGGTCGAGGATATCCAGGCGAGCGCAAGGGAAATCGACGCGAAGATCGAGAAGAGGAACGAGGACCTGAGGCTCCAGTACAAGTGCCGCCTCTATTCCGTGCCTCCCGTCATCTCGACGAATACGGTCACCATCGAGGCTCTCTGCTCTCCCGGCGTGACGGTCACGCTCGGTTCCGAGACGTTCGAATCTAGCGGCCAGACGTTGCGCTTCACCCCGAGCTGGGCGGACGGCGCTTTTGGCGAGAAGAAGTTCCGCATGACCTGCTCCGTGGAGAAGAATACGTTCGAGTGCGGCAATATCTCGTTTGTCTACAGGGTCGATCGCCGCATCAAGTTCATGCGGTACGACGAGCACAAGTGCGAGGCTCTCTATGCGACTACGGGCTTCAACGGAAATGACGGCAAGTTGCGCGTGTACGTCGGCGACAGCCTCCTGAGGGACCTCATGCTCGAAAGGGATATCGCCGCGAGCTTCCCGCTGCTTCCCGGCGTCAACACCTACCGCATTGTTCCTGAAAACGAGGACAGTTCCGTCGGCGTAATCGAGCGCGAACTCAAGTGCTTCCCGAAGACGGGAGTGAAAATCCAGTTGCGAAACGGCAACAAGGCCGTCTTCAAGAAGAAGGTCTCGCAGGGTGCCGCGGTCTACCCGGAACTCGAGTTCGACGTGGTGAAGGTCGTGAACAACGACCCGTCGCAGATAAAGTCCGTGGAAGCGAGCGTCAACGGCAAGCCGTGCGAGCTCAAGATGATTCCGTCCGAGAGCGGCCTTGGCTACAGCACCAAGCTGCAGGTGCGCCGCGGCAAGTCGACGAAGGTTGATATCAAGGTCACCATGCTGAGCGGCGAGGTGGCCAAGGAATCCAAGATTTTCGAGTACAAATAAAGGTTGTACTAAAATACTTAATACTTTGTTATAATTTTAATAAGTTCGCTTTTTGCAACAAAAAAGCGAACTTATTTTTATTTTTGTAAACAAAATTATACCACACAGTGTGTTGACTGCGTAGTTTATTTGCTAGATTTGTGCCAAACCTGATACAGAACATAGCGGGCAAAAAAGGTGTCTGGATGAAGTCCAACGTCTGCTACGAAGTTTGTATCAACTGAGGAGAACAAAAATGAAAAAGATCATTGCATTATGCTCTTTCGTGTTCCTGCTTTGCTCCTGCGCAGGCGTGAACGTCAAGAAACCCGACATCGACAACGTGAAAAAGGTCGCCATCCTGAGCGTTACCGGTAGCGAAGATTACGAAGATATCGAATCCGTGAAGGGCAACAAGGAAAACCTCCTTTCCGTCGTCGGCAACATTATCAAGGACAATGTCGAGATGATCAACGAGCCGCAGGTGAACATCGCCACCCACGGCGCGAACGCCCTTTTCCAGGCGCTCAACGGCATCGAAGGCTGGAGCGTGATTCCGTTCGAGACTGTGCTCGACAACGAAGAGGTGAAGGCCTTCTTCGAGAACAAGGATACCTGGGGCAAGGTCGAGGACTTTGCGAACAAGGTTGCTCCCCGCGACGGCAAGCGCCGCGTGCCCGCAAGAGGCATGTATGAACTTTCCTTCGACAAGGTCGTGCCCGAAGGCTATACCTGGGTGAACGGCGAACGCATCGAAGCCCCTGTCCACCGCGCCCTCGGCAAGATGTGCCAGTCCCTCGGTGTCGACGCTATCGCTGTTGCAGAATTTTACTTCTACTACGAAACCGGCATGATGACCAAGATTACGAGCAACGTGACCCCGATCGTGCTCGTGAATGTCGCGATGATCGACAAGAACGGCGAAAAGGTGCTCTTCACCGACCGCGGCTGGAAGCAGATCGAAGGCAGCGAATCCGCGAAGATTCACCACAACTACGTGGACCTGCGTGACGACCGTTCCGTGAAGGCCTACAACCTCGCCATCGACAAGATCATGGACGAGTTCCGCAAGGAAGCCGCGAAGAAACTCGCAAAGTAATCCAGTTTTTACTCCTTGGGAGGGGCTGTGCATTGCGCGCGGCCCCTTTCACTATTTTCACTGTTGTTTCAGATATAAACGCTGACACGCTGGCATGAATTATGCTAAATTGTGTCCGTAATTTTTAATTGTGGCTACAGGTGTGCCTGCGGCCGTTATAAAGGAATACGATGAGCATAGTAGATACCGTACTTCACAAGGTTTTCGGGACTCCCCACGAACGCAAGGTAAAGCAACTCCGTCCGGTCATTGCCAAGATTCACGAGGCGCGTGCCGCCCTCGAGGCGCTGGACGATGCGGCGCTCGCTGCGAAGAGCGCGGAATTCCGCGAAAAACTCAACAACGGCGCCTCCCTCGAGGACATCAAGGTCGAAGCCTTCGCCGTGTGCCAGGAAGCCTGCGACCGCCGCTTGGGTATCTTCAACATCTTCAAGCCCGAATTCGGTTTCGACTTCAGCCGCCTCGGTCCTGAACTCCAGGGCGCGGTGGAAACGGCCAAGGCCGAACTTGCTAGCGGCAAGAACGAATGGGAAGTCTACCTGCCCGCCGCCCTCTACGCGAAGGTGCGCGAACTCTACCCCGAGTCGGTGAAGCCGTTCCGCATGATGCCCTTCGACGTGCAGATGATCGGTGGCCTCGTGCTTCACGAGGGTGCGATTGCCGAAATGGCGACCGGTGAAGGTAAGACCCTCGCCGCAGCCCTCCCCGTCTACCTGAACGGCCTCGGCGGCCACGGCGTGCACGTGGTGACGGTGAACGACTACCTCGCCGGCCGTGACGCGAAGCAGATGGGCCTCGTGTACAAGTTCCTCGGGCTCACCGTGGGCCTTATCGTGAACGGGCTCGATTCCGAACAGCGCCGCATTAGCTATAACAGCGACGTGACCTACGGTACCAACAACGAGTTCGGCTTCGACTACCTGCGCGACAACATGGCGGTCGACCCGTCCCAGCTGGTGCAGCGCGAACTCAACTTCTGCATCGTCGACGAAGTGGACTCCATCTTGATTGACGAAGCCCGTACTCCGCTCATCATCAGCGGCCCTGCCGAAGATGCGACCGACAAGTATGCGAAGGCCAACGAGATTGCGCAGAAGCTCGTGAAGAACAAGGATTTCTCCGTCGACGAGAAGGACAAGAACATCCAGCTCACCGAGAAGGGCGTGAACCATGTCGAGAGCCTGATGCAGATTACGAACCTCTACGGCGAACATGCCGACTGGGTGCACTTCCTCGACCAGGCGCTCCGTGCATGGCACCTCTACGAGAAGGACGTGGACTACATCGTGCGCGACGGCGAGATCGTGATCGTGGACGAGAACACGGGCCGTCTCATGGAAGGCCGCCGCTACAGTAACGGCATGCACCAGGCCATCGAGGCCAAGGAAAAGGTGCAGATCCGCCGCGAGAACCAGACGCTTGCGACCATCACGTTCCAGAACTACTTCCGCATGTACAAGAAGCTTTCGGGCATGACCGGTACGGCCGAAACCGAAGCGACGGAATTCATCAAGATTTACAACATGAACACCTGGGTCATCCCGACCAACAAGCCCTGCATCCGCAAGGACGAACAGGACCTGGTCTACAAGTCGGAAGATGCCAAGTGGAAGGCGATTGTCGCAGAAATCAAGACGCGCCACGAGAAGGGCCAACCGCTCCTCGTGGGTACGGCTTCCATCGAGAAGTCCGAACACCTCCACGGCCTCCTTGAAAAGGAAGGCATTCCGCACGAGGTGCTGAACGCGAAGAACCACAGCCGCGAAGCCGAAATCATCCAGTACGCGGGCCACGCGGGCAAGGTGACGATTGCGACCAACATGGCCGGTCGTGGTACCGACATTGCGCTTGGCCCCGGAGTGACGGAACTCGGCGGCCTCCACGTGCTTGGTACCGAGCGTCACGAATCCCGCCGTATCGACAACCAGCTGCGCGGCCGTTCCGGCCGTCAGGGCGACCCGGGTTCGAGCCAGTACTTCCTCAGCCTCGACGACAACCTGATGCGCATTTTCGGCGGCGACAGCGTGAAGAACCTGATGAGCCGCTTTGGCGTGGGCGAGGACGAGGTGATTACGCACCCCATCGTGAGCCGCTCCATCCGCAGCGCACAGCGCCGCGTCGAGAGCCAGAGCTTCGATATCCGTAAGCACTTGCTCGACTACGATAACGTGATGAACGAGCAGCGCAAGGTGATTTACGGGCTCCGCCGCCGCATCCTGAACGGCGAGGACATCCGCGACGAAATCATGAACCGCATCGAGGATGCCTGCGACATCAAGGTTTCGGGCTACATCCCGGCGAAGAGCTACCCCGAGAACTGGAACCTGGAAGGCCTGCATACCGATCTCCAGCGCACGCTCGGCATGGAATACAGCCTTACGTTCGAGGAAGCGACGAAGCGCACGCCCGAACAGGTGCTCGACGAAATCATCGCGCTCTGCAAGGCCCGCTACGACAAGCTCACGAAGATTATTCCGGATGCGGACTTCCGCAACATCGAACGCCGCTTCCTGCTCATGACCATCGACCAGGTGTGGAAGGAACACCTCTACGCCATGGACCAGCTGAAGGACGCCATCCGCTTCCACGGATACGCCCAGAAGGACCCGCTGATGGTCTACAAGAACGAGGGCTACAAGATGTTCGAGGGCTGCCTCGAGAAGATCGCGACGCTCACGGCGCTCCGTATCTTGAACATCCGCATTACGCTCCCGAACGGCATGACTGTTTCTCCGGACCAGCTGCAGCTCAAGAGCCAGGAACAGATCGACGCCGAGAAGAAGGCCGCCGAGGAAGCTGGGAACGCCGCCGGCGAGTCTACCCAGGAAAACGGCGCCGAACAGCTGAGTGCCGATGGCGCCCAGGCCGCAGGCCTCGCGGGTGCCGCCGCACATTCCGAGAGCAACGCGATTTCGGAAGAGCAGCAGGGTAGCCAGCCGATGCCGCAGTCCGCTTTGCCGGGCACGCGCCCGACGGTGCGCCGTACCTATACGAACCCCGCCGTGCTCGCCGCCGCAAGGAAGCGCGCGCAGCAGCAGGGACCGAAGCTCGGACGCAACGATCCGTGCTGGTGCGGTTCCGGCCTCAAGTACAAGAAGTGCCACGGCAAGGACCTCGAGTAATACGGCTGCCTATGCAGACGGCGAAGCGCTTCTTTAGCCTGGAAGGTATCGACGGGTCCGGAAAGTCGACCCAGATCGACATGCTTATCGCGAGGCTCACGGCGGAAGGCTATTCCGTCGTGAAGTTGCGCGAACCCGGCGGCGCGAAGATATCGGAACGCGTGCGCGAGATTCTCCTGGATGCGTCGTTCAAGGGCGTCATGGGCGACAAGACCGAGCTGCTGCTTTACAATGCGGCGCGTGCCCAGGTAATTCACGAGATTATACAGCCTGCGCTCGATGCGGGGAAGATCGTGATTGCCGACCGTTTCGCGTGGAGCACGTTCGCCTACCAGGGCTATGCCCGCGGGCTCGGCGCCGGCATGGTGCAGAAGCTTACGGAACTGACCTGCGGAAGCTGCTTCCCGGAACTCACCGTGGTGCTCGATTTGACTGTCGAACGGAGCCGCGCGCGCACCGTGAAGCGGGGCGAGGCACCCGACAGGCTCGAACAGGAGAAGGCCGACTTTTTCGAACGGGTGCGCCAGGGGTACCTGGCCGCGGCGCGCGAGTATCCGGAATGTGTCGCCGCCATCGACGCCGACCGCAGCCCCGAAGAAGTATTCGGCGATTTGTACAAACTAATAAAGTCGAGACTCTAGTTTCGGGGCGGAGGGTCGTGCCTTAGATGTCCTTGCCGCTGCGGGCGCAGAATGCGAGCACGATGAACGCGGCTGCGATAATGCCGATCAGGGGAAGGTCCGCCTGGCCGTACAGGAACATTTTAAGGAGCCGCACCAGCTGCGACGACATGAATGCGTAGCCTGCGCTGCATAGCAGTACGAACAACGCAAAACGCCCGAGGAAGGGGAGGCTCTTCGTAATCTTCTTGAAGTAGCCGTTTATGTGGCCGCCGTAAATGATGAGCAGTGTCGCGACGAGGCCGATGGCAATCGAGTTGAGATGGAGTCTCAAGAAATCGGCGAACTGGTGGATGTAGGGTTGCATGCGGAAAATATAGATAGTTTATCTGAGCAGTTCTTCGGGGACGCATTCGGCCATGGCCTCGTACGCCTTGGCGCTCGGGTGCAAGTGATCGCCCGAGTCAAAACCGCTGCTGAAAGCTTTCGGGTTGTCGTGGCCACGAACGGCCGCGTCGAAGTCCACGCAGCCGTCGAAATCGGGTGCGGTGCGGAGCCACTGATTGAACGCCACGCGGATGATATCGCGGTTTTCGTTGTAGGTGCGCCAGCCGTAAATGGGCAGGAGCGTGCCGCTGTAGATTTTGAGCCCAAGCTTGCGTGCGTGCATAATATAGAGCGTGCGCACGCCGTTGATGAGGTCGTCGGCCGTGGGCATGTCGCTCCAAGGGCGGAACTTGTTGACTTCGACACCGACCGGGTGGATGATATCGTTGATGCCGTGCTGCACGATGACAGCGCGTGCGCCTGCCACGTTCATTTCGATGGGGAAACGCGTGGCACCCTTGAGTCCGTATGCCGCGTAGGTGATGCAGCTGTATTCGCGCAAGATGCGCGTGCCGCTTACTGCGCGACGGATAATCGAAACGTTGTTGAAGCCCTCGCGTGCGCAACGCAGCGTGAGGTAGTCGGGCCAGTCCTGCGCCGTGATGGAATCGCCAAAACACACCAGCGCAAAGTTCTTTTCTTCGGTGAAAATGTCGATGGTGTTGAGGAAATAAATCCAGTTCGTTTTGCGCGTTAAGTCGTCTGGCAGCGTTGCAGACTTTGCGAAGTTGCCGTAGCTGTACTTGCCGCCCGAAAGCGGGCCCGTGATTGCCGTGCCGGCGTTCATCTGCGTAAAGTCGGCGAAGTAGAGGCTTACATCAAATGTTTCGCCTGCGGTCACGTCGAATGCGATTTCGTCGCTCAGGATTTCTTCGCCCGCGGGGATTGCGGTGGATGCGCGGCCGCCGAAGGTGATGGGGGTCGGGGAGTATTGCACGTTATCAAGATGCGCGTCGCTTGTAAACTGCGCGGCCTTTGCGACGTACGCCTCGCTAATCGTCACGGGCTCGGTGCCGGTGAGATTCGAAAAATGGAACCGCAGCTTGTTGCCCGAAAAGCACGCGCGTATCGGGTAGCGGAGCGTCAAGTCTTTCGCGTAGGTCGCTTCCTTGCGGTCGGTAATGGAGGTCGCGTTGCCCCAGCAGGCAACCCATTTCGTGAATTTCTCGGGCATGTGCCAAAGATAGATAATTTGCGGTGGCAGCCGCCCCCGCAACGCCCCGGCAGTTGTCAAGTATTCCTTGACAACTACTCATGTGCGGAATACGAACTACACGAAACAAATTCTATTCCCCCTCTCGCAACAGCCTCTCGAACAGTGCACGATCCCCCGCGATATCTTCCAGCTGCATGATGGTCGTGATCTTGTTGCCGGCATCCTTACTCGAAGCTCCGCAGTGGAAAAGTTTCTCACTATCGGTCCCGAAATCTAAATAGATGTACCTGTCGTGGAACATGTTCCCCGTGGTGCGAACATCGTCAAGTTCAACGTCCGGGCGGGCGGCCCTGAAGTCCGCCAGCATGCTCTCGGTCAAGCGGGTTCGCCCGTGCTGCTCGCTGAAAATCTTGACAGAAACGTTCTTCGCCACGCACCGCAGCAAGTCGAGCGTCTTTACATCCAGGTAGTCATCTACAATCAGCACCGACTTTTTCGCCATGCCGTAAATCTGCGTGTAGGCGACATCGGCCTCCAGCCGCTGCCCGTTCAGAATCAAAAAGTGCTTGAAAGTGCTCGGATCGACGAAATTTTTCATGACTTTTTGCAGGTCCAGGTTCACCTTTCCGAGGTTTTCACGCATATCATGGACTTCACCAGAAAGTTCCCTAATACCGGCAGAGTGTTTCGCGATATCCCTCGTATTTTGTGCAGTCTGCAATGCGATTTGAGCAAATCCGTCATTTCCTAGCAATTGCTTGTTTTCCGCCGCAATGTAGTCCTTCATCTGCTTGAAAAGACGGATGAGGGCCTTGCTCTGTGCGGTCGCCTGTTCGCCCTTGAGAACCGTCATGAGCATGTAGATGCCTTGCTCGGTAAAGGCGTAAGGCATTTTTCTTGTTCCGCCTCGGTTTGATATCAAAAATTTTGATATCAAACCGGAAAATTCCGTTTGTGTTATCTGAAACCGGAAATCATCGTCAAATTTTTCAATGTTGTTTTTCACCTGCTGATTAAAGGCTCCGGTGCTATACCCGTAAATTTCTGCCAAATCGGCATCGAGCATCACCTTTACCCCGCGGATGGTATATATCCGCGACTTGAGCAAATCCTCGTCTATCAGGGAAAATTCGGGCTTTTTCGGCGCAACGGCCATGTTTTTCGGCATTTTGGGCTCCTTTTGCATAAAAAAAGGACCGCTCCGCCTTTTAAGCGGGAGCGATCCATAATACCACCTTTTCTGGTGCTGGGAGTAATATACAAAAATTTAGGGCAACTTGATATCCGAATTTTGGACATCAAGATTTCTTGCGGTCAAACGCAAAATCGATATAAAAAATATCGAAAATCGGTTTGATTGAACAAAAAAAGGGCGGAGTAAATATTACACGAACTCGACCACGAGCTGCTTGCCGAGGGCGTGTGCCAGCTTGTAGAGCGTTTCGACGGAAGGCGAGCCCTTTGGAGTTTCAAAACGTTGGTACGCTTGCGGGGTGATGTTTGCGCGACGCGCCACCTCGCTTTTCTTTTGACCCCTGCGCGCTTCGAATAGTTTGTATGCAATCTCGATTCGCGGGGAAAGCTCGACCGGGTAGAGCCCCTTGTCGGAATCGGGCATTGTCTTGGGGAGAATCATCGTGTTGCCGAGATCCAGGTCGCATTCCATCGCGCCGTCGAGGGCATCCTTCGCCTGCTTGAGTGCTTCCTCCTGCGTGTCGCCGAACGCGTTCACGTTGGGCAGGTCAGGGAACGAAACCACGAAGCCCATGTCCTTGTCTTTCTCTATTTTCGCTGCGTAATTCATAGGTTTGGAGCCCAGCCTCTTTTCTTTGCGTAATCGCAGATTTCTTTAAACTTCATAGATTAAAATACAATATATTTGTTTATTTATCAATGGATGTGTTTATAAATTCTGGCTTATTTCGGCATTTTGGGCTCCTTTTACATAAAAAAAGGACCGCTCCGCCTTTATGCGGAAACGATCCATAATACCACCTTTTCTGGTGTTGGTGGAACATTTGGATTATTTGTGTATATATTAAAAGCATAAACCTAAGGGAAAAGAATATGTTAGTGTTTGATGAAATTGAAAAAGATGGAACAATCAAGTCTAATGTAGGCAATAAATTCAGAGAATGGCTTAGAGATGCTGTTAGTGTAAAAATAGCTTGTCCATTTATTTCGGAATCATTGAAATTTAAAATTATTGAGGCTTTAGAAGATAAGGACGTTCGACTTGTTTGTGACTTAGAGAATGCTGGCTGTAATCCAATAACAATACAAAAGATTTTGGAAGAAGTTGCTGACGAAAATAATGTACGTTATTTTAGTGGCTTGCATGCCAAAGTCTATATTTTTGATGACAAACGGCTCATTATTACGTCTGCAAACTATTCCAAGAATGGAATGGGTTGCGGAACTCTTGAGGCTGCGAATTTCATTGATACTGTAAATGGAAAGGGTTCTAAGGCTGCAGTAGATAAAGCCGTAGATTGGTTTGATGGCCTATTTGATAAATCACTTCTCGTATCTGAAAAAAGTGATGTTGAATGGGATCGCTTAAAGAGTCGGTTTGAATGGAATAAAAAACGAATTCGGCAAATTGAGAAAGAAGAAATAATCAAGGATAGTGTTGTTGACCTGTTGAAATTAGGAAAGGATGTAAATGATGTTATTTTTGTTTTATGGAGTGAAGATGATGATGGCTATCCAGAGATGCAAGAGTCTATAGAAAAAAATTATGGAATGAAATTCGACTTTTTAACAGAAGTATTGCCTGGTAAAAAGGGTGAACGAAAAAAAGAATTGCATTTTCTTGATACATTATATAAAACGCGAATCCGAGATAAAGATGCAATTATTTGTCAATTAACGCATAATGATGATGCCATAAGGAGTGGATGTATTAAAGTCGGCAAGATGATTGACATGGTTTATCGAAAAGGGAACACTTGTAGTAGGCAAAGTGATGCCGATAGTGTTTGCATGGTGTACAAAAAAATAAGGAAAGGAAAATGGATTTATGAACTCGATTCGTCAAATTGTACTTTACGAGAACTTATTAATTCTCGAATAAGGGATAATCTAGGGAAATGGGAGAAATTGGTTGATGCTAAAAAGGATGGCTATGTCACTTTCGCTGAAATGCAGAAATTTCTTGGCTATAGAAATTAGCTAACATCCAGAGAATGTTTGTCAATTGACCAAATACTTGCAACTCTATCCAATAAACTCCGATTTCTTGCCATAGCTGGTAATGTAGGCGCCTTTTTGTGCGCGGGTCATTGCCACATACAGAAGGCACTTTTCGGATGTAAGCGATTCCTGCTTGCTAATCTCGTCAGTATTCTTTATTGCGGATTTAAGGGGCATTACGCCGTTATTAATTGCCGCCACAAATACATACTTGAATTCCAGACCTTTCACGCGGTGCATTGTTGCGACACGAATGCCGTCGTTTGAACGGTCATCTGATTTGTTCCGCTTGATTGCATACACCTTCATTCCCGCAGCATTCAGCGCATCGCTATACATATCCACATATTTCTGTGTTCTTGCAACAATGCAAATGCTGCTTAGCGTTTCGCCTTCATTATTCAACCGCTTAATTTCATTGATTATGAAATCAAATTCATTGTCAAAGTCTTTGAAATTCTGAATTACAGGGGCGGTTCCGTGAGTTAATGAACGACATTTGTCTCCAACATCAAACGAGTCGTCTAAATCATCAAAGGAAATTCCGTTCAACAAGGCGAATGCGTATTTGCGAATTTCTTCTGTGGTGCGATAGTTTACTTTCAGATAGCTACTGCGTCCACGAATATTGATTCCGCATCTAGAAAGCATGGGCTTGTTCTTGTATATTCGTTGGTGAGAATCACCGACAATAAAAATGTCGTTCTCGCGTTCTTCTCCAGCGAATGAGCGAATCAGTCTGAATGCGTTGTCGCTGAAATCCTGGGCTTCATCGACTATAATATGGGCGTATTTTGCTTTCTTGTTCTTTTGCAAAAGCAAGGAGCATTCGTACATTGCCATGTTGGCATCTCGTACATGGTTTTCTCGCATCAAATTAATGTAGCATTCAAAGACCTTCCAAATGGCTAAACGCTTTTTTCTGTCTAGGCGAGTGCCACGTCCGACTCGGGGCGCCTTTACATATTTTTCTACGGTCAACGCCTCATTGGCAATTGCCACACGGTTCCATTCTTCTTCAAAGAAATCTACATCGAAATCCAGATTTTCGGATGCTTCCGCAACGGCTTCGCTCCAAAGTTTTTGAATGTCTTCACCGTATTTTACAACAGCAGAAAATCCTTGTTCCCTGAGATATTGGCTTACTAGAGCGTCAAAATTGATGACCTCGATGCGTCGCATTTCTTCGACAGAACAAATCTTTCTCAGGTTTTCCTTGATATCATTAGCCAAATTTGCGGTAAAAGTGGTGAACAGGATTCTATCTTTGTCGCCCAGTTTGCTTGCAAGGTATTTTGCCCTATGCATGGCGACAACGGTTTTTCCTGTGCCCGCGCCGCCTAGGACTCTTGCCGGCCCAGAGAAGTTTTTCTGGACCACTTTTCGTTGGGACGGGTGCAAGAATACACGCCATTTTTCAAGCGGCTCGGCCATAATTCTACGAAGTTCATCTTCGCCATCAACAATAACAAAACTCTTCTGGCTTTCGGGTGTTTCCAAGGCTGTTGCAAGGCTATCGGATTTTACGGTGCTTGCAGTGTTTTCTGCCACCATTTCCAGTACTTCGTTGACAGGGAAGCCTTCTACAATCCATGTCAAGTTTTCAAATGCGTCGTGAGGGAAAACCTTCTCGGCATCAAAGAATTGTTCCTTGGTTTCGAGGCTCCTTGCAAAGGGCAACTGGATTTCGGGTAGGCTTAACTTTATTAAATCGGAGTCGCTGACATCTGCAAATAAAAGTTTGACACTTTTTTTGACTTTTTCTTCGACTTGCTGGACGTCGAAAACCTGGACTGCGCCAGTTTGCGGGTTTACTTCGCAACGTTTTCTTTTGGCCCAGGCATAAGCTTCGTCATGATGATCTACCCACAGGAGCAAATAGACGCCCGTTTCCTCTTGGCGGACAACGATTCCGCGATAGGCGTCGTCAATACGGACGGAGTGGATCTTGTCGTCGATACCTCCGAGTTTTTCGTAATTGATTCCTGGAGCCTTTGGGTTATTGCGGAACTTGTTTACAAATTCGGTAACCTTGCCCTGAATTTTCTTGGGCAGCACTGCAAATGCAGAGAGAAAATCCGTAGATATTGCGACTTTTGCGGTATTAGCCATTAGTCATTCCTCCGAATAGGTCCTTGTTGTCCAAAGATTCTATTGAAATTATAATCCAGCCGTCTTTTTCAACGGCGTCTTTATCGGCAAGCTGCTCTTGCGTCATGAAGCATATTTTTTTGCTTGTCCAAGCCAGTTCCAGTGTGGCAATAACGGCTCCATTTTCGTTAACCAAATCGTAGCCGACTTCATCTGCGACGGGGATGTTTTGCGTTTTTGCTTTTTCTGCAAATTGTCTAGCTTCGTCATCAAACAATTCTTCAAGAACAACGTCCCAAGGCGTTTTTTCAATTGTGGTTTCTACTTCTGCCTCTTGTGACGGAATGGGCATGTGCAGATAAACATCCTGGTTAATTCCTGTTGACGATACGGCAATAAACTTTTCTGCAAACTGCATGACATTCATAAAGTGCCATAGTTCGTTCCAGTTTGATTCGTAATCAACTGTAGAACGCAGGATTTCATCATCTCTTAGTACGCAAACGACAGGAACGGATGCGTTCTTATTTGCATCTGCTGTTGAAATCCCTGCATATATATCTAGATCTCGGAAATGTTCTCCGGGATTCCATTTCCCAAACATCGTGTTGCCAAAAGCGAATTCGGCATCGCAGTAGTGGGTCTGCTGGTCAATCCATTCTACCGTAGATTTCCAATCGTCAAACGCCTTGTCATTTTTGAATTTTGACATGTCGAGCAGAGACAAGGAATATGCTCTTGCTTGAGTCGCAAAGAGCTTTTCGGCTTCAGGTAATTCCATGTACTGAATCAAAAGTTCAAATGGAGTCATTGATTCCGGTTTTAGACAGCTTGCGTTTCCTGCATTAATTGTCGGGTTATACATTTTTGTGCCCATCGGCATGTTGTTTGCGACAAGCGATGCCGAAGCGTAGTTGCTTTGTTTGAGTTGTTCTTGCTGAACATCCTTATAGCTTAGCGACCACACTCGATATTTACCGGAACGGCGTATTGCCTCACGTTTTAACGTATCAGCGGCGGCGATATCCTTATGGAATTGAAATCCATCTGTAAAAATGGCAATTTTCTTTTGTGAACCTGCATGCAAAGGAGTCAAGATGAAATCAGGCTTGCATTTAACATAAACGCCTTCGGTTTCGTCAAGTTCCACTTGGGGTTCTACAGACCATGTGGCCGTATGCTCGGCGGTTCGTATTGTTACGATATAGCCTTTCTTTCCGTTAATCATGTCGTCCGTGACATCGATTTTGCGGGAATCATTGCCCATAGAACGGAATGTTTCGACAAACATTTGTTCCAATTCGCTATCAAACAGTGAATTGACGGAGATGCTGCGGAGTTTGTCGATTTTCTTGATGTTTTCCTTGCCACTCAAAATGGATTTGATTAGGCGGATTGCTGTGCTCCGAGATAGGTTTCCAATCTTTTTGCTGTCGCGGTATGCAAAAAGGCAATGGTAGCAGCCGTCCTTTTGTGGGTCGTTTTTGCAGTTGCATTTTTCAAGAACATCTAGGGCTTTTTCGAAAATGCTTATCAATGCATTTTCATCGTGCATCAATTGCTTAAGGTAACCTGTTCCACCAGGAACCGAATCGTAGATTACCAGATATTGCTTTCGGAAATCCGCATTTTCTACGGGAACATCGCTCACAGTTGCACGTAGGTGGTCCACGTTTCCGAAATATTCCTTCATCCCTAGCATAAAGGCTGCTTTAAAGGAATCTGTACGAGTCTGTGTGGGTTCTGTGGTTGTTGCGGGAATCAACAGTCGCAAAATTTCTGTATCGAATTGGCGATACAGAAATAAGCAATCTTCATAAACGGATTCAGTTTTTGGAATGTCCGATTTTTTGTATTTGCAGGCATAGCTATGCTGGGCAGGGCCTTTTTCGGGCTGGATTTTTCCACAGCATTTGCAAACCTTGAAACCCTTGCGAATGTCTTCTACTCCCGAAATCCTTAATTTATCGCCGAAGTTGTCGCTTTCGCCAAAATTGATTTCGCGGAGGGTCGCTTTTTTCACGAACTCATAACCAAATGGGAACTCGTCATTGTCCATTTGGTATGCACTTTGAATATCGTGGTCTTCGTCGACATCTACAAGCAGCTGCTTACAATAGAATACGTTGGCCCGATCTTCACTTTCGTCGCCAATCATGCTCTTATTGTAATCGGAATTTGAGTAAACCAGTTGAACCTTGAGCATTGAGCGGACTTGATTGTAGTCTGCCCAGCCTACGCAACCGCAGTTTGGACATGCGGCCTTATTTGTCACTTCGGATTCTAACTGGGCGTGCGAACAGTTAGGGCAAAGTCTCCACTTGGCAGATTTTGTTGTCGATAGATCTATCTGGTCTATCGTCAGTTTGCGTCCGCCTGCATAGAAACTGTTCAGCGGAGCGAATTCGCTAATCGCCGATGCAGCGGGTCGGTTGTATTCGTAAACTCGCTTTTCATAACGGCGTTGGGTTCCGTCGCTATCGGTAGATTCTGTTTGCTGGATTTTTCGGCTTAATACGGCCTTTAGGTAAACTCCTGCTTCCGGGAAGGCGTAATTGGGCAGTAGGCCTTCGTCAGAGAAGAAATTGAAAATATCTTTTCGTCCCAATTCACGAAGGACATCGAGCAAAGCGCCGCGTTCTGCTTTCAGTTCGCGGATTTGCTCGTCATATGAACTGTCTTGCGGTTTCGCCTTAAGTTCATCAATCTGTTTTTTCAGGTTCCTGCAATTTGCCTGTAACGATGCTTTCTGTTTCTTTTGAGATTCAAAGGATTCCAAAATTTTCAGATACATCGGGCTTTCAGTGTCGCTGTTTCCCCGTGCGAATAATTCCAATTCACGTACTGTTGCATCGTCCAGCTCATTGGAGAACATTTCCTGGAACGAACGCAACTGCTTGTTGAGCGTATTCTTGACAAAGGCAAGGAAGTTGAACGGGAATGTCGCCGGGTCGCGCTTATCGAGTTTTGTAAGGACCATGCCGATATTGCGGGGGATCGCATCTTCGGGAATGCCCTTGCGAATCCAGGAATCAAGGCAGAACGCCAGGAACTGACGGCTCAGAACTGCGGAGGCTTTCAAGAATACCTTGGGCGGTGCGACAGTTCCCTGGATCATGTCCATCGGATCTGCATAGAAATACAGGTCATGCGGTTTTGCGTTTGCAACAGACAATGTCAAGGCATTCCCGTCGGTACGACCTGCGCGCCCTGTACGTTGCACATATTGTGCTTGTGCGGGTGGAATGCTGCAAAGAACTACTGTTGAAAGGTCGCCGATATCTATACCCATTTCCAGGGTCGGCGTGCAAGAAAGTAGGTTCGGATCCCAAATTTTGTGGGAGTCCTTTTTACGCTTAAAATCGATTTCGACTTTTTCGCGAGTATTACGTTCTAGCAAACCCGTATGCTCGGCTGCGTTTACTCTGGCTAAGTCGCCTCGGCTATAAAGATTTCCGTAGTAATCTTGGGATGCTTTGCCTGTTGTATTTACAATCTTTAGTTTGAACTTGTTTAGGCCATAGGCGATATATCCATCAGGATTTCCCATGGTTTGTAGAATATTCGCCTTGATGAGTTCGTCTGCGATTATATTTGCAATTTGAACTGCACTATCTGAATTTTTCAACAATTCAGTATTTGCTTCTTCGATAAGCCTGGTGTATTTGTTATCGGCAAAGGAATCAAAGTAAGATGATTTAGGCTTTTTAGATTCGACTTTTATAGGAATGTGAGGAACATTCAAATTGCCCTGTTTGCCGGGCATCCAGAGGTGTTTCTCGTTTGTTAACAGGTATTCTGTTCCGGAGACGACAAATCCATAAAGCGATTCGTCGTTAAAAGCGCCGTTTGTGCGCAGCGTATTCGCGAACTTTTTAACAATTTCAAAAACTTTTTCAGGAGAATCAAAACCATGTGAGCCGAGTTCGTTGACAATTCGCTCGCGAACAATTTCTGCGACATGCTGCAGTTCAGAATCATCAAATTCAATGGAAATGCAATGGGATTTTTCGAGTGTGCGACCAATATTAGACTTGATGCCGATTTCTAACATCAACTCGTAACGTAAACGCTTTTCGATCAAGTTGATTAAGTTTTGTGTCTCTGCATTATTGGCGAGGGTGCGCTTTGCAAGCATCTCTTCGTATGCGGGCATCCATACCATATTGGGCGGAATGAAGAAACTTACGAAATCTTCATTGCTCATTTTACCGTGCCAATATTCTACAAAGTCATCTTGGAACGCTGCAAAGTTTTTCCCAGAGCCGCCATCTTGCACATAATGCTGTATTGCCGTTCGCAATCCAAAATTCCATGTACGGGCATTGAAGAATCCTGCCCTGTGGGCGGCGTCTTGTACACTGTCCGAGAAGGCGAGCGTCTTTTTATCGTCGTTGAACCTGGAGGCGAACATTTGCGAAAGAGTCGCACTGATTTCCGTGGTGCTGCGCAAGCCCATCAACGAAAGGCCTCTACGGCTACCACAGAACGGGCAGGCGTACATTTTGCGTTCACGACCGGTAGAAGACGGCTTTAATGGAATTACAACTTGTATAGTATTGGTGCCGCATTTTTCGCATTGTTTGACATTTTCGTTCAATGCAACCTGTAAACAGTGCGGACAAATTGTCGATTTTTGGAATGTCCCCGTTCCCTGAACTTGTTTACCCGGGAATAGCATCGCGATGCGGTCGTCGGCTTTAAAGTAGCGGTTATAGAAAGCGTCTAGGTTTCCGACAGTAGCATTGTTCCGTTCGTTTAAAAGGGATACCCATCCCGTTGCGCCACAATCTCTGCAGTTTACCACAGGCAGATAATGCTTTGCCTGTTCCTTGTTCAGGTCGTTGGCGATAGAATACTGGATATCGTTTTCAGAAACGAGAGCGACTAGACGGCGCAACTCTCGCATCCACAATTGCACCTGAACGTTCAGGAAAGGCCTTGGCTTTTTTTCGGGAGTCCCTGTTCTTGCATGTGATATTAGGGCGAACAGAGCGTTGAGTAAGGCGTCGGGATCGTTGACGGAAGTAAGTTCAGGATGTGTATTTTTTAGCGGCTCGATAATCTGTGCAATTTGAAAAAATGATCCTCCCATGAACTTGATTACATCTTGTAACAAGGCGTGGTGCATCAGCATTGAACCGAGACTGATTCGCCCTTCAGGAGTTGCAAGGTTGTCATTAAATTCAGGGAAAAAACATTTGACGGCAAAATTCAAATAGCTAGCTTCGTCGCCCTCGGTTACAAGCCGGTTCAGTTCATCAAGCTGTTCGGAACTTGGTAGCGCGTTGAATGTTCTTTCGCTATGTTCAAAGAATTCTGATGGTGTCAGGCGGTCTTCGGTAATGACACAGTCACTGTCAAATGTTTCTCCGAAAACCTCTTGTGCATATTCGCGAATCTTTTGCGAATTGTCTTTCGACCCCATCGTTGCGGACGTCCCAATGCAGCATAGGAACCCTTTTTGAATAAAGAGACGGGCCTTGAGTCTGCGCAAAAGGCAGGCGAGGTCTGTGCCCTGAGCTCCGTCAAAGGTGTGGAGTTCGTCAACGGCGATATACTTGAGCGTTTCGGGCTTGTTGTCTTCCCAGAGGGGAGCGTCCTTCGGGCGAACCAACAGGTAGTCCAACATCTTGTAGTTAGTCATCAAGATGTCGGGCGGGTTGTTCAATATTGTATCGTGGTCCGTAATGACATCTGTTTCGGTCATTACTAGCGAAGGTTTTTCTTCTTGCCCACCGACGAACATGCCTGCGGTCACGTTGCCCTTGAGTTCCGGGCTATTGAAAATGAGCGAAGCAATGCGCTTTGCCTGGTCGGTCGCCAAGGCATTCATCGGGTAAATCAGCAGAGCCTTGATTCCTTTCTCGCCACGGTGCTTGTAGCAGTATTCCAGAATCGGGTAAAGGAAACATTCCGTTTTTCCGGAACCTGTGCCAGTCGCGATCAGGGAGGAACGTCCGTCATCGCCGCAAAGTCTTTCGAAGGCCTTGGTCTGATGGATGTAAGGGATGTCCTTGGAATGGATCGACTCAAAGGGGTATTCCGCTTTCTCTGTTGTGCGAAATGGCAGCTTTACTGCGATAAAGGGCTCGTGATTTACCGCATTTTGGCCGGCTAGCATTCGTTCCACGGAACCCTTGAACGGTTCGTTTGCCATCGGGAACGTTGTTTTGATGTAGTCGCCCAGACCTTTCTCAATCTGCTTGGCCAGAATACTCGGAATCATAAAAAAATTGCCCTTATGGTTATAAGGACAATATAGTATAGAAAAATGTCATTTATAATGGAGTTTGCGTGTCAATTATGTGGAATTTCTCCGGTCTCATTGCTAGATTCGTTTTCTCTTACAATTTCTTCAAAATATATATGAAAATTTGACCATCGTTCAAGCGAATGTATCCCTTGCGTTATAAAATTCCAAGTTTCATTGTAATCTCCATCTACAGCAAATCCGCTAGAACGGATAAAGTTTAAGAAATCCTGCGGTTTATCGGCATAGGCGTCATCGAAATTTTCCGCCATTTCCATTTTTTGTTCACTTGACAGTTCGCGAATTTCATCGTGAAAAACGTGTTCCATGTTTCTTGAAAAATAAAAGACCTTGTATGGCTTTTTATTGATTTCGCTTTTTCCACGCAGAATACCTACAAGACCTGTTTTCTTCTTATTTCGTTCTTGTATCGCATTAACGTTAGCTGTCTGGATTGTATCTAAAGTATATTCAATATGTGTTGCTTCAGGATTTTTTTGAATTGCAGAATCGGGGATAAACGCGCCATCCGTATCAATAAGATGAACGATGTATTGCAAGTCCGTAGAGCGAAATGCATATTTTTTCATCGCTTCTTTTACTACGGAATTTATGCGCGCAACGACATTGCCTGCATTCACATCATCTTTTGTAGTGATATCTCCTCTTGTTATCTCCAAGTGAACAACATCGCTGTCCAATAAATTCGTAAGAACGCCGCCTAATGCGGTTCTGTCAGTAATGCCTTCAACAATAAAAAGAATGACTTTTTTAGCTTTGGGCATTGTTAATTTTCCCCGCATGTCTGAAAGCACTATCAATCTTAAAACGATTGGTCTTTTGGTAGATTTCCTCTTTCTGTCCACCTAAACTAATACTACGTAAATATACACTACGGGGATTATTGTTTGCTTGAATTCCCGAAAGGCGAATATATCTGTTTGCCGCATTAGTTGTCGTGTACATCAATGATTCCTTCTTGATCATTTCAAGAGGGCGCAAGTTATGGGAGGTGAATAACAAACGACCTTTAGCTTTTTCATCAATAATGTCTAAAATCTCACCCAACAAAAATTCAAAGACGCCAGCATCCAATTCGTCAACAGCAAGGAAAGTCGTAGGGTCGTTATAGACAGAAATAAGAATGCTTAGAATAGAGATAATTTTCTTTACACCTTCGGATTCGTAACGCAAGGGAATTTCTGCTGCATTGCTCTTTTTAGAAAGAAGTTCAAAACGGACTCCTTCTTTTCCATCTTGAGTCTGTTGGGGACCTTCATTTTTGACAATAACATTGAGTCCAGGAATGATTTCTTTAAGGACAATGTTCATTTCTTCAAAAGATTTTTCTATAAGCGCGAAGAGATCTTTGGGAAAGATTGATGGGTTTTGAAGATTAATAGGAAGTGATCCGAAAGAAACGTTTTTATCTTCTTCATGCCTAAAGTTGAAAGGCAGTGCAAAATTGATATTGAAAGGACTTCTTCCGCAACTTTTGATTACAAATAAGAAAACCTGGGCAAATAAACGAATTTTATCAATAGCACTAAGTTTTGCAACAGGACTGTTTTCGGCTTTTTTTACGAATTCTCTAAAATCCTTTGAAAATAGTAAGGAACGATGCTCTCTAGAGGCCATTTCTTTGAGCACTTCAAACTTAATTGTCGATTCTTTGGAAGCGAAAGCAAATTTCCAATCTTCAGAAGGGGTTATCCATGAATTCTCCTGAGATTTGTCGAAGCAGATAATTTGAGAAAACTTTCGTTTGCCGACTTTCTTTTCAAGAATCTGTTCATAAACAATTTCAACGCCTTGCGGGCAACGCTGAAATCTGAAAACATATTCCACAATACTTTCTGCCAATCCATCTTCATTAAAAAAGTCAAAAGACAAGGCACATTCAGCAAAGTCAGAATCACTTTTTATAAAATTTTCGGTAGATGCAGGAAGAGCTTCGCCGTTTGCAACCATCTGGAATATTTCTAGAGCATCCACAAGTGCAGTTTTTCCAGAACCGTTTTGGCCGTAAATACCAAGAATATTGTTCTTGAAATCGACAGAACCAAAACTCACATTCTTAAAATTCGTGAGAGAAAGAGACTTGATTTGGATAAACGGATTCATAATTTTTTAGAAATAGAATAAAAGTATACAAAATGTATAAAAATTTTCTAAAAAAATCAAAAAGTTGCATAAAAATTATCGAAAATTATACAAAATGTATCAAAATTTGACCTATTTTGCGCCATCGACAATGGCGAATCGCCCTAGTTCAGCCACCAATTCCATGGTGTCCTTTTTATAAATGTTCAAACAGACGTTTGACGGTCCTTTGAGTAACAGTCCCACATTTAGAGGTAGCGGGAAGTGTGTGGCGCCGTCTTTCTTTATCTCAAGAGTCATCTCTGGAACAAGGGATTTGCCATTGTCAACTTCATCTTTGACAATGTATAAACCGGCGTCTGTTTCGCGATCGACCTCAAGGGTAGAAAAAATGCTGAGGAAAACGGGGTTAATCCAGCGGGTTTCTGCAGGCAAGTTATTGACAATGGCGTCTGTGCCGAACACGCCAATCAGCATGAACTTTCCCGTGTTTTCTTGACGAACCTGTTCGCAGAGAACAAAAGATTTAACCTTCATTTTATACCTCCAACAAAGCCGGTTGGGCGAAATTGGCCAATCCAGAATTTTCAGTATTTTCAACATTATTCATTGCAACAACTCCGAATGCGGAGAAAGAATCCGTATTCACATAGAAAGACTTTGCTGCAGAACTCATTGCAGCAATCTTATCCAACGTCTTTTTGACAATGGCCTTGCGGGCATATGCTTCATTAAAGCCTGCCTCCGCAGCAAGGGTCAGTTCTGGCAAAATGGACATAAAGCGGGACAGCGCGATAGCAGCTGCTGACAGCTGGACTCCTTGCTTCCAGCGGTTGATGGTATGCGGTGCCAAGTTCAAGGCACGTTCTAGGCGGCTGTCGGAATAGCCACTTTCATTCACCTTTTTCAGCAGGGCGGGGACGCTTTCCTTTGCTCGCTCAAGCATCCTGCTTTGTACGATTTTCTTCGGTTCGGAATCCAGCAGAATGTCCGACAGGCAGTCCTTGCAATGGCATACGGAGATTTCTTGCAGAACAGATTCCGCGAAAGGGACTGACAGTTTTCTGTAGTCCTTTTTAATCTCGATATTTTCAGAATCGCAAACAGGGCATTTTGTAGTCATAAGAACCTCTATAGTGTCGGGAAACGGTTATCCATCTTTAATGATTTAATGAACATTATCGTGATAATCTTTTCATCCTTTTGGTTGATCTTTTCGCATAAAGCTAGGTAGTAGTGTTGATCATCGTAGGGAATGCTGTAGGCGTATACCGGAGTTCCGACAACGCCGACTTCAGGTCTGCGTAGGGGTTTGGGTTTGAGACATTCGGGAATTTCCTTGATCTGTAAAAGCCATCGACAAATATCCTCGCGGGGATTGATAATATTCAGTCGGTAGCTCACCTCTTCGGTTGGGGCCTTGGCGTATAACTGAATCCGTGCACGCTTCCTTTTGCAGTAATCCAGCAGTTGCAACCATATTTCGACAGGGTCCTTCGGAGGTGTGGAAAAGGCTACGATTTCGTCGTTTTGCGCTTCCATACGCCTCCTATTTACACATTATGTGTAATAATATACAATTTTGACAACAAAAAGACAACCCCAACGGGCATAAAAACCTCCAAAACAGCATTTTTAGGTGATATAGAGAATGGGGCCGACTTAGGGCAAACAGGGGTACAAGCATATAATTCCTTTCCGCAGACAAGCGTGAAACTGCGGTTTATACTGCACAAATATATACTAAAATAAAAGCTCTGTCAAGCCTTTCCGTTCATTTTTAACAAAAATGCGAAAAAGTGTTCTAGGTTTTGCTCGGCCAAACTAGTACACCGAGAACGTAATAAAAAAGGTAGGAAAAAAGACTTGGGTATTAAACGCTGTTAGAATATATTACAAAGTAATTTATAATTGTAGTTTCAGTCGTATCTGCGACAAAAATTCACCTAGAAAAAAGGATGTCTCCAATGAATCCATACAATCCATATAAAATCACTCCAGAAGAACTCAACGCCTTTGCGCAGACTTTGTATAATTATGGAGTTCAAGACGATCAGAAAAGGCCTCTTAGCTTCAACATTAATAATTTTAGGGTAATGGGAGGTCTAGTTGTAGATCTCGAAGGTGAAGTAGAGCGGGCTATTATAGATAATCTTTACACCCCTATTAAAGAAGGTGTTTTTTACCATTACACTAGTACGGACGCAGCCATAAACATTCTCACTGAAAAGAAAATTCGATTTCATCCCATTATATATCGATTTAATGATAGTGAACTAGAACAAATTGATTCCCTTACTAATGACAAATCATATAGAATTCACCTTGCAAACAAATACTTCTATTTGTCACTTACGGATTCACAAATCAGCGATGCCGAAGAAATCGCATTTTATCAAAAATTTGGTCGTGGTGATGGAACCCGTTTGAAGATTCGTTTAACGTGTGAAAATGACATGTGTCGTAAAATGAACTATGACGTTAATATTTTGAATGTCTTTTCTGCCTTAAATGACTGCGCCAAAAGTTTTGGTTACATGAAAGGCTTTATGGTGAATCAATATTCGCGTTTTCTTGCCTACCTTCTACCAGAAGGCTATCGGGATGAAAAGGAAACTAGAGCATTGTACATAAACAATTTAAACGATGTTCGCGAATATTGGGGACAATTGAACGTTGATATTACGCCAGAACTAGAAAATAAATTCAAGCAAAAAAAAATAGATCCAAATACAAATAAGCAATTTGTTGAATTTGAATTGGGTGTAAGCGATTTTGGTTATAAATTTGAAATTCTTGAAGTGCATGCTCCTTCTAGTGAAATTGACAAAATTCCCACAGGATGCTATAAAATAACATCAAGAATATAAAAGTAAATTGAATATAATTGTGTGCCGAACCTATAAGAAAAGGTTAAATCAAGTTTGGGCCATAGTAAAAGCTACCGGATGATTCGGTAGCTCTTTTTTCTTTAAAAAAGATTTGGCACTTATTTATATTTTTAATGTTGAATTATTTCGGTTGCTTAACTGATGACAGAAAAAATCTAGCGAAGCATTCCAGAATTTATGCACTTTGTCAGTGTCGTCAGGCAATCTTTCCCAATTAGTAGGGATAACGACTTCCTGATGAAAGTGAGGCCCCTCTGGACAAAGGGGATTCGGGGCATCAACAACGGCAACGAGAATCCAGATTTTATTTGCGTCTTGTTCCAAACGAATAGAAATCTCTTCTATCCCAGCAAATGCTTCTTGTCCTGCTAAAGACTTTGCATAATTTCTAGCGTGCGTTTCTGAAACGGCTAGGGCTTTTATACAAAATGTTATTGCTTGGTCATTATCGGGATTATTGAAATCGTATATTCGTTGCCCGTTTATTACGTTAGCAAGCAAGCATATAGAATTTGTGCTTATGCGGATTGCTGCAATAATGACGTTGTCAGAGGTTCGTTTAAACGCCTTGAAATCAGGATTTTGACCCGACAAGGCAATGCATCTACATTGGGAAAATAAATTTTCTAAATCAGTTAAAGTCATGTTTTTCCTTTTTTTGACTAGATATGTTTTAATATAAATTAAACTAACTCAAATAAATGTAAAATTGTAAATTACAATCTAGTCTCCGATCAATGTCCTGTCAGCAAGGATTTTCTTCATCAGCGCGCCGTGTTTATTAATGGAATCTTCGTTCCATTCCTCATAATCCATCATAAGTCGCTGTTTAATGCTATCGATGGAGGCTTTTTGGCCATCTTTTGGCTTGCTGTAGAAGTCTTTCTTTGCTTTGGGAAGGTGATTACTTAAGCGGGAGTTGTCCCCACCGCTGATTAGACAAAGATTTCCAAAATTGTCCACATTCGATACGGTGTGGTCGGGGTCGTCAATTGGATGGCGCGGATAGTAATGTTCGACGGAACTGTGGTAACCAAATTGATATGCGTTTATTAGGCTGGCACTCGATGTCTTGATTTCTTTTCCTTCTCCAATATACTTGTGTACATATTTGCAATCAGTCCACAATAGATAGTCCATATAGTTGAACACAAAGTTGTCAACATCGACACCTTTGTCTAGTTTCTTCCAATTTAAGTCGCTGTTTATTGAAACACTATTGTTCTGATCTATAATCTGTTCAAAAGACTCTGAATTCGTTGCTACATATCTATCAAAGAAATAGGCCTTGGCAAGATTTTCCAAGAAATTCAAGTATTCCGTTGCTGTTAACGCCTTTTCATCTTTTTCGTAGAAAAATTTTAGTGCGGCGTAGATCCAGTACTTGTAACCCTGAGATGGAACGGACACGTGGAAAACCGAGAGTAACTGTGTTATTCGACTTATTTCTGGGCCGTTTCCTTCAGGAGCAAATGTCGTATCCTTATAGTTGACACGTTTGCTGGGGAAATACAACTTGCTCAACGACCATGCGTCGCCTTCTCTTTTGATTATAAACTTGTCGAAAAGGAACTTGCACCTTAATAAACAGTATCCAAAATCCTTGACGAATTCAACACTGGCGTCTTTGACATATTTTTCGAAAGAATCAATAAGTTGTTTATCGTCCAAAGGAATTGAAGAATCTCCGGTCTTTATACGGAGAACAATTAATAAAAAGTTCGGGAATGTTATTAAAGAATTAAAACGTCTATTTGTATCATCTATGTTGCCTTCTTCTTCTATTGGGCTTAATTCTATTTGCTTCTTTCCGATGATTTGATTTATATTCAGGCCGGCTTTAGGCGATCCATCTGAGTTTGGCGCTTTTAGTGCTTCATATACAGCTTCTAAAGGCTGAAGAAAATTCCATTTATTTTCATCATCGTTGTTAAATCCGAAAATTTTAGAGCGAATATCTTTTTCAGACTCCTTGGAATTTGTTGTAAAAAGCATCTGAATGTAACGATCCAAATTAGAGCATTTTTCCCAGATTTCGCTAAATGCATATTGGGCGTCTTTGTCCGTTTCTAGACACTTGATGAAGTAACTCTTGAGGATTTCATGCTTTTCAAGTTGCTCACCACGATTGTTCATTATTTCAAAATAATGATTTAAGTCGGTATCTTCTGGAACCTGTACGCGGAAGATGATGACTTTTTGCAACAAGTAATCCTTAAATTCTTCAAAAGATAATTCTTCGTCGGAAAGAATCAATCCCAACGCTTTTATCGCATTGTCGTAGCCTTCGCATATTTCGGTTGCGTAATCTTCTTTATTGTCTAAAGGCTTTGAATACAGCATTCGTAATGCGTCGGAAGAATCCTTTCTACTATCGAAATCTAGGATGTCATTGAAAGTAAAAGAAACTTTTTTATCATGTTTCAATGCATCTAATAGTAGAGATAAGGTTGTCAGTCGCTGTTGTCCATCAATTACCTCAAAAAGATAATCATCTCTTTGGAATGTAATTAGCGTTCCGATATAATAGTTTTTGTCCGGACTTTTCTTCTTATAGTCAACGACATCCCTGATTAATTGGCTTATATGCGTATATTTCCAGGCGTATTTTCGCTGGTAAATGGGAATGATGTATTTATCGCTGTTTTCGCAAAAAATCTTATTCAAGGAGAGCTCTTCAACATGATCATTCATAACACTTGCGCTCCTTAAATAAATTGATAATAGTATCCACTTTTGTCGGTTTGGATTTTTCTTTTATGTTTGCTGAAATTATAATGCCTTGACGCATATTTAAAATTTCGTATGGCGATACCGCTTCTCGAATTTTTCTGAAAAGCGGCACAACACTATGGCCAGAACCCATGCCATAATTGTCTATAGCGACAGGCTTGATTTCGTGGAGTATTAATCGTAGGCGATATGCCCACAAGAAAATAACGCTTATTGCCTTGTCGAATTCAAAAAAGCCGAATCGGTCCACATAATACAATAAGGCGGTATAGAACATGTTCCGAATATATTTGTCGCCTTTTCTGTCCGCCCCTTCATATGCAAAAATATTTTTTATGACTTTTTCTCCAAACGGGCTGCTATCCCTAAGAGGGATATTGTCATTATATTTTGAGAAAATTTGATTTTTCAAATCTTCATAATGGGAAATCATTTCGAAAAATCTTTTCCCATTGACCACAGGTTGGTCTATTTGAAATGGATATTCCGCAATCTTTCGATTGATTTTACGATAGCAGGATGCATTATATTCATCGGTATAGAAATTTGCAATTCTTAGAGACTCGGTATAGGGGTAGTCTTCGTGAACGTCTGGACTTACGCCTTTGAATATGTTTGCATCCTTTTTCTGAAAAGAAGCTGCGGAATAATTTCGTCCCCAATTCTTTATTCGGAACAGATATTGTGCAAAGAGTTCTTCAAGTTCGTTGTCATCGATTCCTTCCCATTCTTTGACAACGGCTTTCCTTTCGTCTTCACTAAACCCTTTGCTCATTTCCCTCAAATGGAAAGCCTTTAGCAAGTCATGTGGTTTTAGGTCCTCTCCACGGCTGTTTTGTGAATCGAAGAATTGGAATGCTTCCGTGATTTCTGTTAACTGAACAAATACAAATTGGCATTTGTAGAAGAAAAACTTGATCGCCTCTTTGTCGAACTCTGCAATTCTTTGATTGATTAAACGGTAGTTATCGGCAATATTCTTTTGAGAGAGCTCGCTTTGAAATTTGAATTCTGATTGGGGTTTATAGTTGTGTGTTAAAGTCTCGCCAGATGCAAGCAAAAAATCAATGTAGTCGCTTTTGCCCTCAATGAAATCAAGCAGTGCTAATGCTAATAAAGTTACGGTTATCGTTCTTTGTTGACCGTCAACAATGTTGAGTAAACCGCCGTCCTCATGAAAAACGATGGTTCCTAATCGATATGCAGATTTCTTCTTGCTGCAATTTTCTAGAATATCGTCAATCAGTTGATTGACGTTTTCCTCTGTCCATTTGTATGGGCGTTGGTAAGGAGGAATGGAAAGATTCTTCTTGGCAAGAAGTTGTTTAATTGAAATTATGCCGCTGTTGAGACTCATAGATAATTATGGATAGAAAGTAAATCCATTTTTTCCACAAATTTTATATTCATCAATTTTTATGTTTCTCCCTAGGAAACAACAGTCTTTAAAAATTTGTTTTTTTGTACTGCGTCCTAAAGAAGCTACATTTATTTTTTCGCCGTTGTTATGGCCTTCTGCGTGGTATTCACCAAGAAGTTTTGTGAACCCATATTGCTTATTGAACATGGTAATTACGTTTGTTCGTCTCTGTTTCCTGTCGAGTAAGTGAATATGGTAGCCCATATTGTTGTGATTTTCTGGTTTACCCGGTTGTAGACTTATAAAAAAGAGTCTATCGTTACGAGCGAAAAAATCTTCAAAAGATGAGAGTTCTTGTTGGAAACCGATTTCGTAACCAAATGATTTGCCGTTGTTTTCTTTTACAAGAATGTGAACGTGCGATATCATTTTCTTTTGCAGCCTAAATAAATTCTCGAAAATAAAATTCTTTGATATGGGTCTCCAGTACCCTTTCCTGAGCTGGACGTTTCTTAGATAAGGTTCCAGTTCATTGTGACTTCCTAAACAAACGGAGGCACGGACTATGCCATTTGTATAAATGACATGTATTAAATCATTACTTCTTTTAAGGTAGTACCTTGGATGTGGTCTTCGTGCTATATTTTGAAATTCATTGAATTCGGGGCGATTTGGAGTCATTATTTTGTTCCGTATTTTTGGGTGAAGTAGTTCCAGGCGGTTTCGTAGTCGGTTTCGCGGTTGCAGCGGTCGAAGGGGGCGACGTATTCGATGGTGCGTTCTACGGGGCCGCCGGGCATGGTGTCGTCGGTGATGGTGCGGTGGAACTTTTCACCGGCGGGGGCGTTCTTGATTTTTTCCCATTCAGTACGGCTAAAACCAGTATTCGTCAAACTGCGATTTACCGTATAAACAATGCGGCCGTTTACATCATACCAAGTGTCTGCTTCATATTCCTGAAGTAGAGGAAATTGAATTCGATAAATAGTCTTTAACTGGTCTAAATTCATGCCCATGGCCATGGAAACTAAAACATCTATTTCGACCAAAGCCTGACGACGTTCATAATCCGTTCTAAGAGTGGAATTGAAATTCCATTCCTTAGATGCTTGTGAAAATTTATCATTATTTAATCTAGGGTCACTCTTTGACCATTTTTCAGTAGCAAAATCATCCCTCCAGCATTGTTTCCATAAGTCAGTATAATTGGTATTCAGACAATTCAACATTAAACCGCGAATTATTGCAGAATCATCTGTATTTTCTACATAAGGCATCTTTTCTACGGCACTAAACAGCATAGAACTTTTGCCTGTTGCCTTTATATAAAAATCAAACGGCAAAGAACTAAATGTTGTCGCGGAAATTGCAAGATCTCGAGGATTTTTGAAACAAACTCCCGACAGAGACAATATGTGCGATGTTTTGGGAGGAATGATTGCTCCTAAAAGAGTTCTATCGCCACTTTGATTTAGCATACTTCGAGTTACAAGTCTGTATACTTCATTGTATTTTGCTCCCCAAGGGGTTTCTTGTATAGCGGCAGTATATTTACTCAATTCACATGCAGGCTGGTACTTGAATCGCTGCATGTAATTTTCCGGAACGTTTGTCAAATCTATGCTATCGTAATCAGCTTTATTTACGCAAGATCGTCGTGATGTCTTAAACAAAGGATTTGCGACAGCAATGTGGGGGCTAGAATAAACTACGTTAATAAGGTCATTAGGAAAATGTTCTTTTTTTGCAATAAATCCATCCTTCTGTGCACCTGTTTCATCCCACATTCTTGTCCCGTAAATATTATTCTTTAACGATTCATAAGTTTTGGGACATAGAGCAAATTGTTCTAAAACTTCGGTTAATTCTTTTGCATGAATAACAGGCAATTTTGCCTGTTTCCAATTATCACATCCATCAAACAATTGTGCGAAAACAAGAAGATCTTTTTGTTCCACATGAATGATTCTGTTTGGATGTCCGACAATGTTCCACTCATCATTATGGTCTTTTATGCCCATGAGTTCGGTATTTCCTCCATCGGTATAACTCTGATCGATGGTGCTAACTGCGAATAAATTAGCCATTGTATCAAAAGATACTTTTTGAACAGGACCGTAAATATTCAGACTATAAGTGCGTCGATCTCCAACATCAGCAAAAAGCATCAGTTCATTTTGGAATTGGAAATGTTTTCGCAATCGAGGATACAATTTTTCTCGTAATGCTCCACCTTTCGGGTCATCATAAACGCCTTCAGGATGAACAAATGCATTCGTTCCCTTTTCATTAAACATCCATGCCTGTGGCAAAAAACATTTAAATAAGTTTGTTTGTTGATCTTTCAAATCTGGATAATTCTGGAAAGCATTTAAGAAACCTAATAAACCAGAAACGGATGCATATTCCACTAAATAAGCATCATATACATCAGCATGCGTCAATGTTTCATCTCTTTCTTTCGTCACTTCTGGTGCAGTCAAATTTTTTACAGCAAATAAAGGGTTTTTGTCAGAAAGAATGCCTTGTTCACTCCATGTAATTTTCACCCACGGCGGGTTTCCTATCACCAAATCGAAACCGCCCCTGTCGGCAAACAGGTCGGCAAATTCCAGTTCCCAGTGCATAAAGCGGTTCTGTTCGGCAATGTCGCGTACTAGTGCCAATCTCGGGAAGAGTGCGCAAAGGTTGTCCAGGTTCACTTCGCTCTGACCTGGGATAAAGTTCAGCACCTTTTCAATGAGTTGTTCCTTTTCGGTGGGGAACAGCGAGTATTGTCCCTTTTCCCAGGTGCCTTTCGCGGTAGAAATCGCACCGACCAAAATCAGGTTCATCTCGTTCAGGAACTCGCTCCTGCTCGGTAGCATATCAGCCTTGTCTATGGGCCAGAACCAGAGAGCACACCAGTAGTCCATGGCAAACTTTAGTCGCGCATAGGGTCCTGCATTCTGGGCATGTTCTGACTTGTAGAGCTTCTTGTAGATTTTATCCTTGAGTCGGATTGTTGTGTGAGAATCTTCGGCTTGATCTTCGTGGCCGTATATGTTCAGCTTGTCGCGGGTCTCTTCTTCGAGTGTCTTGCGGAGTTTTACCTGGTTGTCCCACAGTTCGTCAATGGCGGCAGAGAGGTCCAGCATCGTGTGGACTTCATCTTCGGTATAGGGGCTGTTGAACTTCTTGTTCCAATCGCCCATCTTCTTGATGTTTTCGGGTTCCAGTTTCTTGATGACCTTGTCATCGTAGCTGCACATGCCCGGGTCGCCCAGCAAAAAGTGGTAAACTTGCGTCTTTGTTCCACGTTTTTCTCCAAGGGGCACGCGTTCGGGCGCGTTTTCGAACCACTTGGCGTTTTTCTGGGTTGCAATGAGGGCGTTCTTGTGGTAGCACTGGCGGCGTGCGCCAATCAGGGAGTTTCCGTTGATTAGCTGGGTGCCGAACCAGGGCACATATCCACCCGCATAGATGGTGTTGAGCCACAGCGAGACTTCGGCCAGTTCTACGGCGACGGGGTTCAGGTCAATGCCATACACATTGCGGTCGGCAATGTACATCTTGACTTTCTGCAGTTCCTGCGGACGGGTCTCGTAACTGATGGAATCGCCAAGTTCCTTCTGCTTTTTGTCCAGGTAGGCTTCGGCAAGCTGGTTGATAGCCTCGTTCAAGAACGCGGCGCTCCCCATGGCGGGTTCGCAAACCGTAAGCCCCAAAATGTCATCGGCGCTTTTGTCTTTCAGGAGTTCCTTGAGGGCGTATTTTACCAGGCACTTGGTCAGGCATTCGGGAGTATAGTAGCTGGCGGACTTTTCGCGTTCACGGCCTGCCAGGCGGTAAATGAAGGTTCCCTTGCGGTACATGCGCAGTTCGCCCTTCTTGTGGCCCATGTCGTCGTCGCGCTCGTAACGCACTCGTTCGTCTTCGGTGTATTGCGAGAGATCGCTTTCGGGAACAAAGTAGCCTACGTCCAGTTCGTTGAAGCTGTCGCCTGCGCGCTTGACTTCGTAAAGGTCCTGTTCGGCGATAAAGCCGCGGTAGCTGAGCAGGGCTTCGTAAACGGCACCCATCTGGTTGATGCCTAGGTTCGCGTAACTGATGCGGCCACGGCGTGCGTTTTTGTGGCCCGTTTCGCGTGTCACGCTCATTAAATCTACAATGCGCAACATGACGCTATTGCGAATAGAGGCGGCGGTCACCATGGCGGTGTAATCGGGGTCGAAAATGTGCGCCTTGAGGGGTGCGACCACGAACATGTCGTGGAGTCCCTGTTCCTTGGAATACTTTAGCAGGTCTTCTTCTTTTTCGGGGTAGCCGGAATAGATGAGGTCGTATAGCTTGGAAAGGGTTTCGCAGAGGAAGGTGCCTTCGCCTACGTTCTGGATGTCTTCACGGACGTGTTCGGCAATGTCGCGCAGGCTTTCGAGGGAATAGGCGCTGTAGTAGCTCTGGCTCTTGATGGGGGCGTAACCGAGTTCGGGGCGGCTTTCGATAAAGAGTACAAAGAGCATGCGGTACATGTAGCGCAGGCATTCGAGCGTCAGCTGACCCGCATCGACCGGGTCGGCGTTCAGGTCGCGGCCCTTGTTTTGGGCCATGTCGTAAAGGACTTCGTTGCCCAGGAGCTCAATGCATTCGCGGAGTGCATACTTGAGGTCCTGAGAGACGCCGCTTGCGTTTTTTTGGCTGTTTTCATCAAGGGCGTCGAGCAAAACCTTGCCATCGTCGGGGCACAGGCTTTCTTTGTGGAGCAAGACGCTCAATGCCTGGAATGTCGATTCTTCGCGACGGGCAAAAATTTCATCCAGTTCGAATTGCAGGTAACGCTTCTCGTTCCACTTGTTTCTGTCAATCAGGGCGATTTGTGTGCCGCTTACGAACAGTAAAAAGCGGGGCGGTTCTGCAAGGTTGTAGAGAATCTTGTTGGCCAGGTCCTGGTTGGTGAGCTGTGTAAGTTGTTCTGCGGAACTTTCTTCAATGCAACTGAATGCGTTCCCGTTAAGGATGTCTTCTTCGGAGTCCTTGTTTACGGCGAGAATCGCCCAGAGCAACGGGGCTCCGCTGGGTTTCTTGATTTCTACATAGACGGGGGCGAAAACATTGTCTTCAATCTCGATGTTCTCGGGGGCTGGTTCCGGGTAACCCAACGCTTTCAGGTAGCTTTCGGCTAGTTCCTGAATCAAGTCCAGCTTTGTGGTTCCAGCGCCGTTACGTTTCAGGCGTTCGCTTGCGGCGTAAAAGGCGCGGGAATTTTCGCGGAACCTGGACCAAGGTGTCTTTATCGTTTCGGAGCTGTCGCCCTTGTTTTTCCATGCGGTAATGGTTTCACCGGCGTTTTCGGCGAAGATTGTTGAAAAGTAGTGGTTGGTGAAGTATTCGTTCTGGTTCTTGATTCCGGTCAGGTCAAAATTCATGTTACACCCCCATGAATACGGAAAGTACGCGGATGTAAGGGTTGTTTTCGATGGTCATGGAGTCCTTTACCCATTTGGTAAAGTTTTCGAAGAGCGCGTCTACGCGGCGTTCGGCTTCACTTTTCTTGCGTTCGGTCTCGAAAAGAGAAAGCTGGTAGTCCTTGTGCTTCTTTTCTAGGGCTGCAAGCTTATCGACTTCTTCGTCGAGCATAGGGTTAATTTTTTGCTGGTAGGCGTTGTAGAATGTTTCGAGGTATTCCTTGGCGTGGCTCACGGCGTCTGCAAGCAAGCTTGTCGCCTTAGCGAGTTCTGCTTCACCGATGCGACCTATGTTGGGGAGGTCTTTTTTGAGGCCTATCGCCTGCATTATCTTTGACATGGGTAACGTTTCTACAAATGTTCCGTCGCGATAGACCAGGCCAAACATTTCATCGACAAGCGGGGTTGACTTTCGGTTTGGCATACTGCCTGTCATTACGAAAATCATTTCGTTTGGCTGGATTGAGCCTGTTATTGCAATTAGCGGGGCCTTGTCGCGGTCGTAGAAAAGACCGGCCTTGTCGTTGACCCAACTGAAAATGGGGTGCAGTGGCCACAGGTATTGAGTCTTGGGCCATGCAGTTTCATCCATGTTGCTTTGCATGCTGCGCTGCATTTCTTCCATGCAGAATGCCCTGTCATCGCTTAGTCGGAGGATTTTGCCTGCGGGCATCGCTTCTTCGGGCACGAGGGCTTTTAGGCGGCGCTCCATTTCATCGTTCATGGTGATGTCTAGGCCAGATACCGTGGCGAGATCCGAAACGGGCAATTTCTGGTCCTTGTTCAAATAGCCCAGTGCCGACTTTAGGTAATCGAGATCGCTGAAAAGCGTTTCGTCATCGATTGTCTTGGGAGCGTCTTCCGGTGAAGTCTCTTTTTCGGCTGCCGCCGCTTCGGCCATCAAGATTTCGAAGGGGTTGAATTCCTTTTCGTCGGAGTCAAGTGCGTTTGCGAAGTCCGTGTCGCTCGTGCCTTTTTCGATTGCTGTCGATACGACCAGTTCTTCGTCTTCGACAGAGAATTTACCCATGAGCATCGCGGGATCGCCAATATTTTTGAGTGCTTGGTCCTCTTTTTGAATGAGGATTTCCATAATGCGCATGTCTCCCTTGATTCGCTTGTTGTCGCTTTCGATGAACATGTAGCGGATGTCGGGGCGCTTTTGTTGGCCATAACGGTCGATACGGCCATTGCGCTGTTGGAACACCATCAATGACCACGGAATGTCGAAGTGAATCAGGCGGTGGCTGAGGTAATGCAAGTTTAAGCCTTCGGAAGCCACGTCCGATGCGACAAGGATTCGCATGGGCGATTCCATGCGGCCAAAACTTTCGACAATTTCTTGCTGTTCCACATCGCTCATGGCGCCCGAAATTTCTTGGACAGCATTCTTGGGGAGTTTAAGGTCCTTTATCAAATGCTCGGCCAAGAATCTCATGGTCTCGATGCGTTCGGTGAATATAACCACGCGGTCATCGGCTGCGTTCTTGCTCCAACCGTATTCGGAGCTGTTGAGCAGACCCAAGAGTTGCTGGTAGCGGGTAAACTGCTCGGGAGAAATGTTTTCGAGTGCTGCCTTGAGTTGCTCAAGTTTTGCGATGTCGTTGATTTCGTTTTCGCCGTATTTTTTGCGCAACTTGGAAAGGCGTGCATCAATACTCTTGATACAGGCGACGGGGCTGGAGAAAAGTGACTTTTCGAGGCTTGTCTTGAAAAGCTGACCCGGCGTTTGCTTTTTTTCGTGTTCCAGGTCCATGTCCAACTGCATGTCGGTAAAGACCTGGAAGGCATATTCTTCGTTCACGCTTGCCTTGCAACGGACAAGGTCAATTTTACGTTCCAGGAATGTTCCGCTGACTTGATCCTTGACGTCTTTTTTGAAACGGCGGATGCACAGGCCCTTGATATCTTCGGGCGTGTATTTTTCGGGGTTTGCAATCGCTGTCGGGTCTAGCATGTTCATCAGCGAAGCGAAACTCTTGGCGCGGCCATCGTGCGGGGTGGCCGAAAGCATGATCATGGTGTCGCTGCGGTCTGCAAGCAACTTGGCAAGTTTGGAACGTAGAGCCTGCTTGTCGCCGCGTTCGGCAACATTCTGTGCTTCATCGACTACGATGATGTCCCAGTAGGCATTTTCAAGATGCACGCGGTATTCGCTGTCGCGTTTGAGCGTGTCGATGGAAATAATCGTCTTGTCGTAATAGAAGAACGGATTGTAGTTAGACGGCAACTTGGCTCGGATACTCTGGATTCTATTGGAATCAAGGCGAACCAGCGGAATGGTGAAACGGTTCCACATTTCTTTCTGGAACTGCGTCATCATACTCTTGACGGTCACAACAAGAATACGCTTACCCTTGCCGCGCTTGATGAGTTCGCTCATCAGGATTCCGGCTTCGAGTGTTTTACCAAGACCAACCGTATCGGCAATCAAGATGCGCTGGCGAGGACGTTTTAACGAAAGCTTTGTCGGGTCAAGCTGGTAAGGCATCATATCCATTGCCGCGCGATGCCCGATGTGCAGGTTCGTGTCTGTCGGAATCAATTGCCGCCACTGGCTTTCGAGATAAAGCTTGGTGCGGTTGTAATGCAGGGAGTCGTCGGTGCAAAGCGTAATCTTTGCCGGGTCGACAACGGTAATCCATTCGAGGTCTGTCAGGAAGATAGACTCCCTGTCTTTCACGAGGGGCGAGACTCCAACGCAATGCAAGGCCTTGTTGCCAAGGTTGTTGATTTCGATCTTTTTCACCATCCATTCTTCGTCGCGGATGATGACGCGCATGCCGGGGGCAAATTCAATGTTGTCGGGAGTCTGGTCCATGCTGGAAAAATAATAAAACGAGATGGAATTGAAGGGGAAAATTTAACTGACCTTATTTAGAATGGATAAATGTTAAAATCCTTGTCTATTTCTTCCTCAACTTCCCGCCAGCGATAACCACCAGCAGCGCGCCTGCGGCCACGCCGCCGACCTTCTTGAGGTCGCTCCAGAATTGCCGCCGTTTGGCCTTGCATTGCTCGCAGAGCTTTTCGGTGTCTTCGGGCTTGTCGCAGCCGCACTTTTTGCATTTGTTCCAGAGTTTTTGAGTCATTGCGTGTCTCCTTGACAGCTAGATTCTAATATACACTTTTTGCGTTAGGGATGGCTTGCCTTGTGAAATTTATTCTACTTTTCTTTCTACCACCCCTCACAAGGAGTACCCCATGAAAAACCGTTTCGCGCTCACGCTTATGGCAATGCTCATCTGCAGTACGCTTGCCATGGCGCAGCTCCAAAAACTCCCCGCTCCGGCAAAGACTGGCGGCAAGCCTGTGATGGAGGCGCTCTGGGACAGGGCTTCTGGCACGGAGTTCAGTGACAAGATGCTCAGTGACCAGGATCTTTCGAATTTGCTTTTTGCGGCTATCGGCGTGAACCGCCCTGCCGACGGCAAGCTCACGTCGCCGACTGCTCGCAACTTCCAGGAAATCCGCGTGTTCGTGTTCACGAGCAAGGGCGTCTCGGAATACCTCAACAAGGAAAACGCCCTGAAGCAGGTGGCGAAGGGTGACCACAGGGGGCTCGTGGCCGACCGTCAGGATTGGGCGAAGGTGGCCCCGGTCAGCATCCTCATCGTTGCAGACGAGACCAAGTTCGGCAGCAGCGACGCCCGCGCGAAGGTGACGATGGGGACCGACGCAGGAATCGTGAGCGAGAATATTAATTTGTTCTGTGCCGGCATGGGCCTGGTGACCCGTCCGCGCATGACGATGGATGTTCCCGCCATCAAGAAACTTCTCAAGCTTTCGGACTCGCAGGTGCCCTTGCTGAACAACCCCGTCGGCTATGCGAAGTAATCAAAAATCGTGTAACCTATCTTCCCACTTTCACTTCGTAATTCGCTTTTCTCCTGCCAATCAAGCTTCCGTCAACGCGGTATGCCTTGGCGGGTGTCACGTTTAGGCGGTCCTGCCGATGCATCCAGATGCGTTCGGTGCCGCTGGAGTCGCGGGCGGTTGTGTCCGGTGCGCCCGCCTTTACCGCGATGGAATCCGTTGATACGGTGAAGTTGTCGTAGCGGATAAAGCAGTCGTGGGTGGGGGCCCATTCGGCGCTGCTTCCGCCGTGGAATGTGGAGAGGTAGAACTTGTCGACTTTCACGGTGTCGTAGTCGCGGAGCCTGAGGGTATCTACATCCAGCGCGAGTTCTCCGTCAAACCAAGTCTGCACGCGACCGTTCTTGTCGCCGTTGCCGGGAGAGGCAATGGTGTTCATGCTTACTTTGTTTACAATGCGGTGCCAGGTACCGGTGGTGAACTGTTTTTGCGGGATGGTGCCGTTCAAGTCCCACTTGAAATCGTCGCCGTATACGGACTCTTGCCCCATGAAGTAGATGAGCTGCACGGCGTTGCCGTCTTTGCGCCACATGATGCGTGCGCTCCAGCCGTCACCTGTAGGGGGCATGGCGTTGCCGGTGTAGCACTTGCCGCCGCATAGGCCGGGGAGCTTGCCGCCCAGCTGGAACTCGAATCCGTCTTCGAAGAATATGTCGTAGGCGCTCCACATGGTGTCGGCGGTTTTCACGAGCGGCTGTATGATTTGCGCGGCGCAGGCGGGCGTGTCGTTGTCGTTCGGGCCCACGCAACCCTTGGGGTATTTGAGCTGCAGTACGTTGCCGTGTTCTTCGCCGTCGTACACGATCTTGGAGTTTTCGCCATTGTTCTTGTCCATGGCGTACCACCAGCTTTTGTCGTAATCGTTGCGCTTGAAGTCTTCCTTGGCTTCAGCGTTGCCGTACACGCCGACGCTGCGGTTTTCGAAGTTCACGAACGAGACGGTGTCGGATGCCGTCTGTGCGTAGCCTGCCGGTGCGGAAGAAATTGCCGCCGCGGCAGTGAACACTGCTGCAGAAAGGATGTACTGAATTTTTGCGCTCATGCTTTTAAAATAATCTTTTTTGGCTGGCATTAAACTATCTTTTTAATGTATGGCCGATTCACTTGATGAAAAGCACATTGAAGAGCGTCGCGCAGAGGAACGCAAGGCCCGCATCAAGAAGATGCGCGGGTGGCTTTCGCCACGTGATTCCGTAGCCGACGACTTTGGCCCCGAAGATGCCGCCCTCTATTACGGCGAAGGGCATTCCGGCTGGAACCGGTAAAAACCGAGAATTAAATGAAAAAAGATACGTTGCGCGCCGAGCTGTGGGACAATATGCACTATTTGTTCCGCGATATCAATGACCGTGTTGTCCATGTTTCGCTCACTTACGATTTTAAACTGGATCCTTCGATATTGAAGCAGACGCTAGGCGTTGCCTTTCGCGATGTCCCTATTCTTCATGCGTCGTTCAGGCCCGGATTCTTTCATGCCCGCTGGATTGTCGAGCCTTACCGCATCGAAGACGTGGTTGCCTTTAAGGAAATCGACCCTGCAGAACTTGATTGCGAACAAGATAATTTCCTGACGACTTACATAGAACCTACCGGACCTTTGCAGATGAAGGTCGCTGTCTTCTATCATGGTACGCGGACCACGCTGTGCATGGTGGTGAACCACATGTGTATGGATGCGGGGTCCCTCAAGTATTTTCTGCCCCGGTTTTGCGATGTCTACGATTGCATCGCGAGCGGGAAAACCGGCGCGATGCCGAGTTTCCGCATGGGTGACCGCTCCTACACTGCCGTCTACGCGTGTCTTCCTTCTTCTGCAAGGAAGGTCGCAAGGCGGCTTTTCAAGAATATCAACCAGAAGGATGACAGCTATTTCCCTTTCACGCCGGATTCCGGCGATGACCGCGTCCAGCTTATACGCCGCAGGTTTTCGCCCGACATGCTTGCGCAGGTCTGCTCCGCTAGCAAGATGGCCGGAGTGACGGTGAACGATTTCCTCTTGGCCTGTTATTTCCAGGCGCTGTACGACATCGCGCAATTCCCCGAGAGCAAGAAAACTTCCATATCCTGCGCAATAGACTTGCGCCGTCACCTGGAAGGTGCCGCAAAGGAAAGCGTCACCAATCACACGGCGTGGATGCAGAGCAGCGTGCCCCAAAAGGGACGCACGATGTTGGAAACGTTGTCGTCTGTCAGCCGGTCGGTAGCCTCCTTCAAAAGCGACCCTTACATGGGCCTTCACGGGCTTCCGCTTGTCGCTACGATTTTCAACGTCTTCCCGCGGGCTGTTGCCGAGTTCCTTATATTCAAGGTCTATTCCAACCCGCCCTGTTCCATGAGCAATATCGGCCGTCTCGATAGCCGGGCGCTCGGCTTGCAGGGGCGCGAACCTGTCGACGGATTCATTACGGGCGCGATAAAGTACAAGCCCTACACGCTGCTTTCCGTGTCGACGCTCGGCGACGACTTGACGGTTGCGATGTGCATTCGCGGGAATGACCGTGACCATGACAATGTCGAACGCTTCTTTGACGCCTTTATGGATTGCGCGGCCACCCTTGTCAAGGAAATTCAAGGCGATAAAGGCTGAGCATACCCTTTAAATCAGGTAAGTTTTTTCCACTTGAAAAACAGGGCCTTCAGTTTCTGGGCGTAGAGCCTGGTCTCTTCCAGATTTACGAAGAATGTCGCGGCGCAAACCACGTTGAACGAGCTAAAAATCATGCCGAGAACTGCACCCCATACATAATATGTGCCGAACATGTTTTCGCGGACATAATCCCAGGTGCTCCATGAAATATAGACGAACGCTATTATGGAATAGATTTTCAAGACTAGCGTGTTCTTCTTGACGAGGGCGAATGTTCCCGCTGCGATGGGAATGAGAATCATGAAGATGATGTCTGTGGAGGGAGAAAAATTCAATATCGTTTCGAGCAGGTTATTTGCTGCATTGACCAAAAAGTATGCGGTGCAGAACCAGAGCAGGCCCATGTTGATTTTTTGATCGGTATCGATGGTCTCTTTTTTTGACGATGTGATAAAAAATGCGGCAATATAGACGACTAGAGACGGATTCACGAAAATGTCGGAGAGCGCTTCAAGGAGGTGATGGTATCCCATGCCTAAAGGTAAAAGATATTTGTAGAAGTGAACGGCATAAAAAATAGCGCCAATAGGAATCATGATTATTGCAACAACCGCAAAGATTTTTAAAAGTCGCGGACTCTTTTTTACGAGCGCGATTGCCACTGCAATAATGCAAATACTACTTAATAGAATTTGTGGTCCATAGTTGGAAAAGAACGGCTCTTCTGCTTCTAGGGTGAACGATTGCAGCAATGTTCCTGCGATGTTCTTCAATCCATTCGCAATCAACATAATGGCGCAAATTCTGAGCAAGGCGAGATTCATGATATAATACAAGATAAAAAAATATATATTAGGAATAGCCGCTTGTTCTTTCCCCTGCAACGATGCGAGATTTTTGTGAGAAGTAAAATGACGGACCGGATTCTTTTTGCCTTTGCCCTTGCGGTGTCGCTTTGCTTTGACTACGGTCACTGCTGGGAGCCGGATCTGATGTTTTCCCTTGGCATAAACGACGACCATCTTGTTATCGGCGCTCGTGGCGGATTTGACCCGAAGGTGTATTATAGGGTTCTCGATTATCCGTATACGGCCCGCTATGCGGCAATCGAGAAGGATTTCGAAGAGGATCCGGGGCGTGTCCTTTGGGCGGTCCATTATCCGTTCCCCCGTTATTTGTATTCGGCCATGGTCGCAGCACCGGACAGCGTCTATGTTGATGGCAAGGGTGATTTTCTCAGCATGGAGGGGGAGGGCGACTTGGGCATGATTCCGCCGAGGGGCTTGAAATTGCCTGCCGAAGGGGATTCGCTTGCCACACTTTCCCCGAATTCTATGCGAAGGGTTTGGCGGGGAGATGCCGCTATCGCTCCGCTTTCTGCATTTGATGTTATTGTCAGAACCTTGATTCGTTATCGCAAGTGGTATGCTGACAGGTGGGATGTTGACAGAATTTCTTTATACATTGATGGCAGTTTCTTTAGACAGAACAAGTTCCATGAATTGACCCCCTTGATAATTGCGTTGAAGGAAATAGGGTTCAGGTATGTCAGGGTCGATGTCGATGACTCGGATGATGCTTTCCGCTTTCGTTCGATGGAAATGGCCCATCGGGAAATTTACCGGTTGACCGGTTTGGCGCCTCAAATGGATAATCCCCGCAGTTTTCGAAGGCTGGTTGCGCCCAGTTTGAAGATGGAACAGGCGACCTTGCACGCGATGAAATTTTTGGAAAAATTCAACAATGATATCGACCGAATTCTTGGGGAAGTAACTGGTTTGTCGAAAGCCGGCAGTGACACGCCATCCGGCAAAGTCTTTATTCCGTGGCGGGCCGATGATATCAAGGTGCGCGGCTCCCGTTCCGCCAAAGATGTCCTGGAAATCATGGACCAGCGAAAGCCGGGATTGCGTCATGTTTACAATAAGTTTTTGAAGAAGAAACCCGGATTCGAAGGCCGCGTTGTCCTGAGACTTGAGATTGCCTCGAGTGGTGAAGTTCTCCGTACGGCCGTCGCGTATTCCTCGACCGGCTATGAGGAATTCGATAATGCGGTCAGTGACTATGTCGGTGGGATACCGTTTGGTGAGGTGGAGTCCGGAAGCGCGAAGGTGGTTGTCCCGCTTACGTTTTACCAGTGAAAAAACATCCCCCGGCGAGTGCCGAGGGATTTTAAGTTCGATTGCCTTGGATCCTATCGGGTTCTGCGAACCCTCCAGGATGACAAATCAGGGATTAGTACCTGTAGTGATCCGCCTTGTACGGGCCTTCCACGGGCACGCCGATGTAGTCGGCCTGGGCCTTGGTGAGGGTCGTCAGGTGGACGCCGAGCTTTTCGAGGTGGAGGCGTGCGACCTTTTCGTCGAGGATCTTCGGGAGCGTATAGACGACACCGCTTTCGTACTTGATGCCGGCGACGGTAGCCTTCCCTTGGGCGTTGAGCCAGAGGTCGATCTGGGCGATGGTCTGGTTCGTGAAGCTTGCGCTCATCACGAAGCTCGGGTGGCCGGTAGCGCAGCCGAGGTTCAGCAGGCGACCTTCGGCGAGCACGAGGATGCTGTGGCCGTCGGGGAAAATCCATTCGTCGTACTGCGGCTTGATTTCGTTCCTCTTGATGCCCGGAATCTTCTTGAGGCCGGCCATGTCGATTTCGTTGTCGAAGTGGCCGATGTTACCGACGATGGCGCGGTGCTTCATCTTGCTCATCTGAGCGGCGCTGATGATGCCGGTGTTGCCGGTGGTGGTCACGAAGATGTCGGCCATGCTCACGACTTCGTCGAGAGTCTTGACTTCGTAGCCTTCCATGGCGGCCTGCAGAGCGCAAATCGGGTCGATTTCGGTGATGATCACGCGGGCGCCCTGACCGCGGAGGGACTGAGCGCAGCCCTTACCCACGTCGCCGTAGCCGCACACGACTGCAATCTTGCCTGCCATCATCACGTCGGTGGCGCGGTTGATGCCGTCGATGAGGGAGTGGCGGCAGCCGTAGAGGGTGTCGAACTTGGACTTGGTCACGGAATCGTTCACGTTGATTGCCGGGAACTTCAGGCGGCCGGCCTGGGCCATCTGGTACAGGCGATGCACGCCGGTCGTGGTTTCTTCGGAAACGCCGCGGAGAGCTTCGCGGGCGCGGGTCCACTGCTTCGGATCCTTCTCGAAAATCTTCTTGCAGGTGGCGAGGAATACGCCCCATTCTTCGCTGTCGGTAGCGGGGTTGAATTCGGGCACCTTGCCGGCGTCTTCGAATTCGGCGCCGCAGGTCACGAGCATGGTAGCATCGCCACCGTCATCCACGATGAGGTCGGCGGTCTTGCCGTCGGGCCACACGAGGGCGCGGGCGGTATTTTCCCAGTATTCTTCGAGCGTTTCGCCCTTCCAGGCGAACACGGGCACGCCCTGCGGGTTTTCTACGGTGCCCTTCTTGCCGACCACGACGGCGGCGGCAGCGTTGTCCTGCGTACTGAAGATGTTGCAGCTCACCCAGCGCACGTCGGCACCAAGGTCCACCAGCGTTTCGATGAGGATGGCGGTCTGCACGGTCATGTGGAGGCTACCCATGATGCGGGCACCCGCGAGCGGCTTCTTGCCGGCGTATTCCTTACGGAGAGCCATGAGGCCAGGCATTTCGGTTTCGGCGAGGTCGAGTTCCTTGCGGCCTTCCACTGCAAGGTTGATATCCTTAATTTTGTATTCCATGGTTATGTTCCTTGTTTATGCATAAATATAGTTATACGCATAAAAAAGGTCAAGCGCTATTCCATGAATATGATGCCCTTGATTTTAAAATTAAGGATCGTGTCGCCGTCGACGATTTTGCGGTCGAGGTGGACCATCTCCTTGAAAATCCTGGCATTGTCGGTTGCTTCGATTATATCGCCTCTAAAGGTCATGTCCCAGCAACGGACATCTTTTTCGTTGAAGTTCTCGCCCATTCGCTTTCTTGAACTTTCGATTTGCTCCGGCGTGCAGGGAACCTCGGGTGCCCGCGCCTTGTAGGGAAATGCGAAGTGGAAAGCCTTTTCGCTTTTCATGGGCGTAATCTGGAAGAATATCGTGTCGTTCCGCAATTCGAATTCGTCCTTGCTGAATTTTTTGTCGATATGTTCCATTCGTGTGGCGTATGGGGGAATGTCGTAAGTCTTGTTCGTGGAGTAACTGCCATGCAGCAGTGTTTTCGGCTTATTCTTGTCCGCGTCTTTTGGGGGTGTTGAGAGGATTGCGTTGTAGTCCGTATAGATGCTGTCAGTCTCGAAAAATTCGGCCAGTTCTTTTTTAGACCTGTCTTGGAGAATATGCACTCGCGAATAAACGATGGGGGACTTGTCATCGATGGTATTGAGGAATGATTTTGTGTCTTGCGCGTTCAGGGGGAACTTCGTGTAGCCTTCTTCGGCAAGCGTTGCCTTGATGCTGTCTATCCAGATGCCGCGCGTAATCTTTGTCGCGTTGAACGGTCCGGTCATCAGTACAAACAACATTGCGCAGAAGACGATGGCGAGGTACCTGAACTTGCACTTGATTTTATTGATGAGCAGAATTGCTATGATGATGTAGAAATAGATGTTGATGGCGAAAACATAGATGCGGTCTTCGGAAATCCCGTAATCGGATATTCTGCGGATGATTCCGAAAGTCATTAAAATGACTAGGGGAATGCATGCCGCTGGGAATATTTTCAGGAGCCTCTTTTCAATTTTCTTTATCGGGTTCAGTTGCGCCGGATACATCTCCGTTACGAGCAGGAACATGATGAGCATGGATGCGGAAACGAGGTACGATACCATTCCCTTCGGCAGATCCCATTGGACAAGTATCTTTGCGATGTAGGCATACAGGAGTGCTACGTATAGCGTGAACACGGCAATGAATAGCTTGCAGACTCCGCTTGTGAACTTGCTCGATGTCGGCGTTTCGTCGAGGCGTTCGTCGATGGAGGGGAGCCCTGCCAAATAGAGCATCGGCAAAATGGTATTACGGCAGAAAAAGAAAACATACAGGTAGGGCTTTCCTGAAATTTTGCCCAGGTCGAACAACGAGACTGAACCATAGATAAGACCTTCGATAGCGAGCGTCAGGACTCCGGTGATGCCGATAGCGATGAATAATGCCTTTAGGTTTTTGTGCAGGAAAATCCAAAACTGGTTTTCGTTATTTTGTCTGAAAAATGGCGCGACGAACAGGCCCAGGATGAGTGTTGCGTAAATCGAATAGATTGCGCCAAAAAGATAGGCGTGCCTGTAGTAATCGGGTTCTTCGGGATAATAGAGAATCAGGGCTATGGAGATGGCAAACCAGGCAATGCCTGTGGCAATTTGGGGAACCTTGCTTGTATTTTTACGGGCTTCCTGCACAAGCGTCGTTATGATGGAAAGGAGCATCGCTCCGACGGGATAGAAAACGAGCCAGAAGAAAAAACTGTGTCCCTCTTGTTCAATGCGCGAGGGTGCGATTTCGTTTGAAAAGATGAACGCGAGGGTCGAGAATACGGCGAGCGCCGATGCGACGGGGAACCGCCTGAAAGCGCTCGAAATCTGGCTCGGGTATTTTTTGAATGTGTCAAGTACCATGGTTTTCCTCTTTAAATTCTTCGGCGCGCGTCAACTATTCCGTAAACAATATTCCCTTAATTCGTAGCGTCCTGCTGCGTTTCGATTCTTCTTCCGCGTGCAGGTAGCTTATTGCGATTGCAGCCCCGTCGGTCTTGATTTGCCTTGTGGAGTCCTGCTTGAGCGCTTGCCTGTCGATGGTGAAGCTGTAGACGGTCCTGGTTGCGCTTTCGCCTGCCGGGCCTGCGGTGCTGTCGGGGCATGCGTCACTCTCGTCGCTGTTGCAACTGCAGCCACTGTCTTCTTTCAGCGAAATCCGGAAGGTGAGCGTGTCGCCCGCGAATTCGAATTCGTCGTTGTTGAAGTAATGGTCTATGGCGACGGCGCCCTTTGTGCCGGGAGGCACCTGGAGCATCGCCTTGTCGGGGTACTCTATGCTGACCTCGAACTGGTCGAACAGTTCTTCGCCGGTGCTGTCCGAACCCTCCCCGCAACACACGTTTTCGGTGAAGTCGTTGGTGAATGCATAGTCGTATCCTGTGATGGGGAGATATCCGGTGAATTCCGGGTTGTGTGCTTCGGCAAGCTCGAGCATTCGCGAAACAAGTAGCTTCGAGTTTTCGTCGTCTTTTTTCCGCAGGTCGATAACGAATTTCCGGGCGTCATCCTTGCTGAGCGGGAACTCCGTGTAGCCCGCTTCGGCAAGGGCTCCCCTGATGCTCCTCATCCAGATGTCGTTCGAGATTTTCGATGCCCTTAGCGGGCTGTCGGTGACGATGAACAGCAGTGCGCAGAAGACGATGGCGATGTAGCGCGACTTGCACTTGATTTTGTCGACGAGGAAGACCGCGATGATGACGTAGAAGTATATATTGATGGTCACGGCGAAGATGCGTTCCATCGAGATGCCGTAGTCGCTGATTCTGCGGATAAGGCCGACGGACATCATGGCCACGAGGGGGATGCATGCGGCGGGGAAAACCTTGAGGAGTTTCTTTTCGAAGGTGCTGCCGGGGGCGAGTCGCGTGGGGTACAGGATGGTGACGAGCGCGAGCATGTACAGCATGAATCCCGAAACGAAGTACGATACCATTCCTTGCGGCATGTCCCACAGCACGACGAACTTGACGATGTAGGCGTAGAATAGGAGTATGGCGAGCGAAAGCACCGGCACGAAGAGGAACCGGATGGTGCTTGTCGCGAACTTGTTCAGCGTGGGTGTTTCGCTGTGGCATTCCTCGATGGAAGGGATGCCGCTGAAGTAGAGTATGGGGAAGACGGTGCTCGCGCAGAAGTAGAAAATGTAGAAATACACCTTCTCATCGAATTCATGTTCGAAAAGTGCACCAGAACAGAAGACGAGCGCTTCTACGGATGCGAGCAGGAGCGTTGCGATGAGCGCGCCGACAACCAGCGCCTTGAGGTTCCTGAACAGGAAAATCCAGAATGCGTTTTCGTCTTTATTTTTCCAGAACGGCGCGATGAACAGGGCGAGCGTGGCGGTCACGTACACGACAAGAACGGTGCTGAATATGAATTCGGCGCTGAAAAAATTGAAGTCTTTTTGCTGTTCGTTGAAAACGCAAAAGAAAAGCCATCCTGAGAGGATGAACCAGGCGATGTTTGCGACAATCTGGGGAACCTTGCTGCTTGTTTTGAGGGATTCCTGGACGAGCGAGGTCGTGAGGGAAATGAGCATCGCCGCTACGGGAAAGGTGCCCAGCCACAATATGAACTGGAGGAGCATGTGTTCGATGTAGGAATTGTCCCTGGAAAAGTCCGTGATGATTCCTGTGAGCTCTGTGCAGGCGACGTATGCGAAGAATGTGAAGAAGGCGAGCGCCGATGCGACGGGGAACCGCCTGAACGCGCTCGAAATCTGGCTCGGGTATTTCTTGAAAGCGTCAAGTACCATGATTTTCCTCTTTGAACTCCCTACACGGTTAAAAAGATACAAAAACATGAAAACAAAAAATTTAATTTTTTTCCCATGGTCTTTTTCCTTTTGCTTCTGTTGTCGGGACTTGTCCTGATTTGTATCAACGTGAGTCCGGTCCTGCCGGGCAGGAGGGGCAAGCTGCTTGCGCTCGGCGTGCTTGTCTCGATTTTTGCAGGCATGTCGGCGCGGGGCACGTTTGTCGGAAGTCTCGCTGTAGCGTTCCTTTCGGTGTGGCTATGCCAGGCGCTGCTGCTTTATATACCCTGGGGTGTATTCAGGGGAGTGCGAAGGGTTGTGACGCGTCGTGCACTTGACGGGCACGCGGTGATGCTCGCTAGCCGCGGTCTGCTCGTGGCGACAGTCGCGATGACGCTTGGGCTGTGCGCCTACGGTGTCCCACACAATGCGAAATACGTTTTGCATGAGACTACGGTGAATCTGCCTGCCGGCGGCTTTACGGCGGTGTTCTTCAGCGATATCCACGTGGATCCGCTATTCGACCGTGCAAAGCTCGAGCGCATGATTGCCGATGTGGATTCCATCGCTCCCGACTACCTGCTGTTCGGTGGCGACCTCGCCGATGTGCCGTCTGCGACTCTCGACGAGTGGGGCTACGATACTTTGTTCAAGAAACTCACGGCGGGGGCGAAAGTCGCTGCGGTAGCGGTGAACGGGAACCACGAAGGAATGCAGGAGTTTCCCGGTTCGAATCCCAACGACTGGATGCGCAAGGTGGGCTTTGTCGTGCTGGACGATTCCTCGGCGTGTATCGGGCAGGCGTGTTTCACGGGGCGTATCGATTTTCAGGTGGCGCGTGGCCGTGGCGTGGAGCGTAGGCCGCTTGCAGAGCTTGTGCCTGTCGAGGTTCCGGCCGATTCCGGTAGCGTGCAAACCGTGCGGCCGTGGATCCTGCTTGACCACCAGCCCAAGGGAATCGAGTCCGGATATTCGGGACGTCTTCCGGATTTCGCGCTTTCGGGGCACACGCACAACGGACAGTTTTTCCCGGGTAATTTCGTCATCAATCTCGTGTGGCGCCTTGCCTATGGCGAGGGCGTGCTCGATGGCGTCCGCTGGCTCGTGAGCGCGGGTGTCGATTGCTGGGGTCCGCCGGTGCGCGTAGGGACCGACGCCGACATGTGGATAATCCGTTTCGAAGCGGAAGGGAATAATTTATAACTTTAAAGAGGTTTTTCCGGTTTACTGAGGGATAAAAATGAAAAGAATATTCTTGATGATGGGTGCGTGCCTTGCTTTGACCCTTACGGCGTGCGAGGATACTGAAAATGAGGGCAAGAAAGCCTTGTCCGAATCTCTAAAGAAGGCTGCCGCGGCCTTGGATGCTTCTATGGCGGAGCAGTACAAGACTGTCGATATCGCGGGGCAGACCTGGATGGCCGAGAACCTCAATATCGAGACGGCGAACAGCTACTGCAACCAGCCGGATAATTGCAAGGTGAGCGGTCGTCTCTACACCTGGGATGCCGCACAGACGGTATGCCCTGCGGGTTGGCACCTGCCCAGCGAAAGCGAGGCTAGGGCCATGCTTGCAGGAGTTTCCGACTTCAGGACTGCATTCAATGCGAAGGCGACCGGTTTTAGGAAGGACAATGGCGAATTCCTGTTCGGGGACCTGTACGAATACTTCTGGACCAGCGACGGGAAGAAGGACAAGGCTTCCTACTGGTATTGGATTGCGAAGGATAACAGCGTCAAGTGGTTGAAGGGCATGAAAAGTTCCGCCCTTTCTGTACGCTGCGTGAAGGGCGACGCTCCGTCGGCCCCGCCGGCCCCGCAGATGGCCAATGTCGCCGGAAAGAATTGGATGACCCGCATGTTGCAGAAGTCGAACGGTTCGTACGTCTATAGTCAGGAAGAGGCGTTGAAGGCCTGCCCGTCAGGATGGCGCCTGCCGACCCCGAAGGATTACAGGAACCTGCTGAATTCTCTTTCGGGTAAGAAATGCCAAAAGGATGCGTGCTCGTGGAAAAACGCGTATCCCGCCTTGAAAGCGAATGGTTTTGACCTGAAGAGCATCGCCTATACGGAAGCGACTATGCTTGGAGAAGACGTTCAGCATGGAATCATTGTATGGGCCAACTTTGGTTGCGAAGACGGGGTCTGTTATGAGTACAGGGCTTTGAACGTACAAGGGAACGACGTTTTGCTTTCCGGATGTTCTAGTGATGGCGCCGGCTGTTACGGTGCGCGTGAAGCGGGCGTCCTCTGTATCCAGAAATAGATGGATTCGCGCCCTGATCTGGGCATCTAGCGCTTGCGGATAATTTTCTTGTAGGAATCAATCTGCCGTTCGACAATCTTGTCCCAGCTGAAGCATTCGGCGATGCGCTTCTGTGCGCCCGCGAGCAGCTGCTTCACGAGTTCGGGCTCGGCGGCGAGGCGCCGGTAGGCGCCGGCGAGGGCTTCCGGGTCTTTTTCGGGGACGAGTATGCCCGAAACGCCGTCCACGACCACGTCGGGGATGCCGCCCACGTTGCTTGCGACGACGGGAAGCCCGAGCTCCATCGCCTCGATGAGCACGACGCCGAGCCCTTCGGTGTCGCCCTTGCTGTCGACGATGGCGGGGAGCGTGAATACGTTCGCGGTCCTGTATTCGTTCGCGAGTTCTTCGGGCGAAAGCTTCCCGGTAAAGATGATTTCTGCTGCGTCTGCGATTTCCGCGGCCTGCGCTTTTAGTTTATCCGTAATGTCGCCGACTCCCACGATGCGGATTTCGAACTGGTCGCGCGGTAGGTGCTTTGCCGCTTCGATGAGGTAGCAGATTCCCTTGCGTTCGATGTGGCGGCCCACGAAGAGTATCTTGAATTTGCCGTTTACCGGGTGTGGTACGATTGCCGATGTCCCGCCATTGCCTGCGGAAGTTGATCCGGATTCGAGCGTCGTCCCGTAGGGGCTCCATTCCACGTCTACGTTCCGGAGCGCCTTGATTTTGCCTGCGGTAAAGCTCGAGTTGGCGAATACGGCTTGCGCCTGCCCGATGGCAAATTTCAGGAGCGGCTTCACCCATTTCTTTTTGCGGATGAGCAGGAGTTCCGCCCCGTGGAAGTTGAGTACGAGCGGTATTTTGAACAACTTAGCGGCGCCGAGCGCGATGTAGGCATGCGGGAACGGCCAGTGCGCATGTATCACGTCCGGCCTGAACTTGCGGCAGATGCCGATGCACTTGAAGAACCCGCTGATGATGTAGGGGATGGCGAGCAGCTGGAGCCACGGCTTGCTTGCCATCTTGGAAGGGGCCCCTTCTTCGTGCGTGAGGATTTCCCAGCTTGCGGGCGCGTAGCGGAAGCGGTTTACTTTCACGCCATCGATTTCGTGGGTCCTGAGTCCCTTGTATGCAGGTGCGAGAACCTGGATGCCGAGTCCCGCCTTCTTGAGGTGCGCAATGGAGGTCCGTAGCCAGGGAACCTCGGCGTCTTCGTGAAAACGCGGATAGACGGAACCGATGACGAGGACTTTCATTTTAGATTGCGGCTGCCGGTTCTGCGCTGCCGGCTCCGGGTGTCACGAGTTCTTGCGATACGGATTCGATGGCTTTCAGGTCTTGCGCATCGTTGATGCATGCGGGGTAGACGATGGGGCGCACGGTCGCCGAGATGAGGCTTGCTGCCGAGTTGAATCCCATGCTGGCCGCGGTCTGCAGGATTCTGCCCCTCACGCGGATCCAGCCCTCGATCTTGGAGTCGAGCAGCAGCATGCCGAGTCCGGCCTCGTTCTCGAGGAACCCGATGATGTCGCTTCCGCGGTTGTTCTTGTTCAGGGCGGTGAGGAACACTTCCCAGAACTGGATGTTCGCACTTTCGTCCTGGAGGATCTTGCGTATGGCCTCGAAGTCGAATTCGAGGTAGACGAAGGAACTTTGGTCCTCGTCGCTGCGGATAATTTCTTCCTGGCAGCGTCTTTCGAATATTTCTTCCGTGTAGATAGAAATATTAAAGTGGTGCTTTCTAATCAGTTTGAAGAGTTCTTGCTTCATCGCTCCTCAAAATTAGTCTATTTTTTGGGTATGCAACGATTGCTCAAACTCAAAAAAGTGCTGAAGAACAGCGTATTGGCTTCCCTGGCTGAAGGCTTCAAGGCGGCCAAGGCCACGGGTGGAAAGTTTCGCCCCCTGAATGCCGACGAGATTGCCGCATTGGAAAAGAACGGCAACCGTTGCGAGGACTGGAATCGCATCCTCGTCGAACCGAATTTTACTCCCGACCGCATCCACAACTCCGTGTTCATGGGCGATGTCCGCCTGCCTGCCTTTTATGGGACCCTCCTCCTGCCGGGCGACGTGTCTTTCCCGACGGGGATATATGACAGTCTCGTCCACAACTGCATTGTCGAGAACGCGCTCGTGTGCAAGGTGGCGATGCTTTCGAACGTGCTGGTCCGCAGCAGTGCCGTGGTGCACAACGTGGGTTCGCTGGTGAGCAGCGGCAAGATTAACTACATGATCGGCTCGACCGTCACGGTGGGTAACGAGATGGGTGCGCGCCAGGTGCGCGTGTTCCCCGACATCACGACAGATCTTGTGGACGTGCAGCTGTTCCACAAGGGTGAACCCGATGTCGAAGCCGCGTTCGACGAGCAACTGCGGCAGTTCCGCGAGGAGACCGCGCTTCCGTTCGCCGTGGTGGGGAAGGGTGCCGTGGTGAGCAATACGAACATCGTTCGCAACAGCTGGATCGGCGCGCATGCGCGTATCGAGGGCGCCTCGAAGGTGCGCAATTCCGTCATCCTCAGTTCGCTCGAGGAATCGACGCACGTGTACGATTCCGTGATTCTTGAAAATTCGAATTTGCAGATGGGCGTGAAGGTGCATACCGGTGCCGAGGTGCAGGGCAGCGTGCTCATGGGCCGCGTGAAGGTGGGGAGCAAGGCAATCGTAAAGTCGTCGATTGTTGCGCCCTGCTGCCATATTGAGGAAGGCGAGGTCAACAGCTCGTACATGGGCCCGCTCACGCAGATGCACCACCATTCGCTTTTGATTGCGGCGCTTTGGCCCGAAGGTTGCGGCAATATCGGCTACGGTGCAAATGTGGGCAGCAACCATACCGGCCGCATGCCCGACCAGGAAGTGATGCCCGGCCAGGGAATGTTCTTTGGCCTCGGCGTGAATGTCAAGTTCCCGGCGAACTACCGCGAGTCCCCGTTCACGATTGTCGCAAGCGGAGTGACGACGCTTCCGCAGCGTCTCAAGTTCCCGTTCTCGCTGATCCGTCCGGGCGACCCGCAGCTCATGGGAGTTCCTGCACGCCTGAACGAGATTGTTCCCGGCTGGAACTATTCGCGCAATGCCTACGCGCTCGACCGCAACCTCTACAAGTATTCCTCGCGTGGCAAGGGGCTCGTGCCTTGCTCGTTCTTCGGCATATTCAGCGTGGAGACGGTGCGTCAGGTTTTTGATGCCCGCAGCCGCCTGCAGGTGGAACAGGTGCGCGACGTGTACACGCAGGAACATATCGACGGGCTTGGCGAAAACTTCATGCGCGAACGTGTGCGCCAGAGTGCGATTGCCGCGTACGAGGAATACTTGGAACGCTACATCCTCGACCAGATGATTTTGCTTGTGGAAAGCGACCCGGCTTTTAAATTGCAGTCTCCCCGCGAAATCCGCAAGCTCCTGACGGGAGACCTGAACAAGGAAATTTCGAGGATGGTCCGCATGCCCGAAACGCTGGACGAATTGGTCAAGCGTTTCCGCCAGCTCGAAAAGGACTGGTTCGAGAACGTGTTCCACGGCCTTGACCGCGACAACGAACGCGGCCGCAAGATTTTCGATGACTACGACAGCGCGCACCCTGTAGACAAGGGATTCCTGGAGTGGGAACGTACCCGTTTCGAGGAATCCGTGAAGCGGCTCAACAACGTCCTCAAGAATATCGACTAGGTGCCGCTTGCTGCTCTACGCATTACTTTGTATTGAAATTGTCGCACGCGTCGTTCTCGAAGTGCGCGAGTGCAGGCTGACGGGTTGCCGGTTCGGCTTTTTTGCCGTGTTGCGCCTGCTCCCGCTCGTGAACGATATCGTGCCCCTGCCCGAGAGCCGCGCGGAGGTGCCGCAATCGCGGTTTGTGAATTTTCACGAGGAAGCGCACAGGGCCCTGCATCATGCGGTCCTCCGTAACCTGGTGAAGATTGTTTTTTTGATGTGCGCCGTATGGTTCCTCGCGTCACTCCTGGTGCGCATGCAGATGCCGATTTGGCAGGCGATCCTGTGGCTGCATCTAGCGGCTATCCCGTTCCGCACTTTTTTCCATTACTACTGCTGGAACCAGGAATGCGAAGCTGACAGGTATGCGCTTTCCAAGACCGACCGCAAGATGGCGAAGGCGGCCATGCGCGACCTCTCGCTGTGTGAAATTCCCCGCACGCTGCTGTTTGCGCTAATCTACAGGGAACACCCGCCGGTGGCATTGCGCCGCAAGCGCCTCCTGAACAAGTAGGACAAGGATTTCGAAGCCTGAATTTTCCGCGTGTTGGCCGCTAGAACGTCCAGAGCGAAACTCCCGCCATCAGGGACCAGTTCCCGCCGTTGAAATCTACGAGCAGGTTCGTGATTCCGAGCTGGAATTCTATCGTGTCCGAATACCAGTACGATATGAGGAAGTTGTTCGTGAACACGTACGGGGTCGCGAAGCTGATTTCCGGAATCGGGTCGTTGATGACGATGGACTTGTTAGGCCTGTAGACGTTGCCGTTGTAGCTGAGCGTCACGCTCTTGATGAACAGGCTTGCATAGGCACCCGCGCCGTATTGGAACACGAGCTTGTCGTTGTTATTGGTGTTCTCTATTTTTTCGAGGCTTTCGTCCTCTGTTTTTTCGTAGGCATGGTAGTTGAAGGATTCGTAGGTGAACCTCTGGAACGATTGCACGCCGAGCTCGAAATACTTCGTGTTGATTCCGAAACCGGTGGAGGCGTAGATGCCGTGATAGATTCCGAACCCGATGTTCATGGTAAAGAGCTTGCCCTTGACAAACTTGTCGATGGATCCCCACACGGGGAGATACTTTATCTTGTAGCGCGCATCGACCTCGACACTGTCCCAGTCGCCTTTATTGTAGACGCTGTCGAGCCCGATTTTTTCGGATGCCCCGATGGCGACACCGCCGCGCAGGCGCGACCCGATGGTGTTTTCGGGGAGGTGGCGGCTGATTCCCTGCATGCTCGGGCCGGGGTAGATGTCGATGGTTGCCGATTCCGCATATTCCATCTTGGTGCTCGCGCAGGCGCTCAGAGCGATTGCCGCACTTGTGACGGACAGAATCATCAGAAGCTTTTTCAAAAATCCCATGTTGGAAAGATACTTTTTTTGTCCGGTCCGTTTATTTCTTGATGCGCCCGATGGCAAGGAATGCTGCATTTACGATGAAAGCGGCGATCATCAGGAAGTCGCCCGTGTGCGTGCCGAGCGTACCGGGCAGAGGAGGGCAGAGCTTGCCTGCGAGTGCGAGCGCGCCGCCCGCGACGATTGCCGCGGCGACGAACTTCGGTTTTGCCTTGAGCCCGAGAAGCCCCCACAGCACGGGGACGGTGAAGGCGCCCGCGTAGACGGCAAGTGCAAGCAACAGCGTGCCGATGATGTCGGTGAACACGAGCGCGAGCAGCAGGGCCACGATGCCGTTCAGGAAAATGATGATGCGCGCCTTGAGGAGCGCCTTGTTTGCAGACCCTGCGGCGGCTTGCGGTTCGCCGCCTATATTGAACAGTCTGCAGATGATGACCGAGCTGCTCAGCAATGTGGTGTCGGCGCTGCTGAGCACTACGCTCAGGAGCGCAAGTGCCACCAGCGGGACGAGCGGCGGTGGCAAGACTGCATTCGCAATGGCCGTGATTCGGGCTCCCTGTATATCACCGAGGCTTGTGCCGAATAGAGCGAGGATCCCGATGACGAATGCGACGGGGATGAGCACGCAGGCGGCAACCGCTATGGCCTTTTTCGCGCTATGTACGTCCTTCGCGCAGAACACGCGGCTGAAGATGTCGGGGCCGGCCGTGTACGTTGTTCCGTAGGTGAGGATGAGCAGGAAGAGGTCGAAGGGCGAAAAACCTTCGTTGAACGGGAAAGGAAGGTCTCTACTCGGGAGCACGCCCGCATCGCCCGCGCCGTTAACGAGCGCGAAGCCCGCGACAAGCACGAGCCCCGCGACAATCAGGCATGCCTGGAAAAAGTCCGTGCGCAAAATCGAAAGCTGCCCGCCCGCGAGCGTGTAGCCCGTGAACACTGCTGCCGATACGATTGCGGCCGTGGTGTATTCCATCGGGGTGAACGTCATCAGGAGTTTCGCCGCCGCGATAATCTGCGCCGCGACGATTCCTGTCCATGCAATGGGAATCACGATGGAGGCGACAGTCCGCGGCCCCTTTCCGTACAGATTCTCCACCAGGTCGGGGAGCGTGTATTTCCCGTGCTTGTAGGCGCGTGCTGCAAACGGGATGAGCGCGAATAGCCCGATCGCTCCCGTAAGCATGAACCAGCTCGCGGCAGCGCCGAGTTTCATCCCGGAATCGATGGCGCCGATAACGGCCGATCCGCCGAGAATCGTTGCTACCAGGCTCCCGGCGACCGCCAATGCGGAGGCACCCTTGCGGGCAACGAAAAAGTCGGGAATGTCCTTGACCTTGCGCGCGCTGCGGGCCGCAATAAGCACGAGGATGACGAGGTAGATGACGAGGGCGGTGGTCATGTCGCAGGCAAAGATAGATTTTTGCTTCGGCGCCTTGCCCCTGTCGATTGTTCTACGATTTCCATTTTTTGTATATTCTTCGCCATAGAGGTTTATATGTTGCGACTTTATAGTTCCTTCGTTTCCGTTATAGCTATTCTCGCATTATGTTCCGTTCCGTCTTTCGCCTTCGATGTGAGCGTCAAGGCGAACGTCGATAACGCCCAAGTGTTCGTGGGTGACATGTTCAATTACGAAATCCAGGTCACGGCGCCGGAGAATGCCATCGTGGATTTGCCTAGCTTTGTCGGGAACCTTGGCAGCTTCGAAGTCAAGGAGATGAAGAACGAGAAGGTGACCGAGGGCATGCCCAAGGGCACCGCGAAGTTCGTATGGCTCGCGACGCTCAACACCTTCGTGAGCGGTGACTTCTTGATTGCGCCGCAGCAGGTGAACGCCGTGGTGGGTAGCGATACCGTGAAGGTGAATACCGACCCGGTGGCCGTGAAGGTTTCCATGCGCACTACGGGCGAGGAGACGGATATCCTGGAAGCGGAAGACCCGCTCGATGACCCGCGCCTGCCGCAGTGGCTCTACATCGTGCTGATTGTATTGGGTGTGGTGCTGCTCGTGTTCCTCGGGTGGTTCCTGCACAAGAAATTCGCGAAGAAGGGCGAGGCTCCGCGACTCCCGCCGTACGAGGAGGCGGTACTCGCTCTCAAGGAACTTCGCCAGAAGAACTACCTCGCCGAAGGCAACCAGGGCGACTACTTCATGGCGCTCGGGTTCATTGCCCGCCGTTACATCGAACGCCGTTTCGACGTGGATATCCTGGATGCGACCGTCGCCGAGCTCAAACAGCGCATGTCGCATGTTGCGGGCCTCCCGCAGGCCTACAAGGAATCGGTCGTGACGCTCGCCGTCGAGACCGAGCCGGTCAAGTTCGCGAAGATGAAGCTCGAGGGCGAACGCTGCCGCTTCTGGGATGAATGGGCCGATAAGCTACTCGAAGATACCAAGCCTACGCCGGAAGAGGAACAGGCCAAGAAGGAAGAGCTCAAAGCTGCTGTGGACGCCGTTCGCGCTCAGCGCAAGTAGGGCAATCCGGAAAGCGCAGCGAAAAAATAGCGCGCCATGCCGGGCATCCGCCGCTCCTAAATCTCTACCGTCATTCCGGTGTGCATTTGCTCTGCACGCTCGCCGAGAACTTCCCGCAATATTCCGTAGGCGCGGTCGCCGGTGCAGTGCCCTGTGTAAATCTTCTGCACGTCGAGTTCGCGTAGCCTTTCGGCGAAGGCGCGCACGCGTGCATCCGGGTAACGGAAAAGATGTAACCCGCCGAGCAGCGCGTAAATCCTTTTCCCTGGGAAGGCGGTTTCGATTTCTTTCACGATATTGTCGGCGCCCGCGTGACTGCAGCTGTTCATGACGAATAGCCCCTGCGGGGTATCGAATACCAGGCTCTGCTCGTGCGCGAAACTGTCGTAGCGGTATTTGCCGTTTTCTTTCACGCTCAGGTGCGCCATCTCGCCGATGCGTTCGAGCCCCGTGGTAGAATGCGGCACGAGCGTTATTCCCGGCGCAATTTCGGCATTGCCTTCCGCATAGCGGATGCGGCCCGCGAATCGCTCGAGCCATCCTTTGTGAATGCCGATGTATTCGTGGTAGCTAAATCGCCCAAAAAGCTTGTGCGTGTGGTAGCAGTTTTCGCCTGCGCCCTTCCGCAGGTAGAAGGGTGCGGTCTTATTGAGCGCAAAGAATTTCGCCATGCCGTTTGCATGGTCGTAATGCGCGTGGCTCAGCACGCCGATATCCACCTGCGAGAGGTCGATGCCCATCACTTTCGCGTTTTTTGCAAACAGGTGCGATGCGCCCGTGTCGAGCAGCACCTTGTGGCCGTCATATTCCACGTACACGGAAAGTCCCCACTCGCCAAAAAGCTTGCGCGGGCCGCACATTCCCGCGATGTTATCGATGAGAATCTGGACCTTCATTGCCGTTTGCGCCCTATTCGCAGTCGAGGCAGGTCCATTCCACCGTGCCCGAGCCGTAGTTGTTGAAGCGGGCGCGCGTGTAGCTCTCGATGTCGATGAGGAACCCGACCTTGCCCGCATTCTTGGTGCAGCAACCGTCACAGTCGCTGTCGGCGCACATGTCGTAGACGACGGCGTCGATGGTGTAGCCGTTCTTGCGCAGCCTGAATGTCTTGAGCTTGTAGATGTCCCAGTCCTTCTCGTGGATGGCGATGATGTTGTGCTCGCTGACCCATTCCTCTGTCTGCTGGTCTTCGAGACCTGCGAACCAGCCCGCCCACGTACATCCGTTGTAGTCCTCGCATTCCTCGCTGCCGGGCTCCGGCCACGAGGTGTACCACGTGAGGTTTGCCTTGTTCCATACGGTATCGCCAGGAACCGCTGCCGCCGAGGAGCTCGATGCGAGCAAGGCCGCGTTGCTGGATTCCGGAACGGGCCCGCTTTCGCTGGATTCCGGCAGAAGCGCGTCGCTCGATTCGATGGCTGCGCTGGAACTTTCCGGTGTGGGGGAACTGCTGGAACTGTCGTCACCGCAGGCGGCGAACATGCCCGCGAGCAAGCCCGCAAGCGCGAAACCCGTAAAAGCGGCAGGGTTCATGCCGTGCAGAAACTTCTTCACAAGCACTCCCGCCTCCTTAAAGCGTCTTCCCGTCGCTGAAGGCGTTCCCGACGCGGCGTTCCATCACGTAGTAGCCGTGGCCTGCGGAATCGTAGCAAACAGGCGCGAGTTTTTCTACGGAAAGCTTGCCGTCGGCGTCCAGCACGGATTCGTCGGCGGTCACGTTCACGATTTCGCCGAGCAGGAGTTCCGAATCGTCGTCGTAGCTCACCATCTTGCATTCGAGCGCGAGCGGGAGTTCCGCGATGAGCGGGGCGTCAACCTTATCGCTCCTGACCGCGGTGAGTCCCGACTTTGCGAACTTGTCGGCAACCTTGTTCCCGCTGGTTATGCCCAGGTAGTCGATGGCCTTGATGTCTTTCGCGGTCGCCATGCTCACGGTGAATGCCTTGCGGGCCTTGATGTTCGGCACGGTCTTGTGCGATGCAGCCACGTAGATGGCCACCTGGTTCGAGTCGCTCACCGAGCCCCATGCGGCGACCATCGCGTTCGGCGAGCCGTCTTCGTTGTAGGTGCCGATGACGAGCGTGGGTTGCGGGTACAGGTAGGTTTTTACTCCGAGATCTTTGCGCATTTGAAAACTCCTTTTTTTTACAAGATATAAAACTATCTGCGAAAAAATTATATACTTTTTTCTTAAAACGATTTTCAAAGGAGTTCTTATGACTATCGGAATTGTCATCGCCGTTGTCGTGGTCATTCTCGTCGTGTGTTTCATCTCCATGTACAATGGCCTGGTGAAGCTCCGCAACAACCGCGAGAATGCCTTCGCGAATATTGATGTGCAGCTCAAGCAGCGCTTTGACCTGGTGCCGCAACTCGTGAATACCGTGAAGGGCTATGCCACCCACGAGAAGGAAACTCTCGATAAGGTGACATCCGCCCGTGCCGCCGCGATGGGTGCCACCACGGTCGACGAGAAGGTTGCCGCCGACAAGGCCCTTACCGGTGCGCTTGCCGGGCTCCGCGTCTCCCTCGAGGCATACCCGGAACTCAAGGCGAACCAGAATTTCTTGCAGTTGCAGACGGAGCTTTCCGATATCGAGAACAAGCTCTCTGCCGCACGCCGCTTCTTCAACTCCGCTACCCGCGAGTTCAACAATGCCTGCGAGGTGTTCCCGAGCAATATCATCGCTGGTATGTTCAACTTCAGGCGCGCTCCCATGTACGAGGCGTCCGAAGGCCGCGAGACCCTCAACAAGGCTCCCGAGGTGAAGTTCTAGTCTTCGTAAATGAAATACGTCGGTATCCAGACCCAGATTTGGCGGAATAACCGCAATACGGTTATCCTGCTTTTCATGTTCCCGCTGCTCCTCTTGGGAATGGTCTTTGCGACCATCATGGCGCTCGACTGGTTCGGGTTTTTCTGCTGGAACGGCGTTTGCCTGGAGGGCCTGCCGGCGACAGAGTTTCACTGGGATGTCATCTGGCAGTATTTCCTCGATGCGGTGCCGTACACGCTTGCGATGACGGGAACGTGGTTTGTTATCGCGTATTTCACGAACACCTTCATTATCCGGCATGCGACGCATGCGCGCCCGCTGGAACGCAAGGAGAACGTGCGCGTCTACAACATCGTGGAAAACCTCTGCATCGCGGGTGGCATCGAGATGCCGCGAATAAACATCGTCGAGGATTCGAGCCTCAACGCGTTTGCGAGCGGTATCGATATAAAGTCGTATACCATCACGCTGACCACGGGCATCATAGACAAGCTGGACGATGCGGAACTCTCGGCGGTCGTGGGGCACGAGCTCACGCACATCAAGAATCGCGATACGCGCCTGATGGTGGTGTGCATTGTTTTCGTGGGCATTTTCTCGATGCTCATGAATGTCTCCCTGCGGCTCCTGAGCAGTGCCATGCGCGCCCCGCGTAGCAGGAGTAGTCGCAAGAATGGCGGGGGAGGCATTATTATCGTTTTGCTTGTCGTCCTGGTGTGGTCGGTTATAGGCTATTTTTTCAGCACCATGACGCGCCTTGCCATCTCGCGCAAGCGTGAGTACGTCGCCGATGCGGGTGGCGCCGAACTTTGTGGCGACCCGCTCGCGCTCGCTTCTGCCCTAAGGAAGATTTCTGCGGATCCGGGCCTTGCCGATGTAAAACGCGACGATATCGCGCAGCTCTACGTGATTCACCCGGACGAGGAATTCGACAACGAGATGGGCCTCAAGGGTCTCGTCGCGAAGGCGAACATATTGTTCTGCACGCACCCCGACACTCCGGAGCGCATCAAGCTTCTGGAACAGTTCTAGTGCTGCTGTCGGGATGGCTAAAAAATTTTTTGGGTTATCTCTAAAATTGTCATTTTCTGACACATAATAAATGTATCTTTCTTTGTGTGAAAAGAGAGGTTCATTATGTTTAAAGAAAAAAAGTTGACCGATGGTATTTTCCGTGTCGCACTGATTGCGCTTGCGTCGTTCGTCTTCATTGCCGCGAATGTCGCTTTCGAGAGTGCGATTTTCGGCATCCTCGCGAGCGCATTCTACGTGTACGAGGTCGCCCGCATCTGACCCGGGGCTTAGCGCTTCTTGACTTGCCTTATCGCGGGTGTGAACCGCTTCGGTTTGGCATTTAGCTTTCGGCCCTGCACGTCGAACCGGCAGGCATCTTGCTGTTCCAAACCCTGCGCATCTTGCCCCGCGAAATCGCGCGCATCCTGTTCCCGAGAACTGCCGGCACTCCGCACGAATCCCTTCCCGCGAATAGCCGTTGTGGAATCGCTTGTCTCGGGCACCTTCAAGATGCCTTCCTTTATAATCCTCGCGAGTTCTTTCGCGCCGGTCGCGTTCGGGTGTACGCTGTCGGCGAGGAACCATTCGGGCGTATTGAATTGCGAATGCAGGTCGATAATCTCCACGCCCTTCCGCGTCGCGACTGCCTGGATGATGGGGTTTATCTGGTTCACGATCGCTGTGTCCATGATTCCCCAGCCGCAGTTGTTGGAATAGGGCTGCAGCGTGGCGTAGACCTTCGGGCTTGCCGGCAGGTGCATGAAGGTGTCGAGGAGGGCCTCGTAATCCTTGTACAGCTGTTCTTTTTCGTATTGCCCGTAATTGTAGTTGTAGGTGGGCTGCCCGTTCTCGATGCAGTTGTTCGTGAAGAACTTGCTGTCGTTTGTCCCGAGCTCGATGACGACAATTTCGGGGTTGAATTCGAGGGCAGCCTTGAACTTGTCGGTGTTCCAGTAGCTCATGTTGTCGCTTGGGCCCTTGTTCGCGAACGTCATGGAAGAAACGCCGAAGTTCTGCACCTTGTAGCTATCGCCCAGCATCTCTTGCAGTTGGAATGGGTAGTCTTCTTGCCAGCCGAGCCCGTAGCCCGCGGTGATGCTGTTGCCTACGCACGCCACGCGCGTCTGCGCCATTGTCGTCCCGGCGAAAACTGTTGCCGCGACAACGGCGAGCGTCAATCCTCTAGATATTCCCATACACGAATCTCCTGTACAAAAATTACATCAAAAAGCCGCCCGCGTAACGTCTCCCGCAAAAAATTACCATATCGCCGGTGCGCTATATACAACAGGGGCTCCGCGCATGCGGAACCCGAATTGGTTGTGGGCGCTTTTGCGAACGCTCTATATTAGTACTTGTTCTTCAGCACTTCGGGGCATTCCACTTCGACGTAGTTGTGCATCGGGTTTCCTGCCGCATGCATCCATCCGGCGAGGAAGAGGCAGCCTTCTTTGGCCTGGCTGTCGTTGCTGAATACGCTGTTGCACTTGTCGGTCAGGCACTTCACGTACTTCGTGGCGTTGTACTTGGATTCCTTTTCGCAATCGGAGAGGAGTCCGCCGTACTGTTCGCCCTGGCCTCCCCAGCCCATGCCGTTGCAGCCGTTGAACATGCCGACGCCGCCGCCCGGGATCATGATGTCGAACTGGCCCTGCTGAACGTCGCCACCGATGTTTGTCGTCATGATGATGAGCTTTTTGCCCTTGATGGCTTCGGTGTTCATGTCGCCCTTCGTGCCGTTGCCGTTCTCGATGTACTTGCCCTTTCCGGTAAAGGTCAGCTGGTAGCACTTGCCGCAGGAACCGCCGTCGCTTGCGGGGACTGCCGCGAAGGCGAAGGCCATCTCGTCGCAGCCGTCAACGGTGAAGGGGATCTGGCTTGTGCAGGCCATCATCTGTCCGCCGCTGCAGATACTCTGGGCGCCCCAGTCGGTGCTTTCGGTCTTGCCCTTGTTGGTGCACTGCCTGGAATGATAGGAGGTATTCTGCGACACGGAGCAGTGGGGCTTGCAGCAGTCCCAGTAGCGAGTCGCCCAGCCGGAACCGGTCCTGCCGCCGTTCTTCACCTGGATATTCGGGCATCCGGCGGGCTTGCTGGAGGAACTGCTCTTTACGGAGCTGCTGGAGGACTTTGCACTGCTCGAGGAGGATTTCGCGCTGCTCGACGACTGCACGGAACTGGAAGAGGCTACGCTGCTCGAGGAGGGCGGAAGCGCGGAACTCGACTCGATGATGGGTGCTTCGCTGGAACTGGACACGATGACGGGATCGGGCTGTTTCGTGAACTTGTCTCCCGGGTTCAGGACCGGGAGGGCTCCGATGTCGCCGCCGGCCGTAAGCACCGTGACGCCGTCCAGGGAGATGATGTTCATGGTGGCGAGATCCAGGTTTGCGATATAGTTGCCGTCCGGGTCGGTGACTACGCAAGAGGTGGCGCCTTCGGCGGCGGGGTAGATGAGGTAGTCGCCGGTGTTGTCGATCAGGTGCCAGACGGGGCCCGCGATGGTGTAGATCGTCGTGTTCTTTTCGAGCTTGGCGAGCGTGGCGACATCGACATTGCCGGAAATGGGCGTCCCCTGCAGGTCGGAAATCACGCCGATGGAGGTTCCTTCGAGAAAGCTGATTGTGCCGATGAGGTCGCCCTGCGCGTTCGTCACGCGTCCGTCAGGGTAAATAATATAGTCGGCATCCGTCTGCAGGAGCCAGGCTTCCGAGGTGACTAGGTATTCTGGCTGCTTGGGGCCGGAAGGGGGTTCGTCGGAGCAGTTCCAGGCAAGTGTGAGGGCGCCGGCCAGCATGAGGGACTTAAAAATTAGATTCTTCATGGGTTTTCCTTTCTTATCCCTATTCCACACCGAGACAAAAAATAGTTTATGTGACCGAATAATGCTTGTAAAAAATGGAGTAACAACAATTTAGGCGTTCCTGCATTGTTCTCGTTCGCAATGCTCGGGCTGGAATGTAAACTGAATGTAAAATTATTTATTGTAAAAATAAAATTACAAAAATAGTGCTTGCCTGCGTTGCGGGCTTTGCGGTTCTTGCCACAATGGTGAATTGTTTGTTGATAAGTTGAAGGTATCCTTTGTTTAAAAACATTGAAACTTTGAAATTCGGCGAATTTCGCCACTTTCGAAACGGGCTCCTGATGACTCCGCTTTTCGGTTCGCGAAAGCCGCGCGGGCTGTTGATAACTCCCTCTTTTTTGTGATTTTCGCAAAAAATCAAAGAAAAAAACTTGCAAAATTATTGGCATTTACTAAATTTGTGGCTCAATTTCGGAGAGTACCGCTTCCTATGCTTTCCGATGTAACGGAAGTCATTGGGACTTCTTGACTTGAAGCGATAAACCTTCTGCTGAAGAAGAGGAATAAAATGGCAAAAGAACATTTTGACAGAAGCAAGCCGCACTGCAACATCGGCACCATCGGCCACGTTGACCACGGCAAGACCACTCTGACCGCCGCAATCTGCACGACCCTCGCAGCCCGCGG